>Ga0207421_10002616_pt1 | contig 22205 bp, 19 predicted proteins | sample SodLakKL_010_SED_4_FD_187542 | JGI IMG/M metagenome (GOLD analysis project Ga0207421, IMG submission 187542) | Alkaline sediment microbial communities from Lake Tanatar, Kulunda Steppe, Russia - 8KL_010_SED (SPAdes) (version 2) | ecosystem: Environmental > Aquatic > Non-marine Saline and...
TTGCATTTGAAACATGTGGGTAATGGAAACGGGGTTTAAAAACCCCTCGTTCCAACCCACATAAAACTTATAACCTTGCAAGCATTCTACACCCTAATCCTTGTAAAACGGCATAGTTGTAACTTTAGATCGATTAAAACAAAGGTTTTCTACTGAGCCGGATAGATGGAAAAGAACGATAGGAGAAAAAACTTATTAACTTGTGAGTAGATGTTCTAACGACCGTCCTGGTGGCATTATGAAATAAAAAAGGTCGTAAGGTGTGGATATGAAGGTTCTATTCGTCGATGATGAAAAAAATTTCAGAGATCTGGTCGAGACCTATTCGGAAGAGACGGAATATGATATCGACGTTACTACAGTCGGTTCCGCGAAAGAAGCATTGCAGATGGTAGAAGAGGAAGACTGGGATGCGATCGTATCGGATTACAAGATGGCACCTATGGACGGTTTAGAACTTCTGAAGGAGTTGAGGGATACTGGTAATGATATACCTTTTATCCTGTTCACAGGTAAAAGAAGAGAAGAGGTCGCGATGGAAGCCCTGAATCTTGGTGCCGAAAGATATGTGAAAAAAGGTGGTGATCCGGAGAAACAGTTTCAGTTCCTTGTGCAGGCGATAGAACAAGAGGTTGAACACTACGTCACCAAGGGTGAAAAGGAAGTACAAGAGGCTTATTTTGAACAGCTCTTTGAGAACTCCCCTGAGGGTATCGTTTTATTAGACAATCAAGACAAAGTCATAAAAGCGAATAAGGGTTTTGAAGAGATGTTCGGTTATGCTGGAGAAGAGCTCAAAAGAAAGTCTCTCAACGAGTTTATAGTTCCGGAGGAAAAGATCTCTGAAAGCTCTAATCTCTCTAAAAAAATACTTTCAGGAGAGAGCTTAGAAAGGGAAACTATCAGAAAAAATAAAGACGGAACTAGGATACACGTGTCTCTTTTAGGATACCCTATCAGACTGAGAGAAGAGCAGATCGGGATCTTTGTGATCTACAGGAATTTGAGTGGAATCAAAAAGAAAGAAAGAAAGGTCAAAGATTTGTATGAAGCCTCTATAAAGATGGAGTCCCGTGTTTCTGAAGATGAGATATACGAGGAGATATTGAATTCGGCCCAGGATATATTGAATTTCAAGTCCAGTAGCATAGCCCTTGTAGAGGATGGCGAATTCGTGGTGAAAGCCACCGTCGCAAAAAATCTAGAAAAGGGTGACAGGCTTTCCATGGAAGGGATAAGAGCATTGACATTTGAGAATAGAGAACCTTATCTTATCGAAGACCTGTCAAAGTGGGATGAAGCAAAACCGACCGATACTGATTTCAAATCCGTTATCAGCGTACCCATAGGTGATGAAGGGGTATTCCAGGCAATGTCTTATGAAAAAAATTATTTCAACGAATTCGATCTGGAGATGACCGAATTCCTTATCTCACACATGAATCAAGTTATCAAGAATATAAGGAGCCAAAAGGAACTAGAAAAGAGCGAAAAGAAGTACAGGACGATATTCGAATCCGCCAACGACGGTATATTCATAATTAAGGATTATGTGTTCGTCGATTGTAACGAGAAAGTGGAGGAGATTTTTGATCATCGTCGTGACGAGATAATCGGCAAGCCTCCTTGGTATTTTTCTCCTGAAAGACAATACGATGTGGACTCACAAAAAAAAGCAAAAGAAAAGATAGACAGAGCTCTAGAAGGCGAACCCCAGTTCTTTGAATGGCTACACAAAAGGTCCGATGGAACCCATATATTTACTGAAGTGAGTTTGAATAGGTACGGATATGGAGGAGAAAACCTAGTATTGGCCGTGGTTAGAGATATAACTAAAAGGGAGAAAAGAAAGAAAAAATTAGAGGAAAACAAAAAGAAGATGGAAAGCCTGCACAAGATAGCAACGGATCTAGAAAGATGCGAGAAGGAAGAAGAGGTTTATCGTCAGACCATGGAGGCAGCTAACGAAGTTCTAAATTTTCATGACTGTGCACTTGTAATGATGGATGAAGAAACAGATGAATTCGTGGTCAAAAAAACTCTCAGAAGCGAGTACGATGAAGGTTCGAGAGTTCCCCTGGGCAAAGGCTATCTGAGTAAAACTTTCATAGAAAAGAGGTCTTTTATTTCCCGCGATCTGTCCGAAGACGATGTGGCGGAACCAGCCAGTGAAGATTTCAAGTCCGCTATCAGTATACCTATAGGAGATGTAGGGGTATTTCAGGCGATGTCGGATGAAAAGGACTACTTCGACGAAGAGGATTTAAATCTAGCAGAGACACTCATATCCCATACGTACCAAGTTATAGAGCGGATCAAAAGCCAGAAAGAACTAAGAAAAAGGGAGCGACGCTTCCGTAATATATTCGATAATGCGTTAGTAGGCATATACAGGACGACTCCTGACGGAGAGCTTTTGACTGCTAACCCAAGAGTGGCGGAGATGATGGGATTCGAATCGGTTGAAGATATCAATTCAAAAGATCTGTCCGAGATATCGGAATCATTGGACTACTCTAGAGATGAATTCAAAGAGATAATGGAGGAACAAGGAGTAGTGAAAGGTTTCGAAGGTACGCACCTCCTACCCGACGGCACTATTCTCAATACTATCGAGAACGCCGTGGCGGTCAAGGACGAACACGGTGATATAAAGTATTATGAAGGTACCATACAGGACATCACCGAATTGAAGAAAACACAAAGAAAATTGATGGAGAGCGAAAAGAAGTACAAAGCTATCTTCGAAAATACCGGTACCGCTACGGCCATAATAGATGAAGATGGAACGATCTCTCTGGCGAATAGAAAACTAGAAAGGACGGCTGGCTACTTTAGAGGTGGTTTAGAGGGTCAAAAATTCTTTGACCTGGTGGTAGATGAAGACAAGGAGAGGATGCAAAGGTATCATGAGCTCCGAAGAGAGGACCCTGAAAGCGTTCCAAACGAGTACAACTTTCAGGGGATAACGAAAAAGGGAGATATAAAAGATATTCATGCCACGGTGAATATGATCCCAGGTACAAAAAAGAGTGTAGCTTCACTGATAGATATAACTGATAAAAAAGAGATGATGAAGAGCAGAGACCGTTACAGATCAGAACTCAATAAGATGAACAGAAAGATAGATATGATGGAAAGTTATCTGAATATATTGTCGAAAACCGATCTGGATGCAGAACAACAGGAACAGATCGACAAGTTGAATAATATCATCAAGAAATAATGAAGTAAGGAAAAATCTTTTTATGGGCTGTCGTTTGAGATGTATCAGACGGATCTATGCGGGGATAGCCAAGAGGTAACGGCGAAGGATTGCTAATCCTTTGTCCCATAGGGACACGCGGGTTCGAATCCCGTTCCCCGCGCTTACACATCGATAGTTCCTTTCGACACTTTTTATTACTTTCGGGATTAGGAAGTAGGAGGGATCATCTCGCATATGGAAGTAGCTTTCGAAAGTATTATTGTATTCCTATAATCCGCGCATCCCTGGTGGTTTCAGATCAATCTTGAGAAATCGTCATAGACCTCTTTTCTGTGTCCTATGAAGAGGATAACCACTTTTTCTTCGCTTTGATCTATTTCATAGATAGCTCGATAGTCACCTATCCTCAGCCGCCAAAAGTCTGAATGCTTTAACCGTTTTCCTTTTTCAGGTCTAGACGATAAGGCTTTCAATTTTTTCCTGATCCTATTTTCAAGATCGTCCTCAGCATTTTCAAGGAAATCGTTCGCTTTTGGATGGAGCAGTACCTCATAACTCATCCAATCTACTCCAGCGGTATAAGATCTTCTGGATTTTCTTCAGCCTCTTTGCTTCTTTTGTCCAGCATCTTATAGAATTCCCTAGTTTTTTCTTTCTCTTCATACAGTTGTAATACGCTGCGGATCGCATCACTTCGGCTTTTGAATTTTCCCTTTTCAACCCATTCGTCCAATGTTTCGATCATCTTATCGCCCACTCTAACTTGTACTTGAGCCATCCTATCACGTAAACATATGTGTTTACGTTGTATATATTGATTTTCCCTTTTTTCGTCGCATCCTCTTGGTCACAAAAGTGAATTTTGATCCTACAAGGAATTAGACAAATTCCTCTTTTCTATCCAAAACTTTATTAAGCTTTTTTGCCGTAGTCAGAGATTCGACAGAGTACGAACAGGTAGGCTAGAGACAGTGAAAAGAGTAAACAAAAGGAAAGATAAGGAAGAAGTCCTTGATATGATGGAACCATTGATCGCAGAATGGTTCCATGAGAAGTTTGAGAGTTTGACAGAACCCCAGAGTTATGCCATCCCCTTGATCCATGAAAGGAAGCACGTGCTAGTTTCTTCTCCTACCGGTTCCGGTAAGACCTTGACCGCGTTCCTTTCCATAATAAATGAGCTTTTTAAGTTAGATAAGAAAGGAGAACTTGAAGACAAGATCTACTGCGTCTACGTTTCTCCTTTGAAAGCTCTAGCCAATGATATCCATAAAAACCTAGAAAAACCTCTCGAAGAGATCAGAGCTCTAGCTGAAGATAAGGAGGTTAAAACACCGGAGATCAGGACCGCTATAAGATCTGGAGATACTTCACAGAACGAACGAAGAAAGATGGCCAAAACACCACCACACATATTCATAACCACTCCTGAAAGTTTAGCTTTAGCCCTTTCATCCCCGCAGTTTAGAAAGAAATTCGACGGCGTTCAATACTTTATAAACGACGAGATACACGAGATCTCCTCATCTAAAAGAGGGGTTTACCTTTCTTTGAACACTGAGAGATTGGAAGAGCACATAAAAGGGGATATGACCAGGATAGGCCTTTCCGCCACACAAGCCCCGATCCAAGAGATAGCTAAGTTTTTAGGCGGTTACGAAGAAGGAAAACCAAGACCCGTGAACATAATCGAAGTAGCGGGTGAAAAGAACCTTGATCTTTCAGTGATGTCTCCCGTAGACGATATGACTATTCTGCCCTATGAAGTTGTAAATTCTCGCATGTACGATTGTTTGACCGAGATGGTCAAAAAACATAGAACCACGTTGATATTTACTAACACCCGCAGCGGGGCTGAAAACGTAGCCTATAAGCTCAAAGACAGGGGCATAGACAAAATAGCTGCTCACCACGGTAGTTTGAGTAAAGAGACCCGACTTGAAGTGGAGGATGGATTGAAGAGCGGAAGATTGAGATCAGTTGTCTCTTCTACATCTCTTGAATTAGGCATAGATATAGGCTACATAGATATGGTGATACAGGTCAATTCACCCAAGAGCGTTGCAAAGGGCTTACAGAGGGTAGGTCGAGCAGGTCATTCTTTAGGCAAGACTTCTAAAGGACGTATGATAGTATTCGATAAAGATGATCTGGTGGAGTGTTCGGTCATAACTAGAAAGGCTTACCAGCACGACATAGACAGAGTATCCATACCCGAGAACAACCTAGATGTTCTTTCTCAGGCTTTGATAGGGATGAGTATCGAACACAGGTGGGATGTAGAGGAAGCCTACGAACTCGTAAAAAAGGCCTACTGTTACAAGAACTTGCCCAAGGAAGATTACCTCCGTGTTTTAGATTACCTAGGGGCTACGGAGTTCCAGAACGTTTATCCAAAGATATGGTATAGCAAGGAAGAAGGTGTATTTGGAAAAAAAGGAGGGGCTCAGATGTTGTACTATATGAACATAGGTACCATCCCCTCCGAATCTAATTATAGGGTGTATTCAGAGAAGGGGGTCCCTCTCGGCACGCTTTCAGAGAAATTTGTTGAAAGATTATCGAGAGGAGACGTTTTCATCTTGGGAAGCCACTCCTATGGTTTCCTTCATACGAGAGGCACTAAAGTTTTCGTCGAGGATGCGGCAGGTAAGAAACCAACGGTCCCCAGTTGGAGTGGGGAGATGCTTCCTAGGAGTTACGATCTTTCCGTAGGTTTAGGGAGGTTCAGAAGAAAATTATCCCAGAAGATGCAAAACGAAGATGAAGACGACGTCATAACATGGTTAAGGGAGAACTACAGGATAGACGAAGGGTCCGCTAGAACTATGATCAGTTACTTCAAAGAGCAGTCGGCTCTTGTCAAGGAATTACCCACTGATAAGACCATATTGATCGAGGGACACATAGGGCAAGATGGGAACTATAACATCATCTTTCATGCGTGTTTTGGAAGGGAGACCAATGATGCTCTTTCCAGGGCATACGCTCACAAGATCTCTAAAAAGTTCAACTGCAACGCGAACGTATCCATAACCGATGACAATTTTATGATAACGACTGGGAAGAAGATCCCTTTGGGCGAGCTTACAGAACTTCTCTCGCATAAAGATATCGAAAAGATATTGAGAAGATGTATAAGGAATACAGAATTATTCGAGCAGAGGTTCAGACACTGCGCACAAAGGGCACTGATGATACTACGGAATTATAAAGGAAGAGAGATATCGGCATCCAATCAAAAGATACGGTCGAAAAAAATATTGGAGATGTTAAAACACAAACAAGATTTCCCCATGGTAAAAGAAACGTACAACGAGATCCTGTACCAGGTGTTGGATCTAGATAAGGCCAAAGAAGTTTTGAGATCCATCGACCAAGGCAAGATATCCATGGTGACGTCAGATTATTCAGAGACACCTTCTCCTTTTACCCATAATGTTCTGATGGCTGGCATTTCGGATGTGATAATGATGGGGGATAGAAGTAATCTCCTAAGACAATATCACCAGAAAGTACTAGAGCAAGTAATACCCCCTAGTGAAATAGAGAAATTCAAATTCGATAGAGACATCGTAAACGAGCATTATTGGGATAAAAGTCCGGAGTTCGATAGTAAGGAGGAGTTGTTGAACGTCATCGAGGAACTACAACCTATTCACGTTTTTAAAGAAAGAGGCAATAACGTTTTCAATAATACAGATCGATCGTTCGAAGAAGTCAGGAGATGGGCGAAAGAACTGCTAAACGAGGGTAAAATACAGTCTCTTTGGGTAGGAAACGTCAAGTATGTCGTGAGCGAAGATCTAGATAAGTTTCTATACTCTTTAGATCAAGGAGAACAACCTCATGGGAGCACCCCTATAATCGAACAGTTAAAAGAAGGTAAAAAAAGCATACACGACCTCTATGAAAACACGGATTTAAAGCTGAAAGATGTCAAAGAAGTATTAAGGGGTTTGGAGCGCAAAAGGTTGGTCAGTAGAGTAGATATAGATGAAGAGGAAAATTATCTGTACCGATTATTAGATAAGAAAGACAGGAAGTTAAAGCATGTAGAAGAGCTTATACTCGCTCACCTTGAATACGAAGCACCTAGAAGTCTCGAAGAGATCGCATACGCTTTGGATCTACCTGAAGATATAACCTTAAAAGCACTGAATACTCTTGTCGAGCAGAACGCCCTAGTTTCAGGAAGACTTGTGGTGGGCGAAGGCGAACAGTACATGTTGAAAGAAGATTATCACGAACTTCGATTTCCAGGAGGAGAACACGTTTCGGAGGATAGAGTCAGTGAATACAGGGCCAAAAAACAGTTCAGCGACGTAGGTTCTATAAAGGATTACTTTGAACTTTTCATGGAGGCAGGTACTCCTTATGATGTTTACCAACGGGTTTCAAATTTTTCACTGGACGAATGGAGGGCTATGAGAGGAAAAAAAGAGATAGTCGAAGGAAGATTCGTTAGGGGAAGGGTTAGATACGCCTTACAAAAAACTCTACCTATTTTTGTAGGTGCCTACAGGATAGAAGACCTTGAAGAAGAAGAGAAAAACCTACTAGACCTGATAAAAGAAGGAGAAGCTAAGACAATACGTGAATTGAAGATAAAAAGCGATCTTAGAAATGAAAGGATCAAAGAGATAGTAAAGAAATTAGACAGAAATCTTTACATCAGAAGGGAGTACACGGGAAGAGATGGTTGGTCTTCAAGGAACCGTTATAAGATGGTCGATGTAGATCCTCTTCCAAAAGAAGAGGCGAGAAAAAAGATCATAATAGGATATTTAAAAGGTAGCGGACCTGCGGCTTTTTCTAATATCAGATATTATACTGGTTTTCAAACTGAACATATAAAAAATATCATCGCCGAGCTGGTCCACGAGGGAGATATAACTAAACTTAAAGTGGGGAACTCGGAAAGAGAGATGTACATACTTTCAGAAGAGGTAGGTGAGTTACAAAAGGTCAAAGGAGGGGAGTACGACGAACTCCACATCCTTTCCAAAAAGGATCCATATACTCGACCACTTTGGGCCGAGGTATACCGTAGGTACGGCGAAGACTGGGTATTCCCTCTCATCAAGAAAGGAAATGTGGTAGGTGGCATCGAGAAGTGGAAGATGAGCGGTTGTATAGAGATACGTCATCTAGATGTAGATGAAGAGTCGATGCTTTCTGAGGCGCTAGTATCCGTGGACGATATGATGGATTTTCACCGATTGGAGGGGTATGATATAATCAGGATCAAAAATTATCAGAATACTCCTGTTGAGAATTTGCCCGAAGAGACTCTTTCTTTATTTAGGGAGCACGGTTACAAAGAAATACAAGGGATGCTGGTAAAGGGCAACTTAGTGGAGGATGTTTTCACGGAGGAAAAGGTGGTCTCCTACGTGTTCAGCAAGCAAAAACTGGGTGAAGAAAAATACGGTGATATCGAAGAGGCTCTGACCGAGATGAAGGGGACTAGGTCTGATTTTGAACTGAGACCGCGTGTAAACGAATTTTTTTCTTTAGAATGGCTCTACAAAAGAGGGAAGGTGTATGCGGGCAAGATGATACCTCCTTATCATATGTATGCTCTACCTGAGCATATTTTGATATACAGATCGGCCAAGGGAGTAGATCTTTCCCATGGTATGGAAACAATTTTAGATATGATCGAAAGAAAGGAGCCTGCACCGAAAAGGACGATATATCACCTTTCGCCTTACAGTAGGTCTAAAACGAAAGAGATACTCGACGATCTATACGAGGGTCTTTTTATCTCTCGAGATCCTTTTGGAAGGTATATCCCGATGCCAGGATACGATACCGATGTCGACACATGGGAAGCAAAGGAAAAAGTGATCGAATGGGTTTTTGAAAATTTTGGTGTTTTTACCGCCGAAAAATTATCCGCCTATCTTGGAATAGACTTCAATATGAGAGACATCAGAAAGATATTGGATACATTGGTAGACCGGGGGATATTGTGCAAAGGTTTTTTAGTCCAGGGCGACGAATCAGTCTATTGGATGCTATCTGAAGATCTAGAGATATTACCCGACGTTTCTTTTGAAGGACGGGGCGTGGTCACCACAAAGGACAGATTGAACCTCTATTTTAGAGAGGATATCAAGGATAAATTTGATCTAGGTAGTAGCAATCTGGTGTATGACGGCGCAGATTTCAAAGCCGCTTTCGATGCTACACTGAGTTCTGGTAGTGTAAAGATAAAGAAGTACCAAGGCAAGGATAAATACCGAAAAATCATCAAAAAATGGGCCTATAAACAAAATATGAATATGAAAAGTGAAGACCGTAAGGGAAGAAGAAAAAAAGTCTCCGACTATGAGATAAGGAAATGGTATGAAAAGACCAGAGGGATCTGATCCCTTCGAAGTCATAACGACGAAAAACATTAATATAGATTGACAATAAGAACTGTTGATACGAACTCTGAATTCACTGTGCAAGCACGTGATTTTTACAGGGTAAATTGCCACTGTGGCTTAGAGGCATAGCGATTCCTTGGTAAGGAATAGGTCGCGGGTTCAATTCCCGCCAGTGGCTCTTTTTAAAACATTCCTAAACCATATATAACGGTGGATTCAATCGACTCGTATGTCAAGGAAAAAACCGATAGTTAAGGAATCGAAAAGCGTGGAGATAGAAAAAGTGGACAGAGGGAACGATGTGTTCATACAAAAGTTGATTGCGGGTAAAGACGAAGTAGAAAATTGTTTTATGAGGAAGTTCACCATCAAGCCAGGTGGTTCCATGCCGTTTCACAGACACGAGAACACTGACCATGTACAGTATATATTGGACGGCAAGATGAAGGTTAGCCTTGGTGATGAAACGTACGTTGTAGAAAAGGGGAATTCACTTTATATCCCATCCAAACTAAAACATTCGTATGAGAATCCGTATGACGAAGAGGTAATATTCATCTGCATAGTTCCTGCAGGTAAGATAGAAACTAAAATATTGGAGTGATCCTGGATGACCCTCTAAGATGCATCGAATACTCAAGTTATATGAGCGCAGGATTTATATATGATTAGACATATGCGTCTTGATAGGAACAAAACGAAACAATATCAAGGAGGATGAAAGATATGGCAGAAGATGAAGTTGGATTCGACAAAGGATGGGCGATAGCAGTTATAGGCATACTCATCGTGATAGCTGTTTTGGCTATAAAGATGACTGCGACCGGTGAAACGGATGAATTCATGGGTATCACGAACCCAGAAGGCGTTTACGGCGAGTATTTCATCTCAGGAGTTGTAGTAGGGATTATAGTGATGGTCATCGGTGGAGTGATGGCTACTACTGGAAAGAAAGCAGTAGAAGAGGAAGATCTGGAAGAAGAATTAGAGGAAGCAGAAGAAGGTATATGCCCAACATGTGGTGCAGTGATACCGATAGACTCCGAAGAATGTCCTGAGTGCGGTGAAGAATTAGAGCCTCCTGAGGAATACGAAGAGGAAGATTTAGGGATAGGAGAACAGGAATGTCCCATATGTGGTGCAGAAGTTGATTCCCTCGCCGATGAATGTCCAGAATGCGGTGAACCATTAGGTGACGAAGAAGAGGAAGACGTGTTTGAAGATCTGTAAACCGATCCTAAAACCCTTTCCAATTTTCTCTATTATTGATTATTTTTACCCATCAGTTCATAGATGGCTTTCTCATATTTTTTGCAGATGATGTTCCAATCGTAGTCGTTTACCACTCTAGTGTCGATGGGATCCATGAGACATCTTGTGAGCTTTTTCAAAAACTCATCATGGGAACTATAACTGTGGACTCCCCTGTCTTCAAATTTTTTTTCGGCTTCAGGCATATTTTTACTCAGCACGGGTACACCGCAGGCTAGGTAGGATAAAACCTTACTACCCATGGTCAGGGTGTTCATCTTCATGGTTTTTCTAGGATTTAAACCAACGTCCATGGCACTTATGTAAGGTGACAAATCCTCATAATTTATTCTTCCCGTAAAAATAACATCCTTTTCGAGACCCAAATTTTCACTCAGCTCTTTTAGACGCTGTGAATGATCCGTATGGAGTCCCGGTCCTACGATCAAAAGGCTCGCTTCAGGATATTTCTTCTTTATGGTAGGCATGAGTTCGATTATATCCTCAAGATCGATCCATCTTTCTAAAGACCCTACGTAGCCTAGAGTAGGACTACCTAGCGAATATCGGGACCTAACCTTTTCATCAATTTCATCGGTATTAACACGTCCTATTTTTTCCAGGTCTAAACCGTTGGGTACTACTTTGATCCCTTTGTCTGTTCTTTTACGAAGAAATTCTTTGAATCTTGAAGTAGGAGTTATCAAACCATGCGATTTTTTTATATTAAATAAGGTGAGCCATTCCACCACATTTTCGGCGAGTTTGTCCAACGGTTTGTCATAGTAAGATGCAGCACTTTGAGGAAAATGATCTAAATAATCTATTATTATGGGAGTATCTTGAAGGCTTGACACTGAACTAGGGATTATATTTGTCGATATTATAACGTCATAATCAGGGGCTATATTACCTATTTTTGATGCATGTATCCTAAAATTTTTGATGTAATACCAACTCACATCTGTGTTTACTTTAGAGTCCATACTGATAAGATTGCATTCGGTATCTCTTCTCTTCTTTTCGAACAGTTTGAAATGACATACATCTATTTCGTGCCTTTCTGAAAGTCGGTCGAATATAAAATTCAGTCGATTTGGAACGGGATGACCGATCCAATCCGTCGTGGGTATCACTAATATCTTCATAATATCCGTTGAATACGCTATTTATCTCAAATCTGAATAGTTCGAAGGTCCTTACCTGAGATAGTTTGAATACCGGTTTCCTTTTCGATCTTTTTTGTAACTTCTTTTATCTTCTCAGCCACATCGGGATAGAAATGTGTCAATATCAAGAGTTTTGGGGATGTATCCGCAAACGTCGAGATGAAGCTTTCGGTATCAGTATGTCCCTTTGTTTTCTTCAATGATGACAATTCGTGGATGAGTATATCAACATTCTCTGAAAGATTTTTGATTTTTTCACTAACCTCCGTATCTCCCGTGTAGATGATCCTTTTTCCATCATGAGTTATCTCATATCCTTGACTCATATCTGTATGGAGTGTATCGAAGGCTTTGATAGAAAAGCTATCCTGAAACTCTTCTTCTGGGTTCAGCACCTCGAAATTTAACATGATGTTTTTATCGTCGAAGTGAGGGGCATCGAGACATCTAAAGATGTTTATCAACCTTTTTTTTAGCTCTTTAGGCACTATGATCTTATACTTTGCTTCTTTGTTTTTTAGCCAAGAGGCTTTTATCAAAGCGGGTATATCTTGTATATGATCTAAATGCTCATGTGTCAGACAGATGGTGTCGATCTCATCGACGGCGGTCCCTGATTCCGCTATTCTTAGAGGAGTACCCATCCCACAATCCAATAATATCTTATGCTTCGGTACTTCTACTAATATACCAGATTGTGCTCTTCCCGGTATCGGTACACCGGCGCCGGTGCCCAACAGAGTGACTTTTATATCCATATTTTTACCTGTATTTTTTAAAGGTTAAGAATTCGGGATATATCCATCTTTTCCTTTCGGATGAAAAGTAAATTTATAATAGGCATGAACATTACATCTGCTAAGATGCAGGATAACGGAAAAAAACGTAAATGGCCCGATTTCAGATTTACCACTGAAGAAGTAGCTGGTGCCGTAGGTGATTATGGTACTTTGTTCCCTATCATATTGGGTGTGGCCGTAGTAACTGATGTTAACTTAGGACACATACTCTTGTTCTTTGCCTTATGGTATATCCTAACAGGTCTTTATTACAAAAAACCGGTTCCCGTGGAGCCCATGAAAGCCATCGGTGCAATAGTTATCGCAGGGGAATTCACTCAGGAGATCATAACCGCCTCCGGTATCCTTATAGGCATTTTCTTTCTCATTCTAGGCTTTATGGGAGGTATGAAATTTATCAGAGACAAGATCCCACAGAGTTTGATAAGAGGGGTCCAATTAGGTCTAGCACTTATATTGCTTGAGACATCTTATCAGTTCATCTCTCACAGTCATTCAGACTTTTACATCGCGGTCATCGGTATCGCTGTGATCGTTATATTTTTCGTGTTGAAAAAGTACAAAAACCTCCCGGACATGTCTTCTTTAATAGTCCTCGTCCTGGGTTTCATCATAGGTATATCGATCTATGGTATCCCTTCGATGGAGGTGCTAACTCTTCCGTCCATGGTGTTACCTTCTTTTAGAGATTTTCTCAGTGGAGGATGGTTGTTAGTGATACCCCAGATCCCACTTACCATAACCAACTCGATACTAGCTACTTCTTTGTTGATCGGCGATCTTTTCAAGAGAAAAGAAGATCCTGACAAGCTCTCCAAAAGCGTGGGTCTTATGAACTTGACCTCGCCTATCTTTGGAGGATTCCCTATGTGTCATGGCTCGGGAGGACTGGCAGCGCAGTACAGATATGGGGCTAGGACCGGAGGGTCCAACATAATAAGCGGCCTTATCCTTTTGGTTATAGCTTTCTTTTTTGCAGGCGTAGGCTTCATCGAGCTTTTACCGCTGGGTATCTTCGGTGCTCTTCTCGTTTTTGTAGCCATGGAGCTCGGCAAACACTCTTTCAAAACCGATTCATACCTGATCACAGGTGCCGTAGGGATCGTATCTTTATTGATCAATATAAGTGTAGGATTTGTTGTTGGTATCGTTCTCTATTATCTGTTCAGGAAGATCGATCTGTAAAACCTCTGTTTTCTGCTACAAAAATTATATAATCGATGGTGACCATGTAGGTTAAGAGAGTGTGATTATAAATGCCAAGAATCAAAAGAATAGAACCTGTTACGTTGATCAGTAAAGAATACGCAGGCCCCATCGAAGATATTCCTTTCAAGGAATATACTGCAGATTTAAAAAAATGGGCGAAGAATAAAAAAGCTAAAGCGTTTGGAAAACCGGTTTTGTTTTATTATCATCCTTTCGATGAAATGGATGAAAAAAAATTTAGAATAGACGTTGCAAAGCCGATAAAGATCTTGAGGAAAGGCGGGAACGGGTACAAGGTTAGGTACATTCCTAATATGAAAGTAGCCGCTGTGAATTTTGAAGGATCTCCCTCAGATTATTCTAAAGTCTATGAAGAGCTGCTAGCTTGGGTCGAAAGGAAGAATTATGAGCCCTATGGCAATAGGATGGAAAAAATAAAAAAGAGAAAGAAGGATAAGAATGGGAAGATCACCATCAAAAGTCAAATCCAGATCCCAGTGCAAAAAAATAAAAAAAGGTAGGAAGTTGTTTCTACCTATTGGAATCTATCCTCTAGTTCATTCATCACTTCCGGCAGGGTTGTGTACTCCATCTCCTCCATGGGCAGTCTATGTGGTTCAAAGGGACCGTGTCTTCTCATGTATTCCGCTATATCCGCCGACTTTTCTCTGACCATATCGAATGCAGGATCATCGAATAGGTCTGCAGGCTCGTCGAACTTACCGTCTTTGACCTGTGTACCTAAACACAGAACCCTGGGTGGTCCATCAAATCTGGTACACTTCGCATCTTTTTGAGAGACCGGCATTATTGGGCCGTTGTGGCTTCCCCGCATCCAGCCTGAAACAAGGAATGGATGAGAAAAGGGCTCTAAAACTTCTCCCAATGCAGGAAGCCCTGATTGTGCTCTGACTATGGCTACTGGATCGTCTTTACCCACGTATTCTCCTGCGATCTGATATAGTTTTTCGGTGCTAACAGCCGCTACTGGCTCATCCGAGGGTAGTTTGCTCCCTTCCTTGGGATACACCTTATTGATCACGAATCTTCCCTTAGCACCTAAAAGAGCTAATATGTCGTAAATTTCTTCTGGTGCGTTCATCATTATCGTTTTATCTCTCTTGATATCCATGATTTCGAATCTGAATCCAGCGTGCAGTGAAGGGTCTATGACTAATCCTGCGGTGTTGAATGGGTCCGCAAAGATCTTGAATAGTGGATAGTTAAAGGCACCGGGTTCCGTTTTATCCATAAGGAAAGCGACCACTGGTTCGGCTTTTCTTTCGGTGAACTCCATCTCCGCTATTCCTGGCCCCATACCTCTCACATTGCCAGAAAAAGCATCTGAGAGTAAATCCTGGCCTGCACCGTACAGACCAAGCTCCCTAGCTTTTTCAGTAGCTTCTTGAAATGTTTCCCACGCCAAGGAGTGTATCTTTTCGGAATCTTCTCCTTCTTTGTGGGTCATCAATAATTCTAAGTCATCTCCACAGTGCGTGACATGGTAGTTGATCAGGTCATTCGATGCACTGAGTTTTTTTTCCGCCACTTCCATCAGTTCGCCATGAACTGTTGCATGTCCTGGGTATCCTCCTACGTCGGCTTTTATGATGCTAAAAGTCGTTTTGCTCATAATATCTTACCTCGTTTACCGTGTAATAAGATGTACGATAAAAGATTATCGATGAGAGATGAGTTAAACATGAAAAGATTTTAAAGGTTCTGCGCGTTTGCGATACCATGTCTTCGAAGTTCATTCAAGACTACTCTTTCGGAAGGATAGTCATCGAGGGTAGAACTTACACCGATGACGTCATATTGTTAGGGAAAAAAGTGTTTCCTGGGTGGTGGAGAAATAAAGGCCATGATATGGTGATCCAAGATATCAAAGAGATAATAGAATTTGATCCCGATATCCTGATCATCGGAACCGGCAGCTCCGGCGGCCTGCGGGTGCCGCGTGAGGTGATAAAAAACGTGGATTTCGAACTGAAAGGTTATACTACCCAAAAGGCCTGTAAGAAGTATAACGAATTGATAAAGAAATCCAGCAAAGTAGCGGCGGGACTCCATTTAACTTGTTGAACTACTGTTGTAACTCATGGGATCTTTTCCATGCTACCTTCTATCCGGGCCCTGTAATATGGATCATTTTTTAATCTTTCACCGATAGTTTCGATCTTTTTCCCTCTAAAGTCATAAACTAGATATCTCTCTTGATCGGACCTTTCCAACTTTATTATGAATCTTGGGAGATAACAAACATCTTTGATCTCAAAATCTTCGATGTTGGATCCAAATCTTTTTGAGGCTTCTAGAAAGTTCTCCACGAATACCTTGGGTTTTTTATCTACCACGGACCATGGTATATAATAGCCATCACTTAGATGTGAAAGTCCGTGGTATTCTATCTGTCTCGCCGCGTGTTCGTTCGGCATATTACTTCTTCCTTCTCCCAGCCACGGTTCTATGACCGTAGAGGTCCTCTCCATCACGGTCGTTTTGTTCAACATCTTTGGTTGTTCGTATTCGATGTAAACGCAGGGAAATCCTAGGAGGCAGTTGTAAGATATTTTCTCAGATTCGCTTTTGAACATCAAAACGCCCCCGCCTTTCTCCCGCTCTTCTTCCACTTTATTCTTTATCGCCTGCCATCCCTCGCTCAGGGGTATAGATTTTATTGGCAAATTATTCTCCTCCTAACTTTTGATTCTTGATAACTATAAGGTCAATCTGATTTATAAGTTTTACCTCTTTCAAAATCGTTGATAAGACTTCCGATACCCTGTATTTTTATCTCTACCGTATCTCCGTGTGAGATCGGCCCTACGCCGGACGGCGTACCTGTAGAAATAATATCGCCAGGCTCCAAAGTAAGATATCGGGTTATATCTTCTATAAGTTCAGGTACTGAGAAGACCATGTTGTCTATGGATGACTTCTGTTTTAATTTTCCGTTTACGACGGTTTCGATGCCTGCATCCCCGGGGACTTCGTAGGGAGATACCATGACGGGACCTACAGGAGCCGCGTTATCGAAGGCCTTTCCTCTCACCCAATTCTGTTCCTTTCTCTGGTCATCTCTATTAGATAGATCGTTTACACATGTATATCCCATGATACAATCCTTTGCTTTTTCTTTAGGAACGTTCTTGCACTGTTTACCTATCACCACACCTAACTCGGCTTCATGATCTATCCTTTTATCTTCTAAAAGTTGGATGGTATCTTTGTGTCCGGCTAATGTACTAGGCGGCTTCAAAAATAGTTTTGGTCTATCTGGTATTTCTTTGCCAGTTTCTTCCGCATGGTCTTCATAATTCAAACCAACACATATGATCTTGGATGGTTCTACAGGTGGTAATATGTCGATCTCTTCAAAACCATATCGTCCACCTCCGAATTTTACGCCTGTTTTGACCTGTTCACCGTGCCGGATGGATCCTGCTGGGTCCTTAAATCTTATCAGTCGCATGTTTTCATTAACCATAAGAAACAATATAAGTCTTTGTTCACAGATTTTCACCTTTTTTCAGCTTCTACGTAGTTGTTCCCCTTAGAACGGAATTTTTCGACGATATCTAGGTTTGCACTCTTCACATCATTTTCTAATTCATCTAAAGTGTATAGATGATAGAATCTTTTTACTACTTTTCCATCCTCCCTGTGCCATGGGACGAACACGTCTTTTTCTCCTTCATCTAGGTTCCAGCGATCTAATTCTCTAGCCCAAGAAGATACTAGGACCCGACCTCCTGGTTTTAAGACCCTTTTGGTTTCCTCTAAACTTTCAACTCTCCCGCTCTTTAAATGATGTATGGCGGCGATATATATCACGTTATGAAATGTATTTTTTTGGAAAGGTAGTTTTTTTACGTCCGCTCTCAACAAATCCACATGGAAGTCACGAGTTACTTTATTCCTAACGTTTTTTTTACATATCTTCAGCAGCTCCATCGATGCATCTATACCTACTACTCTGCATCCTCTTTTGAGTCCTTCTATGGCATGTCTGCCGTTTCCACATCCCATGTCTAACAGATTACCTTCACAGTTAGAAAGAAATTCCACGACTTCATCCCATGCACGATTTCGTGTTTTGTCAAAGTGTTCCGCAATGGAATCGAAAGTTCTCGAAGACCTTTCAAAGTCTTTTTTCATGTCATTCATCTGATTTAACCTCTGATTTGAATCATAAGTTTTATATTCTCCGGTGATTTACGAACAAAGGATGGATATTTTGAGCGTGTACTCATTATTTATAATCCTTATCTGCCTCGCACTCTCTTGGATAACCTATTACAAAGGATTGTTGAATATTGACGGGGCCCTCACCGCATTTTTCATAGCCGTTTTCATCAGCTTTCAAGGCGGACTGGACTTGATCTTGCTCTTTGTCGTTTTTCTTTTCAGTGCCTTTCTAGCTACGAAGTATAAATTCGGTTACAAAAAGGAAAGAGGTATCCACGAAGGATTGAAAGGAGAAAGGGGTTGGAAAAATGTGTTGGCCGCAGGTGCCATCCCCACAGTAATAATTCTACTAGACAGTTCTGGCTCCCTTGTGACCTTCGGTTTTTTAGGATCGGAATTAACCATCGCTCTTTTCGTGGCGAGTATAGCGTCGGCAGCTTCGGACACACTGGCCTCTGAGATGGGGATGGTCTCGGATAAGGTCTATCTTATCACCAACTTCAAGAGAGTAAAACCCGGAGTCGACGGCGGTATATCATTATACGGAGAGTTGTGGGCTTTGGTGGGACCGATTTATACTTTCCTGGTTGCCCAGTTCATGTTTTATTTCTCACATCATGATACACTCCCACTAAAGGTCATGATTCTCGGCATCATGGTAGCTTTTCTCAGTTGTCAGATAGACAGTATATTAGGTGCTACTCTTGAAAGAAAAGGTTTGATGACCAAATCTATGGTCAACTTTACATCGATCTTGCTCTCGATAATAGTATATGGAGGAATATTATGGCAGATAGGATATTGATGTTGATATTGGACGGTATAGGTGATAGAGCGGTAGAAGAGTTGGAAGGGCGAACACCTCTGCAGAGTGCTGAAACTCCTAATCTTGACCACTTTGCAGAAATAGGAGAAAATGGATTATTGGATACCATAGCACCCGGGATAAGACCCGGTAGCGATACAGGACATCTAGCTCTCTTGGGTTACGATCCTTACGAAGTCTACAGTGGCAGAGGACCTTTTGAAGCCGCCGGTGTAGGTATATCTCTAGGATCCGAAGACGTCGCTTTCAGATGTAATTTTGCCACATTGAAGGACGGGAAGGTGGTGGACAGAAGAGCAGGTAGGATCAAAGAGGGCACAAAAGAACTAGCAGAGGCCGTAAGAGAGATAGAACTAGGTGTAGATTTTGATTTTCAGCATACAATTGAACACAGAGGTGTATTAGTGCTAAAAGGTGAAGGTCTAGGAGGAGGTGTCAGTGACGTAGACACACACGGCTCAGAAAAGGGCTATGCTAAAGCGATCTCTTTGGATGATTCAAAAGAGAATAGAAAAACTGCGGAGCTACTGAACAGATTTACAGAAAAAAGCATAGAAGTACTTTCGGAGCATCCTGTAAACGAGCAGCGAGAAAGAGAGGGAAAACCCCCTGCCAATATAATCCTGCCTCGAGGAGGTGGAACGGTTCCAGAGATGGAAGATTTAAAGTCTAAGGACGGTCTTGACGCCGCAGCCATATCAGGGATAACTCTAGTTCAAGGTGTTTGCGCTTTAGCGGGTATGGATATAATAGAAGTCCAGGGGGCGACAGGTGGTTTGGATACAGATCCGGATGCCATCGTAGAAGCAGCTATAAATGCTCTAGATGAATATGAATTCGTACTCGTAAATATCAAAGGGTTCGATATTTCAGGACATGATGGTTTACCATTCCAGAAGATAGAATTTATAGAAAAAGTAGACTCTTCCTTGGAACCTTTAAAAGAACTCGAAGATACTTATGTAGCAATAACAGGAGATCATTCTACTCCTGTCACCATAAAGGATCACAGTGGAGATCCACTACCCCTAACTATATTTGGAAGGGAAATCAGGAACGACGATGTAAAGGAATTCGATGAAAGAGCATGTGGTAAAGGCGGTCTCAACAGGATAAGAGGAAAAGATCTTTTGAATATATTGAAAGACCTTGCGGATAGGACGGAAAAATTCGGTGCCTAGCGTTTGTAACCTATGTCCCGTAAAAATTTCTTTCTCTTTTCTTTGTCTTCTTTTTTTTCCACGCCAACGGTTGGCTCGCCGTCGACGACCCCTAAGATCCCCCTGCCTGTTTTGGTATTTGCCACGATCACTTCTACAGGATTAGCGGTTGCACAAAAGATTCTACAGACCTCTGGTACTCTCTTAACTTCATTCATCACGTTGATGGGAAAACTTCCTTCTAATATGATGAGGAACGAATGACCAGCGTTGACCTCTCTCAAATTCTTTACCGCTAGATCCTCCAATTTTTTGTCTGTTCCATCGTGTCTCACCAGTTTCTCTCCGGAGGCTTCGCAGAAAGCGAGTCCAAACTTTATATCTGGTACGGATGTAACCAATGCTTCATAAACGTCCTCAACTGTTTTGATGAAATGGCTCTGCCCCAGTATTATGTTCATCTCTTCCTCTTTCTCCAACTTCACTCTCTCCAATTCCATTTTATCGCTCAAAGAAATCCCCGGGCATAAATATATTTAACGCCCTTTTTACTTCTTTTCCTCTTTAATAGGTTCCAATAGGTCACCTTCTTCAAGGTCGTCTATATCCGGTTCTTCTTTATCTTCGCTTATCCAACCGCATTTATTACACGTCTCAGAACTATCTAGAAGTTCACCACACTCAGGACAATATTTTTCTAACTCTTTTTCTTTCTCTTCAAGGCCATCCACGCTTTCACTCACGCTTTTATCCATCCGTTTTTTTGCCCATAATAGTCCTAAAGCAAGAAGAAATACCACAACCGTTGAAACAAAATACTCCAATGTAAGCAACTGAAATGCCCTAGACCTTTCCAGGGTTATGGGTCCGGGCCCCCTCGAGGTGGTGTGCCAATCGTGATCTTGTTCTCCATCGATGGTCATGTTCCTCCTCACTGAAAAGTAATGTCCGTACAACCTCTCGTCTAAATCTGTTATCTCTTTGTAGTACTTGTAGGTCTCATTCGTATCTTCATAAAAATTCATCTCATAGCCTTCATAGTCCATGACTCCAACGTATTCTACGGTCGAGAGAGTCAAATTTAAAAATACAGTGTGATTATCTATGGTATAATTGTTCATATCCTCTCCCCTGGTTACATGTCTTTTATTCAGTTCCACGGTGAAATTAAAAGTTGTGTCGTCCCCATCGATATACATAGGTTCTAATCTCCCCTCCTGAAAATGATCCGAATCCAAGGTTTGTGGTCTTAAGTCGTAGATCATACCCAATTGAAATGAGGCGATGGTCAGTGCTAGGAGGAGTATCACCACGACACCTGCTACCAGTATTTTCTTTAAACCGTCTTCCCCGTAGAGTTTATAAGGGACCAAAATAGCCAGTATGGGAAGAATTATGTTCATCAAACACGGATTTACAAATATCAGCCAAATAGAAACTAAATAGACTGTCCCGATGTAAGCTAGGAGAGAAAATCTTGATCGCTTTATCTTCTTAAATTTGTTATCAAATTTTTTTAGACCCGATAGGTAATCTTTAGAGCTCATGTTTATCCGTGCTTAAAAACTGATAGACCCTATGACAATAATTAATCTTTTGCATGAATTTAAGAGAGTCGATAGTTTCTAATCATCCAAACTTATAAATAGGGATATTAAACATATATGTGCCGTAGATGAGGAAAATGAAGTATAAAATTCTTTTCGTTATCGGTCTTTCTATGATACTGGCTATTTCTGGGACCGCATTTGCTTTTGCTTCAGGAACGCATACGGATGAAACGGACCTATTGGAAGAAAATCTAGATGAGATATATTCTGAGATAAGTACCGCGGAAGGTTACCCCTTTCCTGATGAGTATCCTACCGTGGATCAACTTTACGAATGGTACGACGTTTTAGAAGAGGAATTCGATATAGTGGAAAAACACCATTATGGTCACTCTTACGAAGGTAGAGACCTCTGGGCGCTGGAGATAACATCCGATGAAGATACGCAAGTTGATAACAAA
>Ga0207421_10002618_pt1 | contig 22199 bp, 32 predicted proteins | sample SodLakKL_010_SED_4_FD_187542 | JGI IMG/M metagenome (GOLD analysis project Ga0207421, IMG submission 187542) | Alkaline sediment microbial communities from Lake Tanatar, Kulunda Steppe, Russia - 8KL_010_SED (SPAdes) (version 2) | ecosystem: Environmental > Aquatic > Non-marine Saline and...
TTGGGTGTTGAAATTTTTGAACAAATAGTGTAATATTAAGAGGCTTTTGAGAGCACAACAAAAAATCAAAATTAAAAACATTTTATTAAAGGTTAAAAAAACAAAAATATGGGTAAAGAAAAATTTGAAAGAGGAAAACCACACCTTAACGTGGGAACCATCGGTCACGTTGACCATGGTAAAACCACTCTTACCGCGGCAATAATAAACACCTTGCACTTAAAAGGGCTTCTTGACAAGAAAACCAGTGTAGAGGATATTGATTCCGCTCCCGAGGAGAAGGCCAGAGGACTTACTATTTCCATTTCTCATCGTGAGTATCAAACGGAAAATAGACATTATGCCCACATTGATTGTCCCGGGCATGCCGATTATGTCAAGAACATGGTTACCGGCGCGGCACAGATGGATGGAGGAATTTTGGTTGTTTCCGCTACGGACGGACCAATGCCTCAAACAAGAGAACATCTCTTACTCGCTCGTCAGGTAGGACTCCCTTCACTTGTTGTTTTTCTAAACAAAGTTGATATGGTTGAGGATCAAGAAATGATTGACCTTGTCGAGTCGGAAATAAGGGAGCTTTTGAACAGTTATGAATTTCCCGGTGACGAGATTCCTATCATCAAAGGATCCGCTCTTAAGGCGGGAGAAGCGACTTCTGCCGATGATGAGGCGATAAAACCTGTTGCCGAGCTCCTGGAAGCTATGGATACTCATATTCCCGAACCCAAGAGAGATGAAGATAAGCCGTTTCTTATGGCTGTGGAAGACGTTTTCTCTATTGAAGGAAGAGGTACGGTAGCTACAGGAAGAATCGAAAGAGGAGTTGTAAAGGCGGGAGAAGAAGTGGAAATCGTCGGTCTTCACGATACGACAAAAACCACTGTTGTAAGTATTGAGATGTTTAATAAAAGCTTGGATGAAGGAAGAGCGGGAGACAATGCGGGAATTCTCCTCCGAGGAACCAAAAAGGATGAAATAGAAAGAGGACAAGTACTTGCAAAGATAGGTTCTATAACTCCCCACACCGAATTTGAGACGGAAGTATATATTTTGGGCAAAGATGAAGGAGGAAGACACACACCTTTCTTTAAAGGATATAAACCGCAGTTTTACATGAGAACCACTGATGTTACCGGTGAAGTGGAACTTCCCGAAGGAACCGAAATGGTAATGCCCGGGGATACTGCGAAATTAAAAGTTAAACTTATTGCGCCTATCGCTATTGAAGAACAGATGAGATTCGCTATTCGTGAAGGAGGAAAAACAGTAGGTGCAGGAGTGGTGAGCAAGATCATTAAATAAAAAGATGGTAAAAGAAAAGGAAGTAAAATCAAGGATCCGTATTCGTCTTCGTGCCTATGACCACAAAGTGATTGACACCAGCGCGAAGCAAATTATCGATACGGCGCTTCGATACGGGAGTGATGTTTTAGGACCCACCCCGCTTCCTACGGAAACAAAAAAGTACACGGTGAATAGATCTACTTTTGTGCAGAATAAATCGAAGGAAAAGTACGAGATAAGAATACACAAGAGAATTATTGATATTGTTAGTCCGGGCGCAAAAGTACTTGACGCGCTCAGGAATTTAACCCTACCTACGGGAGTAAATATTGAGATTAAGATGTAAAGGCGTGGCTTAATTAATAAAGGTTGCGCTTCGGTTTCCAGACTTTCTAATATCGGGGGAAACCTCGATATTTAGTTTTGTAAAGATCAAAAAAATGAATTTTATAATCGGAAAAAAATTAGGAATGACACAAGTTTTTGACGAAGAAGGAAAAGCATTTCCGGTTACTTTGGTTGAAGCGGGACCGTGCAAGGTAACACAGGTAAAGAACAAAGACAAAGACGGTTATGATGCCGTGCAGATAGGATTTGTGCCAATCAAAAGCAGTAAAATAAAAAAATCCCAAAAAGCAAGACCCTATAAGCATGTACACGAAGTCAGAGGAAGTTTTGATGTTAATGTAAGTGATGAAATTACCGCGGAGAACTTTACTCCGGGCGAGAAGGTTAAGGTAAGGGGCATATCCAAAGGGAAGGGGTTTGCGGGAGTAATGAAAAGATGGAATTTTTCCGGGGCGGGTACTTCCACTCACGGAACAAAACATACCGACAGAAAAGGAGGGTCCATCGGAGCGGTTTTCCCTCAAAGAGTATTTAAAGGAACCAAGATGGCGGGAAGAATGGGAGCCGACAATGTTACGGTTAAAAATTTGCAAATAATTGAAATTGATACGGAAAAACACGTAATTGTACTGCGAGGTGCGCTTCCGGGGAGAAAAGGAGGTGTTTTAACGATAGAGAAAGTATGATAAAAGCGGATTTATACAATATGAAGGGGCAAAAAACGGAAGAGATTAGTCTTCCGGAGGAGGTGTTTGGGGTAAAAGTGAATCCTGACCTTATTTACCAAACGGTTAAAGCTCAGATGGCAAACAGGAGACAAAATACCGCCCATACGAAAGAACGGGGTGATAAAAGAGGAGGAGGAAGAAAGCCGTGGAGGCAAAAAGGAACGGGACGCGCGAGACACGGTTCCAGTCGTTCTCCTATATGGCGGGGCGGGGGAGTGACTTTTGGTCCCCGAAGCGAAAGGGATTACAAAAAGAAAATCAACAAAAAGACAAAAAAGAAAGCTCTTTCCATGGTTCTTTCCGCAAAAAGGGAAAAAGACATGATTTTTTTCGTTTCCGATCTGAAAATAAAAGAGGCGAAAACGAAAGAAATGCGTGAATTTTTGAAAAATTTGTCACATGAAGGAAAAAGCGTCTTGATAGTTCTTCCGGAATTGGATAGAAACCTTTTACTTGCGACAAGGAATTTGGAAAACGTCGATACAATGCAGGCGAAGGACATAAACCCCCTGGATACCCTTTCTTACAAACATCTTATTGTACCGAAAGCTTCGGTGGATGTTATAAAAGAAAATTTTAAATTTTAAATTAAAGAAAGATGGCGAAAAATAGATACATTTTAAGTAAAGCGCATGTTAGCGAAAAATCTACCGATTTGGCAGGGGAAGGATTTTACACTTTTCGCACGGACAGGTTGGCAAATAAAAGGGAGATAAAGGAAGAAGTGGAAAGGAAATACAAGGTAAACGTTGTTTCGGTAAGAATAATAAACATTCCTTCTAAAAAAAGGAGGGTCGGAAGAACCGAAGGAACGAAAAAAGGATATAAAAAAGCGGTTGTTAAAGTAAAAAAAGGACAAAGTATTGATTTGACTTTAGCTTAATTTTGTGTTATGAATCCAAGGGTAAAGAAACAAAAAAAGATGAGAACCCCTATTAAAAAGAAAGGGGGGCGATCCAATCAGGGAAAGATTACCGTAAGGCACAAAGGGGGAGGCGCAAAACGTCTCTATCGGTGTGTTGATTTTGGCCAACCTTGTGTTGGAATTAAAGGAACGGTTAAACAAATAGAGTATGACCCGAACAGGACTGCCGATATCGCTTTTGTAGAATACGAAAACGGGGAAAAGAAATATATTCTTGCTCCCCAAGAGATTAAGGAAGGAGATGAAATAATTACTGACAAGAAAGCGGAAATCAAAAAAGGAAATAGGATGCAGCTTAAAAACATCCCGGTTGGTACCGCTGTTTACAACATAGCACTTCATCCCGAGGGAAAGGGAAAAATTGTTCGTAGCGCCGGTTCTTGTGCTATTGTACTTGCCCACGAAGGGAAGATGACGCATTTACGTATGCCTTCGAGAGAAGTCAGAAAAATTGTAAATGCTTGTTTTGCCTCCGTCGGTGAGGTATCACGCCCCGAGCACCGTTACAGAAAGATCAAAAAGGCGGGAACGGCGAGAAAGATGGGAAGAAGACCGGTAGTAAGAGGTTCGGCAATGGCTGCCGTAGACCATCCTCATGGTGGAGGGGAGGGAAAGGCTCCTATCGGAATGCCCGCTCCCAAGACTCCGTGGGGTAAAATTGCGAGAGGTGTTCGTACCAGAAAGAGAAAGCATACCGATAGATATATTATAAAAAGAGCGAGCAAGAAGAAAAAAGGTAAAAAATAATAGTAAGAATAACAAATGACAAAATCCAAATGCCAAAAGAATGACAAATGACAAAATAGATTATTTGACATTTAGATTTTAGGCTTTGTTATTTAAAATTAGTAATAATTTTTATAAATATGGCTAGAAGTTTGAAAAAAGGTCCTTTTATAGACGAAAAACTGCTTGAGAAAGTGAAGAATCTTAAGAGCGGAGAGAAGAAAGTAATAAATACTTGGTCTCGCAGAGCAACTGTTACACCGGAAATGATAGGTTGTACCTTCGGAGTTTATAACGGAAAAGAATTTGTAAAAGTGACGGTTTCCGAAGAAATGGTAGGACACCTTTTGGGAGAATTTTCACCGGCCAAGAGATTTGTAAGACACGGAGGAAGACTGCAAAGAGAACAAGAGAAGAAATGACAAATGACAAAATCCAAATGTCAAAGGAATGACAAATGACAAAATAGATTATTTGACATTTAGATTTTAGGCTTTGTCATTTAAAATCATTTATAAATTTTTAATCATGTCTGTCGAAGCAAAACTTAAATATTCAAGAATTTCTCCCAGGAAAGTCCGATTGGTGGCGGATCTTGTTCGTGGTCACAAGGTGGTGGACGCGGAAAGAATGCTTGAGTTTACGATAAAAAGACCGGCAAAGCCTATTTTAAAGCTTTTAAGGTCGGTAACCGCGAATGCTCAGCATAACCATGGATTAAAAAAAGAAAATCTTTATATTTCGGAAATAAAAGTTGACGGGGGACCGATGATAAAAAGATTCAGACCGCGTGCAAGAGGATCGGCGTTTCCCATTCAAAAAAAGACATCACATATTTCAATAAAATTGGGAGAAGAAGGGGCGACGGGAGAGAGTCAAGCGAAAAAGAAAAGCAAGAAAAAAATAAAGAAAGTTTATCAGACAGAAAAACCGAAAGAAGAGGTTTCCATGCGGTCTTCCAAGTCAAGGCATATGGAGGATACCAGCGCAAAGAAAGAGAGCGCAAAAGAAGTAAAAGGAGATAAAAAACAACTATTTAGACGTAAATCAATATGACCCGGTAGTGAAAATTCACTGTTTTCGCTCACAGGGCGGTCTATCAATCATTTAAATTTATGAAAAAACGGAATTACAATATAAAAAGAAAACTTCGTTTCGCGAAACACAGTTTCGTAGCGAATTTCTACTACCGGGTATGACACACAAAGTCCATCCTAAAATTTTCAGGATAAGCGAGACGAAAGACTGGGGATCAAAAGGTTTTTACGAAAAAAACTTTGCTTGTTTCTTGGAAGAAGATTACAGAATTAAGGAGCTTCTTAGCGAGTTACTTCGTGAGGTAGGAGTTGAAAGGATAGAAATTGAAAGATCTTCCGAAGAGATAAGTGTTATTATCCACAGTGCCAGGCCCGGCCTTATTATCGGCCGAGGAGGAGAAGGGGTTAAACACTTAAAAGAGAGGGTGGAAAAGATGATAGGTAAAATTTCGAATGATGAAAAAAGAAAAGTTAAACTTGAAATAAAGGAAATAAAAGACCCCTGGTTTTCCGCATCGCTTGCCGCACAAGATATTGCGAGACAGATGGAAAAAAGAATTCCCTACAGGAAAGTCGTTAAACAGGCCTTACACAAGATAACGATGAATAAGGAAGTAAAGGGTGTAAGAATTCAGGTTGCGGGAAGACTCAACGGAATAGAAATCGCTCGCACGGAACACTTTCAGGAAGGACAACTTAAAAGAGCAACAATTCGCGGTGATCTTGATTACGGATTTAATATGGCCCGGTGCCCTTACGGAGCTATAGGAGTAAGAGTGTTTATTTATAAAGGCGAAAAGTTTTAGATATGCTGTTTCCGAAAAAAGTAAAACACAGAAAACACCGTAAAGGAAAAATAAAGGGAGTTGCCCAAAGAGGTTCTTTTATTAATTTTGGAAGTTACGGACTGAGATCAGAGGAGAACGGACCTATTAGTGCTCGACAAATAGAAGCAGCAAGGAGAGCTATCATCAGGTATCTGAGAAAAGGGGGGAAAATGTGGATAAGGATTTTTCCCGATAGACCGATTACGCGGAAAGGGCAAGAAGTGCCGATGGGAGGTGGAAAAGGAGGTGTTGATCATTATGCGGCTCCGGTAAAAAGAGGAAGGATTATATTTGAAATTGACGGTATTCCCGAGGAAAAGGCGAGAGATGCGTTTCGCAAGGCGGGAGATAAATTTGCAGTAAAAACCAAGTTTGTAAAAAAACAGTAAAATGAAACCGAAAGCGATAAGAAAAAAAACAGAAAGCGACTGCTTAAAGCTATTGGAAGAAAAAGAAAAGAAACTGGCCGAAATAAAATTTTCCGGCGCGAACACGAAGTCAAAGAACACCAAAGAAGCGGCTAATTTACGCAAAGATATTGCAAGGATAAAGACAATTTTAAAAGAGAATAAAAACGAAGAAAAAAATCATGGCAAATAAAATGCAAGGAAGAGTTACTTCCGATAAAATGAATAAGACCGTGATAGTGGAAGTGGAAAGGGTAAAGAAACATCCCCGATTTCAAAAGAGATACAAGAGTCACAAAAAGTATAAAGCGCACGATGAAAATGAAGAGTTCAAAGTGGGTGATAAGGTTGTTATTGAAGAGACAAGGCCTGTTTCCAAGGACAAGAAGTGGAAAGTAACAAGTAAAATAGAAAAATGATACAAACAGAAACAGTTCTAAAAATAGCCGATAATGCGGGGGCGAAGGAGATTCAGTGTTTTCGCGTGCTTGGAGGTACAAGAAAAAGATACGCCAGAATTGGTGATATCGTTGTTGCTGCGGTAAAAAAAGCGGAACCGAGAAAGACAGTAAAAAAACACGATGTTGTGCGCGCTGTTATTGTAAGACAAAAATACAATTTTAGAAGAAAAGACGGAACATATATCAGGTTTGATGAAAATGCGGCTGTCGTTTTGGACGGAAAGACCAAGAAGCCGAGGGGAGGAAGGATATTCGGACCCATACCAAGAGAACTTGGAGAAAAAGGATTTAAAGAAATAGTAACCATGGGGAAAGAGGTAGTATAAAATTGAGATTACCATGAAAATAAAGAAAGATGACACAGTTTTAATAATTGCAGGCAAGGACCGTGGAAAAAAGGGCAAGGTTCTGCATGCCTTTCCCAAGGAAAAGAAGCTTTCCGTGGAAGGTGTCAATCTTCTCAAAAAGCACGTTTCTCCGGAACAGCAAAGAAAACAGAAAGGGAAAGAAAAAAAAGGACAGGTAGTTGAATTTCCCGGACCGGTAAGTGTTTCCAATGTCAAATTACTTTGTCCAAAGTGCAATAAGGGGGTGAGAGTGGGTAAAGAAGAGGGAGGAAGAGTTTGTAAGAAATGTAATCAAAAGATATAATGCAAGACTTGCAAGAAAAATACAAAAAAGAGATTGTTCCGGAACTTAAAAAAGAGTTTGAATTGGGAAATGTTCTGGAGTGTCCCAAACCGGAAAAGGTTGTTATTAATGTGGGAGTTGGAAACTGGGTCACAAAAGACCCCGGGAGAAAGCAGGAGGTGTTGAAAAAAATCTCCAATGACTTAATGCTTATTACGGGACAAAAAACCCAACTCAGACCGGCAAGAAAATCGGTTTCCGGGTTTGGTTTGCGGGAAGGAATGCCTGCAGGGCTGAGTGTTACTTTGCGCGGGAAGAGAATGTATCAGTTTTTAGAAAAACTTATTCACATCGTTTTTCCCCGTGTAAGAGATTTTCAGGGAATAAAGGCTTCCAGTATGGACGGTAGCGGAAATCTGACAGTGGGGATCAAAGAGCAACTGGTTTTCCCGGAGATATCCGCCGACGATACGGATTTCTTTTTCGGAATGGAGATAAGCATTGTTACTTCGGCAGAGAACAGAGAAGAAGGAACAGCACTTCTGAAAAAAATGGGAGTCCCTTTGGCTTTAAATTCTGAGGATAAAAAATAAAGTATGGCAAAAAAAGCGAAAATCGAAAAATCAAAAAAAATCGCAAAATTTGTAACCCGAATTAATCGCCGTTGTTTTAAATGTGGAAGACCCAAAGGGTTTCTTAGGAAATTCGGTCTTTGCAGGATATGTTTTCGTGAAATGGCAAATAGAGGGGATGTACCCGGAATTAGGAAATCAAGTTAGTAATTTATTAAGTAGTAGTATTAAAAGTTTCCAATCAGATTTATAATTATGAATACCGACCCAATCGCGGACATGCTAAACAGAATATGGACGGCGCAAACGGCATCAAAACCAATGATAGACGTTCCTTTTTCCGTACTAAAAGGCGAAATAGCTCTTTGCATGGAGAAAGGAGGATTTATTAGTAAAATCATCAGAAAAAAGAAAGAGGGAAGGAAATATTTACGGCTGGTCTTGAATTATAATGAAGGAGGCAATCTCGCGATAACGGAAATAAAGCGGGTTTCTTCTCCCGGACAGAGAATTTACAAAAAGAGCAAAGAGATAAAGAGTATTAAAGGAGGAAGAGGAGTTTCCATTATTTCCACCCCGCAGGGAGTAGTAACAGACAAGGAGGCCAGAAAAAAAGGCTTGGGAGGAGAAGTGCTTTGTGAAATATGGTAGTAGGAAAAAATGTCAAATGACAAAACCCAAATGACAAATGACAAAATAGATTATTTGACATTTAGATTTTAGGCTTTGTTATTTAAAATTAGTAATAATTTTTATAGGTATGTCCAGAATAGGAAAAAAACCAATTGCAGTTCCCGAGGGAGTGGATATTGAGATAGGAAAAAGGGAAGTAAAAGCAAAAGGGCCCAAGGGTGAGCTTGAGGTTGATATTCCTGAAGAAATAGAGGTAAAAAAGGAAGGAGAAGAGATTACCGTCTCCGAGAAAAAGAAAAGCAAAAAAAGCAAGGCGCTTTGGGGAACGGTAAGATCGCTTGTCGCTAATGCTATAGAAGGTGTCGAAAAAGGGTATACGCGAGAGTTGCAAATAAAGGGAGTGGGTTACAGAGGAGAAGTGCAGGATGGAAAATTAATTCTTAGAGTGGGTTATTCTCATCCTGTGGAAATAGAAAAAATAGAAGGCATAGATTTTGCCGTAACAAAGGATATTGTTTCCGTTTCCGGGATTAAAAAGGATTTGGTTGGTCGTGTTGCGGCCCAGATAAGAAGTGTAAGACCTCCCGAGCCGTATAAAGGAACGGGAATAAGATACAAAAACGAGGAAGTGGCAATGAAAGAAGGTAAAAAGAGTGTAGGAGGATAGAAAACAAGGTATAAAAAAAGAAAACCATGACGGACAAAGAGAAATTAAAAAAAAGACATAAGGCGATAAGAGCTCGTGTTTCTGGTGATTCGGAAAGACCGCGGCTTCAGGTTTTCCGTTCCTCAAAACATATTTATGCTCAGATTATTGACGATGAAGCGGGAAAAACGCTTTTTTCGGCAAATGATTTCAGCGTCGAAAAAAAAGAGGGAGGGAAAACACCCGTTGCTTTTGAGGTTGGTAAAATAATCGCTAAGAAAGCGAAAGAGAAAAAAATAAAAAAGGTAGTTTTTGATCGCCGAGGTTATTTTTACCACGGTCGTGTTAAGGCGCTTGCGGACGGCGCAAGGGAAGGAGGGTTACAATTTTAAATTCAATTATGAAAAAAAACGATACCAAAAAAGAGTTTGATAACGAAGTCCTTAGTATAAGCAGGGTTGAAAGAATGACTGCGGGAGGAAGGCGCTTGAGGTTCCGTACTTTAGTCGTTGCCGGGAATAAAAACGGAAAAGTGGGAATAGGGATTGCAAAAGGAAAGGATGTGCAGCAAGCTATTGAGAAAGCGAACAAAAAAGCTCAAAAATCGATGGTCAGTATCCCGATTGTTGAAGGCGGAACTATTCTTCATGAAATAAAAGCCAAACATGGGGCGGCAGTCGTACTTCTTAAACCGCAAACGGAGGGAAGAGGGCTTGTTGCCGGAGGAACGGTGAGAACGATTTGTTCTTTGGCGGGAATAGAGAATATTTCCGGGAAAATTATAGGAAATACCAGAAGCAAATTAAACAACGCTAAAGCGACAATGGAGGCTCTGCAAAGATTGAAACCTTCCGGGGGAGGAGAAGCAAGTGTCGATTCCGCCAAGGAAAAGGAAGAGGACGGTGAAACACCCAAAGAGGAGCAGGGCAAAAATACCGAGAAAAAAAGTGCTGTAAAGAAAAAAACCGGAGAAAAAACCGAAAAAAAAGAGACAAAAACTTCACCAAAAACTGAAACAAAGCGTAAGAAAAATGTTTCCGAAAAGGATAAAAAAGAGGAAAAGTAACTTACTTGATTATGCAAATTCACGAGCTTCGACCAAAAAACAAAACGAAAAAGGAAAAACGCACGGGCAGAGGCGGAAAGAGGGGTACTTATTGTGGAAGAGGGGTTAAAGGACAGAAAGCGCGTGCGGGAAGAAAGATGCCACCAATTATAAGGGAGCTTATTAAAAGCTATCCCAAACTTCGAGGATATAAGTTTTCTCCTTTAAAGAAGTGTTTTGTGATTAATGTTTCTTTACTCGACAAGGCTTTTACGGATAAGGAAAAAGTAACTCCCAAAACACTTATAAAGAAAGGGATTCTTCCGAAAGGGAAAAAATATCCTGTTAAAATTTTAGGCAGAGGCAATACCAAGAAGCAGTTTCAGGTGGAAGACTGTCTTGTTTCGAAAAGCGCCAAGGATATAATTGAGAAAGCGGGAGGAAGTATTGACCATTGACCATAACTTGTCAAAGGTCAAAGGTTAAAAGTCAAAGGTTGTGTAAACATTATGTTTGAAAAAATAATAAAAGTATTCCAAATCCCCGATCTTCGAAAAAGAATTCTTTTTGTTCTTGGAGCTTTTGCGGTTTTTCGTTTTATGGCGAATATCCCCATGCCCGGGTTTGATCCCGAGAAAATGCAAGAATTTTTTGAAGGTTTCCAAATGTTCCAATTCGCCGATTTGCTTATTGGGGGAACGCTTGATCAGTTTTCTATAGTTATGCTCGGGCTTGGTCCTTATATTACAGCGGTTATTGTAATCCAACTCCTTACCCTTGTTTGGCCGGCTCTTAAAAAAATGTATAGTGAAGAGGGTGATAGCGGCAGACAAAAAGTCAATCAATACGGCAGGCTTTTAACCGTCCCTTTTGCCATTTTACAGACTTTCGGAATGCTTACACTTTTCCAAAACCAAGGAGTGCTTCCGCCGTTATCCCCGTTTGATATAATTACCATCATATCCGTGGTTGCCGCCGGTACGGTGTTCCTTATGTGGATAGGAGAGCTCATTACGGAAAAGGGAATAGGGAATGGGGTTTCACTTATGATTTTTGCGGGTATTATAGCTTCGCTTCCCGCAAATATCGGGCAGGCGGTAAGGGATATAATGTTTAACCCTGACATGGTGCCGATGTACATCCTTTTCTTTCTCCTTGGACTTCCTATTATTGCCGGAGTGGTTCACGTAAATGAAGCAAGAAGAAATATTCCCGTTTCTTATGCGAGAAGAGTAAGAGGAAGAAAAATCTACGGAGGGGCTTCAACATACTTGCCTCTTAGTTTAAATCCCGCAGGTGTAATACCGATAATTTTTGCTATGTCAATGGTAGTGATTCCTTCGATGGTCGTAGGGTTTCTCGTGGGCATGGAAGGCTTTATAGGGCAGGTTGCGGGGGCGGTATCCGCCTTTTTGGAAATGACATGGGTTTACGGAGGACTTATTTTTGTTCTCGTGTGTCTTTTTACTTATTTTTATACAGCGGTTACTTTCGATCCGAAAAGTATTTCCGAGAATTTGCAAAAGATGGGTGGTTTTGTTCCGGGAATAAGACCGGGAAAGCCGACAGCGAACCATATAAGCTATATTTTAAATAGAGTGCTTCTTGTGGGAGCGCTTTTCTTGGCGACGGTGGCCGTTCTTCCCATGGCTATTTCCGGGCTAACGGATGTCGAGGCTTTCGGATTTCTTGTTGGAGGAGCATCTCTCATTATTATCGTAAGCGTGGTTTTGGAAACAATAAGACAGATAAACGCGCAACTTCAAATGAGAGAATATGAGACAATATAAGATAGACCATTAATCATTAACTGTTGGCTATTGACTAACCGGAATTTGGGGTCATAAGCCACGAGATTATGTCTAATAATAAGCTCGTAATACTAATAGGTTCTCCGGGCTCGGGTAAAGGAACACAAAGCCTTCTCTTGGCAGAAAAGAGAAAAATGATACACATGGAGACAAGCAAACTCTTGGAAAAGAAGTTCTTGCACGCCAAAGAAGATGAGTCTATGAAAATAGGCGACAATACGTACAGCCTTAAAGAGCAAGAAAAAAGGTGGCGTAAAGGACATTTGTGTGATGATGAGTTTGTTGCCTTTGTAATAAAGGAAAGCCTGGAGGTAGCACAAAACAAAGCGGATACGGTGCTTCTCGATGGCTATCCGCGTACCGTAAATCAAGCGTCATTAGCGCTTCCTTTCTTCCTATCGCTTTATAAGAAAGAAGACATACTGACGATATTTCTTGAAGTAGGCGAGGAGGAAGTTATTAAAAGGAATACCAACAGAAAAGTTTGTTCTTTAATGCGCCATTCGATAGTTGACTTGCCTGAAACAAGGGATCTTACGGTCTGTCCCATAGACGGCTCTACTTTGGAAAAAAGAGTCATGGATGATCCGGAGACCATAAGAGTAAGGCTAAAAGAATTCCAAGAAAAAACATTCCCCATCTTGGAGTATCTTTCATCCCAAAATATCAAGGTTTCCCGCATTGACGGGGTGGGGACTATAAACGACGTTCTCTTTCGTACCTTGCAGGAAATTGAAGAGTTTGGAATATGAAGAAGTTTAAAATTATTTCCATTATTGGGCGTCCCGGATGCGGAAAAGGAACTCAGATTGGAATCTTAAAAAAGAGAAATGGATTTTCTGTCATAAATACGGGGGAGATGCTTCGCAAGAGGGCCGAGAAAGAGGATTTTATCGGAGGAAAAATTAAAGCAAGTTTAAAAAGGGGTGGGCTTATTCCCACTCCTTTGGTTTTTTATCTGTGGATGCCCAGACTCATTGAATTTCACAAAAAGCAGGTGAAGGGAGTGTTGTTTGACGGTAATCCCAGAAAACTTTACGAAGCGCATATGCTTGACGAAGTAATGGATATGTTTGGGTGGCAAAATAACTTTTGTGCCTGTTATATTAAAGTAAGCGAAAAAGAGGCGCAGCTCAGGCTCGGGAAAAGGGGAAGGAGTGATGATAATAAAGAAGAAATAAAAGAAAGGCTTAGGTGGTTTAAGAAAGAAGTTAATCCCGTTATTAATTATTACAAAAAGAAAGGAGTTTTATTAGAGATAAACGGAGAGCAGTCGGTGGAAGAAGTGGACAGGGAGCTCAGAGAAAAAATAAACGATTTTTTCAATAAAAAATGACACTCATAAAGGCAAAAAAAGATATAGAAAAAATGAAAGAAGGAGGAATGATATTGGCGGAAATAATGGAGAAAATAAAGGAAAAGGTCTCTCCCGGAATCACTACGTCATTTTTAAACGAATATGCTGAAAGGCTTATTGAGGAAGCAAAAGGGAAGCCTTCTTTTAAAAATTATCGTGGATTTCCCGCTGCGCTTTGTACGAGCGTTAACGAAGTCATTGTCCACGGGTCTCCTTCGGAGTATGAGCTAAGGAAAGGGGATGTTCTTTCTCTTGACTTAGGGTTTTTCTTTAAAGGGTTTCATACCGATATGGCGGCCACAGTCCCTGTTGGCGAAGTAGAGGGAGAAAAAATGAGACTGATAAGGGAAACAAAAAAGGCCTTAAAACGGGGCATAAAAAAAGTAAGGCCGGGGAATACACTTGGAGATGTAGGGAATACAATAGAGCGTCATATCGAAAAAAGCGGCTTTTTCTTGGTAGAGGGACTTTGCGGACATGGCATAGGGAAAAATATACACGAAGAACCTCAAATACTTAATCAAGGGAAAAGACACAAGGGCTTGAAAATAGAAGAAGGGATGGTTTTTTGTATTGAGCCGATGCTCTCTACGGGAAGCACAAAAACCGCCTACGAGAAAGACGGCACGGGAATTAAAACCGCTGATGAATCTCTTTCCGCGCACTTTGAACATACGATGGCGGTAACGGAAAAAGGATGCGAAGTACTAACGGACCGGAATAATTAAATTACAAATTTAAAACACCAAACGTTTTGTATTTTGACCCCGTTAGAAGCTACCACTTTTAATTATAGAAACTTATACTGTCATTAACGTTCATTAATTAAATTTCTAACGGGGTTGAACATTTGAATTTTGATATTATTTGTGATTTGTAATTTTGAATTTGTAATTTAATTTGGTTGTTTGAATTTTAGTATAAATTTCTATATAATAGTCCATATGAACGAAGAAAATAAAGAAGAAAAAGAAAAAGAAGAGTTTCCGTCGGAACTGCGTTACGACTTCTCATCAGGCGATTGGGTGGTGGTGGCTTCGGGCAGAGCCAAGCGCCCGGAGATGTTTAAGGAAGAAGAGAGGGATAAAGAAGAATCTTCAGAGAAAGAATGTCCTTTTTGCGACCGCAAAAACTTGGAGAACGCTCTCTCCGTATTTGAAAACGGGAAAGAGGTAGAGAGTTTTTCCGATAACTGGAGCGCGGTATCTATACCTAACAAATATCCGGCCTTTCTTCCTTCCGACAAATTGGAAAAAAGAAAAGAGAACAGCCTTTACCAGACGATGAACGCCGTAGGGTATCACGAAGTGGTGGTAACAAGAGACCACCATAAATCTCTAGGGGAGCTTCCGGTGGAGAAGGTTCGGGAAGTGCTTGCGCTTTACAAGCAGAGATATTGCGAACTGCAGAAGAAAAAGCACGTGAATTATGTTTCTATCTTTCATAATCATGGAAAGGAGGCGGGTGCTTCCATTACCCATCCCCATTCCCAGATACTGACCACGCCCCTTGTTGATGTTGATCTTAATAAAGCGCTTGCAAAAAGCAGGGACTACTACGAGGGCAAAAAAAACTGCATATACTGCCAGATGAACGAATGGGAAATGGAGAGGCGAGAGAGAATTATTTACGAGAATGATCTTTTTCTCGTCCTGTGCCCTTTTGCTTCCAAAGCCGCTTTTCAGACCATTGTTTCTCCCAAAAAACACCTGGCATATTTCGAGAACATAACCGAGGAAGAGATGGATCTTTTGGCCGATGCCTTCTCGGTTGCTCTCTCTAAAATATATAAAGGTTTAAATGACCCTCCTTATAACTTTTATCTTCATTGTGCTCCTTCTGATGGAATGGACCACGGTTATTACCATTGGCACTGGACGATACTCCCCAAAACCTCCATTTGGGCGGGATTTGAACTCGGAGCGCGGATGGAGATATCCACCATTAAACCTGAAAAAGCAGCGGAATATTTGAGAGAACAATAATTATAAAATTCTAGACTCGAAACCGCGCAATTAAATTACAAATTTAAAGCACCAAACGTTTTGTATTTTAAACATTTGAATTTTGAATTTGTAATTTAATTATATTCTATGAAACTTCCTCTTATTGTTGCCAACTGGAAAATGAATCCGGCCACCCTAAAAGAAGCAAAAGAGCTTTTCGCGGGGGCTGAAAAGATAGCGGAAACAAAATGTGAAGTTGTGGTATGTCCACCTTTTCTCTTTGTTCCGTTTGGTAAGAAGGCTACTCTCGGAGCGCAAGATTGTTTTTTTAAAAACCCGGCAACGGGAAAGGGCTCTTTTACGGGAGAGATTTCCCCTTCCATGTTAAAGGATTTAGGCTGTCGGTACGTTATTTTAGGTCATTCAGAGAGAAGGAGCGTGCTAAAGGAAACCGGCAGTCAAATAAACCAAAAGATGAAAGCTGCCCTTTCTGCGGGACTGACCCCCATCTTGTGTGTTGGAGAAGAGAAAAAAGAGGGGGCAAGCGAGGTAATAAAAGAGCAACTTTTAGAGGGATTGGAAGGTGTATCGGTTCGCAAGGAAGTTGTTATAGCCTATGAACCTCTTTTTGCTATCGGAACAGGAAAGGCTTGCGAGGTAGATTTGGCGGCGAAGAGGAGGGTTTTTATAAGAAGCGTGCTTTCCAAGATGGGCTCCAAATACGGAGACATCCCGGTACTTTACGGGGGCAGTGTAGATGAAAAAAATTGTATAAATTATATAGAGGAAGCTCGGTTTGACGGCCTTCTTGTGGGAGGAGCTTCTCTTAAGCCGGAAAAATTTAAAAAGATAGTGGAAAGAATATGAGAACGGAAGAAATAAGAAAAAAGTTTTTGGATTTTTATAAGCAGAGAGGACACGTGGATATTCCTTCTTCTTCGCTTATTCCCGAAAAGGACTCAACCCTTCTTTTTGTAAATTCGGGAATGTTTCCTCTTGTCCCTTATTTACTGGGAGAGAAACATCCGGAAGGGAAAAGACTTGTTAATTTCCAAAAGTGTTTTCGAAGTGATGATATTGAAGAAGTGGGAGATATGCGGCACACTACTTTTTTCGAGATGCTCGGGAACTGGTCTCTTGGCGATTACTTTAAAGAAGAACAACTTCCCTTCATTTTTAATTTTTTTGTTGATGAGCTGGGGATTCAACCGGAAAGACTCTATGTTACCGTATACAGAGGGAACCCCGAAATAGGGGTTGAGCGAGATACCGAGTCGGTGGAAATATGGAAAAAACTTTTCAAAGAAAGAGGAATTGACGCGGAGGATGTTGATATGGCGGAAAAGGAGGGAATGGGAAATGGACGTATTTTCTATTATCCGGATAAAGATAATTGGTGGTCTCGCTCCGGTCCTCCGGAAAATATGCCCCTTGATGAGCCGGGAGGTCCCGATAGCGAGATTTTTTACGATCTCGGGGAAGATATGGGTCATCATAAAAATTCTCCCTGGAAAAATGAAACCTGCCATATTAATTGTGATTGTGGAAGATTTATCGAAATAGGTAATAGTGTTTTTATAGAGTTTATTAAAAAAGAGAACGGGTTTAATAAATTACCGCAGAAGAATGTTGACTTTGGAGGAGGACTTGAGAGGCTGGCAATGATTTGCCAAGGGAAATCCAGTATTTTTGAGGCCGATATTTTTTTGCCGATAATAAAGAAAATAGAGAAACTTTCTTCATATTCGTATAGAGAGAGGGTGAGGTCGTTTGAAGTTATTGCCGATCACATAAAAGCGGCCACCTTCATTATTGGGGACGAAAGGGGAGTTGCTCCCGCAAATAAGGAGCAAGGATATTTTGTCAGAAGACTCATAAGAAGAGCGATAAGGCACGGAAAACAGCTGGGCATCGGTTCCCGAAACTGGATTGAGGATGTAGCGAAAGAGGTCATTGAAATTTATAAAGAAACGTATCCCGAGCTTGAACGAAATTCTTCCTATATCTATGAAGAGATAAATAAAGAAGAGAAAGTTTTTCAAAAAACTTTGGAGAGAGGGCTTAAAGAGTTTGAAAAAATGAAGGATAAAAAAATTATTAGTGGAGAGAGCGCCGCCTTTCTTTATCAGACATACGGATTTCCTATAGAGCTTACACAGGAGCTTGCGAGCGAGAGGGGGCAAGATATCGATAAAGATGGATTTTTAAAAGAGATGGAAAAACACAAAGAACTTTCCAGAGAACTTTCCGCGGGCGTTTTTAAGAGCGGGCTTTCCGATAAAGGAGAAGAAACGGTTAAATTGCATACCGCAACACATCTTCTCCTTGCTTCACTCAGAAAAGTTCTTGGAGAAGAGGTCACACAAAAGGGAAGTAATATTAACGCGGACCGGTTAAGGTTTGATTTTTCTTACGAAAAAAAGCTTACAAAAGAGGAAATAAAAAAAGTAGAGGATTTAGTTAATAGCGTCATTGAAAAAGACATGAAAGTGGAAAAGGAGGAGATGGATTTCGAGGAAGCGAGAAATTCCGGAGTTTTAATGTCTTTTGAGGAAAAGTATCCGCAAAATGTTTCGGTCTATTCGGTAAAAGACGAAAAAGGAAATATCTTTTCCAGAGAAATTTGCAGTGGACCTCATGTTGAAAGAACTTCTATGCTTGGCAAATTTTCCATCAAGAAAGAAGAGTCATCCTCTGCAGGCGTGAGAAGAATAAAGGCGAAACTTACTTGATATTTTTGTAAAATAAGATTAAATTGATAATGCTATGACAGAAAAAGTAGTTGATATTTATCAGCCCAAAGAAAAAGAAGAAAAAAGAGGGGGAAAACAGAGCCTCTCTAAAGAAAAACTTCCTCAACACGGAAAGCAGTGGCTTCTTCTTGGTGTTTTGCTTGTCGCTATTTTAGGGGGATACTTTTATTATACGGCTTATCAGACGAGAATTACGATAAAACCCGCTTTAAGTACTTTTTCGGAAGAAAAAGATATTTTAGTACGGGCATTAGGGTCTGTGAGAGAAGGGGAGATTAGAGGCGTAATGCAAAGCAAAACGGTTGCCGAAAAAAGAGAATTTCCCATAGAAGAAAGAAGAATTGTGGAAGAAAAAACGGAAGGCGAAATAGAAGTTTGTCAGGATTACAGTGATAGTCCCGCTAATTACAGAGAGGGGACCAGATTTGTTTCCGATGAGGGAAAGCTTTTTCTGGCGGAAGAGGCTTTCGTTATTCCTGCGAGAAGAAACAACGATGGATGTGTTGATGTTGAAGTAATTGCTTCCGAAGCGGGAGAAGAATACAATGTTTCTTCTGACTCAAAATTTGCTCTGCCCGGACTTGAGGGAACCAATATCTATGGTCGGGTAAAGGGAGAATCTTTTACGTTGACAAAAGAAGGCTCTCTTGAAGAAATACCTTATTTAAGCGAGGAAGAAATGAGAAGAGTGGAGATGGAGATGGGGGAAGATCTTCTGGAAGAAGGAATAAGTAGAATGAGGGAAGAGTACGGGGAAGATTATTTTCTCGATAACAACACTCAATTTACAATGGATGTAGTTGAACGTAAAACGGAAGAAAGCGAGGAAGATGAAGAGAGTTTTCATTTTGAACTTACCGTAGAGATTAAAGTTATTGCGACAAGCAAAGAGGATACGGAAAATTTTATTAAAGGATTTTTACCCGAAGGGAAAACGTGGAGAAGAGAAACGGAAGAGGTGGAGTATAAGTTTTCCAGAATGAATTTTGAAGACAGGGAGGCGGATGTAGTTTTGAGCTTTAAGGGAGAAATATACGAGGACATTGACAAAGATTCATTAAAAAGAGATATCGTCGGTATATCATTTGAAGAAGCGGAAGAGAAAATAAGAGAAAAAGCGGATATTGAAGAGGTGGAAATGAAAAACTTCCCCTTTGGAATATCCCGGGTTTCCGGTGTTCCGGAGAGGATAAAGATAAGTCTCGAGTTTGACAAAAATTAAAAAACTTGTTATTCTTACGCCCTGTAAATGAGTTCTAACAATAATAAACAAAAAGGAGTAGTCTTGGAAGCGCTGCCCGACACACATTTTCGGGTTAGAATGGAGAGCGGGGAGGAAATTAACGCCCATTTGGCGGGGAGGTTAAGGATGCATCGGATAAAAGTTCTTCCGGGCGATAGTGTAACGGTGGAAATGAACGAGTATGACAAAACCAAAGGCAGAATCGTTTACAGAGGATAAATAAAGAAAGAGGAACTGTTTGAAATTAGCTTTGCCTATATAAAAACAATTCTTATAGGAGTGAGAGTCCAATCTTCAGTTAAGAAAATTTGTAGAAGCTGCAAAATAGTTCGGCGCAAGGGCCGAGTTTATGTCATTTGCAAGAACAAGAAACATAAACAAAAACAAGGATAATAAAAATAAAAAATAACCAAGAAACAAGAAAACAAGAAACAAACAATAACCAATAACCAATTTAACAAATTTCAAAAGGCTGTTTGGTTATTTTGTAATTGAAAGTTGTGATTTGCTTGTCTCTTGTATCTTAAGTAATTGTATCTTTATAGTTTATGTCGAGAATAGCAGGAGTAACAATACCAAAAGAGAAAAGAGTGGTAATTGCCCTTACCTATGTTTATGGTATTGGTCCCTCGCTCAGTAAAGGAATATTAGAGAAGGCAAAGATTAATGAGTCCAAAAGAGTTTCCGAACTTACCGATAATGAAGAAAAGAAACTGCGGGAGATAATTGAAAAGGAAAACACAACAGAGGGAGAACTGCGCAGAGAGAGGAGAGATAGTGTGGACAGACTAAAAAGAATCGATTGTTACAGGGGAGTTCGTCACAAGAAGGGGCTTCCTGTTCGTGGACAAAACACAAGAACCAATAACCGAACGGTACGAGGTAATAAAAGGAATGTTGCCGGGTCAGGAAAGAAAGGAACACCTCCCCCCAAGTAAAAAGATGAACAACGAGTTCAAAAAATATGGGAAAAAAGAGAATTATAGAAAAAACGGAAGAGGAGATTTTAGAGGAAAAAAATAAACTGGAAGAAGCAAAAAAGAAAAAAGGGAAAGAGAGAAAGAAAGGGGTTACCAAAGGACGTATTTTTATTTCCGCTTCCTATAACAACACTATGATTACCCTTACCGATAAGGAGGGCAAAGTTTTGTCGTGGGCGACTGCGGGGAATTTGGGCTTTAAAGGAACAAAAAAAGCTACTCCTTATGCAGCTTCGGAAGTTGCGAACGTGATTTCCGAAAAGGCGGAAAAAATGGGGATGAAGGAAGTTGATATATCGGTAAAAGGTGTGGGCTCGGGAAGATCTTCCGCGCTTCGCGCCTTAGCTCCAAAGAATATTGTTATTAATTCCATTAGGGACGTCACGCCCATTCCACATAACGGTTGTCGTCCGAAAAGCCCGAGAAGAGTTTAGTTTACTATGAAAAAATCTACAGAATGTAAAAAATGTCGCCGCGCCGGAGCAAAACTTTTCCTGAAAGGAGAAAAGTGTGAGTCTCAACACTGCCCAATGATCAAAAAACCCTACGCTCCGGGACAAAAGCCCAAAAGAAGAAAGGGGCGCGTTTCCGAGTACGGAAGAGAACTTACGGAGAAACAGAAATTGAGGCACTGGTATGATCTTCGTGAGAAACAACTTTTACGTTATGTAAAGAATGTAATGGCTAAAAGCCAAGAAACCGAAGCTACGGGAGATCAGCTTCTACGTAAACTTGAAGGACGGTTGGATAATGTTATTTATCGTGCAGGGATTGGGTTGTCCAGATCGCAAGCAAGGCAAATGGTTAGTTACGGGTTCTTTAAGGTGAATGGACGTTTGGTAGATAGACCTTCTTATCAAGTGAAAATAGGAGATATCATTTCATTAAAAGCCGGCAAAAAAAACAAAAGGTTTTTCGAGGAGTTTGAGACGAACATGAAAAATTTTAATCCTCCCGCTTGGATTTTACTTGATAAAAAGAATATCTCGGCAAAAGTGGTGGGAGAGACCGTAATTGAAGAAATAGCTCCTCCAGTAGAAATTTCGGCTGTTTTTGAGTTTTATTCAAGATAATTTTTATTATAAATATGATACCTTTACCATCCAATCCCAAAGTACTGGAAAAAAAGAACGAAAACAGTGTTCTTTTTGAAATAGATTCTCTTTATCCGGGATACGGAACTACGATTGGAAATAGTTTGCGACGCGTACTTCTCTCCTCTCTCGGAGGAGCGGCGGTTTCTAAAGTAAAAATCGAAGGAGTGGCGCACGAATTTTCAACCGTTTCCGGGGTTATGGAAGATGTGATTACAATTATTTTAAACCTTAAGGAACTTCGTTTTCGTATGCATTCGGACGAACCACAGACTGCAAAATTGAGCGTAAAAGGAGAGAAAGAGGTGAAGGGAGCCGACTTGACTGTTCCTACCCAGTTGGAACTGGTTAGCCCGGAAGCTCACGTCGCTACCATTACCGATAAAAAAGGTTCTCTTGAGATGGAGCTTGAAATTGAAAAAGGAGCAGGATATTCTTCAGCGGAAGACAGAAAGGAAGAGAAATTGGAGGTGGGGCAAATACTTATCGATGCTGTTTTTACTCCTGTAAAACGAGCGAATTTTTATGTAGAGAATATGAGAGTAGGAAAAAGAACCGATTTTGATAGACTTTTCCTGGAAATAGAAACAGACGGAACGATAACACCCGAAGAAGCGTTTTTGCAAGCAGTCGATATTTTAGGAAAACACTTCTCTTTACTTTCCTCATTTTCTTCCGAAGATAAAAAAGAAAAGGAGGAGAAAAAGGAAAGCAAAAAAGAGAGCAAGAAAGAGAGCAAGAAA
>Ga0207421_10002619_pt1 | contig 22187 bp, 12 predicted proteins | sample SodLakKL_010_SED_4_FD_187542 | JGI IMG/M metagenome (GOLD analysis project Ga0207421, IMG submission 187542) | Alkaline sediment microbial communities from Lake Tanatar, Kulunda Steppe, Russia - 8KL_010_SED (SPAdes) (version 2) | ecosystem: Environmental > Aquatic > Non-marine Saline and...
GAACCAGCGCTCGAGCGACTTCCCCGGCAGCGCCACGAGCTTCTCCAGATCATCGATCGGACGACCCGGCCGCACCGTATCGCGCAGCGCGTTGCGATTGCCATAAGCCCCGCCCTTGAACTCGATCGCGACGCGGGCCAGATCCGTACGAGCGAAGTCCCCGCGTGCCGCGGGATCGAACAGCACCACGTCCACCTTCGCACGCCCGTTCAAGCCGACTTCCCGGCCCACCGCCCCTAGCGGCGCACCGGCCGCGAACAGGTGATGCGTGAACATCGCGTGATAGGTCTTCTCCGCGCCGATCACCCCGCCCGCCTCGGCAAAGAACGCCGGCAGCACCTTCTGCACATACCCCGTCATCGACATTCCTGACCCTTTCATCCGGTCCCCTTGATGTGAATCATCGTATGTCCACTTTATGGACATGTCAATCCGATTGACACAAAAAGCCCAGGCCCGCAGAATGATGGTATGACCCAGGCGAACGACAACCCCGACCTTCCGCCACTCGACGAACTCCGCTGGGAGGTTCGCCAGCGGCTCACGCTTCTCGAGACCAGCCTGCTGCTGTCGGGTCGGGTGAACACGGTCGCGCTCACGAGTCGCTTTGGCATCAGCCGCGCGCAGGCCTCGAAGGACCTGGCTCTTTACCAGAAGCTACGCCCGCACAACCTGGTCTACGACCGGTTCCTGAAGAACTACGTGATCACGGACCGGTTCGAGTCGCTGCTGGTCCGGGATACTTCGGCTGAGATCCTCGCGCTGCTCCGGGCTGACCTCCACGGCGAGGGACCGCTGATCTCTCTTGCCGCGGGCATGCCGGCGGTGGAGGTGCTGGAGCCGGTGGTGCGGCGCATCGACCCCCAGATCCTGCTGCCCGTTTGTCGCGCGATCTATGCAGGCGAAAAACTCCGGCTCACCTACCAGTCCCTGAACGGGGACGAGCCGCATGAGATCGTGCTGACCCCGCACACGCTCGTGTACAACGGCTTCCGCTGGCACGTGCGTGGCTATAGTGAACGGAAGGAAGAATTCCGCGACTACCTGCTGGCCCGGATACGCAGCACCCCCAAGTCCCTCGGCCTCGGGGAGCGGTTCGCAGCCGACGACACCCTCTGGCAGGCCTGGGTCACCGTGCGCATGGTCCCGCACCCAAAGCTCACCCCGAACCAGGCCGCGGTGGTCGCTGACGACTTCGGCATGGCGCACGGCGAACTCGCGGTACAGATGCGGGCGCCGTTGGTTCCCTATTACACGCGTCTGATGCGCATCGGCGAAGGGGACACCGAGATGGATCCCCGTTACCGGCAAATCGTGCTGAGGAATAAGGACGAGGTGCTGTCGTTCGTCACCTTCTAGAAATCGCCACTCGTCCAGGGACAGGTTCGGCACGGACTGCCTCCTGCAGATCCGCCATCAATACGCTTTAGCGACCAATCCAACGGAGACCAACATGACCATCAAATACCGGGCAGTCCACGCGAAAAACACGTGGCGAAAGGTGAGCAGCCATCGCTCGCTCGATTCCGCGATCAGCGGTAATGACGGCGCGAGAAACCTTCTGCTTCGAAGGGGACGGGTAGGCAAGAAATGGGACGACTACGGCGCGGTGCGCTGCGTCTTTGTATGGGAAGAAGGCAGCGGCCGGGGCACAGCCCTGCGCCTGAAACCCGGTTCCACGACAGACGTGCAAACCGCCACTGTAACCGTCCACCAACTGGAGGAGTGGGACCAAAAGGGGGGCTGCTCGGACCAAGAGGTCGATAGCTGCTTCCGTGCGCTAGAACACTATCAAGCCGTGCGAGACCCTACCCCGCGACCGCACCATTAGGCGTTCTCGCTCAGATCCGTGATCGCCTCGAGTACCTGCCTCAAGGCCTGCGGCTTGAGCCGACGAATACGGGCAAGGATGTCGGATACATCGAACGCATCGAGCCTCTGCTCGACCATCGTGGTCACACTCTCGACGACCTCCGCCTCCGCGACGCTCAGGCGCGCCGGCCTCGCCCTGAGCGCACGCAGGAGCCGCCCGCAGTCCGCTACTGAGATCCGACCCACCCGCTCGGCGACCCCGTCGAACTGCGCAAACCAGCGCTGCGCCTCCGCGCGCTCCTGCGCCTTCTCAAGCTCATCGGCTCGAGTACGTAAGGCCTCGCAAGCCCGCTCAACATCCTCACGCTCTGCCGCGCCAAGATAGTCGGGCTGCTCCCGCTCAAGCGCCCGCAGCTGCTGCCGGCACCGCTCGAGCGACAGGGCACCGATGTTCTCAAGCCGAGGCACAAAGCTCCGCACCCACAACGCCGCCCGCTCACGCGCGACAGAAACAAGGCGCTCGCAGAACGCGAGATAAACCTCTCGAAACGGCCATAGCGGCTCGACCTCTTCGTCCTCGCACCAGCGCTCGAGCTCAACGCAACGCGTTTCGATTGCCTCGGTGAGATACGCCTTAATGTCCTCGGGACTTCCATCGATGGCACCCCAGGTTTCCAAGTCGGAACAGATCTTCTCGAGCTGCCGACGGGCATCCTCAATATCAGCGAGATCGCGCTGCCCAACAAAAGCCTCCCGGGCCTGCGCGACTCGCGCCTGTAGCGCCCGCGCCGCATCAAGCGAGTCGATCGAGGCCTCATAAATATCTTGCAACTCGGCGCGACGATGGGCGATGGCGCCTCCGACCTCACGGCTAAGCTGCTGCAACTCTTCGATGAGCTCATCAAGCTCTGACTCCCGCAGCAGCGTACGAGCAGCGCCGAGCGCCTCGATGAAACGGCGGGCCTTAGTCTGTACCGCCTCGAGCTCGACGATTGCCGCCACCGGTGAGATCATCGTGATGTTAGCGAACTGGCGGGCCTCGACGAGCGTACTCTGGTAATTGAATCGCTCCTCAACAGTGGCGATGGAATGATTTTTCTGAGACCCGATCCGCCCCACAAGAGGCGCCAGATCAAGCCTCTTGCAGGTTGCCGCGGCTCTCTCCATCTTGTGCCGGTAGGTGCTCACCTCTTGCGGTGAGTGGCAGTGCGCTAAATCTATCCAGCGCGGAGCTTCTTGCGCCACCCAGCTGCGCACCGCCGACAGCAGTTGCTCGATGTCCTCAACCTCCTCGATTTCCCACGCGCCGTTGGTCACTTCGTCATGAAGGGCGAGTAACCGATCGCAAACAGCGAGCGCCGACAACGAATTGGCGCTCCGGAATTTGCCCTCGAGTTCCCTCTGTATCTGGTCAAATTTGTGCCCAAAGGCAAGCACAGCCTCTTGCGCCTCCCGCGCTTGGTCAACTAGGCGTTCGTACTGGTAAATGTATTCCTCTGGTACCACCCCGTCCTCCTCGAGGAGTTTGGCTCGCCGTCGATATTCGATGCGCTGTCGATGCCGAGCGGCGTTCCGCCAGTCCTCCAAGAGGTGCCCCCAACGCGCCTGCGCATCCTCGGCAATGTATCCGACCGTGGTGCGCGCCAGCACCTTGCCGTCCAAATCCGAAACCTTGAACGCTTCGCTAATCCACCCGGCTGCTTGCACGGCTCCCCCGTCGACCAAGAGCCGCCGGCGCGGCCAGCGACGCGCCAGGAAGAGTCCCAAGAGCAGAGCCGCCGAGACAAGATTGCAACCATAGGGTGCCGCGATCAGCGCGCGCCGCGTGTCCTCAAGCGAGCGCGCCGGCTCCTCTTGATGCCATTGATCAAGCGTCTCGAGCACGGCGGCAATGCGCGCGTTGCCCGGCTTCGCGGCGAGTGCACCGTCGCTATCTAGCACATCCCAAGAGTGCGCGAGCAGCTGGCTGGCCCGGTTACGGAGCCGCGTCACACGTGACTGTATCCACTCAGCGTCGGCCTCGGCACTGACGAGCGCGCGCACCATCTCGAGACAGTCCTTCTTCGCCGTAGTACCGGCACCCGACCCGGTAGCAAAGCCGTCGAACGGGAACGGCATGACTTGCGGATAGACGCGCGCGAAGATCTCCTGCCCGACCTTGGACAGGCGGCCGCTCGGCGCCTCCTCAAAACCAGCCACCACGTGGAGGCGGTCGCTCAATGCACGCACAGCCGCATCCTGCGCGAGGCTCATCACTCGGTCAGTTTCGGCCGACACAAACCGCCGGTAGCGCTCTTTGTCCTGCTCGGTCAGGCCGCGCTCGAGCACCCACCAGCGCTGCAAACCTTCGGCAATTCGCTCATCCGCGTCATGCAATAACACGACCCAGACTGGCGCCCGTGCGGCCCCGCTCTTACGCAGCTCCGCGGCGAGTACCGTGCGTACTGCAACGCGCACGCGTTCGAGGTCTTCGCCCACGCAGACGTAGGTGTAGATAATCCGGCCTTTGGCTTCGTTAACATCCGCCGCATGCCGCCAGTCCTTGAAGGCATGCACGATACAGTCGGCGACCGTCGCGGAGACCGCGAACACTGGCTCAAAGCGCCAGTCCTGCGTGGCGATCCCTTGCGCATCGGCGAAGCCCGGATCGACTGCATGCAGATTGCACAAGGTGCGCGCATAGGTACTGAACATCGACCCCACCGCTTTGGCGGCGGGATCCGCCGCACGGCTTCGGATCAAGCGCGTAAACTGCCCGCGCGTCGCCGCGTCCTGTATCAGCTCGTACTGAGCAAAGTCGTCGTTCCACTCGAGAACCCCGAGCTCCTCGGCCAGACGCCGCAGCGCCTGCGGCAGGCTCTCGGAGTGCACGCCAGCGGCGAGGGCGAGAAAGCGCTCATACGCATCCCGCTCCGGCAATCGCACCCGCAACTTCAGGAGTACCGCCGCGGCAGCAAGGACGCGGCGGTCATCGGCCTCAAGCTGCGCGGCGCGCTCCTCGAGGATAACCTGAAGGGTCTCGGCGACAGTGCCGCCACGCACCTGCTCAGCTGCCACAAATTCTGGCAGCATGTCGGTGAGGAGCAGATCGGCAGCGGAAATCGCGCGTGCGCCACCGGCTACCGTTATAGCCGGCTGCTCGGCGACGCGCTCGAGGGAAGCTTTGACGATGTTGAGCGCCGAGCGCGACTGCACGACGTCTTGCTGCCGGGTCAAAAACCAAACAGCGAGCGGATCGAGCGGCCAGCAACCGGCGCAAATCACCTGGCGGAACTGTTCAATCTCACCCCACACTGGCAAACGCTCGGCCTCAGGCAAAGCCGTCCGGAGCAGATAATGGGTCAGGGCGACCTCGTCGTCGCCAGCGACGCGTCGTTCTACAAAATCAGGTTCGCGCTTCTCGATCAGATGGGCGAACAGCGTCTCAAGGTTGGTCGATAGATACGATTTCTGCGCCGCTTCGAAGCGCGTGATATAACGCTGCAAGTGCATCAAATCGCGGCGGTCAAGCCGGCTTACGTAGGCCTTGAGGTCGTACTGTATAAAGCCGAGGAAGTGCGCACGACCGGAGCTATCTTGGACGCCCTGGAAGAGCTGCTGCAGCGCCGAGTCGCCGGCGAGATGTGGCTGCTCGGCTGCGTACTCTAGGAATCGACCGAACTCATCGAATAGGATCAGCATACCGCTAAACGGCCCGACCTCGCCGCAGTAGACAGAGGTCACAGTGGCGATGAGATCCTGGATCGACTCCCGCCCCTCCACCGGGATACGCGCGCCGTTGGCGCGCTCAAAAACCGTGTCGACCGCGCTGTAGGTGGCCTCATCATGTTCGCGCAGCCGGGCAATCACGATCTCTGCATCGCAGGTGGACAACACCTCGGTGAAATCCGCGCTACGAAGGACAAAGTTCCGCGCCACGAACTGCTCAGCGGCTTTAAACCGCGGCGAGAGTTCCTCGACCGCAGCAAGGTCGCAGCCGGCGTCGCGCAGCTTGACGATGATATTTCGGGCAAGCTCTGTCCCGAGGTTGAAGTTCGCCATGCCATCGAGCGGCACCGTCAGCACCGGCTTCTTAAGCGCATCGAGCGCTGCGGAAAGGCGCATCCCCTCAGCCGCATCAGCCGCCTTGACGTTGTTTAGGATCTGCGTAGCAAGCTCCCCGGTCGGTGCGGTCAGCAGCTCGGCGAGCGTGACGGCCAGATGCGACTTACCGGAACCATAGCCTGCGATGGCGAGTGAAAACGGGTTACCCTGCCGCTGCTCGCCCTGCGCGAGCGCATCGACCAGATCGGCACTAAAGCTGGCGGTATCCCGTAGCACATACCCGTCGCTCGCATCCTCGCGCCGCACCGCGTGATAGCGCGGTCCATGGAAGACGAAATGGGTGGCAGCCTTTAGCGCACGCTCGGGGTTCTCGCCCACCCAGCGCAACTGCACGGCACCTTCAAAAAACAGATCGCTGCGAAAGCGTACGACATCACCTACAAGAACCTGCGAGGCAGAATCAGACGAGCTGGTCATACATCACCTGAAGGACGTGGTCTGTGGAAACGAGGCGGGTAAGAATGGGCGAGCCGGTCTGCCGGTCGACGCGTACAAGCCCTCCGCTTTCCAGCACGCTCAGAAAGTGGAACTGCTCCTCAGACCCCCAGCCGGTAGCGGCGATCAGGCCCGAGCGGTCCTCGAGGTCTTTGAGCGCCACCTGGGTATCAGCGGTCATGGCAGCATCCCAAAGCAGAAACAGCAGCGCGCCCACGGTGTCACACAGCGCCGGTTGCATCGGTACCCTGCGCAGCAGCAACTGATCCTGATCTTTTACGATGGCAGCGACCTTGCCGAGCGCCGCGGCGTCAGTGTAGGTTCGGAGTAGAGGGCCGACCGCGTCGCGGCTCGAGCCGTAGCAATTGGTGAGAAACCCCTCGAACTGCGCTGTCGGAAAACTGCGTCCTAGGACGGCGGCGGCCTTAACAAACACGGTGTACCAGACCTCCGCCCCACCATGGCGCCGACACAACATCAGGTGCAAGGCCCACTGCGTGTTCTCCTCGAGCAGGTGCGGATCCTCCCTGAGCACCACACGGGCAAGCGGCGTAACCGCGAGCCGTAGATGCCCTGCCCCGCGCAGCGCTTCGACTTTGAGCAAGCCCATACCTTGGGCATACTGCAGCAGGGGCTTCACTTTGCCGCTGCTCTGGCCAGTCGGGATGCCGGTGCGCGCCGAAATCTCCTCCACCGTGCCACTCCCGATGTGCTGCGCATCCTTAAGCAAAGCGCTCAGGTATTGCCGCTCAGGCTGGAAGGTCATGTGAAAGCTAAGCGGCAGCCGCTCGCCCTTCAAGACACTCATAGCGAGTCCCCGATGCGCGCTGCGAGCGGGGTAATAGCAACTCGGCGAATCTGCGAGCGTAGGCCGCCGTCCGGGCGCCGCTCGAAGCCAACCGATAGGCACTCGCCCTTCTGCAGAGCCGACAGCTGCCGCGACCAATCCTCCAAGGACGAGCCGGGCGCGCGATTCTTAAGGATACTGGCAAAGCTGCGCAGCTCGGTGGGCGCCGGCGCGAAGAACAACATGTGCGCCGCTTGGAATAAGCGGTCGCGCTCATCGGCTCGGAAGTTGCTCATAGTCTGGGTGGCGAGAATCATCGATGCCCCGAACTTCCGCCCCTCGCGCAGATACTTCTCTAGCGGTGAGCCGCTGCGATGATCGAGGTTCTGCACTTCGTCGAGCACCACCGGACGCGGCCGGTTCTTGTTGCCGGTGCGCCGCAGGTAGTCCCACAAATCCCAGAGCACGAATTCTATTATCAGCCGCTGCACCTCGGTCGGAATCCGAGCCAACTGTAGGATGTTAATGTGGCTGCCCATGCCCTCGAACAGTGACGACCACGCATCCTCGTCGCCGCTGGTAAACGGCTCGGTACGGGCGAGCGGCATGAGCTTGTTGGCCAGCAAATCCTCGCCCTCGTCGCGAAGCTGCTCATAGAGAACTTGCAGCGACAAACCGCCGGCCGCAACGCCCTGCTCGATTTTGTCCACCAAAGTCGCTCGCTGCTGCTCGCCGAGGGTGGTGTACACCGCTGTAAAGATGCTCGCTACCCGCTTGGCGACGTCGAAGGGCTGCTCCTGAATGACTGCATCCTCAAGCTCGTCGTTTTGAGGGCGAAACGGATCTAGTGGCAACTTCTTCCCAGTGGCCAGCACGAAGCTCTTCGGGGCAACCGTCTCGCGCAGCTCCGGCTCTAGCTGCCGGGATAGGAAACCATCGGTATAGTCGATGACGAGTGAGGACTGCCCCACCTTGGCCATCTCGAGCAGCAGCGCCTGGATCGCGTAAGTCTTACCTGCGCCCGAGCCCCCGAACACTAGTAGGTGGCGGTTGGGCAGCTGAGAGTGGTTGTATTCCCAATACACGGGCGCTCCACTGCCGCCATGGTTGGTCTGCTCGGAGCCGAGCAGGATGCGCTCCGGCACCTCGTACACGGAAGTCAACGCCGACGCCGGCACCGCGGTCTCCGCTTGATCAGGGACATCCAAATTCGGTGTCATTACGGGCTCTGGGATACCTTGCGCAGGCGACTCCGGCGCAGTTTGAGACAAGGCGTCACACAGCTCGCTCGCCACATCATGCGATGCGGAATCCCATACCCCAGTTTCGTCGTTGGGCGGCGCCCCGATAATCGAAGCCGCGGAGACCGGCCGGATCTTCTCGCGCAGCGCTGGCTGCTCGCTCTTGAGCGCGGCGAGCGTCGTGCGCTGCCCAATGGCGGCGTGGTACACCTCAAGCGGCGTCTCACCCGCGCCCGCCAGCGGCGCGACGACTCGAGCACGCCGCAAGCTCGGCGCCTCTTCGTCATCATTTGTCCAGAAGGTGGCCGCGAGCGCACGCCAACAAATATTGAAGGACCCCTCTGCGAGCTGCTCCAGCGCTTGGTCCACCGCATATTCCCTGCTTGGCGCAATTGAGCGAACATTCCGCACCACCAGGGCTCGGTGGAGCTGCGCCCACCAGTAGCGGCGGTCGAACTCGCTCGCCTGCTCGCGCACACTGTTCGGCAGGAACAGCGTGCTCAGGTGCTCCACGCCAGTCGCCGCCTGCGTAACCGCTTCCTCAACCTGCGTCGGAGAGCGTTGGCCGACCTTGCACTCGACGATAGAGGCCTCAACAGTAAAGCGGTCGCCATGCAAAAACGCCTCGAGCAACAACAGATCGGGCACATAACCGTGCTTGGCACCCCGGAACCAATGCGGGAACGAGTCGAGCGGAATTGCCGCACACAGAGTCGCCTGGGAAGGGCCGAGATAAACGCGATTGGCGATGGCGCAGCCGATGACGTCGCGCATCACCCACTCGTTGCCGAGCGCCCGCACCAGCGACAAACCGGTGATGGCCTGCGCCTCCGTCACCAAATGCCGCGCGGCAAGCCGGCAGTCCTCGGCAGACCAGTCCCGATAGATTACCCCGAGCTGTCGCGCCGCACCCTGCAACAGCTCACCAGCCGTACTGCTCTCAGTCGAGAGGGTGAGGTTAAGCTCGCCGTAGGCGCCTACTCCGGAGGTAAAGCCGACCAGCTTGCGCTGCTCGGCCGACTCGTCGTCGGCGTCCAAGATGAGTGCCTTGTCGACGAAACGGTCAACACAGGCCACCCAACGGGCGAGAGCGTGCATACGGCGAGTCATTTGTCGCTCGCGTTCACCGTACTCAACCTGATTGAAGATGAGATGATGCCGACCCGGATGGTCCGGGTTTTTGAGTCGAGCGGTGATCTCCGCGTGGCGGGCGGCAAGTTGAAAACGGCGGTTGCTGACCTGTCCCTGCCGCAGGTGCGGATCGGTGGGCCGCACCGGCCGCGGGTGCTCACTGATAGGAAACTTGCCGATGTTGCCGGGCCGCCAGTCGCGCGCGAACGCCGCCGCTGGCACAATGCTGTCGCCACCGGTCTGGTCGTTAAGAAAATCGAACAAGAAGCCAACGTCGTGCGGCTTATCGACCGCTTCGAGCAGGCTCAACACTTCCCTGCGGCTGCGGGCCGGTCGATAGGCGAGCGTAAGCCGGCATGGCCGCTGCTTCCGATTGGTTTCTTCGCTCCAGATGCCCTGCCAACCTCGCAGCACCTCCTGTGCGGCTGCCGCCGAGGGACCGCGGCCGATGATCCAGAGGCTCAGCATATAGGGTGCCCTCACGGCAGGATCCTGACGGCCGAGTTCCTGCTGCAGGAAAACGTCAATACCGGCGATCAACGGCCGCAAGTCTTCGACGTTGGCGGCCACGATCGCGAAGCGATCCGCCGCGTATGGGTGCACTTCACGGTAGTCCATCAGGGTTCGGGTGATCACCCGGGACTCCGGCGAGACGCGGCGATACTCGGACAAACTACCACCGTCGCTCGCGTCCTCGCCGCGCATCTCGGCTTGCGCGGCGAGCGTCGGAGCCACTGCCGGCCGCTCTCCTAGCCGATGCAGCAGGCCGAATGAACGGAGATTCGTGGTGAGGCGCCGAGATGCGTCGAACACCAAGCCGTAAAGCGGCCGGCGCAATTCGACCAGGCCCAGCAGCCGATCGAACTTCGCCTTGCCGGCACGCTGGCCTTCCTCCAAGAGACTCCGCGCGACCTGCAAAAAGCCATCACGCAGGAAGATTTCGCGAGCCTGCACGGTCTCGGCAATTGCCGGCGTGATGCCCGTGGCGAGCACTGCGGGGACATAGGCACTGGTTGGCAATGTCCCGGCCGGCACACACAGGAAGGCCTGATACAGGCGGCGGAGCAAGTCCTCGCCATAAGCCTGTTTCTTCTCATCCCTTTGCAGAGCGAGGTCTATAGCCGCCTGATAGGTCCTAACCAGATCCCGTAACGGCTTGTCCAGCACCGCAAAATAACCTCGCGCCGCCAGCTCCCGCAAGAAGTGACCGTAGGCAGCGGAGAGCTCGGCCAGCGTGGCCCCCATGTCCCTACCGAGCGCGTCGACCGGCAGCCCCGCAAGCGCGTCATAATAGGACGCGCTGCTCAGGCCGGAGGCGAACATACGATGGGCTTCCCCGTCATCGAGAGCGAAGTACAGCTCGTCCAGGGTTGAATCAAGGTGCACCACCGGCAGGCGTATGCCCGAATCACGCAGCTCCTTTTCCATCACGCGCGCGCAAGTTAGCCGCACTCGCTCCTCGTGGTGAGGGGGGAGCACCCACACGAAGCTACGCGCCACGGTGATGTCGTGGGTCTCACCGATAGCGTGCACGCGAAAACGCAGGCGGCTCTCCTTCAAACGCTTCGATTTGATCGTCACGTTGTGGCCCAGGTGGCCAAAGCGGCAGGTGATCGGGATCTCGAGCGGCTCGCCGTCCTCCTCCTCCGATTGCGCCCGCAGCGGAATCTTAAAATCCTGCAGGAACGTATCGAGCCCGCCGACCAGACCGCGGAACACCTCCTCTGCGTCGGCCGGCTGGTGATCCTGATCGTCTTCCGTGCCGTCGAACTCGAACGACTCAATGGCTACCTCGACGCGCTTCAGCTGCCCTGGTGCCCAACTCCGCCCGGAGCCTGCCACGAAATCGTACAGACTGGCGAAGATCGCCTGCAGGAACACCTGCAAGCTCGGGCCCCGGAGCGTCTGGTCGCGCTGCGTCTTGGGCTTGGGCTTACCCTTTTTCCGCTTTAGAATCTCCGTCACGACATAAAAGTCGGTCTGTAACAAGCGCTCGCGTGCCGGGCCGCTACCGCGTTCGATAAACTCGGTCAGCGTGGTAACGAAGTCCTCGACGCCGGCGTAGGCGACGCCGGCGCGGGTTTGCGGGGCAACCGCCAAGTCGGACCGAGCCTGCTCGATACGCGCAAGCGCCTTACTGCGCTCGCGCTTGTCGCGGAATCGATCACGGTCGAAAATCTCCGCCGCGTTCCGCAGCAAGTCAATGCGCCGGGCCGGGTTCGCCGGCGAAAAGAGCGGCGGAATACCCCAGAACGGCAAGTGCTCGAACGCGAGCCCCAGGAAGTCGCTGGCGCTATCACAGCTAGCCGCCTGACGCCGCAGCACATTGGAGAGAAACTCCGACAGCGCGACGAGGTTGCGCGGCCGCAACTGAAAAAGTCCTTGCAGAAACTGGTCGAACTCGCGCACACCGGCGCCGGTGGCGTCAGCGAGACCGGCTTGGTGCAGGGTGTGTCCTACCCAGCCCTGGTAGCTCGCGCCCATGCAATCGCGAAATATTGCGTCGTCCGTCAACGTGTAGAAATCGGCGAGACCGCCTCGATCAGTGGCGTGGTCGATGCCGACCAGCACCACCAACAGAAGATCCTCGTCCGCACCGCGGTTGAGGTTACGATAGTGGGTCAGCCGATCTTCGGTATCGATCCAACCACGCTGCAGTAGTTGATCGATCTCACCTGCGTCGCCATCCGTTTCGCACCAATGGGCGTAGAGCCCGTTTGCTACCCGCATCTCGCAGCGAACGCGCGCTGTCTTGCCATCAAGAAAATCGCGTACATTATCGAAGATCTGGTACACCGCGCCCGGCGGCATGGACTGGGCGAAAATCCGCAGCTCTCCCGAATCCGCGGCTGCAAGCGCGTCATCGACGAGAGCGGCGATATAATCTACGACGGTTCTGGAAAACAGTTTCATTATTGCGCCTTACTCGGGAGTCTCTACAAGCGGCGTCGCATCGGAGAGTGGAATCAGGAAACCTCCGCGCTTGAGCTCGTCCTCAAGCCAGGCAGCACTATCGCGTTGCGGCGCCAAGCGAACGCCCGTACTTAGGGTCGAAGATGCGGCCTCGATTTGGGCCGCGCCCACCGCGATGCCGAAGTGCTGGTACAAGCGCCACAGGAACTCATCGAACGGCACCCGTTCGCCCGGTGGGACAAGCGCGAGCGCGGTAGCCTCAACGAGCGCGCTGGACAGAGTGAACCGCATTGGACCAGTCCGCGGCACGATCAGCCCAATTTGCTTACCCAAGGCCCGAAACAGCTTGAAAGCATGGTCATCGGCTTTCTCGGGCGCTGCTTCGGCCGGAGTGGCAACGGAAAGTGCGGGCACCGCGTCAGAGCGCACGGCCTTGAACAGCAGCTCTTCGGTAGCGCTGTGGGACGCGTGCGAGACCTTACCCAGGTCTGTGCCACCACCTGCTTGCGGCGCCACAGCGATCCACGCATAGCCTCCGGTAAACTTAGCGGGCTGCGCCTGGCCATCCTCGCCCACGAGCCGCGCCGACTGGAAGCAGAGGCTCCGGAGCACCTGTAGGCAACATAGATCCTGCAAGACTCGAACCTTGCGTAAAGGATCCTGCCTCGAGGCGACGATATTCCCTAGCTCCCATGCGAATAGCGCCGCCTCCTGCCACGAGGCGCTTGGGACCCAGCCAAAGTAACTGGGCTTATTGAATTCCTCGATCGGGGGCTCCTGCGCGGCGGCCTGCTCAACTATGGCCCCGAGCTTCGCCAGCGGGGCATCGATTGCAGCCATGAGGTTCTGCAGGCCGTCCTCGACGCGCGCCGCAACTTGGGGCCAGCCGATGTGGGGATAGCAATTATCTAGCCATTGCTCGATCTCCCGCGTACCCTTGCCACGGAGCACGTACCACAACTGCAGGAACAGCACCTCACCGCCACGCGCCATAAAGTTGTGGGAGCCGGTTGTGAAGTGCGGTTGAGCCTCCTGCCAGGTCTCAACGCCTTTGCTGAGGGCTTTGCTGTGACGCCAATCTACCTCCCTCGACAGTAGAAAGCGCGAGGCGGGGATGAAACTTTGGGTTGCCCAGGTACGTTGCCCGGCAACGCCGACGAAGCCCGAAAATAGCTGCTGCAGTACCGCCACGGCCCGGTGCTTGTCCTCGGCGTGCTCGGCTTCTACCGTGGCCTCGAGGTCATTGATGAGTCGCTTGAAACGCTCGACGTGAGCCGGGTGCCGCGTCTCGAGCTTTGACGACGGAAAGAAGGAAAACAGCTTCAACGCCAAGCGGCTCTCCGGCCAATAGGCAAGCGGCTCCCGCGGCAAGCCGTCGAGCCCGGGCAGCCCGGTCGCCCGGCCCTCACCCGGTAGCGCCTTATCCGAGATGAAGCAAAGCAAGAACTCGGCCAGATATTCGAGCGGCGTTTGGTCCCGGTAGAAGCGGCGCCCGAAGGCGCGCACCGCCAGGTTCGAGTCGGTATCGCACTTGATGGCGATGTTGGGAAAACGGCTGCTATCGACCATTATTGATACACCAGCTTCTGTCCGTCGCCATCCACGCTGAACTTATGGGTGTTGACCTCGCCATCGGCGTTAATTTGCAGCACTGTGATCACGTCGGGGTCACCGCCCCGCGTGCCAAGCAGTTGGCCGCGGAAGGCCTCGAGGCTAGCACGGTGGATGGCGTCGAGCTCGCCCGTAAGCTCGCCGCGACTGCGGCTCACGATGTGGTCGAGCAGCGGCAGCGTCAGCTCAAGCCGCGCAGAAGCGAGCGTCAGGGCCGGTAACGCACGTGTCTGATCGAGAGTCAGCTCGAACTCATCTAGCGGAATCGTCTTCAAGACGATTTGCACGGACTGGAATACCCGCTCGTCCGGACGGCGCAAGGTGATAAACAAGCGCTCGCGGGCTCCCTCCGGCACCATGCAGCCGATGTACTCTTCCATAAGGACACCGATCGTCTTCTTAATAAACTTCCGCTTGACGAGCCCGTTATCGACGCTACCGTACGCTATCCAGCGAATCAGCGTGCGCAGCATCGGCGAGTGCAGGAACTCGTCGATAAGCACGGGCTCGAGGGAATCATAGGCACCGCGCGGGGACCCGAACATGTAAGCCAGCCGCCGCAGTCGTCGCCGCGCCTCGCCCCCGGCCGGATCACGTGCTTTTTGCTGCCAGTGCCGCAACAAAGCTTCGAGGCTCGTGGGCAGATCAAGGGCCTCCGTAAGCTTGCCCTCGTGGACGAGCTGATCAAACGATGGTGCCGAACTGGTCCCGAAATGCAGATCAGCCATCTGCCGGAGGCAAAGCAGTGCATCTGCCGCTTGTGCGCTGCGCGCGCCGACATGTCCGAAGAAGCTTTCGCTGAACAGTATCCGCGGGCGCTCCGGCGCTGTCTGCGCCAGCACCTCCTCACAGGAAAGGCCGGCGGTAAGGCTGAAGCTTAGGTGCGCTGCGAGCTGCCGCATGGTCATGCGCCGACCGTATGCGGTGAGGCGCTCATACACGTAGCGTACGCGCTCGTACGCCACCGCCTGGACCTCACGCAAGAGTTCGACGTTCTGCCGGATCGGGCACCTAACCGCAGCACGGCAGCCGGCACAATTAGTCCAACCTGGATGGTCTACGAGTTTGCCGAGAAGCTTGACGGCGATGTCGACGTTTCCAAGCATGCTTAGATTAGCAATGTATACCTTCTTACCGCCGATACTGGAGAAACAGTTAGCCTCCCCCAGCGCGCCGTTGATGAGCGGCTGCGAGAGCCTGTGCAGCACAGCTTGCTCAACCTGCGCCTTGGACTGTTGCTGCTGCGAGAAATACTGGCTGAAAGTGCTCAGCATCGGGCCGGTATTGCTGACGATAATGGCGCTACCATCACCCTCCATGGCAGCGCACAAGCGCGCGAGACGCTCTCTGGCGGACATCTCGCTCATGTCCTTGATTATCGACAACTTTTGCCCATGCAGATTAACCTGCTCGACTTCGTCCGGCGGCTGGAGCAGCGCCGCATTCGCGGGCAGACCGCGCGCCCGCTTGAGCAGTTCAATCGCCACCGTTGACTTACCATCACCGGCATGACCGGTAAGCATCACCACCACGTCCTCGTCGCCTGTGAGCACGGCCTCAATGCTCCTGGTCAGCGCTAGCTCGACGTGCAGGTCCTGGAAGTACTGGCTGGTCGCCTGCGCCTCGGCGAGCGCGTGGCGGTTGTCGGCCGACACGTTATGGATGGTGTTGAGATAATCGACGAAGGACTCGGCGCCGCTCTCGCCGTCGGCAGAGGCCAGCGCCCGTGACGAAGGGATTTTGATAGGGCGCACCGGCTCATCCTCAATCACCGGCGCCTTCTCGGGGGCGACCGCAGGCTTCTCCAGGGCCGCGTCAAGCGCCTGTCGCATCGCTCCCGCGCCGGCAAACCTCTGATCGCCCGCACCCAAGGCCCTTCGAAGCACGTCTGCCACCTGCTCGACCACCCTTGGCTCGAACTCATCGGCGAACAGTGGCGGTACCGCCTCGGGACTGTCGGGGCGCTCGCCCGTCGCCCACTCGACCAGGGTTGCGGCGAGAGCGTATAAATCGCTCTGTGGCAACGCCCAGTAGCCGTCCTTGGTCACTAGGTCCTGCGCCACATATCCTGGTGTGCCCCCAAGCACCGTCAATCCGGGCGCGCTCGCCATTCCGAAGTCAATGAGCTTTGCGACCCGCCGCTGCACATTGAGCAGGATGTTGCCGGGCGTGACGTCGTTATGGATCACCGCCTGGCCTGGATCGGAGTTCTCGTCGTCCCGGGCAGGTGGTGTGTGCAGCGCCTCGAGCGCGGTCAAAATCTGACGTGCCACTTCGATGAACAGGTTGGCATCAGGGTGAACATGCCGCGCGATGAGGGTCCGCAAGCTCTCGCCCTCAACGTACTCCTGCACGATGCACCAATAGCGACCAGCCCACATCGTGAAACTCTGCAAGCCGGCGACAAACGGACTTCTCACCTGATGCAGAAAATCACGTTCCGCAAGACAACGGTCCCGCGGCACCTCGGCGCGGAAGATCTTCAGCGTGGCAGGGAACCCGTGACTTTCCCCATAGAACACCCAACTAGACCCGCCGCGGCCAAGCTCACGCAGCAGCTCCCAGGTGTCGTGGGTATCCCCCACATTCGGCTCACGCGCGGTCAGCGGCTCAGATGATGCCATCGCCACTTGGGGCTTCTCCCCCAGGTATTCTGTCAGCTGCCGCGCAACGTCATCTGCGGTGGGTCTCGTATTAGCTTCGCGGCTCAACATGCGCTGCGCCAATACGCGCAATTGTGCCGCCGGCTCTTCGGCCGGGTCATTCCCCTCTAGTAGCTCACTAAGTAAGCGCCCAAGGCTGAAAATATCCGAAGCGAGATCGGGGGTGCCGGCGAGCGCCTCCGGCGCGAGATAAAGCCGCTTTAGTTCAGTCAAGTCATCGCTCATAACCGTGTAGTCAGCGCCGGAATCGAAGGCGAGATCGAAATCGGTGAGCTCGACATGATCGTCGCGGCCGATGATGACGCTGCGCGGGGTCAGGTTACGGTGAATGAGTCTTTCGTTGGCGTGCACATGGCCAAGTGCAAGCGCGAGATCCCGTACCACCCGTGCTACGAACTCGTGTCTCAGGATTATGCCACCCTCAAGCACCTGATCTAAGGTCTGCACGTCGTTCCAGGGACAGACTTCGACCACCAGGTTTCGCTCATTGGGGTGCCGGTGCGTCGGCCTGATATGCTGGTGGGGCGGCAGCTGCTCAAGCGCGTCGAGGCTGCGAAACTGCCGCGCTTGCTCGGCGGGATCGGAGCTCACGGGACCGAACACGCGCAAGCGGTACAGCATATCGCCGCGGCGCGGACTCGCTTCAGCAAGGTAGCTGACGTACCGCGCCGTGTGTTCGATCTCTTGGCGAATCTTGAAACCAGAGATCTGGTCCGCGTAGTCCTCGCGCCGTGGCCCGGCCGCAAACTGACTATCGAGCTTGCGCTTGAGTTTGCCAAAGTCTTGCGGCGTGAGCTGCCGGCGACCGCCAGCGGCATCGCGCCTGCAGCGCTCGCGGAGGTACTTGGCGAGTTCGTCCACCCCGGCAAAGGTCAGATGATCGCCAAGCCTGCCGTGAGTCTCGTCGAGCAGCTTGATCACAGCAAACGCGGAATCCGCGCCGCTGATGATCGCATCGTCGGATGTGAGCACCACGATCGACTGCACGAAAGGGACGCGTGTCGCCGGCAGCGCTTGCTCAAGTAACCCCTTGAATACTTTCGCCTTGGGCAGGTTGACCTCATGGGGATCGCGGATCGCCACACCATCGCGCCACCAAACGTTATCGGCAACCTCGATCTCGCCCCGCCAGTTTTTAAGCTCCACGACAGCCGCAAAGCTCTCGGCAATGACCAGAAGGTCGCACTCGTGATAGACGTTGCGACTGCGATCCGGGATGTAGGCGCTAGGATAAAGCTCGAGGTCCTCACGCGTCGGCACTTTATCATCGAGCCGCGCGAACGCCGCACGCTCGTGCTCAAATTCGCAATGATCGTATGATTTCATCATCCCCTTCCGAGCTAGATCGCTCACGATGGCCGGGTTTCCACGACCCGATTTTCACGGAAGCTCCGCGGGGGGAATCCGCTCGTGCGCAACGTCTCCCGCATAGCCGTCCGTTGAGGGAGGCGAGCCCTCTCGGCGACCTAACGCCGGAAACCCTTCGCCCAGAGCTTGTCCTCCCAATGAGGCGGCCCTTGAAACAGCGCCGATCTGACCACCCTCGGAGCTTGGCTACCAATCAGGTGCCATGATGACGAGGCGGTGAGTATAGGCAGGATAAAGCGCCGTTACAGTCGTGGACACTCTTTCTTCAACAGTATTTACATTCGCCGCGGGCCCCTGGCTTTATTGGGGGTTGGCCTGCGATTTTTTACGCAGCCAGACACCCACTTCTCCCCCACTTAACTAACGACACATATCGTAACAGACTGGAACGCAACTCCAGGCTGGATTGCAGCAGCCCGCTCGCCTGTGCTATCGACCGAGATGTCTGAAATTGAAGTGCGACCCGTTGAATCAGCCAGGGCAGGAACTCGCCGCGCGCAGTGCCCCCCGATTCGCGCACCTGATGGCAAATGCTGCCCAGGTCGCCCGCGACCAGCACCGTCTCCTCGTCCTCCGGAAAATAGCTCTGCTGCAACTGCTCCTGAGCGCTGCGCGCGGCCTCCAACCGTATCCAGAGATCTCCGAGATCGACGAAGAATACGGCCCACATCAGGTTCTGCACCGAGAACGGATAGATGTCACTGCCACGGTCGAGCAGAAGCACCGCCATGAAGGATTCCCAACCCGCAACACCTTCGGGCAAAAAAGTGCAGCAACCAAATCCAAAGCAGTGCGATCAGGGCGCTCGCACCCATAAAAACCAGTCGGCTGTTTTCCATCCCTCAGTCCTCGATAATCTCGCCGGTTTCGGGATACCGGCGAGAGCGGCGCTCCCAGGCAACCTGCTTGGGCGACTGATGTGCCTGTAGGCGCGCCTTCGCCACTGGTACCATACGATCCTACAAGGCAGCGATCAAACTGGTGCGCCGTGCTCTCATAGCCCCCGAGACCAATCCGGTCGTTCGTTCGGGTCACCGAAATGCCTGGAACCCACTTCTGAACGCCGAGAATCAACATAAAGGCCTCACTAGAAGTACCAGAACGAACCCGACTACTGCCGACTTGTGAAACCGCGCGCGTCACTGCGCAACCGTGGCTCGTGCTGCGGCCACCGCGACATTATCACCCTTCGCACCCCCCCGCTCCGACGCCAGCCCCGCCAGATGATCCAACGCATGTTTCAGCTCGCGGTCACCGAGGGCTACAGTTATCTCTTCGACCGTGATCGTCTCCCAGAAGCCGTCCGAACACAGCAGGAAAGCGTCTTCAGCCGTCAACGATACGCTCCCGTGCGTCGTCTTGGGCGGATCTTCCCCGCCGATGCTGCGCAGCAACTTGTTCTGGTCCGGATGGGTCGCTATCTCCTCTTCGGCGACCTCACCCGCATCCACCAGCATCTGCACCATAGAATGATCCTTGGTGCGGCTCAGCAGAGCTTGGCCGCGAAAATGGTAGAGCCGGCTGTCACCGACGTGGACCCAGAATGCCTGCGCATCCCGAACGATCAGGGCGACCACCGTCGTGTGGGGATCCAGATCCTCCTCATGGCCCCGCAGCTTGATCTGGCTGTGCGCCTGCTGACAGAGATCTTCGAGGAACTGTTTCGGATCCTCGGGCGCACTATGGCAGGACTCCCAGCTCCGTTTCGCGATCTCCAGCAGTGCCTGCGAGGCGATCGCTCCACCGCGATGCCCGCCCATGCCGTCGGCGACCACCAATAGACAGGCATCGCCATCGCGAGAATGGAAAAAACTGACGCTGTCCTGTTGTTCCTTGCGTCCGCCAATGCGCTCAGCGCTTGCCGCTTGCCATTTCAACGCGATCCCCTCACTCCCGCTCTGCCCGCCCAATGATGGCTTGTCTGAACCCAAAAAGCCCGCACCGCGGACAAAATCATTGTCCGCGGTGCGCGAGACGAACGCGATTAACGATGCTCCGAACTAAGTGGCATTTGTAGCCAAAGCCGAAGTCTACATGGCACGCGCGGTTTGAATCGCTGGCGTGAGGCGAACCCAACCAGAAAAGCGCTCGCGGGATATTCGGGAAGACGTCAGTAATGATGGCGGGCTGATGATGATCCCCTTGGCATGCCTGTCCCTTACTGAAATGGCCGGGCTGGCGCTGGACCTGGTAATCGGGGCAGTAGAGCAGGTTCTCGATCCGGCCCGTGGTGCAACCCGGTCGCTTGTACAGCTTGCGCTGGAACTCGGCCACATTTCGGGCCATCTGGGCGGGGACCGTTTGACCTTGTCGTCGTAACGTTTGACCAATCCCTGGAAGGTCTCCTTGATCGGACCGCTCTTCTGCACGATCAGCAGAAGGTCACCGGCCTTGTTGACTGCGACGAAGTTGATCTCGCCGTAGATCGAGAACCCCTTCCCCGACCCGACGTTCGTCCAGTGCACCGCCTGGTACACGCGGTAGGCATCGGGCAACTCCTGCGTCAGCAGCGCCTGCGTCTCGGTTTCGTGCGCCGTTCCGCCGGTGACCGCAAGCTCGCGCCGCCCGTCGGATATGATCTTTACCATGGATCTGGTCCTTGCTGGCCCAGTGCTCCGCTTACCCCGAACGCGCGTCCGCGCTTGGATGCGCCCCGGGGCGATAAGCCGTGACCGACGGTCTTCACCACCGAAGGTGGCATGAGCACCTCGACCGCAGTTTCGTGCGGCAGCGGTTTGCGGGAAGCATAGCCCCCGGCCGGCAACGCCGCGAACGCAGCAACCGTATCCGTGCCGGCGATCCGCAGCTTCTGAATCTGGCTGCGCTGGATGCCAGTTACCCGAGACAGGTGATCGGTGGCCTACCACTCCGCGGCGCAGTGCTCGCGCCAGCCGCACAAGGGGCAGGCATTGCAGGGATCGGGACGCGAACCCTATGCCCATCGCAATGAACTCCAGGTAGCGGTCCTGTGCGGCCCGGAGGGTATACGCGTACTCGACGGTACGGAACCGCGCCTCACGGCCATCGCCGAGCACCAGGTGCGCCGCGCGGGGCCTGGCGCTCTGGACGCCGGCTACGAGATCGGAGTACAGGCCTAGCTGCAGCACGTGGCTGGGTTTCGGCGAGCGCGCGAGCTTGGTATCGACCACCTCGTAGGACCACGGGCCAAGTCCAGAGGGCTGCTCGACGCGGCGCAGGCAGTCCGCGAAGCCATGCCAGGGCGGCGCGAGAAAAATGGCCTGGTAGATGACAAACTGACTCGCGGTCCCCGTCGGGGAAACTCGACGCAAACCTGGGTTCGCTGGTGATGTACCCTTGTCGGGAGATCCAACCCATCGATGCAACGGGGCCGTTTCCGCATGCACGAACCACCGGCAGCCTGGCAGGACAAGATCGTCAATCTAGCCGCACGCTGCGGCCGGCGCGCGCTACTGCAAGCCGCAGACGATCGGGGCTGGGCGGTCCGGCCCGGCGGCCTGCAGTGGACCCCGAAAACGCCGCTGTACCTTTACCTTCTGGAGCCCATCCGCGAACAGACTGTCATGGGCGTGGTGAACTGGGAGGATTTGGCCGAGATCGAGGAAGCGACGCCAACGCTCACGTGGGAGGAAATCCCGTCCCTGCTGACCGATATGCTCGCTGAAGACGAGCCAGTTGAGGGCCGCTCGATCGGGGATCGCGATAGCCGCAATGAGATGCTGATCGCACTCACAGTACGCTACGCCGCCGGGACGCAGACGTTTCGGCGTGTTCCAAGCGGAACCGCCGACGCTCACTTCATCATCCTTGTTTACCGACCCAAATGCATCGCGGATCCCGCGGGCATTTTGCGTCCATTCGCTCTTGTCGCAAAGGAGAGGCAAGGCGCGCTCCAACCCGCCGAATTGCGCGAAACCGCTAAACGCGTCATCGACGCGGACCTACGGACCCATCCCGAATGGTTTCCATCCGCGACCGTGCATCCACTCGTTCGTTGAGTAGCCCCCGCTTGCGAGGTTTGCGCTGCGCCAGGATGCCGACGAAAGAAACCCCGGAGCAGCTATTCAGCAATGAACTGCGTCACCGGCATAACCCTTGGCACAAGCCGGCCGGAGGGGCCGGGTTTCATCCAAACGACCTGTC
>Ga0207421_10002620_pt1 | contig 22179 bp, 21 predicted proteins | sample SodLakKL_010_SED_4_FD_187542 | JGI IMG/M metagenome (GOLD analysis project Ga0207421, IMG submission 187542) | Alkaline sediment microbial communities from Lake Tanatar, Kulunda Steppe, Russia - 8KL_010_SED (SPAdes) (version 2) | ecosystem: Environmental > Aquatic > Non-marine Saline and...
CCGCGGATCAGTCTGAATCTCTGTCTTGTCCACTACCCCGCGGAATTCACCCGGCTCATCGTGAGCCACGAAGTCGCCCATCATTTCCATCCCGACCATTCGCAAGCCTTCCATGCCACACTCGAAAGATACTTCCCCGACCACAGAAAGAAGCACACCGAACTCAAGCGGATCCATGAAGCCTTCCTCTACAGGAAACATGACAAACCGCTCCCGCTTTAGTATAATGTGGCTGTGATGAAAAGGAGGCCGCCATGATCCACTATCTCATCGACTGGAAGAAATGCATCCCCGATTATCACGAACCGGACATTTTCGCCGTCGATTTCGAGAATCTTTACGCGAAGGGCTACAAAGCCCTCCTCCTCGACATCGACAACACCCTCGTGACCTATGACGAGGACCTCCCGGGCGAAAAGACCCGTGCGCTACTCGATGAACTGGAGAGAATCGGGTTCGAGGTCGTCCTCCTTTCCAACAACAACCGCTCACGGATCGAACCCTTCGCCCTTTCGTTGGGATTTCCCGCGATTTTCCGCGCGAAAAAGCCCTTTCGTCCGGGATTCAAGCGTTCGCTCGACACGCTCGAAAGACCCCGGGAAAAACACGAGGTCCTGGTCGTGGGCGACCAGCTGATGACCGATGTCTATGGTGCGAAACGTTTTGGCCTTTCCGTCTTGCTTGTGGGACCTTTGTCGCTGGAGACCGAGCGCTGGTACACGAGGTTCAACCGGTTCGTCGAACGGAAGATGTTGAGAAGAATCAAGAAGAAAGCTCCCGAAAGATATGACGAACTCGGCCTCGAAAGCCGGTGGAAACGATGAAAGACATCCCCTGCAAAGGCTGCGGCGGCATTTTGCAAAACAAGGATGAGTTCCGTCCCTTCTACACGCCGAAACCCTTGGAGGAAGGGGAGGAGCCCCCTTATTGCCGGCGTTGTTTCCGTTTGCGTCACTATGGCGAAGTGACACCGACGAGCCTGTCGGCCGAAGATTATCGGGCCATGCTCGCAGAAATCGACACCGACGCCCTCTTCGTCAAGGTCGTCGACCTCTTCGATGTCGAAGGATCGCTGATCCCCGCCTTGACGAGAATCTGCGCCGCAAGGGATCTTGTCGTCGTCGCGAACAAGCGCGACCTTCTGCCCAAAAGCATCAAGGATGCGCGTCTCAAACACCGGTTGAACGCCATTCTGACAGCGAACGGTTTCTCTCCCCTCGCGGTCGCGCTCGTGAGCGCGACGAAAGGATGGGGAGTCGATGACCTCATCAGTGTTCTTGCCGAGAAGGCCCAAGGACGAGACATCTATTTCGTCGGTGCGACGAACACGGGCAAGTCCACACTCTTGAACCGCATGATCCGCTCGCTCGTGGATGAAGAGGGCACCATCACGACGTCTTTCGCTCCCGGCACCACACAAGGCACAATCCGCATTCCCTTCGAAGACCTCGCCCTTGTCGACACGCCGGGGCTCTTCAAGAAGAACCACCTCTACAATCTCCTTTCCGCTTCCTCCTTGCAGGCGGTGCAGCCGAAGAAGGAGATCAAACCGAAAGTCTATCAGCTGGAACCCGACCAGACCGTATTCCTGGGCGCTTTGGCCCGTATCGATTTTGTGAAGGGTCTTCCTTCGTCCTTCGTCTTTTACACCGCCCCCGATGTGACAATACACCGGACGAAACTTCTGCGGGCCGACGATTTCTTCAACCGACACAAGGGCGGAGACCTCTATCCGCCCTCCGCCCTTGAAGAGCTCCCGCCGCTTTCCGCCCATCACTTCCCCTTCCGGGAGGAAGAGAAGACGGACATCGTCTTTCCCGGGCTCGGCTTCGTCACCGTGAAAGGCTCGGGTGTCTTGCGCGTCTTCACCCCGAAAGGTCTGCAGCCCTACCGAAGGGAGGCGATCATCTGATGCTCGACAGGATCCGGCGTGATGTATGGGAAACTTTCGCGAACGATCCCGAACGCCTCGTACACATCAAGGGTGTCGTCGCGACGGCCCTCCTCTTGGCGCGAAAGATGAGGATCGACCGCCGAAGGATTTTGATCGCGGCCTATCTGCACGATATCACGAAGAACATCTCCGAAAAGGCCCATAAAGCCCTCATCCGGGAGTACTATCCCGAAGAGGCGCTTTCCGACCTCACACCCCCGCTCTATCACGCCTTGAGCGCGGCCGCCTATGTACGCAAATTCTACGGCATCGACGATGCCGAGACACTGAGAGCCATCGGCAGCCACACCATCGGTCGGCCCCGGATGACCCCTCTGGAGAAGGTGCTATTCTTAGCCGACTACATCGAACCGAACCGTCCCTACCCGATAGCGAGAGAAGTGCGGGCAATCGCTTTCGAAGATATCGACAAGGCCGTCTTCACGGCCATCGACCATTCCATCCGCCATTTCGAGAAAGAAGACGGTCACATCCCCAAGGCGGCCTATGCCGTCCGCGACTATTATGCGGCCAAAGGAGCATGCCATGGATAAACTCGACATCGTACTCGCCACCCTCGAAGACATCAAGCTCGAGGACATCGTCGTCTACGACATGCGGAGCCATTCGCCCTTTTTCGACCATGTCGTCCTCTCTTCCGCCAACAACCCCCGTCAACTCAAGGCGGCCTTGAACAGGCTCAAGAAGGCCGCCGACGAACAAGGCGGCGAGCGCTTGCGTTTCGAAGGCGCCGAGGGCGCCCGCTGGGTGCTTGTCGATTGGAACGATGTGGTCGTGAACATCTTCACCAAAGAGGAGCGTGCCTACTACAATATCGAGCGGATGTGGCACGACATCCCCGTGGTGGATCGGAAAGAGAAGAACCGCTGAAGAAGAAAAAAGACTCCCTTCATCCTATCATCGGGTGAAGGGAGTGTTTTCATGAAGGAGCGCGCAAGAATCATCACGGGCGCCGCTTGCATCGCCCTCTTCGTCCTCGTCGTGGTCTGGACGAATCTTTCCGGCGGAAGTCCGCAAAATAAAGACCTCTTCCCCGAGGAGACCGATGAGAATGTCGACGAAACCGCCTATCTCTATGTGGAACTCAAGGGCGAGGTCCGTCTTCCCGGCATCTACAAGGTCGAAAAGGGGACAAGACTCTACGAGGTCGTCCTGCTCGCGGGCGGAACGACCAAGGAGGCCGACACGAAAGAGATCAACCAGGCGACCCTTATCACCGACGGGAAAGCCTATGTGATTCCGAAGAAATCCGCAAACGAACCTTCGACCCCGCAAGAGCCCAAAGACGAAAATGGCCCCGTCTCCATCAACACCGCCTCCAAGGATGAACTCATGAGTCTCCCCAACATCGGTCCCGCGACCGCGGAGAATATCATCGCCCATCGCGAAGAGCACGGCCCTTTCGAGCGGCTTGAAGATTTGACGGATGTGAGGGGCATCGGCGAAGCGACCCTCGATGATCTTGAAGGTCTCATCACGCTTTAGACACACGGGGCATCTTTGGGCGTTCCCTTTGGCCTTGTCCCTTTTCGGGGTGGAACACCCCGTTCTTCTCGCGGTGGCCTTGTTCTTTCTGGTGAGGCTTTTCTTCTATGACCGGGCGGTGTTCTTGTTGGCTTTCTTGCTTGTCGCCGCAACCGTGCCGAGGCTTTGGCTGCCGCCCGAGCCCGTCATAGAAAACGACACGCACGAAGGAATCGTCGTGCGTGTCGAAGCGGAAAGGGAACATCCCCGTCTGCGACTTTCGACGGAAGACGACAACTTTCTCGTCTATCATGAGAGAGCCGGTGATGTTCTCCCGGGAGACGGTCTCCATGTCCGCGGAAGCGTCGAGTTTCCCGATCCCCCGGATTTCTTCGGCGGCTTCGACTACGCTTCGCACTTGCGGGCGGAAGGAATAGACGGCATCATCTATGCCGATCGGATCGAAGAAAGGCAAACGGGACCGAATCCCTACCGTCTGCGCGGCATCGTCTCCGCCTATGTCGGCAGGCATTTCACACCGGAGACAAGGGTCTATGTGGAGACGTTCGTTCTCGCCGACCGGTCGGCCTTTTCCGACGAGTTCAAGGAGATGGTCGCCGCTTTGGGAGTGATGCATCTTTTCGCGGTAAGTGGACTCCATGTCTCCTTTCTCGCCCTCGTCTTCCACAAGGGGGCGCAAAAAATCTTCGCATCCGCGATCGCGGCCGATACCACATTGGTCCTCTTCCTCCTCGTTTTCATGTTCTTGACCGCTTTCCCCCCATCCGTCCTCCGCGCCGCTTCGGCGGCGATCCTGCTTGTGCTGAACCGTCGCTTGCGCCTTGGATTCTCGGCTTTAGACATCCTCTGCCTGGTGGGGGCCGGCATCCTTTTGGCCAACCCTTTCCAGATCCGTCACACGGGATTCATCCTCACCTTCGCCGTGAGCCTCTCCCTCGTTCTCTCAAGACCCCTGTTCGCAAAGAAATCCTTGTTCACCCAAGGTTTTCTCGTCTCTTCGGTCGCCTTCTCCACGACACTCCCGATCATTCTCGCGATGCGTTTCGAGGTGAATCTCACCGGCATCTTCTTGAATATCCTCTATGTGTGGTTTTTGACGGTTCTGCTTTTGCCGGGGAGTTATATCGTCTTTCTCGCGCCCTTTCTCGCGCCGATATATGCCCATGTCGTGGCTTTTTTCGAGACCTCGATCGAACAATTCCACCGCTTCGGGCGCTTGATGGTCCCTCTCCACATTCCCGCCGGGATTGCGGTGTTTATGTATTATACGCTCTTTTGGTTCTTGCAGAAGGGTCTGGTCGAAAGAAGAGGAAGGCTATTGCGCGCGGGAATCCTTTCGCTCTTTTTGACTACGGTCTTCTTTTCCCCGCATCTCACCCCTTTCAAGGAGGTCACGATGTTTTCCGTACACGGGGACGCCTTTCTCATCCGTGACGCCTTCAACCGCTGCAACATCCTCATAGACACGGGGCTTCCCGACGACAATCTCTCACTTGTGAACGCCATGCGGAGAAAGAACCTCCGCCGACTCGACTATGTCATCATCACCCACGAACACGCCGACCATTACGGCGCCTATCCCGATGTGGCAAGGTTCTTCCGCATCGAAGAGACCATCACGAACGCGAACCAAGAACCGTTCGAGGACAAAAACATCCATTGCGGGGACATCGTCTTCTTCATCTATCCCTTGGAGGCGGAGCATCCGGGCGAGAACGACCGTTCCCTCGTCATGCGGCTTCTATTGGAAGATGAGGTCTATCTCTTCACGGGTGATATCGAACACCCCCGCGAAAGGACCATCATCGATGCTTACGACCTTTCGGCCGACATCCTGAAGGTTCCCCATCACGGCTCCTCCACGTCTTCGACCATACCGTTCCTTGAAGCCGTCGGCGCTTCGGAAGCCTTGATACCCGCCCACCGCAACAACCGTTTCGGCTTTCCCGCCGCCGATGTCCTCGAGCGATTGCGGGCGATGGATCTGGATGTGCATCGTGTGGACCTCGAAGGGAGCGTGCGTTTCCGCTATCTCTTCGGGTTCCGTTTCAAGTGGTCGGCATATTGAGACCCTCCTCCGCAGACTTTGTGGAAGAAGGCGCACGGAAACAGTGATGCTGTGCTATAATGGCACTGAGGTGAATCCGATGGCAGAGAATGTCTGGCTCTTTTACGGCGAGGACGCCTTCCACATCAAAAACCGCATCAACCAGCTCGTGCGCCAACATGAGATCGACGAGTTCAACGTGACCACCTACGATTGCGAGGAGACCGACATCAACGAGGCGGTCAACGACGCCATGACGATCCCCTTCATGAGCGAAAAGAAGGCCGTCATCGCGAAGAACGCCCTCTTTTTGAGCACGAAGAAGGCCGCGAAGAACGACCTCGAACAAGACCCCGCCCGGCTTGTCGAATATCTCGAGAACCCCCCCGAGGAGACTCTCTTCATTCTTTCCGTCCCACACGCTTCGTTGAACGGGAAACTGAAAGCGGTGAAGATGTTGAAGGAGCGGGCCAAAATCGTCGAGTGCCGCCTGAAGAGTCCGCAGGACCTCACGAGCTGGGTCAAACGCCAACTTGCCAACCAGGGACTCCACATCGAGACGGAGGCCCTCAAGGAACTCATGAGACGCATCGGCAAAAGCACGGAGATGGCCTATCTGGAATTGAAGAAACTCCTGCTTTATGCGACGGACATGGAGACCATCGACAAAGCCACCGTCGAGAAGGTCATCACGAAAAACATCGAAGACAATGTCTACGAGATCACGAACGCCCTTTTGGAAAAAGACCACCGACGGGCACTCGAAGTCTATCACGACCTCATCCTCTACAGCGAGGACCCCTTGCGCATCCTGGGCATAGTCGTCGCCAAGTTCCGGGAGATGTTGGAAGTGAAGACACTCCTCGAACAAGGACTCTCCCAATCCGACATCCAGCAACACTTCGATGTCAAGAGCGGCCGGGCCTATTTCATGGTCGAAAATGCGAAAACGGCCTCGAAAGAGGCCATCGAGAAACATCTCGAACATCTCGAACATCTCGACTTTTCCATCAAGAGCGGCCGCTTGGACAAGAAGACGGCCCTCGAACTCTTCATCTTGAGCACATGAGTCGTTCCGGCCTCGCCGGAAACAAGGATGATCATCCATAAAAAAAGTCTATTCCCGGAGGATAGACTTTTTCTCACATCTCGTTGATTTTTCTTTGCAGGTGCGCTTTCTGGCGCGCAACGTAGTTCTTGTGGCGGACGCCCTTCACTTGGGCCTTGTCGAGTTTCTTGTGCGCGATCGCGAGTGCGGCTTCCGCCTTGTCCCGGTCGCCTTCGTTTACGGCTTTTTCGACGTTCTTCACCGCCGTTCTCATACCGCTTTTGAACATACGGTTCTGCATGCGGCGTTTCGCGTCCTGCCGGGCGCGTTTTTTCTGTTGCTTGATGTATGCCATTCTCTCACCTCCATGACAAGCAAAACCATTCTATCAAATCGTGTCGTAAAAAGCAACATCCCCCGCTAAATACCTGACGCCTTTTTGATGAAGGATGACGCGGTCTTTGGTATAATCGTCTCGAGGTGGTATGATGGATGCATTGCGGATCGGGTGGATGAACACCTTCGAGGTTGTTGAAAAGAGCGGTGAGGGTCTCCGCATCAGGCATCCGGAAGCGGAAATTTATGTACCGGCCGCCGATGTGCGAGGACACCCCGAAGTGGGAGAGCTTGTGGAAGCCTTCGTCTATATCAACCACAAGAAGGGTCTCGCGGCCGCGCTCAAGGAACCTTTCATCGACCTTGAACGGGCCGGATTCGTCGAAGTCGCGGGCCGACGCGACAATCTCGGCGTCTTTGTCGACATCGGTTTCACCAAGGACATGCTCGTGTCCTTGGACGACCTTCCGCCCTTGAAGAGCGAATGGCCCATCCCCGGCGACAAGCTCGTCTGCCGGCTCAAACGTTCCAAGAACCAGATGACTGCGAAGCCCGTCGGTCTTTTCCAGTTGAAACGGGTCATCCCGGCGCAAGGAATTCTCGAAGTGGAAGAACGGGTGACGGCCCATGTCGTGCACCACGCCCTTGAAGGCGTCTTCCTTTTCACGCCGCAAGGGCAGAGGATCTTCGTCTACGACAAGGACATGGGAGGCCCCGTGCGTCTCGGAGAGGGGTTTTGCCCCCGCATCACCATCAAGAGGGGGTCCGGGGATTATGTGGGCTCGTTGCCGGAAGAGGACATCTGAGCGGATGTCCCTTTTCGTGAAGACGGCAAAAACGATTGAAAGAACGCCCCGTTTTGCGCTATAATGAGCTTGATTCCAAAGGGGAGGCGATTCGCATGGGCCGCAAGTACGAGGTTCGCAAAGAAGCCATGCACAAGACACATCTGAAACGCAGCAAACTCTTCGCCCGCTACGGGAAGGCGATCTACATCCGCGCCAAGGAAGGCGGTGCCGACCCCGACACCAATCTCGAACTCACCCATCTCATCGAACGAGCGAAAAAGGACGACGTTCCGAACGACGTCATCGAGAGAAACCTCAAGAAGGCCGTGGAAAAAGGCGGCGAAGATTACGAGTATGTCCGTTATGAAGGGTATGGGCCCGCAGGGAGCGCCGTCATGGTCGACGCTCTGACGGACAATGTCAACCGCACCGTGAGCGATGTGCGGTATTGTTTCATGAAGGCGGGCTCGAAACTCGGCGTCAAGGGTTCCGTCGAACACCTTTTCGACCAACTTTCCATCATCCGCATCGAGCCGGTCGACGAGGAAGAGATTCTCGAATGGCTCCTCGAGGAGGATTTGGATGTCTCGGACATCGTCACCGAGAACAACGAGTTCATCATCGAGGCGGCGGGTACCGAACTCGACAAGGTCGAGGCGGTTCTGAGAAAGAAGGGGGTCCGCATCCGAGAATCGACAAACGGATGGTTCGCCAAGACGCCGATCGAACTTTCCGAGGCGGACTACGAGACCTTCAAGGAGTTCCTCGAACGACTGAACGATCTTGACGACATCCAAGCGGTCTACCACAACGTCGCCAACGACGGTTGAGCACCGGCGAAAGGCCGAAAACCGTTTGTTGGAGGTCGGCCTTTGTGGTATAATCAAGCCTGAGGTGATGGCTCATGAACCTGCCGAACAAGATCACATTCGCCCGTGTGTTTTTCATCCCCTTCATCCTCGTGCTTTTTTATTTGGACAGAGATCGGGGCGAAGAACTCAACGCTTACAGCATCGCCATCGGCGTGCTTTTCATTCTCGCCTCGTTCACCGATTTCGTCGACGGCTATCTCGCGAGGAAACACGGCATCGTGACGACGTTCGGCAAGTTTCTCGACCCGCTCGCGGACAAACTCCTCGTCATGGCGGCATTGCTCATGCTTTTGGACATCAGCTTCATCCCGATGTGGGTCGTCTTCGTGATCCTCGCCCGCGAACTCATCGTCACCGGGCTCAGACTCGTCGTCGTCGGGGACGGGGCCGTCATCGCCGCGAGCCGACTCGGCAAGTACAAGACCGCGACCACGCTCGTCGCGATCATCCTGTTGCTTTTCCATGTCCGCTTCGCCGGTGAAATCATGCTCTATATCGCCACAGCGCTTACCGTGATCAGCGGCATCGAATACATCATAAAGAACATTCCCGCGGTCGCATCCACGAAGTAGGAAAAGAAAAAAAGCAATCCGGCTACCACGGCGGAATCATAGTAACGAGAAGGAGGCGTTCATTTTGGCAAAGGAAGACCGCAAAAAGATACTGGACCAGGCCATGAAGGACATCGAGAAGGCCCACGGCAAGGGATCCGTGATGATTCTGGGCGATGACGAGGTGGGCAAGAACATCGAGACGATCCCGAGCGGTTCCCTCGCTCTCGACAAAGCCCTCGGCATCGGTGGATACCCCCGCGGCAGGATTGTCGAGGTCTATGGGCCCGAGTCCTCGGGCAAGACCACCTTCGCCCTGCACGCCATAGCACAAGCGCAGAAAGAAGGCGGATACGCGGCCTTCATCGACGCCGAGCACGCGCTTGATCCCCAATACGCCCGCGCCTTGGGCGTGGACACCGAGAATCTCATCATCAGCCAGCCCGACACGGGCGAGCAAGCCTTGGAGATCACCGAGGCCTTGATTCGCAGCGGTGCCGTCGATATCGCCGTTGTGGACAGTGTCGCGGCACTGGTGCCCGAAGCGGAGATCCGCGGCGACATGGGAAGCAGCCATGTCGGGTTGCAGGCAAGACTCATGAGTCAAGCGATGCGAAAACTCTCGGGCGCCATCTCCAAGTCCAACACCACCGCCGTTTTCATCAACCAGATCCGCGAGAAGGTCGGTGTCATGTTCGGCAACCCCGAAGTCACCCCGGGCGGCAGGGCCTTGAAATTCTACAGTTCCATCCGCGTGGAAATCCGCCGCGGCGAACAGTTGAAGATCGGCAACGACATCATCGGCAACCGCGCGAAGATCAAAGTCGTCAAGAACAAGGTCGCACCCCCCTTCAAGACGAGCGAGGTCGACATCGTCTATGGCGAAGGGATCAGCCGTCTCGGCGAACTCGTCGATCTCGGTGTCGAGTTCGACCTCCTGCAAAAGAGCGGATCCTGGTTCTCCTATGAGGGGGAAAAGATCGGCCAGGGCCGCGAGAACGTCAAGAAATATCTCAAAGAGAACGAGAAGGTCGCACAAACCCTGGAAAAGGAAATCCGTGCGGAACTCGGCCTTTGAGAACACTTTTTCCACCAAGCTCTTTCCGGCTCACGCCGGAAAGAGCTTTTATATATTGTGTTTCAACACCTTCATCCGGCCTTTGCTTGTGGTAAGCTAATCTTGTAACGGTAAGTTTCAACATGTCAAAAACAGAAGGAGGGAGGAAAATGATGAAGGGAAGGATGGTCTTGGTTCTCGTCATGACGGTTCTCTTCGCGGCGTTGTCATGGGGTTGCGATATGCTTGAGGAGGACAGGGACATCGGGGAGCTTATCCACCATTACGCGGAACAAGAGAACATCACCATGCGTTACGATGGGCATGAAGAAGGCAACGATGATGGCGGCACCATCATCTCGTACAGAGACAACGACAAACACCACTTCCGTATGGTCATGGTCGAAGGCGACGAGGAAAGCAACATCGACTACTACATTCACTACGCCGACGAGACACTCTCATACTGGCTCTATTTCGATGATGAAGAAATGGCCTCCGATACGGATGTTCCCTATGACGACGATATGGCCAAGAGTTTGATCGAAGCGATAGAAGTGGTCTTTTTCCGTCCGGGAGACATGGATCCGGCATGGTTCCAAGACACCGGGACAATGCTGGAACTTTTGACGGAACATGAAGAGAGTTTCCTCGAATTCATCTCGGATGGCGATTACGATCCCGAACGAGATGAACTTGTCAGTTTCGAGTTCGAGATCACTGAGACCACTTATCGGATGGAGATTGTCATCGAAGAGGATGGAGTTGTTTACGAGAACGTCGTGACGATGTTCGACATCGGTGGAACCACAGTGGAACTGCCGCAAGAAACAAACGATGAATAGCTCTTGAGAGTATCACTGGAAAAAAAGACGATTTCATGCACGCTCCGGAAGAATGTTTTCTTCCGGAGCGCTTTTTTTTCGTGAAACGGTGTTTTCCGGCCTGAAGACAGCTTATCCATCAACAACATGTGATGCGCGGATATTTATCTCTGCCACACCACCAAAAGCTTTATATCGTTTGACTTTTCCCGCTTCCACCATGTATAATAGAAAAGTGACTTTGATTCTGCTCATGCAAGAAAATGCCTTGCCAAGGTGTTTTATGTAAGGCCATAGAGTCGACAGACAGAAAACGGAGGAGTATTAATATGCCTGAAGTACTCATATTAATCATCTCCGGTTTGCTGCTGACTTTCATCGGCGTGGCCGTTGGATTCGTACTACGCGCAATACTAGTCGAGAAAGGTTTCAACAAAGCACGTGACCAGGCGGAAAAAATCGTTGACGAAGCAATCAAGACCGCTGAACAGAACAAAAAAGAAGCGCTTCTTGAAAGCAAACAGGAAATCCACACCAAACGAACGGAATTCGATAAGGAGGTCAAGGAACGGAAACAGGAACTCTCCACCCAGGAGAACAAACTTCTTCAGCGCGAACGCGCGCTGGACAACCGTTCTACAAACCTCGACCGTCGTGAATCCAATCTCGACCGCAAAGAAGAGTCCATCGAGCAACGCAAAAAGAACCTGGATGAAAAGAACAGCAAGCTGGACGAATTGATCGAAGAACAGAACGAGAAGCTTCAATCCATCGCCGGTTACACCGTCGATGAAGCAAGAGAGACCATCTTCAAACGAGTGGAATCGGAAATGAGCAAGGAGATTGCCCACTACATCAAGGAAGAGGAGGAAAAGGCCAAGCACGAGGCCGACAAGAAAGCGAAACACCTTCTCGCCCACGCGATGCAGAAGTATGCGCAGGATGTCACGGGCGAAGGCACCGTCAGTGTCGTGAACCTTCCCAACGACGACATGAAGGGCCGCATCATCGGCCGTGAAGGAAGGAACATCCGTACCATCGAGGCCCTCACCGGTGTCGATCTGATTATCGATGACACCCCCGAGGCCGTGGTGCTCTCCGGGTTCGACCCCGTCCGCCGCGAAATCGCCAAGCGGTCCCTCGAAGCCCTGGTGAGCGACGGTAGGATCCATCCCGGCCGCATCGAGGAGATTGTCGAGAAAATGCGGGAGGAAGTCGACCGCTTCATCCGCGACAAGGGTGAGGAAGCCGTCTTCGAAGCCGGAATCGGCAAGGTCCATCCCGACCTCGTCAAGTTGCTCGGTCGTTTGCATTTCCGTACGAGTTACGGACAGAACGTTCTGAAACACGCACTCGAATGCGCCTTTCTCTCCGGCAAACTCGCCGCCGAGATCGGTGAGGACGAGATTCTCGCCAGACGGGCCGGTCTTCTCCACGACATCGGCAAGGCCGTGGACCACGAGACCGAGGGCTCGCATGTCGAGATCGGCGAGATGCTCGCCAACCGCTACAAGGAACCCAAGGCCGTGATTGACGCTATCAAGAGCCACCACGGCGAAGTCGAGGCGGAAACCGTCATCGGTGTTCTCGTCGCCGCTTCCGATTCGCTCTCGGCCGCTCGACCCGGTGCTCGCAGTGAATCGCTCGACAACTACATCAAGCGACTCGAACAGCTCGAGGACATTTCCGGCAAGCATGAGGGCGTCGAGCAGGCCTATGCCATCCAAGCCGGACGCGAAGTCCGTGTCATGGTGAAACCCGATGCCATCGACGACACCATGGCGCACAAACTCGCCCGCGACATCAAGGCGGAAATCGAAGAGAAACTCTCGTATCCGGGCACCATCAAGGTCACCGTCATCCGTGAGACAAGGGCCCAGGATGTTGCCAAATGACAAAGGATAAAGCCTTCCTTCACGGAAGGCTTTTTCAGAGGTGAGCCGATGGAACGTTTCGATTTGTACGACGAAGAGGGCCGTTTCCTCAAAAAGACCGCCCGTCGCGGCGATTCTTTGGCTTTTGATGAATTCTTCCTCGTCGTGCATGTCTGGATCGAGGATGAAAAGGGATGGTTCCTCATCCAGAGAAGAGCGAAACGGACGGACGACACCTATGGTCTCTGGGCCACGACAACGGGCATCCCCAAAGCCGGTGAAAAGCCCCGACAAGCCGCTCTCCGCGAGACGAAAGAGGAACTGGGTCTCACACTGAAGCCCGAAGGCCTCGAAGAGCTCGCTCGCATCAAGACGAAAGGGAAAAACCGTTTGAACACCATCACATCCGTCTATCGTGTCAAAAAACGGCTCGATCCCGCCGAGCTTTCGCCCGATCCCGCCGAGGTCATGGACACAAGGCTCGCGCCCCTTGATGAGATTCTCGCCCTCGTCGAAGAAGGGGAGTTCTGGGACTATGCCGACATATTGCTCAAGCAGGACTATTTCTGTCTTTTGAAAGGACGTGGCTGACATGCGTATCGCTTTCATCGGGGATGTCTATGCCGAAGCCGGCATCCAAGCCCTCGAGAAATTCCTGCCCAAGGTGCGTAATGACCATCCTCACGACATACTCCTCATAAACGGCGAGAACATCGCCGACGGACTGGGCATCCGCCGCAAAGACTACAAGACTTTGATGTCTTTCGGGGCGCATGCCGTGACACTCGGCAACCATGCGTTCTCGAAACGGGAACTCTTCGATTTCATCGATGAAGCGAATATCGTCCGACCCTTGAACTATCCCAAAGACACACCCGGAGAAGGTCTCATGCGGGTCCGTTTCAACGAGCAAGAACTCGTTTTGCTGCAGATCATGGGACGCATCTTCATGCACGATCCCTTGAACAACCCTTTCGAAGCGCTTGATGAAGCTTTGGAGAGTCTCGAAGCCGATGCCGTCATCGTCGATGTGCACGCGGAGACGACAAGCGAAAAACTCGCTCTCGGTCACTATCTCGACGGCCGTGTCGACGCCGTCGTCGGCACCCACACCCATGTGCAGACGAATGATGCGATGACATTGCCCAAGGGGACCCTGTATATCACCGACATCGGCATGACGGGAGCGAAATACGGGATTCTCGGAGCCGACAAGGACACGGCATTGAAGAAATTCACCACCGGCATGCCGGTGCGGCTCCGCCCGCAAAAGACGGACATCTATCAACTCGGTGGCGTGTTGATCGACACGGAGAAACGCTCCATCGAGAACTTCCACTACAGCGACTGATTCGCGGTGATACCATGAAAGAAGCGAAAAACCTGCATACACCCTCCATGCGGAAAGCCCGCAAACGGACAAGCAGGCACACCCCCGTCATCGATTTCGCAAGACACGCCGTCTTGAAGGATATCGGCAAGGGCCGCCTCTATCATCTCGACACCTATGGTTGTCAGGCGAACGAGGCCGACAGCGAGACCATCCGCGGTCTTCTCGGGAAGCTCGGTTTCCGTGAGACCGATGAAGAATCGCGGGCCGATCTCATCCTCTTGAACACTTGCGTGGTGCGTTCATCCGCCGCAAGCCGCATATTCGGCGAACTCGGCCGCTTGAAGCGCTACAAGCGGGAAAACCCCGACCTCATCCTCGGAGTGGCGGGTTGTCTCCCCCAGGATGAGAGCGCCACGAAGAGAATCCTTGAAGAGCACCCCCACGTCGACCTCATCTTCGGCACCCACAACATCCATCGTCTCCCCGAACTTCTCGAGACGGCTTTGCTTTCCAAGGAGAAAGTCGTCGAGGTCTTGAGCGAAGAAGGGGACATCGTCGAGAACCTTCCCAAGAGGAGGTTCCACACCAAGAAGGCTTACGTGAACATCATGTACGGTTGCGACGAGTTCTGCACGTATTGTGTCGTGCCTTACACCAGGGGCAAGGAACGTTCGCGCCCCTTTGCACGGATTCTCGCCGAAATCGACACGCTGATCGCGGAAGGCTACAGGGAAGTGACGCTTCTTGGACAGAATGTGAATGCTTATGGCAAGGACCTTGAAGACGAAAAGACGTTCGCCGACCTTTTACGAGCGCTCCATGAGCGAAAGATCGCCCGGGTGCGTTTCACGACGTCACATCCTCGTGATTTCGACCAACAGACGATCGATGTCCTCGCCCGAGGCGGCAATCTCATGCCGCACATCCATCTGCCCGTGCAGGCGGGTGGCGACAAGATCCTCGGGCGGATGAACCGGAAATACACCCGCGACGACATTCTCGACCTTGTCGGAAGAATGCGGAAAGCAATCCCCGGTGTCGCTCTCACGACCGACCTCATCGTCGGCTTCCCCGGCGAGACGGAAGCGGATTTCGAAAAGACGCTCGACCTTGTGGAAAAGGTCGGTTTCGAAGGCGCCTTCACCTTCATGTTCTCCCCCCGGGAGGGGACACCGGCGGCGAAATTCACCGACAATGTTCCCCAAGAGACGAAAAAAGAGCGACTCCACCGTTTGCAGAAGAGGGTGGACGAAGGCTACAAGAAGGGGAATGAGCGTTTCTTGGAAAAAACCGTGGACGTGCTTGTCGAGAAAGAAAGCAAGGAGAAAGGTATGCTCGCGGGTTACAGCCCCCATCATAAACTCGTCCATTTCGCCGGCAGTACCGATCTCGTCGGCGAAATCGTGCCCGTGAGGATAACGGAAGCGAAAACCTGGTTCTTGAGGGGAGAAATCCATGAAGAGTCTCCATGAACTCATCGAGGCCTTGCGGGAGGATCCACTCGTCAAGGAGTTCAAAGTCTTGGAAAAAGAGGTCTTCGCCCGTGACAAGTGGAAGAAGGCTTATGAGAGCGTCCTCGAAAAACAGCGCCGCTACGTGCAAAAAGAGGCCAAAGAGGGAAAAAGGGCCGCCGAAGAGGCGAAACGGATCTACGAAAAAGCCCGCCAAGACCTCGAGGACATTCCCGCCGTCCGGCAGTATCTGAATCTGCAGGAAATCCTCAAAGAAGAACTCGGCCTCCTTTTCCGTCTGATCGAGGATGGTTTGAACGACACATCGAAAAATGGTCCTTGAACCGCCCAATGCGCCTTATATCGTTGAACTGGCCGTAATAATCGTGTATAATTAAAACAACGTACAAAGGAGGGGAGAGCCCATGCGAGGACGCCATCACAGCGAAGAGACCATCGAACTCAACAACAAGAAGGTCCAGGTCGACAAACTCATCGACGCTTTTGTCGTCATACCCTCCACGGAAATCGTGAAATATCTGAAAAACAAGGAGATCTATCTGCCGAGCTACATCCACAAGGCCCTCCTCCGCAAGAACATCGCTCCCACCATCGCCAACGGCGAGAACGACGACAAATTCTCCGACGAGATGAAGCACCGTTTGAAATGGTTTGACGAGTTCACCATCTTCCAGCTCGAACGGCTCGCGGAGAGTTACGGGATCAGTGTCGATGTCAAGGAATACAAGAAGGACCTCTGGTATCTCATCATCCACAACCGGAACGAACTCGGCGTGAGCAACCTCGAATTCGTGAGATTGCAGAATTTGACGATGAAATACCAACGCACCGCGACCGAATCGTACGAGACCATGCGCGACAACTTCAAGGCGATCTATTTCGAGCCCCAGGGCTATTTCGAAGGCTGCCGGGAAGAGACCGCCAAGCAGGTTTTGCATCATGCGACCACATTGACCGACGTCCGCGACCTCGGAAAGAAGCACGGTGTGGAAATCCCCCGCCGCATCAACAAGAAGCAGCTCATCGAGATCATCGCCTTGAAACTCGACCTCAACGACGCCGAACAGGACGAACTCCAGAAGAAATCCATCATCGAACTCGAGACCCACGCCAAAAAGAAGAACATCAACGTGTCGATCGAATTGAAAAAGATCGACATGATCGAATTCATCCTCCTGAAGAGGAAGCCTTTGAATGTGCCCATCCAGGAGGAGAATGCCCGTCTTTTCGAAGGCATCGACATCGAAGAATACCTTTTCGACACCAAATTCGAAGAGATCGCCCACCGCTACACGGTTGAACGCAAGCGTCGCCGCCGGATGATACGGAACATCCTCGTCAGTCTCGTCATCATCCTGGTAGCCGTGCTTGTGGTCTTGTTCGATCTCTTCTGACAAGGGTGGCTGGCATGCGCGCCGATAAGAGCGAATACACCCCCATGATGCGACAATACCTCGACATCAAAGAAGACTATGAGGACGCGATAGTCTTTTTTCGGTTGGGCGACTTTTACGAGATGTTCTTCGAAGACGCCTATCTCGCGAGCCGCGAATTGGAAATCCAGCTCACCGGCCGCGACGGCGGTTCGAAAGAGCGCGTCCCCATGTGCGGGGTGCCCCACCATTCGAGCGAAACGTATATCAACCGCCTCGTCGATGCCGGCTACAAGGTCGCCATCTGCGAGCAAGCAGAAGAACCGGGCAAGGGCAAGACCCTCGTAAAGCGCGAAGTGACGAGAGTCGTCACCCCCGGGACCAACGTGGAGGATACCGCCGCCGAGGAACATTTCATCGCCGGCGTGGGCCTTTCGGAATACTTCTACACCGTGAGTTACCTCAACGTCTCGACAGGGGACATCTATTCCCTCAAGGTGCCGAAAGAGACGAGCGCCCTCATCGGGGAACTCTCGACGCTCAATGTCAAAGAGATCGTTGTCGGACATTCCTTCGAAGAGGACTATATCAAGCACTACACCGACCATGAAGGCATTCTCGTGAGCATCCACGCTTCCCAAGACATCGATCCGGTCTTCGCACACCTTTATGACCATCTCCCCACGCCCCATGAACAAAAAGGTGTGCGACGTCTCCTCTCCTATGTGGAGAAGACGCAGAAACGGACGCTTCTCCATTTGAAGAAGGCGGAGCGCGTCGAGGCCGCCGAGATCATGCGAATGGACGCCAACACCATCCGCCATCTCGAGATTTTGCGCACGATGATCAAAGACCAGGAGAGAGGTTCCCTCTTTTGGCTTTTGAACCACACCAAGACGGCCATGGGGGGGCGTTTCCTCAAACGCCAACTCCTCCGCCCCCTCTTGAACAAAAGCGTCCTTTCCACCCGCTATGATTTCCTCGACGCCTTGAACAAGGAGTTCATCGTCAAAGACGAGATCAGTGAGCTCTTGAAGAACGTCTACGACCTCGAGCGCATTGTCGGAAGGATATCCTACGGCAACGCCAACGGCAAGGACCTCTTACGGCTGAGAAAGAGCCTTTCCATCCTCCCCGGTTTCCAAAGCCGCCTCCAGAGCCTCAAACTCGAATACGCCGCGTTCTTGGCCGCGAGCCTGAATCCTCTCGAAGAACTCCACGAAGAACTCATGCGCGCCCTGAAAGAGGACCAGCCCGTCACCATCCGCGAGGGCAACATGTTCCAAGAGGGTTATGACGAGACATTGGACGAGCTCCGCGAAGTGCATCTCGACGTGAACGAATGGCTGAAAAACCTCGAGAAAGAAGAACGCGAAAAGACCGGCATCAAGAAACTCAAGATCGGATACAACCGTGTCTTCGGCTATTACATCGAAGTGCCCAAGGGACAAGTCAAGCACATCAAGGACGAGTTCGGCTACACCCGCAAACAGACGCTCGTGAACGCCGAACGCTACGTCACCGAGGAACTGAAGGAGAAGGAGCGGATCATCCTCTCGAGCGAGGAGAAGAGCGTACAACGCGAATACGACCTCTTCGTGGGACTCCGCGACAGAATCCGCGAGAAGATCCCCTCTTTGCAGAAGAACGCCGAAATCCTCGCCGAGGTGGACATGTTCATCGCGCTTTCCACCGCGAGCGAGAAACTCGACCTCGTCCGCCCCGTCCTCACCGACGAATTCGCGGTCGATATCCGCGAATCCCGCCATGTGGTCGTCGAGAAAGTCATGGAGGAGCCCTTCGTCCCGAATGACATCCACATGGACGAAAACACCGACATCTTGCTCATCACCGGCCCCAACATGAGCGGAAAGTCCACCTACATGCGGCAGCTCGCCTTGACGGCGATTCTCGCGCAAATCGGCTCCTTCATCCCCGCGAAAAGTGCGAAAATCCCCGTTTTCGACCAGCTTTTCACGCGCATCGGCGCAAGCGACGACCTCATAAGCGGTAAAAGCACCTTCATGGTGGAGATGCTCGATGCGAACCACGCTTTGAAGAACGCGACCGCGAAATCGCTCATCCTTTTCGACGAGATCGGCCGCGGCACCTCGACCTATGACGGCATGGCGATCGCCCAGGCGATCATCGAATACATCCATGCGAAAATCGGGGCGAAGACACTCTTTTCCACCCACTATCACGAACTCACCGCCCTCGAGGACCATCTTCCCCGCCTGAAGAACATCCACGTCGCCGCGGAGGAGGAAGGTGACACGATCAGATTCCACCACAAGGTCGAAGAAGGCTGCGCGAAAAGTTCTTACGGCATCAATGTCGCCGCACTCGCGAAGATGCCGAAATCCCTCATCAAACGCAGCAGCGACATTCTCGCAGTTCTCGAGAAAAACGGCAAGAAACCGCAAATCCTCGGTGGACACGACCTCTTCACTCTCGCCGCTGTCGAAGAGGAAGAAAGGAAACCGCACCCCCATGAGAAGATCATCGCCGCCATCGAGAAGCTCAATCCCGACGAGATGAAACCCATCGACGCCCTCATGGCTCTCTACAAACTCAAAGAGGATATCAAGAACCGCAAATGAACGGACGGGTCCCGTCCGTTCTCTTTTACCCGTTTGCGATGTTCGCCATCACTACGGTTTCATGATAGAATGATCATGCATCGAAACATCAAAGGCAGGTGAGTTCCATGGGCAGGATTCTCCAACTCGACGAATCGTTAGCCAACATGATCGCCGCCGGCGAGGTCGTCGAGAACATGGCGAGTGTCGTCAAAGAACTCGTCGAGAACGCAATCGACGCAGAAGCCGAAAGAGTGGACATCCGTCTCAAGGATTCGGGCCTCAAAGAGATCCGCGTGACGGATGACGGCGAAGGCATGGACGAAGAAGACATCGAAATGGCCTTCCGCCGTCATGCCACAAGCAAGATCAAGACCGAACACGACCTCCACCACATCGCCTCCTTGGGATTCCGCGGCGAAGCCCTGCCTTCCATCGCGAGCGTATCCGTCGTCGGGATCGATTCCGCCTTCGAGAACAAGTCCGGCACGTTCCTCCTCGTCAAAAACGGCGAGATTGTCGAGAAGACTGCCGGTCGGGCGAAAAAGGGCACCACCGTCTTCGTCAGAGACCTCTTTTACAACACCCCGGCCCGTCTGAAACATCTCCGGAGCGAAAAAAGGGAACTCGCCGATGTCGTCGACATCGTGAACAAACTCGCTTTGGCCCATCCGGATGTCCGCTTCCACCTTTCCAACAACGACAAGACCATCCTGGCGACTCCCGGAGACGGAGACGTCTTGAAGGTGTTGCGGGAGATCTATCCCCTCGATGTCATCAAGAATCTCCTTGCTTTCGAGAACGAGAACCGCTACTTCCATATCAAAGGCTACATTTCGAAACCCTCCCACACGCGTTCGTCACGCGCCCACATGGCCGTCGTCACGAACCGTCGCGCCATCAAGAGCCCCCGCGTGCAGAACGCGATCCTTTCCGCGTATCGCACCTATCTCTTCGGCAACCGCTTCCCCATCGCACATCTCGAGATCATTGTCGACCCCCTCCTCATCGATGTGAACATCCATCCGCAGAAGTTGTCCGTCAAGTTCACAGAAGAAAAACGTCTTCTCGAACTTGTCGAGGCGACCGTCAAGGAGACCTTGAAAGGCGCCGACCTCATCGAGAGAATGCGCCGACCCGAAAGGAAAGAAACGGCGGAACAATCCCGTCTCGACTTCTCCCTCCCTTCCCGGCGAGAAGGCAAAACAGAAGAGAAGACGCACCTGTATGGGAAAGAGGAAACGGCCACGGAGGAAGACATCTCCTCCCGCGACACGCAGAAATTTCCCGACCTCGCCTATATCGGCCAGGCTTTCGGGACGTATCTTTTGTTCCAGGATGAAAGGAACCTCTATCTCATGGACCAGCACGCCGCCGCCGAACGGGTGCGCTATGAGACAATCCAAGAAGCTCTCGAGACCAAAGATTCCGGTATCCGGCCCCTGCTTCACCCCTTGAGCATCAACCTTTCCAACCGGGAGACAGAAAGCCTCTCCGACATCGCCGAAGAACTCTCCGACCAGGGAATCTCTCATGAAGTGGCGGGACCGACGAGCCTCGCCGTCAAAGCGGTCCCCGACTGGTTTCCCGAAGGGGAGGAAGAGGCCTTCGCCGAGAAGACCATCCGCCTTCTTCTCGAGGAAAAGACGATATCGCGCGGACGTTTCTTGGACCATGCCGCGAAGGAACTCGCCTGTAAAACCTCAATCCGCGCGAACAAGTATCTCGAAAAACACGAGATCGACCGCCTCGTGCGCGACCTTTCCGGTTGCGAGAACCCGTTCACCTGTCCGCACGGCCGCCCCACCCTCATCGCTTTCTCGGATGCCGAGATCGAGACCATGTTCAAGCGGGTGGTAAAGTGATCATCGCCATCGGCGGACCGACGGCGACGGGGAAGAGTCGTCTCGGTGTGCATCTCGCCAAGACCTTCGGCGGCGAGATTGTGAATGCCGACAGCGTCCAGCTCTTCGAAGGGTTGGACATCGGCAGTGCGAAAATGCTTCCGTCTGAGCGAGAAGGTGTTCCCCACCACCTCATTTCCGCCATACCAGCGAATGGGGATTTCAGTGTCGCCTGTTTCCAGCGGGCGGCGCGGAAGAAGTTTGAAGAGATACAAGAGAGAAAACGCATACCCTTCCTTGTCGGCGGCACCGGATTCTATCAAAAGAGCGTTCTGCACGATTTCCGTTTCGAGAACACATTGCGGGACGATGAGGAAGAAGAACGGCTTTCGCATCTAGCGAACGAAGAACTACATGAAAGGCTGCAAGCCAAAGACCCGCATGCGGCGGCAAAAATCCACAAAAACAACCGCCGCCGCCTTCTGCATGCCTTGACGAGGGCAGAGAAGGGGAATCCTCTGGGCAAAAACCTCGAAGGAAAGAAACCCTTGTACGACTATCTCATGATCGTGCTCACGATGGAGAGGGAAAAACTCTATGGGCGGATCGGCAAAAGGGTCGACGAGATGTTCGAGAAGGGCCTCTTGGAAGAGGCGAGAAGCCTCTATGACCAAGGCGACACCCAAAAAGCTCGGGAAGCCATCGGCTACAAGGAGTGTTTCGCTTTCTTCGACGGGCT
>Ga0207421_10002621_pt1 | contig 22176 bp, 20 predicted proteins | sample SodLakKL_010_SED_4_FD_187542 | JGI IMG/M metagenome (GOLD analysis project Ga0207421, IMG submission 187542) | Alkaline sediment microbial communities from Lake Tanatar, Kulunda Steppe, Russia - 8KL_010_SED (SPAdes) (version 2) | ecosystem: Environmental > Aquatic > Non-marine Saline and...
CAGCAATGATTACAGCACCGACGCTCGCAAGCGCGATCTCCAGCTCGAAGCCAAGGCGCACATCACCGTGCAGCGCTGGATCGATTCCGGCGGCCTCACCGGTCGCTCCGTAACCGTGGAAGGAATCTGTGAGGTTCACCGGCGCTTCTGCGAGCTGCTGCCGGAAGACCTGCTCTGGGTGGAAGATCCAGATACCGGCGAGCGTTTGCGGGTGGTCCCCGGCGAACTCAGGCGCCGAGCTGTGAGGGTCGGCCAGCACGTCGCCGTCAGCCCCGGCGCCATCCCCCGGTTTCTCGGCCATTTCGAGCGCACCTACAGCCGGCTCGGCAGGACGGACGCGATCCTGGCCACCGCCGCCGCTCATCACAGGCTCTTGTGGATCCACCCATTCCTCGACGGCAACGGCCGCGTCGCGCGCCTGATAGCGCACGCCATGCTGCTGGAGACGCTGGACACCGGCGGCATCTGGTCTGTTGCGCGGGGTCTGGCACGCAACGTCTCCACCTACAAAGGACATCTGGCACGCTGCGATCTGCCACGGCGCAACGACCTCGACGGCCGCGGTACCTTGAGCGAGGAAGAGCTGGTGAACTTCACCCGATTCTTCCTCGCGGTGTGCATCGATCAGGTGGACTTCATGGAAGAGCTGGTCCAACCCGACCGTCTGCGCACGCGCATCCTTATGTGGGCGGAAGAGGAAGCGCGGCTCGGCAACCTGCCGCCCAAGGCGGGCAACATCCTCGAAGCGATCCTCTACCGCGGCGAGCTCCCGCGCGCAGAGGTTGCCGGTCTGCTCGGCACCACCGCACGTCACGCGCGCCGCATCGTCGCCGCGCTTGCGGACCACCGCGTGCTCACGTCGGATGGCCCGCGTGCCTCATTGCGCCTTGCCTTCCCCGCAGCACTGGCTCCGCGCTGGATGCCAGGGTTGTTTCCGGAAAGTGCTCGGTAAACGGTATGCACCTCAGCCGAACGAACAGCCCAGGCGGTGACCGCGCCGAGGGCAACAGGCTGAGCGGTTCCGGGGACCACTTTTTGCTTCAGGTGGCCGAGGGTCCTGTTGATCAGCGCCGAGCCCCTAATACAGGCAATGACTTTGGATGAGCCGCCGCAGTCTGGGGATGTCGATACCGAAGCCCCTCTGCACGCGTCCGCTATACGCCGAACTGCAGACCCCGATCCGTTCCCACTGACTGCCCGGTTTGGGTCGGGTCGAGACACCCGATGACCGCCGGTGGCAGTAGTCGGCCCAAACCTGTCACCCAGCGGCGCACCATGAGGAGCTGGCTGACATGCCATTGCAGACAAGGACAAACCCGTCGATGGCATGCGGCGCCAGCAGTTATGCAGACAGGACTTCCTTTAGTTCCTCAAGGCAGACCGGCTTCACCAGGTGCTCGTCGAAGCCCGCCTCCAGCGCCCGCTGCCGGTCCTCCTCCTGGCCCCAGCCGGTGACAGCGATGAGCCGAAAGGCCTGGTCAGCATGATCGGCACGCAGCCGGCGGGCGACCTCGTAGCCGTCCATGCCAGGCATCCCGATATCCATCAGGACATGCGTCGGCGGCCAGTCGCCAAAGATGCGAATGGCCTCTGCCCCATCGCGGGCGACCCGCACCTCGGCACCCAGCATCGTGAGCAGAAGCTCCAGACTCTTGATGATGTCCGGATCGTCGTCGACCACAAGGACACGGCATTGCGTCGGCAGGACACCGAGTCCCATTGCCGCGTCACTTGCCGCCGGCGCCGGCGCCACGGCGCTGCGACAGAGCAGCAGGTCGACGGTGAACCTGGCACCGCGCCCGGGACCCTCGCTGAACGCGCTGACTGTGCCACCATGCATCTCGACCAGTCCCCGCACCAGGGAGAGCCCAATCCCCAGACCGCTGGTAACGCCGGACTCGGCTTGGGAGAACATCTCGAAGATGTTGTCGAGCTGTTCACTTGGAATCCCACGGCCGTCGTCCTGTACCTGAATCTCCACCCGCTCGCCGCGCGCCATCACGCGAACGTCGATGCGTCCACCCGGCTCGGTAAACTTGACCGCATTGTTCAAGAGGTTCGCGATGCCACTTGAGAACTTCGAGCACTTTCTGCACCTCGGAATACCGGGCTTTTGACGTTCCGGGGCGAAGCTGTCGACGAGTTCGCGACCAGGATTCGCTGCCACAGCTGTTCCTGCCCCCGCCAGATCGCGGCAACCGTGCTCCCGGTCACATCGGCGGCCCGGCGCACGTTCCTGTCTGCGCCGGAGCCCCCGGGGTCCTTGGTGAAACCAGCGGGGTTTCCTGCTTCGTTGTCGTTCATGAGGCCTCCTGGCTCTGGATCCGGGACGAATACCATCGTGCTGGCGCCTCACGCTGTTTCTGCAAGGTTTGACCAAAGAGCAACCCAACGGGCTGCGGCCCCGATGCAACGGACACGGGTCGGTCACGATGGCCCAGTGGAGAGGATGACGTTCCGTCGGGCGCGCGTCTGTGCGCTGGCGAACAGATGTGCGCTTGCCTGCGATGGTGGAGTCCCCGCCGGGTTGTGGGCAACTTCAGCCCCCATTTCCCCCACCCTCCTGAGACCGCAGTCAGTCTCCAGGGGATCGGTGATGCGGCGAAACGATCATCAGGACGGACTCGCCGCTCACAGAAAGATCGGCAACGACATGCAGTTGGCGCAAACCGCCTCCACTGCCCGCGCACCAGACCTCGCAGGACGCGCTCGCGCGTCCGTCGGCCAACTCCTTCAGCAGACCGACGAGCGCCGGTCGACTCTCAGATGCCAGGAAACTGCCGACGCTGTGTCCGACGAGGTTGTCTCGTGCGACCCCAAGCAGTTCGGCCCCAGCCAGATTCGTTTCGATGAACCGTCCATCGAGACCCACGGTGAAGTATCCGACGGGCGCGCGATCAAACAGGGCCTTGTAGCGATCCCTTTCCTGAGCAATCTCCTGCTCGTTGGCCTCCAATTGTCCGTACTGCAGGTCCAACTCCACCTGATGCGTCTGCAGCTCATGCAGCAACTTGAGCGCCTCGCCGGCACTGTCCGGGTTGCTGGCCATCTTGAAGAGGAGCGCCAGCGCGTCCGTACTGACCGTCCAGCCGCGGGTCGCTGAGCGCTTCGGTGCGTACCTTGAGGCGCTGCAGTATGTTGGGGCCGGAGGCACTCCTGATCGGCACATCGGCGGCGTCGCGACCACGCGCGATCGGAACCCGCCCGATACGGGGCGTGCGGATCTTCATGTTCGTACGCCTGTCGTGCGACGCGTTGGTTCGGGCAGAGCATACGACGATTCCGGGGGGGCGGTGCGGTTCGGCCCGCGGACCGGCTTTGGCTTCGCAGCCGGGTCGTCGCAGACGGTCATCGCCGCGTGCAGGGACTCGATCACCGCCTCGCGCAGCGTGGCCCATTGCTGCGTGGTCCGCATGACGTGCTTCTGGTTGAGTTCCAGTTCGATACCGACATAGGCCTCGGTGGAATACCGCTTTCGCAACCAGGTGGTCAGGCCGTCGTTGCGACCGGCATAAGGGTAGTTGCGGCGCACCGCGAGTTCGGGCGCATGGAGCGCGAACATGCGCTTCCAGCGCGCGCACAGCGCCTTCTCGCCCGGCCTGGCGGGGTCATACAGCAGGCCGATGTCGGCGGTTCGTCGATGGCCGTCCAACTCCGGCGTGAAACTGTGACAGGAAAGATGGATGACCCGCCCGCTTGCGGCGATGGCCTCGGTCACAAGACGCTCGACCTGGCTCCGATAGGGATGGTAGTAGCGCTTTAGGATCTGCTGTCGCCGGGTGTCAGGCAGTTCGACGACTGGCTCGAAATGCAGTTGCCGATGCCAGACCGAACGGTTCAGATCGACCAGGAGTCGGCTGAACGTCGCCGACAACAGCGGAACGCCGAATTGCTCCGCAAGCGCCCGCGCCATGATCAGCGCCCCGGCATCGAAGCCGCGATGCGAATCCAGCAGCGCCCGGTGCGGCGCGAAGAGGTCGCGGTAGGGCGGCGGAATCCGGTTGCCGCCGTGCTCGCAGGTGATCACCAGCGCGTCGCCGGCGAATGCCCGGGGCGCTGGGGCGCACTGGTTTGTAGGGGACAAATCGCCAGACATCCTGAGCCCTATCCTTTCAGATCCGGCAAGTGCCGGAAGACCTCGTGGGCCACGCAGACGGTTGCGCCCCGGTCCCTGAGCTCAGGCGCGACGCAGTGCCTGCGGCAGGGAGAAGGTCACTGCTTCCTCGCGCCCAGAAACCTCGCTGACCTTTTCGACACCCTGCGATTCCAGGTACCGGATCAGTTCCCGGACCAGGATCTCCGGCGCGGAGGCCCCTGCCGTTATCCCGATATGCCGCTTCCCGTCCAGCCACCGTGGGTCCACGTCGGCCGGCCCATCGACCAGGTGGGCGTCGATCCCGGCCCGGGTGCCGATCTCGCGCAGGCGGTTGGAGTTGGAACTGTTCCTCGAACCCACCACCAGCAGCAGATCGCATTGGCTGGCCAGAACCTTGACCGCATCCTGGCGGTTCTGGGTCGCGTAGCAGATATCCATCTTCCGCGGTCCGTCGATGGCAGGGAAGCGCTCGCGCAGGGCATCGATGATCTCCGCGGTATCGTCCATCGACAGCGTCGTCTGGCTGACATAGGCGAGGCGGCCGGGATCCACGACGTCCAGACCGGTCACATCGGCCACGGACTCGACCAGGTACATCCTGCCCCCGTGCCGGGCATCGAACTGTCCGAGCGTGCCCTCGACCTCCGGGTGCCCCGCGTGCCCGATCAACACCACCTCGCGGCCCTCTCGGGCATACCGGCTCACCTCCAGGTGGACCTTCGTCACCAGCGGACAGGTGGCATCGAAGACCTGCAGGCCGCGTCGGGCCGCTTCCTCCTGCACGCTCCGTGGCACTCCGTGGGCGGAAAAGATCACCACCTGGCCGTCGGGCACCTGCTCGAGATGCTCCACGAACACCACGCCTTCCGCGCGGAGACGATCGACGACGTGCCGGTTGTGCACCACTTCGTGGCGCACGTAGAGCGGCGCGCCGTGGATCTCCAGCGCCCGTTCGACGATTTCGATCGCCCGCTCGACGCCGGCGCAAAAACCTCGCGGGTTGGCCAGGAGAACTTCCATGGGCTCAGTCCCGCTCCGGAAGGGCATCCGCCGCAGACCCACGCCCAACCTCAAGGATCTCGATGGCGAAAGTGAAAGACTTACCTGCCAGCGGGTGATTGAAATCGACGGTCACGGCGCCCTCCTCCAGGCTGCGGATCCGTCCGGGCACGACGTCACCGGCCGGGGTGTTGAATTCGAAGATCAGACCGGGCTCCAGGGGCATGTCCTTCGGGAACGCAGACCGCTCCATGACCTGCACCGCAGCCTTGGTCGGAAAGGGGAACACGGTTCCCGGAGCGATCGCAAATTCCCTCTGCTCGCGGACCCCCAGTCCGACCAGGTGCCGCTCCAGTCCCGGCTCGAGCGTGCCATCCCCCAGTATGAAGTCCAGCGGTTCATCACCCGAGGTGTCGGCCACGAAACCGCCTTCCAGGTGCAGGCTATAGTGCATGACCACCCGGCTTCCCGGCGCAATGACACTCATGACTTCTCCCCGTTGTCGAAGGCCCGCTGCTCGGTGAAGGTCGCGACGATCAGGCAGATCGCACCCACCGTGATCGCCGCATCGGCCACGTTGAAGGCCGGCCAGTGCAGTCCCGCATAGTGAAAGTCGAGGAAGTCCACGACCCGACCGATCCGCAGGCGGTCCACCAGGTTGCCGATGGCACCGCCGAGAATCAGCCCGAGCGACGCAACCGATAGCCAGGCCTGGCGCGGCAGACGCGCCAGCCAGACCAAGATCAGCAGGCCGACCCCCACGGCGATCGCCGAGAACAGCCAGCGCTGCCAACCGCCGGCCGTACTCAGAAAACTGAATGCGGCACCCGGGTTGTAGACCAGGGTCAGGTTGAAGAAGCTGGTGACCTCGACCGGCGCATAGAGCGTCAGCGCCCGCTCGGCCCAAAGCTTGGTGAACTGGTCGATGAGGACGACGAACGCCGCAAGCGCAAGCCCCGGCCGCAGACCGCTGATGCCCCACATCAGGCGTACCGCCTGTTTTCGCCGGCGCCGGCGACGTTGTCGACGCAGCGCCCACATAACTCCGGGTGCTCGTGATGCGATCCGACATCGGGCCGCCGATGCCAGCAGCGAACGCACTTGGGATGCTCACTCTTGCGCACGACGATGGCCAGCGGGGAACCGTCGGCAAGGTTCACGGACACAACCCCCGCCGGAGCGGCTTCGGTGCGCACCCGGGCATCCGAGGTGATCAGCACGAAACGCAACTCATCGTCGAGGCGGCGCAGCAGGTCCGCGGTCGGGCCTTCGACGTAGAGGTCGATCTCGGCATTGAGCGAGCCGCCCATCCCCTGTTCGTTGCGCGCGACCTCGACCGCACGCGCGACGTGGGTGCGCACCTCGAGGATGCGATCCCAATCCACAGCCGTAAAGACCGCGTCCTCGGCCAGCGGCTGCAGGCCGTCGTACCACTGACTGAACAGCACGCTCTCGGCGCGTTCCCCGGGTAGCAGAACCCAGATCTCCTCCGCGGTAAAGCTCAGGATCGGGGCAATCCAGCGGGTGAGCGCCTCCACCACGTGGTGCATCGCGGTCTGGGCCGAGCGCCGGGCGCGGCTGTCCGCCGGCGTCGTGTACTGGCGATCCTTGATCACATCCAGGTAGAAGCTACCCAGTTCCACCGAGCAGAAGTTGTGCACACGCTGGTAGATCTGGTGGAACTGGTAGGCGTCATAGGCGCCGACCACCTGCGTCTGCACCCCCAGCGCCCGGTCGATGATCCAGCGGTCCAGCGGCAGGAGCGCATCCATGGGGAGCGCATCGCGATCGGGGTCGAAGCCGTTCAGGTTGGACAGCAGGAAGCGGGTGGTATTGCGGATCCGTCGATAGGCATCCGCCGTCCGCTCGAGGATGCCAGCGGAGATCGCCATCTCCCCGGAGAAATCGGTGGCGGCGACCCAAAGGCGCAGGATATCGGCCCCCAGCGTGGACACCACCTCCTGCGGCGCGACCACGTTGCCGCGCGACTTCGACATCTTCTCGCCCTTCTCGTCCACGGTGAAACCGTGGGTCAGCACGGACCGATAGGGCGCCTCGCCGCGCATCGCGACACCGGTCAAGAGGCTCGACTGGAACCAGCCGCGATGCTGGTCCGAACCCTCGAGGTAAAGATCGGCGGGCAGGCCCAATTCCGGCCGACGGCCGCTGACGGTGAAGTGAGTCACGCCGGAGTCGAACCAGACGTCCAACGTGTCCTTCGACTTCAGATAGTCTCCGGCATCCTCGCCCAGCAGATCCTCGGGAGCCAGCGCGAACCAGGCCTCGATGCCCGCTTCTTCCACCCGCTGCGCCACCTGCTCCAGTAGCTCGGGCGTACGCGGATGCAGCCGCCCCGACTCGCGGTGCACGAACAGCGGGATCGGCACACCCCAGTTGCGCTGGCGCGAGATGCACCAGTCCGGACGCTTCTCCACCATGCCGTGAATACGCGCCTCGCCCCACTCGGGAAGCCAGCGGGTCTTGGCGATCGCGCGCAGCGCCTCATGGCGCAGATCGGCCCGTTCCATGCTGATGAACCACTGCGGCGTGGCCCGGAAGATGGTCGGGGTCTTGTGCCGCCAGCAATGCGGGTAGCTGTGGTGGATCTTCTCGGCCACGATCAGGTTGCCGCGATCGCGCAGCACGTCGACCACATGCGCGTTGGCCTGGTGCACGTTCTCGCCAGCGAAATGCGGCGTGCCGGGGAGGAAGCAGCCATCCGGTCCGACCGGATTGTCGACCGGCAGGTTGTAGCGCAGCCCCACCGCGTAATCATCCTGCCCGTGGCCCGGTGCAGTGTGGACACAGCCGGTGCCCGCCTCGGTCGTCACGTGATCGCCGAGGATCACGGGCACCTCGCGGTCCAGGAACGGGTGCTGCAACTGCAGCCCCTCCAGACTCGAGCCGCTGGCGCGTCCGACGATCCGGCACTCCCCCAGTTGATAACGCTCGCAGCTGCCTTCCATCAGATCCTCGGCGAGCAGCAGGCGTTCGCGTTCGAACTGGATCAGCACGTAGCCCAGGTTCGGATTCACCGCGACTGCCTGGTTGGCCGGGAGCGTCCAGGCGGTCGTGGTCCAGATCACCACGCTCACCGGACCGTCCGAATCGCCCTCTAGATTCATGCGCCGCAGCAGATCGATCTCGTCAGAGACTCGGAAGCGGACGTCGATCCCCAGCGAGATCTTGTCCTCGTACTCCACCTCCGCCTCGGCCAGGGCCGAGCCGCAGTCCACGCACCAGTGCACCGGCTTCTCGCCCATCTGCACGTGATCCCTGGCCATGATCCGTCCCAGGGCGCGGATGGTATCGGCCTCGACACGGTAGTCCATGGTCAGGTACGGGTGATCCCAATCGGCCAGCACGCCAAGGCGCTGGAAATCGGTGCTCTGGCCTCCGACCTGCTCTGCGGCGTACGCCCGGCAGGCGGTGCGAAAGGTGGCTGGGTCCACGTCCTTGCCTGCCTTTCCGAGGTTCTGCTCGACCTTGAGCTCGATCGGCAACCCGTGGCAGTCCCAGCCGGGAACGAACGGCGCGTCGAAGCCGGACAGGGTTCGGCTCTTGACGATGAAGTCCTTCAGGATTTTGTTCACGGCGTGGCCGACGTGAATCGAGCCGTTGGCGTACGGCGGACCATCGGCGAGCACGAAGCGGGGGCGCCCGGCGCAGTGCTCGCGCAGCCGGTCATAGCGGCGTGCCGCGGTCCATTCGGCGAGCCACCCCGGTTCGCGCTGGGCCAGGTTCGCCCGCATCGGAAACGCGGTCTCCGGAAGATTGAGCGTGTCCTTGTAGGGGTTTGGCGGGGCCGGTTTTCGTGCCATGAGGGTTCCGGTGGGCCGGTCAGGCCGGCTGCTGCAAGGATGGGTTTGCAAAAATGGCGCGCGCCGACTCGACGTCACGCGCAATCTGGGCCTTCAGCGCGTCCAGCGATTCGAAACGCTGTTCGCCGCGAATGCTGGCCAACGGTTCGAAGCGCGCCAGTTCGCCATAGAGCTCAGGACTGGCGTCCAGCACGTGGGCTTCCAGCCGCTGTTCGGTGCCGGCGACCGTCGGCCGCCAGCCGATATTGGCGACCGCGGGAAAGGTGTCGCCGCGCCGCGTGAACAGCCAGCCGGCAAAGACCCCGCGCAGCGCCATCGGCTGCGCGCCCAGCCGCAGGTTGGCGGTAGGGAAACCGATCACACGGCCGCGCTTGTCGCCGTGGGAAATCCGGCCGCAGATCCCGTAGCGCCGCCCGAGCAGCTGGGCAGCGGCGTCGAAATCGCCCGCCTGCGCGGCCGCCCTGACCCGGGTGCTGCTGATGCGTCCCTCGGCGTCCGCCAGGGTCGGGGTCGACTCCACGGTGAAGCCCAGATCGCGTCCCATGGATTCCAGTAGCGCGTAGTCGCCGCCGCGCCCCTTTCCGAAGCGGAAATCGTCACCCACCAGCACATGCCGCGCACCCAGGGCCCGATGCAGGACGCGCTCGACGAAGTCCTCCGCCGGCTCGTTCGCCAGCGTGGCGCCGAAGCGCATCATCCAGACGGCGTCCAGGCCTGTGGTGCGCAGGAACTCGACACGGTCGCGCAGGCGCTGCAGCCGTCCCGGCGCGTGCTCGGGCGCGAAAAACTCCAGCGGTAGCGGCTCGAAGGTGATCAGCACGGAGGGCGCGCGCAGGCTCTTCCCGGCCGCGAGCAGGCGCGACACCACGGCCTGATGCCCCCGATGGAAGCCGTCGAAATTCCCGATTGTGACCACCGCCCCGGAGTACACCGGTCCGCGAGGGCCCAAGCCGCGCAACAGCTGCATCGCCACTCATCCGCGCAAAAGCGGAAGTATACCCCGCGCTCGCGGCGACCACACCCGAACCCGGGCGCAGTGGTGGCTCTTCAGGCGTCGTGCAGCAGAAACTGGCGCGGGCGCAGCCCCGCCAACCAGAGCGTCAGCAGGAAGGACCCGCTGCCCGCGGCGATCAGGCCGAACAGCACCATGCCGCGCTGGGTGGCAGCCCAGTCGGACCACTGGTCCCAGCCGGGGGCGAGCAGAATCAGCAGCGCGACCATCACCGCCAGCGCCGACCAGAGCGCGATCCGGAAGTGCGGCAGCGCCGGTCCCGGCTGGTAGATGCCCTCGCGCAGGAGTCCGCGATACAGGAGTCCGGCGTTCAGGTAGGCCGAGGCCGAGGTCGCGAGCGCGAGGCCGGCATGGGCGCCCGGGATGCCCGAGAGATACCACGGCAGCACGAACAGCAGGTTCAGCACCATGTTGGCGAGCATCGCGATCACTGCGATCTTCACCGGCGTCTTCGTGTCCTGGCGGGCGAAAAAGCCGGGAGCGAGGATCTTGATCAGGATGAACGCGGGCAGTCCGAGGCCGTAGGCGGCCAACGCCATCGCAGCCATCCGGGTGTCGTGCTCGGTAAAGGCGCTGTACTGGATCAGTGTGGCCAGGATCGGCACCGACAGCACGATCAGTCCGGCTGTGGCCGGCAGCGCTACCAAGAGCGACAGGCGCAGCGCCCAGTCCAGAGTGCGCCCGAACGCGGCCTGGTCGGCGCGGGAATGCTCGCTGGACAGGCGCGGCAGGATCACCGTGGCGATCGCGATACCGAACAGGGCCAGGGGCAGCTCGACGAAGCGATCGCCGAAGTAGAGCCACGAGATCGAGCCTGCGACGAGGAAGGACGCAATCACGGTATCCACCAGCAGGTTGATCTGGACCACGGAGGTTCCGAGGATCGCCGGCAGCATCAGGCGCACGATCTTCCGGACCCCGGCGTGCGCGCGCCGGAAACGGGGCCTGGGCAACAGCCCGGCCCGCATCAGGAACGGCACCTGGAACGCGAGCTGCAGGATTCCCGCAAGGAATACGCCCCAGGCGAGTGCGACGATGGGCTCGGGGAACAGGGGCGCACCCCACAGCGCCGCCGCGATCAGCGCCAGGTTCAGGAACACCGGGGTGAACGCCGGAACCGCAAACCGGCCGATGCTGTTCAGGATCCCGGCCGCCATCGCGGTGAGGGAGATGAACAGCAGATACGGAAAGGTGATGCGAAGCATCTGCACTGCAAGATCCTGGCGGCCTTCGGCCTGGGCGAGGCCCGGGGCAAAGACCCAGATCAGCCAGGGCGCCGCGAGCACGCCGACCAGCGTCACCAGCGTCAGGGCGGTGAAGAGCGCACCCGCAGTGTGATCCAGCAGGTCGCGTAGGGCCACGCGGCCGTGCTTCTCCCGGTATTCCGCGAAGACCGGCACGAAGGCCTGTGAAAAGGCACCCTCCGCGAACAGCCGGCGAAAGAAGTTGGGGATGCGGAAGGCAACGAAGAAGGCGTCGGTCGTGGCGCCGGCGCCGAAGGTGACCGCCAGCACCATGTCGCGCAGGTAGCCCAGAATCCGTGAGATCAGGGTCATGCCGCTGACGATGGCGGTGGAGCGGAAGATGCGATTCACGGCCGGCCGGGGTCCCTGAAAAGCGCAAGTGTAGGGTACCTGACCGAATTGGCGAAACGCGAGGGCGAGTTACCGTCCTATACGGGAAATTCCGTACCAGAGCGCTTCGCCAGACACGCTGGCGCGCCTGGCTGTGCTCTATAGGCACCGGACGTCCCGATGGGCCACCGCGCGGACTGGCGGCGCAGACTGGCGGCACGCACCGGACCTGCGGTGTTTCGCGCGGTGCGGACCGCCGTAACCGGGAGGGGGCATGCCCCCCTGAGAGCGGTTACTCGATCTTGATGTAGGCGAACCCCTCGTCGCTCTGCAGCTCTGCGATCCGCACCACGCCGGAGGGGACGAAATCGACGGCATCGTAGACCGCGTCACTCGCAAGACCCACCGCTTCCCGGGTGATCTCGCAGAGCTCCAGCCGGACGTTGTGGAGGCTGTTCAGGCTCAGCAGGCGACCGCGGATCGAATCACGCTCCTCGCGCAGCTGGTCATCCTCCGCGAACGGTGTGCCCGCCAACGCATCGTCGGTCACGAAGCGCACGCCGTGCGCCACGAAGACGATGCGGATGTCGTGATCGATGAAGTTGTTGTCGTAGTGCATCACCATGTTGTTGATGCTGGTGAGCATCGAGGAAAACCGCCGAGGATCGGCATAGTCGGCGTGATACACCACGCGGGCCTCGGCCGCACCAGCCGCGTGGGGGGCAGCCAGCAGCAGGCCGGCAAAGAGCAGCAGTGCGGCCATGCCCAGCGAGCCGAGCGAAAGAGCGGGAAGGGTGCGGCGTGCGATAGGGGTCATGGTCCTCTCCTGTTATTCAGATTCGTCGGGCAAGGCACGAAACCGGCCCCGATGAGCATCGTCCCAAGCCGGCACTGGCCGACGGACTATGACCCAAGGACGCAGGACCCGTCGATTTCAATCCCCGCTTCCCGTAGGAGCGACCTCCGATCGCGATCCCCAGCTCGCCACGATCCCGGCGGCATCGCGGCCAGAGGCCGCTCCTACCGGCCCGCAACCCTCTCGCAGGAGCGACCTCCGGTCGCGATCCCTCAGCCACGGGGCCAAGCCGATCCCGGCCGGAGGCCGCTTGTACCGTAAGACAACCTCGGCGGCTACAGTGTCGGAACCGACCCAATGGGTCAGAGGCTGGCTTGACGTCCGGGCCGGTTCCCTGTATTTTTCGCACCCTTTCCGATGCTTCACTGGTATTCAAGAGGAACTCGCCTTGGCGAACATCGCATCAGCACGCAAGCGGGCCCGACAGGCCGTCAAGAACCGCGCCCACAACATGGCGCTGCGTTCCCGTTTCCGCACCTCGATGAAGAGCGTGCTCAAGGCCATCCGTGCCGGCGACCAGGAAGGCGCCAGCACCGCCTACCGCAATGCCGTCCCGGTGATCGACTCCACGGTGGGTAAGGGCCTGATCCATCGGAACAAGGCCGCGCGGCACAAGAGCCGCCTGAACGCCCGCATTCGGGAGATGGGCCAGGCCTGACGCCTGACCCGCGGGCCCAGCCCGCGCAGCACCTGAACAGAAGGCCCGCCGGAGCGCATCCGGCGGGCCTTCTGGTTTGCGTGTGTGCCTTGCTGCCCGTTGTGCGGTCGTCCGCCAACGGGGCCGAAGCGGGTGTGGCCTCGCCCTGCCGGCGGGCGTCGGCCGCAGGCATGCGGCCGTCGAGCCTACACGGAGGGGTATCCAAAGGGTCCCGCAGACGCATCCGCCACGCATCCAGCCAACGGCCTCCGCGGCGACGGCGGTCAGAGCAGGACGAGATTGTCCCGGTGGATGAGTTCGGGTTCGGCTACGTAGCCCAGAACCGCCTCGATCGCCTCGGCCTTCAGCCCACGGATGCGCCGCACCTCGTCGCTTGCGTAATTGCACAGACCGCGAGCGATCGCGTTGCCATCGGGGTCGATGCAGGTTACGACCTCGCCGCGCCGAAAGCCGCCGCGCACATCGACCACCCCCACGGCGAGCAGACTGCGCCCGGACTCACGCACCACCCGCGCGGCCCCCGCATCGAGTTCGAGTTCCCCACGCGAATGCAGCTGGTCGGCGAGCCAGCGCTTGCGCGCCGCCAGGGGCTCGCGATCCGGCTTCAGCCAGGTGCCTAGGTTCTCGCCCCGCACCGCCCGCGCAATGACATTGTGCTGCCGCCCGTAGGCGATCACCGTATGAGTGCCGGAACGAGCCGCCCGCTCCGCCGCAAAAAGCTTGGTGGCCATGCCGCCACGGCCGACGCGGCCGAACCGGGCCGACACATAACCGTGCAACGCCGGGTCCGAGGCCTTGCCCTCGCTGATCAGGCGGGCGTCGGCGTGGGCGCGGGGATCCCGGTCGAACAGTCCTTCCTGGTCCGTCAGGATCAGCAGCAGGTCGGCCACCACCAGGTTCGCAACCAGGGCACCGAGCGTATCGTTGTCACCCAGCCGGATCTCGTCGTTGGCCACGGTATCGTTTTCGTTCACCACCGGAATGGTGCCCAGGGTGAGCAGCGCCTGGATGGTGCTGCGCGCATTCAGGTAGCGCGGACGGTCGGCGAGGTCGTCGTGGGTCAGCAGAATCTGCGCGGCGTGCAGGCCGTGACTGGCGAACTCCCGCTCATAGGCCTGGATCAGCCCCATCTGCCCGACCGCAGCGGCAGCCTGCAGCAGCTGCAATGCGTGCGGACGTTCGAGCATACCGAGCCGGTGCATCCCCTCGGCGACCGCCCCGCTGGAAACCAGGACGACGTCCAGCCCCTGCTTCCGCAGTTCCGCGATCTCGCGGGCCCAGCCGGTCAGGGCAGGCCGATCGAGGCCGGTGCCCTCGGCGGTGATCAGGGCACTGCCGATCTTGATGACGACCCGGCGGGCCTTCGGAAAACCGTCACGCATCTTCCGCATGATCCCCGGCACCATCCCCGCCATCCGTCCCGGCCGCATCCCGCTGCTCGATGTCGCGCATCACGGACTGCATCAGCGCGGCGACACCGGCGCCGGTGACCGCGGAGATCGCGAACACGGGCTGGCCGGGGACGATTCTCGTGGCGACCCGCTCGTGCAGTGCAGCGAGGCTGTCCTCGTCGAGCAGGTCGGTCTTGTTCAGCACCAGCCAGCGCGGCAGCTGTGCCAGGTCCGTGCTGTAGCTCTCCAGTTCGGCGACCACCGTCTCCACGGCGTCGAGCGGATCGACGTCCGGGTCAGGCGGCGCGACATCGATCAGGTGCAGTAGCAGCCGCGTGCGTGCGAGGTGCTTCAGGAAGCGGATGCCCAGGCCGGCACCCTCGGCGGCGCCCTCGATCAGCCCCGGGATGTCCGCCATCACGAAGCTCTGGTTCTGCCCCACCCGCACGACCCCCAGCTGCGGGTGCAGCGTGGTGAACGGGTAATCCGCGATCTTGGGCTCGGCCGCCGAGACCTGCTTCAACAGGGTCGACTTGCCGGCATTGGGCAGCCCGAGCAGCCCGACGTCGGCCAGCACCTTGAGTTCCAGCTTCAAGGTACGCTGATCGCCTGGAGTCCCGGGCTTGCTCTGGCGCGGCGCACGGTTGGTCGAACTCTTGTAGCGGGCGTTGCCCAGACCATGGAAGCCGCCCTGCGCGACCAGCAGACGCTGCCCGGCCCGCGTCACGTCGCCGATCATCTCGCCGGTATCGGCATCGAAGACCTGCGTCCCCACGGGCACCGGGACTTCGAGATCCGCGCCGGAGCGCCCGGTGCGGTTGCGGCCATGCCCATTCTCGCCACGCTGCGCGTCGAAACGACGCTGGAAGCGGAAATCGGCGAGCGTATTCAGGCCGTCGTTACCGATCAGCCAGACGCTGCCACCGTCGCCGCCGTCGCCGCCGTCCGGGCCGCCGAAGGGAATGTACTTCTCGCGACGAAAGCTGACACAGCCATTGCCGCCGTCACCGGCCTTGACCGTGATCGTCGCTTCGTCGATGAATTTCATGCGTCTACCTCTCGCCGAACGGGGGCCGGAACCGAAAAAGCCCCGACGAACGGGGCTTTTCGAAAGCGGGTTGCGGCTGCGCCTACTGCTGCGGCTGCACGCTCACGTAGCGCCGGTTGCGCGGGCCGCTGACCTTGAACACGACCTCGCCGTCGGCCTTCGCGAACAGGGTGTGATCCTTGCCGCAGCCAACGTTTTCGCCCGGGTGATACTGGGTGCCGCGCTGACGGACCAGGATGTTGCCGGCCAGGACCTTCTGACCACCGAAGCGCTTCACGCCAAGGCGCTTGCTCTCGGAATCGCGACCGTTGCGGGTACTGCCGCCTGCCTTTTTGTGTGCCATTGCTCTCTCTCCTTACCCGGCGATGCCCGTGATGCGCACGGCCGTGTAGTACTGCCGATGCCCCATCTGCTTGCGATGGTGCTTGCGGCGACGGAATTTGATGATGTGGACCTTGTCGCCCCGCCCGTGATGATCCACGGTCGCGGTAACCTTCCCACCCTCGACCAGCGGAGCGCCGACGCGGACGTCATCGCCCTCGCCAACCAGAAGAACCTGATCGAAATCGATGTCCGAACCGACGTCCGCCTCGAGCTTCTCGATGCGGAGCAGGTCGCCTTCGGCCACCCGGTATTGTTTTCCACCTGTTGCGATGATCGCGTACATGATCCTTCAAACTCCGTTGGCGCAGTGACTCTCGCGAAAGGGGCGGAATACTAGCAACGGATCCCGTTGCGGTCAACGCCGCCGGACACCCGGCGACCAGGGAAGCCTGCGTTACGCCGCGCCTGCTTGACACCCCAGCCAGCCGTTTCTAGCATGCAGGCGCCTTCCCTCACGGCGATCGGCCTGCAAGCATGCCCATTAGCGCGATCCGAACCCTGGCTGCAGAAGACCTGCAGGCGGTGGATGACTGCATCCGACAGCGACTTTCCTCGCCGGTCGTGCTGATCAATCAGCTGAGCGAGTATATCATCCGCAGCGGCGGCAAGCGGTTGCGGCCCCTGCTGGCCGTCTTGGCTGCCCGCGCCTGCGGCTACCGGGGGGAAGGCCACATCACGCTGGCGGCGGTGGTGGAATTCATTCACACCGCGACGCTGCTGCACGACGACGTGGTGGACGCCTCGGAGCTGCGCCGCGGACAGGAGACCGCAAACCACCTGTTCGGCAACGAGGCGGCGGTACTGGTCGGGGACTTCCTGTACTCGCGTGCGTTCGAGATGATGATCGATGTCGGGTCGATGCGGGTGATGGAGATCCTCGCCCATGCGACCAACGTGATCGCCGAGGGCGAGGTGATGCAGCTGATGAACTGCCACGACGCCGATGTCGACGAGGAGCGCTACATGGAAGTCATCCGCTCCAAGACGGCCAAGCTCTTCGAGGCCGCCTGCCAGCTCGGCGCGGTGCTGGCCGGACGACCCGAGGCGGAAGAACAGGCTCTTGCCCGCTACGGCATGCACCTGGGCACCGCGTTCCAGCTAATCGATGACGTGCTCGACTACTCCTCCACCAGCGATATCACCGGCAAGCGGATGGGCGACGACCTGGCCGAGGGAAAACCGACGCTGCCACTGATCCGCGCGCTGAGCATCGGGTTGCCGGATGACCAGGCCGTGATCCGCGGCGCCATCGAGTCGGGCGGCCGTGACCAGGTCGATGCGGTGCTCGGGGTCATCCAGCGCACCGAGGCGCTGGACTATGCCCGAGCGCAGGCCGAAGAAGAGGCCGCCATGGCGATCACCGCGGTCGCTTCGCTGCCGCCGTCCGCGCAGCGCGACGCCCTCACCGAACTGGCCCACTTCGCCGTCGAACGCCAATACTGACCGCCTCCGCTGTGGGACACGCCCCGCCCTGGGACAGATTTCAAATCTGTCCCATGTGTCCATGGACAGGCTGCCAGTTTCCATGCAGAATACGGCGCTCGGTTCGGAGTGTAGCTCAGCCTGGTAGAGCACTGCCTTCGGGAGGCAGGGGTCGAAGGTTCGAATCCTTTCACTCCGACCAACTACATCAAGGGCTCAGGCCCGCCCCGCGATCCCCTTCCCATCCGACGTGACTCGATCGGGACGCTGGGCCCGCTTCGGGGGCTCAGGATTGCTCTCTGCTCTGCCGTCGTCCGATCGCCGCCCTCGCATTCCCGACCGCGAGTACTGGCAGTCCGCTCACAGCCGGCAATGCACCTCTCCGCCCCGTTCGATCCAGCCATGCGGCATCCGGGGCGTCGTGTGACCGGCAGCGCAGCGACCCTGCCGGTCGACGCAGATCGCGCCGCCACGGCCGGAGACCCGATTGCGGAGGATTTGCACGCCAAAATCCATGGCTGCCGGTGCATCGAGGTCCCGATACGCCACCGCATTGGCGATCGTGGCAGCCAGCAACACCCGCATCAACTCCTCGCCATGTCCGGTGGCCGACACCGCGCAGGACGCATCGTCCGCGTAGAGCCCTGCGCCGATCAGCGGGGAGTCACCGACCCTTCCCGCAGGCTTGTTCACCCTGCCCCCGGTCGAGGTTGCGGCAGCCAGACGACCCTGAAGGTCTCGGGCAACGGCTCCGACCGTGCCGCTGGACTCGATCCTTGACGGATCGGGGCTAGAGGGACCGGCTTTCCGCCCGCGGACCCGAGTCCATTCCTGCTGCCTTTCGAAGGTCACCAGATCGTCCCTGGCCACCTCCGGAATGCCGCACTCAGCCGCGAAGCGCAGGGCACCGGGTCCGACCAACAACACCGCATCGCCGGCGTCCAGCACCCGCCGGGCCAGGCGGATGGGGTTGGCGATCCGGGGCACGGCACCAACGGCGCCTGCAGCCAGCGTCCGCCCATCCATCAGGCCGGCGTCCATTTCGATCTCACCGTCCTCGTTCAACACCGAGCCGCGGCCCGCGTTGAAAAGCGGATCGTCCTCGAGCAACGCGACACAGTGTTCGGCGGCATCCAGTGACGCCCCGCCCTGCAGCAAGATCAAGCGCCCCGCCTCCAGCACCCGGTGCAGGGAATCCAGGTAGCGCCGTGCGCGCTCCGGGTCGTCGGCAGCGGCCAACACGCCCGCGCCCCCGTGCACCATCAGCGAGTAGCTTGCGTCCATAGCGATCGCCTCACCGGTTACCCCGGTTGACAGATAAATCGAAGGCTCGAATCCTTTCCCTCCAACCTTTGCAGGTTTGCACCCTCACGGCTCTCGCGGCCCGGTCGCCAGAGTCGGGGGTGCCGCGACATGACAAACGGCGCCGAGAACAGGCACGCTCGACCCGTACCAGCATAGAAGAAACCCGAGACCCGATGAAAATACTGTTCCTGCACGGCTGGCAGTCGGTCCCCGGAGGCCTGAAGCCCACCTATCTCACAAGCCACGGCCACGAAGTCATCAACCCGGGGCTTGACGACGAGAACTTTGAACGCGCGGTAGTCACCGCGCAGGCCGAATTCGACAGACACCGGCCCGACGTCGTCGTGGGCTCCTCGCGCGGCGGAGCCGTCGCAATGAATCTCGCGATCGGCGACACGCCGCTGGTGCTGCTGTGTCCCGCATGGCGGCACTGGGGCACGGCGACAACGGTTCCTCCCGGCACCCGGATCCTCCACTCGCCGCTCGACGAGATCATCCCCTTCGCCGATTCCAAGGCGCTGTTACGGAACAGCTGCCTGCCGCCGGATGCCCTGATCGAGACCGGAAGCGATCATCGCCTTGCCGACCCCGAACCGCTCGCGAGGATGCTGGAGGCCTGTGAACAAACTTCCGGCTCCCGTCAGGCGAGCTGACCGGGTCCGGGGCACACGCGGGGCGCCCGTCACTCGCCCTCGGCCTGCAACGGCGCAACTGGGGAGAGAAGCCCCTCATGGTCATTCTCGGTGCGATTGACCTCGGTGGAGACCGGGTGGCAGCGCAGGCGCTCCGTAGCGAAGCGCCGGACCACGGACCGGATCGCGGTGCGGTCGGTCAGCGCGGGATCGAGCCAGCCCCGCAGGCAGTCCTCTTCGAGTGCGAGCGGCTGCCGATGGTGAATTCTGTCCAGCGGCGGGCGTGCCGGCTCGGTGACGATCGCGCAGCAGATCGCGTCCTCGGCCGAGGGCTCCCAGATGCCCGCCAGAAACAGCACACCGGCACTCTCGTCGTCGCCGGGCGCAATGTACCACGGCTGCTTGCGCCCATCCGACGCCTGCCACTCGTACCAGCCGTCGGCCGGCACCAGGCAGCGCCGATGCGCGAAGGCCTCGCGAAAGTACTTGCTGGTTGCGACCGTCTCGGCGCGCGCGTTGATCGGCTTCGGCGCGTCCGGCTGCGCCCACCGGGGCCGGAAATTCCAGTCGGCGCGCCCCCACTCGGGCTCGCCCGAAGCCGCGGAAAGAATCACCGGAATCCCGGTACCCGGCGGAATGTTGAAACGCGAATTGACCCAATCCGGCACTGGCGGTAGACCGAGCATCCGGCCCGCCATCTCAGCCGTCGAGGATCTCAGTGCGAAGCGACCGCACATGGGACCAACCGTCAGCCGCGCGACGCCAAGTAATGGCGCCACGAAGCTAGATCGGTGATGTCTGTCGCACCCGGGATGGCGATCGATTCGCACAGAAACCCGGGGACTTCACTTCCGCCCTCCAAGCGCAGGCGCCCGATCCCGAGTGGTGCGGGAATTCCGGCGACGAAGGAGCCGAAGCGGTCTGCCGGCACCGCCCACATCTCGACCTCGATGGCAGCACCGCCGGTACCGACCCGGACCAGCCCCGGGCGCTCAGGCGGCCCGCCGGGCAACGCATAGAAGCGGTACTCGGGCGCGGTGCGGGTTGCCTGCAGCAGGCGCGCCCTGCGCTCGGTCAGCTGATGATTCAGTGGCAGCCCGCTCATGTGTGCACCGCAGACCGCGACCGGAATGAAATGGCGTCTTTCCGGCTCCAGTGCGGGCCGTTCCGGAACCGGGCTGCCGGTCGCACCCAGCGGCGTGCTGGAGGCGCGTTGCAGGCGGTCGGCTATGGGCAGCAGCTCGCAGTCGCGGAACGCGGGTGCGAACAGCGTGACGCCGAACGGCAACCCGTCCGAACGGAAGCAGGCCGGGACCGCGATGGCACAGAGATCGAGCAGATTCATGAAGTTCGTGTAATAGCCGAGGTCGCTGTTCACGCGCACCGGTTCGGCCTGCACGGCGGCAATCGTCGGAATCGTCCCGGTAGTCGGGGTCAACACCAGGTCCACCGTGTCCCAGATCATCTCGGTACGTGCATGCAGCGCCTGCAGCCGGTACTGCGCCTCGAAAGCGTCCACCGCCAGGGGTGCCCTGCCCCCGCGGATGATGTCCCGTGTGACATCGACCAGTGCCTCTGGACGCGCGTCGAAGAATCCGCGGATCGCCGCGTACCGCTCCGCCACCCAGGGTCCCTCGTAGAGAAGCCGTGCGGCCTCGAGGAAAGGCGACAAGTCGATCTCCACCGGCTCGCCACCGAGTCCGTGCAGCCTTCGCACCGCCGCGGAGAACAGCGCTTCGTAGTCGCCGTCACCGAGGAATTGGAGTTGTCCCGCCGCGGGCACGCCGAAGCGGAAGCCGCTGACCGGAATCCCCGCAAGGCCCAGCGCCGGGACACGGTCCTCTCGCGCGTAGGCATCCTCGGCATCGTGGACTGCCGTAATCTCCAGCACCCGTTTCGCGTCCGCCGCATCCAGCGCAAAAATGGACACCGTGTCCAGCGTCCGGCATGCGGGAACCACACCATCCGCGCTGAGCAGTCCGCGCGTGGGCTTTACGCCGATCAGGTTGTTGAACGCGGCCGGCACCCTCCCGGAACCGGCGGTGTCCGTCCCCAGCGAGAAGCTGACCTGACCCAGCGCCACCGCGACCGCGGAACCGGCACTGGAACCGCCGGAGACGTATTCCGGGTTGAACGCGTTGCCGCATGCGCCGTAGGGCGACCGGGTACCCACCAGCCCGGTCGCGAACTGGTCCAGATTCGTCTTGCCCAGCGGCACCGCTCCTGCGTCGATCAGCCGCTGCACGACAAAAGCTGAGGACTCCGGTACATATGCGTAGTCCGGGCACCCTGCGGTGGTCGGCACTCCCGCGAGATCGATATTGTCCTTGATCGCAAAGGGCACGCCGTAGAGCGGCAACGCGCCGGGATCCAGCCCATCCAAACGGGCGAGATAGGGCTCCAGCGCCGCGTCGTCCAGCACCGTGATCCAGACGTTCCGCGGGTCCGCTGCGCGAATCTCCGCCAATGCCTCCGCAATCACTCCCCTCACCTTCCGCCTGCCCGCGCGGTAGTCGGCCAGTAGGCCCTCAATCGTCATGTCGCCCATCATCGTTTCCTCACTCAGTCATCCCTGCCGCTTCGGCCTCGCGGGGGCAGGAGGAGTGGGGTTCCCATAGCCGGGACGCCGTGAATACATCCCTGTAGGCGTGACGGCCGCATCCATGCGGCCGACACCCGGCTATGGGAGCCCCACTCCTCCTTCGAACACTGCGGCAACCCCAGAAGCCACCACACCAGAACTCCGCGCCTTTGCACCGACATGGGTCATCCCGGGGTGCCTGCCACAGGCAAAGACAACCCTTGGCCGCGACTGGGGCCGTCCCGGGGACAGATTCATAAATCTGCCCCCTTCCTTTGGTCCCCTTCCTTTGCATGCAAACCCCGACGGTCGGAGCGCTGGTGGAGGTGTACGGGGGCCGGACCGTCGGCGGCCATGGATGGCCGCCGTCGAGCACCCACGGACGCCTTTAGCGTGT
>Ga0207421_10002622_pt1 | contig 22176 bp, 17 predicted proteins | sample SodLakKL_010_SED_4_FD_187542 | JGI IMG/M metagenome (GOLD analysis project Ga0207421, IMG submission 187542) | Alkaline sediment microbial communities from Lake Tanatar, Kulunda Steppe, Russia - 8KL_010_SED (SPAdes) (version 2) | ecosystem: Environmental > Aquatic > Non-marine Saline and...
CCCGATAACCGAAGACGATGATTTTCCCGACGACCTTCCAAGCCAGTTCCGCGCGTTTCTGCGGGCAGCGTTCGCCACCGAGCACTACGACGAGAACGTGCAGTTCCTCGAAGAAGGTCTCGGGAGAGATCTCAGAAGCTACTTCCTGAAGGATTTCTACAAGGATCACGTCAAGCGCTACAAGAAACGCCCGATCTACTGGCTCATCACATCACCCAGTGGCTCACTTCGGGCCCTCATCTACCTGCACCGGTACAACAGGGACACCGTGAACCGGTTTCTCAATGACTACCTCCGGCCGTACCAGCGAAAGCTCGAGGCTCGCCGCCGCACGGCCGAGCAGAGTTTCAACAGTGGTGGGCTGTCAGGATCGGAGCAGACGAAGGCACGGAAGGACATTGACCGGATCTCCGCAGCGCTCGAGGAACTTTCGGCGTGGGAGCGTGATGTCGTGCGGCCGCTTGCCGAGCAGCGGGTTGAGCTGGATCTGGATGATGGGGTGAAGGTGAACTACGGGAAGTTGGGGGCGATTCTGGAGAAGGTCAAGGGGTTGAATGGGTAGGAGGATTCTGTGAAGTTGAAATCAGTAGGCATCCGCAATTTCCGCTGCTATAAGGATGAGCTCAGGATAGAGATCGATAACCTTACGGCGATTGTGGGACGGAACGATGCGGGTAAGTCCTCCATTATGGATGCCCTTGAGATCTTCTTGAATGATGGGACTCCGGATGAACATGACGCGAACCGTAACGGGGAGCCCGATGATTTGGCGATCACTTGTGAGTTTCACGACCTGCCCGAAGAGCTTGTCCTTGACGATTCGACTCCCACGACGCTTGAGCAGGAATACCTGTTAACCGCATCAGGCAACCTCCGTATTCGGAAAACGTACAGCGGGTCCGCGAAAAGTCCGAAGTGCACCGACATTTCTGCCTATGCACTTCATCCGTCCATGCCACAGTACGACGATCTCCTTGCGCTGAAACGAAAAGAACTGAAAGACCGTGCGACATCACTGGATGTCCCCTTGGACGACGTTGACGCGAAGGTCAACTCACAGCTGCGTTCTGCGATCTGGTCAAGCGGCGAGGATTTACGGCTGCAGGAAAGATGGATTCCGTTGAACGACGAAAACAGCAAGCAGATCTGGGCGCAGCTCCGAAGCTCCATACCCACGTTCGCCTTGTTCAAATCGGATCGGGCCAGCACAGACCAAGACCCAGAGGCGCAGGATCCATTGAAGGCTGCAGTTCGCGATGCGTTGAAAAAGAAAGAATCCGACCTTGAGCGGTTGGCCGCTTTCGTTGAGAACGAAGTGAAGGTGATCGCCGAAGCAACGCTATCCAAGCTCAAAGAAATGGATCCGACGGTTGCGAGCCAGCTCAATCCAAAGTTCACGAAACCGAGGTGGGATACACTGTTCAAGGCAAGCATAACCGGCGATGAGGATATCCCAATCAACAAGCGTGGAAGCGGCGTTAAGCGGCTCATCTTGCTGAATTTCTTTCGAGCTAAGGCGGAGCAGAAGCGACTGGATAGTGGCCGGGAATCTTTAGTCTACGGTATTGAAGAACCAGAAACCAGTCAGCATCCGCACAATCAGCGTATGCTCATGCGGGCTCTTGACGAACTCTCGGTCGACGCTCAGATCGTGCTGACGACGCATACTCCCATGTTGGCTCGAGTCGTGCCTGAGTCGTCCCTCAGATACCTGTCGATTGATGCGGACGGCAGTCGTTCGATTCTAATTGGCGGTGAAAAAACGAATGAACGCATCGCGCGTGACCTGGGCATTCTGCCCGACAATTCCGTTGGCCTATTTCTCGGTGTCGAAGGCCCAACCGACATTGCGTTCCTGCAGAATATCTCGAAGATCCTACATGGCTCGGACCTAAGTATCCCCGATCTGGAGGAACTCGAACGACTCGGCAGGCTGATCTTCGTACCGCTCGGTGGCTCGAACCTCGGTAGGTGGGTCTCGCGTTTTCGAAAACTAAGGCGCCCGGAATTCTACCTCTTTGATCGGGACGCCCCGCCAGATGAGAAACCGAAGTATGAGTCGCGTATCGCCGAGTTTAACGCGGTAGACAACACCGTCGCTGTAGCAACGAATCGTAGGGAGATAGAGAACTACGTGCATCCGGAAGCAATCCGCATGGCGTACTCCGAGGACCATCCTGAACTATCTTTACCTGAATCGTTTGAGCCGTTCGAAGACGTACCGGCACTTGTGGCGAAGGCGATCCACCAAAAGGAATCCGACACTTCTTGGGACGATTTGAGCGACAAGAAGAGGAAGTCAAAGGAAGGCCGCGTCAAGGACCGACTCAGCAAAGTGGCATCCGCCTACATGACGGAGGAATGGTTGAGCGAGGTCGACCCCGAGGGCGAAGTCACGGGCTGGCTTAGACAGATTGGACAGATGCTGGAGCAATCGCGGTGAGCTACGGCATTCTGCCCGGCTTTCACTTCACACGCGCAAGGGGGCGTAGCGGAAACCCTGCAGCCGCCGCCGTGCCCGCCCGGCGATCGGTAGTGAGCCGGCAGGCGGGCACGAAAAGCGGCGGCGAAGCGTTGCAGCGGAGCACCCGGTGCCGCTACCGGCCGCGAGGAGCGGCCGGCAGCGGGATGCGCCCCAATGGACCTCTAAAGCGCTGGTGAAGCGTGGAGGAATGGATGGATAGTTCGTTTGTGCAGCGAATCCGGGAGCTCGTGAAATCCGGTCGGGTACGGGTATCCGAGCATGGCTTCGATGAGCTAGCCGAAGACGGCTTGACGGCTCGGGATGCCGTTGCCGGCGTGGACGGAATGGTGCTGGTTGAGGAATACCCCGACTATCCCAAAGGACCATGCGCGCTCGTCCTCCAACGGGATCGCGAAGGACGCCCCTTCCATGTAGTCTGGGGAATCCCTATGGGTTACACTGAGCCTGTGGTGTTGGTAACGGCGTATCGCCCTGATGCCGTTCGATGGGATCATACCTTCACAAGGAGGGTCCAATGAGGGTGCGGAAGAGAAAGAAATACATCCATGAAGGACAGTACGTCGCAGCCGTGGAGGTGGAGGTGATTGAAGACGAGACGAGCTGGTCTCCGTACTTGAGCATTGAGGAGGCATACAAGCTCGACGATGTGCGGGAAGCTCTCAGAGCCGGTGACCTTGCTGCCGCGGCTACCTACGGTAAAGTGTTTCGTATGGAGCATGTTGAAGTGTGACTGCGGCTGGTTCGTCGGCAAGTCGTTCTACATGACGTTGTAACAGGGCTACCAGCCGGCCGCCTCACGCGCACTCTTGAGGAACCCTGATGTACGAGAAGATCAAAGCAGCAATTGCCAAGCACGTGCAGGACCACCGCTTGGTTTTCTGGTATGACGACGGAGGAAAGCATCGGCCGGTCCTACAGGACCTTGAGGTTCCAGGCAGAATCCTCGAGGTTGAGAATAACGAGTGGTGGATTAAGTATCATGTGCTGAAAGAAGCTCCCGCGGCGCACTTCTTGGTCTATGCGCCCCACGCGCAACCGCCGGACGAACGGAACTGGCTGCTCGACCTTGTGCTTGCCGGCTTCGCATTCAGCCACGACCTTTCCGAGACCTACCGGAACGAGCTGGGTCTGGGAGCCGAGTTTCGGCCCTTCTTTGCCGCGCGCGTTTCCTTCTTTCAGAACGTCCGGGAGCGCTATGAGCCCCTCGAAGAGCTAATCGATCCCCATACTGAGACGCCGGCAACCCTGACGGTCAAGATGATGGGCGTGCTTACTGCGCCGGATTCGGAATCACGACGTCAGCCGCGCTCTTTCGGCATGATCCTGTTGGACCTTGCCGCCGAAGCTTTCGCGAGCGACGGACCGCGGTGGCGCCAGCTTGTCAAGTTCTCGTTGACCGAGGCGTTTCGCGAAGAGCTTCGCACATATGTGCCGGATGCCCCTCCCAACATTGAGCCGGCCGGGATGGCCATATCGATCTTCCGCCAGGCCTGGGCGCTCGAGCTTGGGGAAGAAGCGACGGCTGCCCGGCGAAACTGTCGCGTTCTTCTGCATGAATGGCGTGACCGTTACGCGAGCGCGGAGGATTACGCCCTCATAGCTCGATCGGTGGAGGATGCGCTTCAGATTGGAGAGGAGGTGAAATCGATACCCACTGAGACGCTTGCGTGTCTCTATCTCTTTCCCGCGGTCGACTCAGAGCTCGCAAACCGCCTCGTGGGAGAGGTGACCAAGCCCAACGTCGATCGTGAAGGGATAGGTAAGACGGCGCGCTCGCGGATCGGGACCTACTGGAACCGCCACATTCAGCCGCACATTGACGCCATATACGAGCTTGTTTCCACCTTCGTTGACTTTGAGGAGACCCTGCGCTCGGCGGACCTCAGTGCGGCCTCGCCGGAAGAGCTTACGCGGCGTTACGCGGAGGACCTCTATCGGATCGACCAGCTTCATCGTCGCTGTCTCTCCGCATACCGCCGGGCGGACTCACGTGGGTCTCTCTCGGAGATCAAAGAGCGCTTAGAGGGACGCTACTTTCATGAGTTTCTCCAGCCTCTCGCCGAGGCGTGGGACGCGGCGCGGGCGGGTTTTGCGCTTCCGGACGTGCGCGGCGTGCGGCTACAGCGACGCTTTTTCGACAAGGTGGTTGCTCCGTATTTGACGCGAGGAGACAAGCTCGTCGTCATTATTTCCGACGCGCTTCGATACGAGGTCGGTCGGGAGCTTGCAGCACGCGTCAGCTGCATCAATCGCCTGACGGCCGACACAAGCGCAATGTTCGCCTCGGCACCGACGGTTACCGCGGTGGGCATGAACGCGCTTCTCCCGCACGAGCGCTTGGCCTACAGCGCCGACGGCAACGTAACCGTCGACGGAAAAACCGTCTCTGGTCTCGACGCACGCTCGGCTCACCTGGATCAGGAGGTGCGTAAGCGCTTCCCCGGAAGACACGCCGGGGCGTTTCGGGTTCACGACATTACGCAGCTTACAAGCGCCGCCGCGCGCGAACGTATCAGCGGGCTTGACCTGGTGTACCTCTACAGTAACGGGATTGATGCCGCCGCCGACAATGCCAAGACCGAGGAGAGCCTCCCCGATGCCGTGGATGAGGAGCTTCGCACAATCGAGCAGACCGTGAAGAAGGTCGCGAATCAGCTCAACCGCAGTCACATAATCATCACTGCGGACCATGGGTTTCTCTACCAGAGTTCGCCGCCGGTGGATGCGCACATGATTGCCGCCGAGAAGCCGGAATCCGGTGTCCGCGAGCGCCGCTTCCTCGCCGGTGGTCGGGTACCGGGCGCGCACTTCCGCTCGGTTTCGCCCCCGGATCTGGGGTTCGACGGTGCCGATCACATGCATTTCGCCGAGGGGCTGTATCGGATCCGAAAGCAGGGGCCGGGGACCCGATATGTGCACGGCGGGCTGTCACTACAGGAGCTTCTCATCCCATTGCTTCGCGTCCATGTGCAGCGCACCGATGATATCAAAGCGGTCGACGTGGCGGTGCTCAAAGCCGCGAACGCCGTCATCACTACTCCATCGGTGTCGATTGACTTTCATCAAACAGAACCGGTCACGGAGAAGCGCCGCGGTGTGCGCATACGTGCTTACTTTGCCGCCGAGGACGGCACGGTAATAAGCGACAGTGTTGAAATAGACTTTGACTCTAAAGACCCGAATGCGCAGAATCGAAGCCGCAAGGCCGAGTTTCACTTCGGCCCAAGCGCTGTTGCCTATAACGGCAGGCAGGTGCACCTGAAGATCGAGAGACTCATAGGCGGTGCCGCGGTAGACTATGCGGTGGAACCATTCCGCTATCAGACATTCGGTGAGCGAGATTTCTAGAATATGAGTGCCGACGGACTGGACAGAAAGATTCTCGACGCGTTTCCCGGAGTCGTCGTCCGAAAAGATCTTTCTAAGCTCGTTAAGGGAAACGCCCTTGTTCCCACCTACGTCCTTGAGTACCTGCTCGGCCAGTACTGCGCCACCGACGACGAGAGCGTCATCCAGCAAGGCGTGGAACGTGTACAGAAGATCCTTCAGGATCACTACGTAGAGCGCAACAAGGCGGCACTTGTTAGATCGCACATCAAAGAGCGCGGTAGCTACCGCGTCATCGACCGTATTACGGTAGATCTCAACGATAAGACGGATCAGTACGAAGCCACATTTATGAACCTTGGGCTTAAGGCGGTGCCCATCGACGGGGCCTATGTCCGCAGCCACCCGAAGCTTCTTGTGGGCGGCGTATGGTCTATTATCGATGTCGCCTACGAGCATCATGACGATTCGCGCCTCAGCCCGTGGGTCATCGAATCCTTGAAGCCGATCCAAGTCTCCAACTTTGACTTCAACGCGTTCCTCGCCGGCCGCGCGCAATTCACCCTGAATGAGTGGAGCGATGTGCTCGTCCAGAGTATGGGATACAATCCGGAGTTCTTCGGCGAGCGGGAGAAGCTGTTTCTCATTTCCCGGCTTGTGCCGTATTGTGAGAACAACTATAACTTCATCGAGCTGGGTCCCAAGGGCACCGGCAAGTCTCATATCTACTCTGAGTTCTCACCCCATGGAATTCTCATATCCGGTGGCGAAGTTACGCTCGCGAAGCTCTTTGTGAATAACAGCAACGGCAAACTCGGTCTCGTCGGATATTGGGATACGGTAGCGTTCGACGAGTTCGCCGGGCTCAAGAAACGGCCGGATAAGAGTCTTGTCGACGTCATGAAGAATTACCTTGCCAACAAGACCTTTTCGCGGGGGCTTGAAACCCAGAGTGCAGCGGCATCGCTCGCTTTCGTGGGAAACACACGCCGGTCGGTGCCGTACATGCTCAAGCACAGTGACCTGTTCGAGGACCTTCCCGAGGCATACCATGATTCTGCGTTCATCGACCGGCTTCATTTCTACCTCCCGGGATGGGAAGTCTCGATTCTTCGCAATGAACTGTTCACTGATGGTTACGGCTTTATCGTTGATTACTTCGCCGAGATGCTGAAATATCTTCGTACCACCGACTACGCAGACGACTATCGAACGCACTTCGAACTCGACTCGGGTTTGTCGGCGCGCGATCGAACGGCCGTAGAAAAGACTACCAGTGGTCTTCTCAAGATCCTTTTTCCAGCGCATGACGCTACCAAGGAGCAAATTGAGGATATCCTTCGCTTTGCAGTTGAAGGGCGGAAACGTATCTATAATCAACTGATACGCATTGACGAGACTTTCGAACGCAGGCGCTTTGCCTATTCCGATCTCGACAATGGTCAGAGCCAGACCGTCGCGACATTGGAAGAACGCTCCTATCCGAGTCTTACCTCCTCCGATGCCGATGGCGGAGGGGATTGGGATGCATCACGGACGGAAGATACCGCTTCGATACCGGTCGGCACTGCAAGTGGGGACTCTTCCGTCACTGACGTTCCCGGGTATACGGGAAACGTGGAGCAGCATTCTTCCCACAGGGACGTTTCGAGATCTCAAGGGATTAGGCCCGGAACCCAACGGGTTGTGGAAGAGAACGAGTCGGGCGTTTCGTATGAGAAGCTTTTCGCCTCGTGTCTCGAAGGCGCTCGTGAGATCGTGCTCGTTGACCCCTATATCCGAAACTTCCATCAGGTGAAGAATCTGTTTGAGTTTCTGCAAATGGTTATGAAGCTCCAGGAGGTAGGTGACGAAGTGGCGGTACACCTGCGCACTACACCCTCGTCGCGATACGACGGCGAGCAGGAAGGGCTTCTGGAGCAAGTAAAGGACTCCTTTGCGGGAACTGCAGTCGATTTCACGTACGAAATCATCGATGACAAAACGCTCCATGCCCGCTATATCACCACGGACACGGCGTGGAAGATCACGCTTGACCGTGGACTTGATATCTTCCAGCCCTTCGATCGCAAAGATGCGTTCAGCCTCGAAGCCACGGTGCAGGAACAGCGGCGTTGCCGGGCGTTTGAACTGACTTATTTGAAGAACGAGTAGCGGGGGCCGGTCAGTCTGATGAGGCGTAAGCATCCGGTGAGCCGCACCCGCGACCGTCCTGATGGTTCTCCGGGGTTGAGACTATGCGTGGCGGCCCGGTGAGGAGCAGGTGGATCACGGGCAACCTACCTGGACATCGGGCGACCGGGCAACCGCTGATGTTCAAGATTTCTGACGGAACGGAGGGATTATGAACGCCGACATAATCCGCCGCTATCTTCCGGCGTATCGGAAGCGGCTGAGCGACGGGAATGAGGAGGAGAAATACAAGTGGGATGCGCTTCGGAACTTCCAGACGAATTGGGATATAGAGGCGCCTGATTTCAAGGCCATGTTCTCGCGCAGTCTTCAGGCCGAGAGCAGCAATCTCTGGCAGTCCCTGAACTACCTCCCAAAGAAGATGATCGAATCCTACTGCGATATCGATCCGGAGGCGGTGCGTGAGGCGTTCCGTAGTCTTTACGACGAGGAACAGCCGGTCGGCGAACGCATCGAGGGCTTTATCGCCTTCTGTCAGGACATGCTCCATCGTCGCAACGAGGGACAGCCGGCCGAGAACCGGCTCAACCAGCACTACCATAGAGATGTTCGCGCAATCTCGCTCTATCTCTTCTTCCGTTACCCGGAACGCCACTATCTCTACAAGTTCTCGTTCGCCAAGCAGTTTCTGCAGAGGGTAGGTGCCGACACTATTTCGGCTCGCTGGAGCGCTGCGGAGAAGTACCGGTTCTATTGCAATGTCTGTGATGGTCTCCGCGAAATCCTCGAGGCCGACGACGATCTCATGGGCGAGTACCGCGCGTGGCTTTCCGCTCACGGCTTCAACGATCCCGCCAATCATCTTCTCACGCAGGACGTTCTCATGTGTATCGGGGAATACGGGGAAACGACGGATGTCACGGCGCCGAACGGCCTTGCCGCTTCCCGCATACAATCGCGGGAGACGGACTTGCCCTCCAAGAACGTCATTCTCTATGGCCCCCCGGGCACCGGTAAGACCTATCGGTTGCGCAGCGAGTTCTTCGACCGGTTCACCGAGCGCAGGCAGCTGCGCACCGAGGAAGAACGACTCGATGCTCTCGCGGCGCAACGGATGTGGAATCGACCGGGCAGGACCTGCAGTACATCATCCAGCCGGGCCTGTTGAAACCGCTTGAGGAGCGCGCATCTGACGATCCGGATCATGACTACGCGCTCTTTATCGACGAAATCAACCGCGGCAACGTCGCCGAGATCTTCGGTGAGCTTATCACGCTCATCGAGGACGACAAGCGCATGCGACAGGAGAATGAGATACGGGTGCGTCTTCCGTATTCACGCGAGGAGTTTGCCGTTCCGCAGAACCTCTTCATCGTCGGAACGATGAATACCGCCGATCGGAGCGCCGAAGCGTTGGACACCGCGCTGCGCCGGCGCTTTTCCTTTATCGAGTGCATGCCTGATCCGTCGCGTCTCCAAGAGTCGCCGTATGCCGTGGAGCAGATCGATCTCGCGGAACTCCTTCGCAGCATGAACTCCCGGATCCGGCGGCTTGTCGGGCGCGACCACACCATCGGACACGCCTATTTCATGAATCTCGATAGTGACGATCTCGAGGATCAGCTACGGCTCGTATTCGCCAATCGGATCATTCCACTCCTGCAGGAGTACTTCTACGACAACTGGGCCAAGATCGGACTCGTGTTGGGAAGCGACTTCGTGGAAGTCGAGGAGCACGACGCCGGTTTCGCTTCGTTCGACACCGAGCTGTGGGAAGACTACGAGCACCAAACCACATACCGCATAACTCCGCGCCGGAGTTGGACACTTGATACGTTTCGTCGGATCTATGAGTAGCCCCACTACCATTACCGTACGCGAACACGACCGCCTTCATATCGCCGGCTCCGTCTTTACCAGGAGGCACCTCAGTGCTCTCCTCTCGCTCGAGTGTCACGCGGATGCCGCGACGCACCGTTCACGGTCGAGCACAACGCGGTACGCTTCTCCCAATTCGTCGGCGGCATTCAAGTCGCGCAAACAGCGATTGAAGTGCTCCCGAAGGCCTTCGCCGCCGTGCAAGGCACTGAACCCGTTCACGACACAGCCGGCGTACGGAAGTGGCTCGTCGAGCTTCTGGAAGCGAGTGGACTCGTCGACACCCAGAACACAGGCGACTTGCACACAACTTGCGCACAACACGACCTCCTCACCGCTTGGCAGGCAGTCTTCGTCTCCGAAATCGAACGCCTTCTCCAACGCGGTCTCCTCCGAAGCTACCGCCGGACGGCCGGAAGGCTCCCCGTCGTCAAGGGACGTATGCTCGTGCACCGGACGGCCACGGAGAATCCCGCGCATCGCGAACGCGTCACCTGCGAATACACCGTCTACGACACCCAGCACGAACTAAACGTAGTACTGAAGCTTGCCCTCGAGCATGTAGCCACAAACTCTCCCTCGCCGCACCTGGCGCGGCGCGCCGCTGCAGCCCTTCTTTCGTTTGCCGCCGTCTGGCACACTCCACTCACCGGCGACCGCATTCGCCGGTTGCAAACGAGTCGCAAATCGGCCTACTACCAACGCGCCCTCGATCTGGCCCGCTTCCTTCTCATGAGCCGCACCCCCGCTTTCGCTTCCGGTGACGTTCCGGTCACCGCTCTCCTCTTCGACATGAATCAAGTGTTCGAGCGCTACGTAACCCGCCGCTTCGTTCGAGCTGCCAAAGGCATCCCGGACCTGAATATCGCCGTCCAACCGAGCGCCCCCTTCTGGAAACAACGCCGCATCCGCCCCGACATGATCCTCGAGCACGGCAGCAAGCGCATCGCCCTCGACACCAAATGGAAAGCACTCGACAAACCCGCCCCAAGCGACGCCGACCTCAAGCAGATGTATGTCTACGCCCGCTTCTTCGACTGCAACGACACGATTCTGCTGTATCCCTACCTCGGACTCAGCCCCACAAGCGGCACCTTCCGCGACGACACGGCGTCGTGTCATCTGCAGTTTATCAAGCTCATAGACGAGCAGGTTGGTCGGGTGCGGAAGGACCTTGCGGCGGACTTGGAGGAGATGGTGGGTGCGTGCGAGTGAGGTCGCTCTCAAGAGGATTGATGCGAGCTCATTTGGAGTCTTGTAGAAACGGCGGCGAAGCCGCATTAGCACGGGAAAGCCTTCGAATTCCTTTCCGTCCAGAAGCAGCACGTTCGCCTTATGCCCCCGAAGGCGTCGTTGAGATGGTCGCCAGCACCGCTCCGCGGCTTTCAACCGGCTTGCAGCGCCTGTCCAATACTCTGTTGTTACTGCTTTCAGGCTATCATCCGTCTTTCTACCGTCGCTTTTGTCTACATCGCAAAAGAATTCAACCCCTCATTGTTGACACCTGTACCGAACCCATGCTGAATTGAATACAGGACAGCTTGGTACCATGGGCGCGTAGTTTCATGGTGTATGGGAAGCAGGGCTCTCTACGCCCTGCCACACCTGGTAGTGTTTCCCTGTTGATCTTGGTTTCCCTTACCGCGCTCTTTGCGATGGTGACCGGAGCGTGCGTCACCGCCGCGGACCGCCGCCTGCCTCCAGAAGATCAGGATCCCGTAGCCCGAGAGGATCGTCAAGCTGCGCCGTTTGCGGTACCTGAGGAGCGTAGGGTCGCCCTTGTAATCGGAAACGGAGCCTATGAGACGGCGACGCTGTCGCCGCTTCGCAATCCAGCGAATGACGCAGAAGACGTAACGGCCGCGCTCGAAGTCATCGGTTTCGACGTTATGAAGTTCGTCGACGCGTCGCGCGAGCAGATGGCACAAGCGGTCGACGAGTTTGGCACCGCGTTGCGCGATGCCGACGTAGGGCTCTTCTATTACGCTGGACACGGGGTACAAGTGGACGGAACCAACTATCTCATTCCCGTGGACGCCGAGTTGCCGGACGCCGGCTTAGCACCTTACCGCACTACTGCCGCCGACGAAGTACTAACCTACATGGAAGCAGCGAACACAGAGGTAAACCTCTTCTTTCTCGATGCCTGTCGCGACAATCCCCTGCCGGATACCTCACGGTCGGCGCAACGCGGGCTTGCGCCGGTGAGGCGACGGCCTTCGGAGACGATGATCGTGTACGCTACAGCGGCGCACGCCACCGCCGACGATGGTCAAGGACGAAATAGCCCCTTCACCGAAGCGTTCCTCAAGTACGTCCACGAGCCGGGCTTGCACCCGTATGACCTATACATGGGCGTCGCTCGAGAGGTGCACAGTGCGACGGAGGGGGAACAACGCCCGGAGCAATTCGGCAATATCACCCAGCCGTTCGCGCTAGTCCCAGGCGAGGCTGACCAACTACCGGAGCGGAAGTCGTCGGAACTTGCAGCGGAATCACAGGCGGCGTTCCCGCAGGCAGTGGCTGTGGTAAATGGTAACCCCATAGAGCGCGAGGCGTACCAGCAGCAGATCGAGGCTCAGCTCCAGCAGGCCCAGATGCAGGGCATGCAAATCGGAGAGCAGGAGCGGCAGATGCTCGAGGACCAGATTCTCGAGCAACTTATCAACCGGGAGCTTATGCTGCAGCGTGCTGAAGAGTTGGGGATTGTGCCGAGCGATCAAGATGTTCGGCAAGAGATGGATCAACTCCGTGGACAGTTCCCCGATCAAGATAGTTTCGATAATGCGCTCGTACAGCAGAACCTCACGGAACAGGATCTTGTCGACGACATACGTCAGCAGCTTGTCCTCCAGGCGCTGTTTGAAGACGAGATCGCGCGCGAAATCACTCTACAGGAAGAGGATGTGCGCGACTTCTACGAACGGAATCCCGAGTTGTTTCAAACTCAGCATGAGGTTCGGGTCAGTCATATCCTCTTGCAGGCGGCCCCGGACGACCCCCTGTTGCACGAAGCTACTCGGGAGGAGATCGCAGAGCTGCACCGCCGCTTAGTAGAAGACGATGCGAATTTTGCGGAGCTCGCGCGTAAGTACTCCGAGGAAGCAATTTCCTACCAAGAGGGTGGGGACCTCGGCTTCTTCGGGCGAGGCCAGATGGTTCCGGCCTTCGAGGAAGCTGCGTTCGATCTTGAGGTCGGTGAGATTTCGGACGTCGTCGAAACCCAGTTCGGTTTCCACATCATCCACAAAACCGATGAGCGGCAGGCCGGAACGCTCGAGTTCGACGAGGTTCGCGGTCTCATCGAGGGATTCCTCGCCGAAGAGCACGAGCAGCAGGCCGTGGAACTCTACATCGACGAGTTGCGCCGCGACGCCGAGATCGAGATCCTGATGTAAACGATCTGAGGTTGTAGCCACGGCCGTTCAGCGTATGCAGCTGGCGCAACCCAAACGCGAAACGCCGCGATAATGATGGAGGTCACCCTTCCAACACGGCTCTCCAGAGCAAAGGCGTGTGTTCGCTCGCGTTTCGTCTTGCGGTTTGCTTCCGGCCATTCGGCAGCTTGTCGAAAATGTCCTCCATAGGCCTCCGGTTCTCTTCCTCGGCGCCGAGAAAACTCCCGAGGATTCGAGCCGTCTCAATGTCCTTTTTTGTCTTCGTGCTGCCTCTTGCCCTTGGAATCACCGACACCTTCAGAAGCACGAAGGCTTCAGGCTCGGCAACTCGGACATCCAGACCGCGGCACTTCACGATCATGTTCCGGTCGTAGGTCAGTCCTACGTAGCCTAACCTGCGCACCCATTGCCCCCAATCCCGGAAGTTCGGGCCAATTGCGCTACCGGCCAGCATCGCGCCGAAATCAACGGACACAGCGCCGAGTTCCAGGAGGAGCTTATCAGTCAAGCGCGCCCAAGGGCGATTGTGTCGAACGACCACGAAGTGGATCGTAGACCGCTCATCGCTCGGAGTCGGTATACCGTGTTGAACTGCCAATCTGATCGCTTATGTTGGTATTGGCTAGATACCAGCACAGATCAAGGGGAACTATGCAGACGAGCCCGGCGGTTTCACGTCAAATGTTGGGAGCGGGCTAAGTGGGTGAAGATTCGCAACACCGTTCCGTTGGACGCTCAGTGACGCACGCTGTTCCACCGTGGATGGCGTGGAGCTTCCGAGTGAGAGCGTTTTCTTCCCACCAGCGTTGGAAGAGACTGTGGCATTCAGTGTGGTGAGGAGTGACACTAGTCACCACGGAATCCTTTGATGATCCACCGTACGACACCATATACCAGCCAAATAGAGCCAAACCACAGAACACCCATCAAGGCTACTCCTAACGGTGCTCGTACAGGGTGGTTTCGATCCGCATATCTTCGAACAAAAGAGGTGATATCGTCTCGGCTCTCCGCTTCCTCAGCTGTAGGCGTCTGAACGCTAGAAATACCAAGCTCGTGGTAAACGAACTCATATGCGACGTATTGTCTGAGCTTGATCACGTCTTGTTCAGACGCTTCTTCCATGTCCACTTCAGCCTCCATGTGATCCATCATCTCGTCAAAGGGCTCCATAGCCGTGCTTCGTTCGCCGTAGTTCACGGCAGCGACAACGAGCGCAATCACGGACACCACCAAGCCCAGCGCGGAGACGACAATCACTATGCGGAGAACACCTCTCTCAACCTCCATTACAAACGCTCCAGAGTACACGTTACCTTGGGATCGTATGACACGCAAGTACATCCATAGGAAGCTGTGTCTCGCAGATTCGTGAGGTCACTCAGATGGGATATCTCGTCGCTGCCGTCACGGTGTAAGTTGAGTTGCTGAAGCTGTCTGAGTTTGGACAACGCTCGAGACGGCTACGCCACTATGAGTCTGCATTGCCGCGGTTCCACCGCGCTGGTACAATCGATTGCGCATGAGTCGGCAGAACGCCCTTCCGAAGTCTACACGCGTTCCTGTAACGAGTCTCGCATCGATCTTCCGGGACAAAACAAATTCATACAAGTTTCTCTTCTTTCTCGCTATACTGGAGCGGATCAACACACTCGCCGTCCGTTTTGAACCGGACCGACCAGCCGACAATAGGTTGTCATTCAACGATCTTCTCGAAGAGATGCTTGTACTTGCGTGGTATCCACACAATCGATTCCGGTTGTCCTTCGGCTCCCAAGACCAGGTAGCAGCGGTCTTGGACGCGGCAATCTCCGATCAACGGGTGGAATTGGTAACCAGACGGGAGGTACGCTCTGCTATTCGCCCCAGAGTCCATGACTCTCGCGTGCAAGACCTCTGTCGATATGTTCCATACAGACTCCTTCGACCGTTCTTTCGAGAGGAGTGCAGCGGCCTACCGGATCAGAAGGTGAATTCTCGGATAATGGAACTATCGAATGCGCTCTTCGCAGAACGGAAGCCGCTGTACACCTTCTACTTCGATGACAACGCTCCACGCGGAATCTATATTCATCACGAATGGCTCGCCTACTTGTACGAACACCATGGCATGGCCAGACGATGGGCGCTGTGGGAGTGGCTGCAGTATATGCAGGGGTGCAATCCGGCCGTTCCAAACGTGGCCGCTAAGCTGCTACCGGAAACCGAACGGAAGCCCCTAGACAAGCCTCGATCGATTTTTGCGACAGTCTTGAACGAGGCGCCTGCTGGTTCGAATCTGACGCGGTGTATCTACACGCGACAACCGCTCGATACTGATGACTTCGCACTCGATCACTTCATACCGTGGAGCTTTGTGACCCATAACCAAATGTGGAATCTCGTGCCCGCACCACCAGCGGTCAACCAGGAAAAGTTGATCCAGATTCCCAAACTGAAATACGTCGAACGCCTTTCCCAGTTCCACTCGGAGTTCGTCGAGCATGCCCGGCGATTGGTCTCTGAGGACGACTGGGAGCGCTATATCAAGATTCCCTATGTTGCAGATCTGCGGCTGCCGAGCGCGGAAGCATTGCAAGATCCGCAAGAGCTTCAGCAAGGGTATCGCCGTACAGTCCGGCCGTTACTTGAACTGGCCAAATCCAACGGCTTTCCTGGCGATTGGAGCGCCGCTTAACGAATCGTTCCGCAGCGTGGCTGTAGCGTGAGCGCTGGACTCCGTATCGGCCTTTTCGAAACCGGAGGAGCTGGAGGCTCGCAGATATACCGCGTCGATGGCTCCTCCTCGGCGAAGTGCGTGTGCTATCACTTTTGACATGAATTCGGGTGGGGTTCACCGGATGCTTACGTTTCTCCTCAACAGCGAGTATAAGTCGATCCCGAGATCACCTATAAGGTAAAGTGGATTTGTTGCTTACACAAGAATTGTCAGGCGAGGTAGTATTGCCCGAGAACCGCTGATCAGCGCACGAGGTCTGATATCAGTCAGTAGGGCAGAGATATCGGATACTTATATAGTGAGCGCAGCTCAGATACTGCCTGGGAAAAATGAGGTGAAAGATCGATGTCCTCATACCCGTTGGTGCTCGGAAAGAGGATGTATAGCTCTGGGTCTTGTCCGCTGTTGCCAAGGCGCTTGAGCACTGGGCTATGCCTCCCGTAGAGCGCCAATTGCGCGCAGTCGGCGTTGTTCACGTTTTCTAGAAACCAATACTTATACTTGCTATCCAAAATGGCATTTTTGGAAGGAAGTAGGAAGTCCGGGCGAAGTTTACGGCGGCCTGAGGCGGTTTCTGATCGGTCATGGCGTCCGTAGCCTGCTCGTACATCTGAATAGCGCTTGCGTAGCAAAACTTCGCAATAACGCTCGAACAACTCAGGCATGTCGATATAAAAGGGCGGTATTCGTGTCCTTGCGTAGCTCACGTCTGCTCCCGGACTTGTACCAAGCCACTTCAGTATGCTATCTGCCACCCTTAAGGCAGGTCGGTATTCGGAAAAGAAGGGTGAATGGCGGACTTGTCGTCTGTCGTGAGGTTCGATGGCTTTCAGCGTAACCTGCTCAAAAGCCCGAGCATTTTCCGCCAGAAGCATCCTTAGCGGTTCCTTGCGAGAAAGATGAACGCTCACATACTTTGCGACTTGGTGGAGTGCGGCTCTAATGATTCGGTTCTCGGGGATATCTACGCTGTGAACGTCGTAACTGCAGACAGTTGCCAAGATGGTTGCGGTCTTATGCTGCGCGCGAGTCGAGTCTCTTATACGTATCTTCCCTTTGGGCGAGCCGTTACGGATGCAACGTTGTCGTAAGAAGGCACGCTTAAGGCCTTTCCGCGCGATGTGACGCACCTGAAAAAGAAAGTCGGTAATCAGGAAGATGAGGACTTGGTCTCCAGTACTTTCCGTCACAGGGATCAGAGGCTCATCTGGAAACAGGCGGTAGGTGTGTTCGAGATGCTTCGAGACGGTAGGATGTTCAAGACACCGGTAGAGCAGGTTCGTTGCCAGATTGAGGCTATTCTGGCGTTTGGGTAGTATCTGCAGCACCGCTTGTTCCGGACCCGCCTTACCCTGAATCGGAATCCAGCGCATTCCGACGTAGTAGCTGGCGCTACATCTCTCGTTGATTCCAAGGTATTGGGTTTTCTGTGCAGAAAGGGCGTACGAATCAACGGGCGACTGAAGGCAGGTTCGTAGGCGAACAGCTTCCGGATGGTCGGCCTCTGAGTGTTCGGTGAGCGTAAAAAAGGTGGGGATATCAGAGCTAGACACCAAGATCTCCGATTTTGTTTTTCACGTCTTCACCCATCAGCACTCCGTCCCGAACATAGTCATACAGCAATGGCTTGATCTCGATTTCGAGACGAGCGTTGAGCTCCATGCCAGTGGATAGAAAGTACGAATGGCCGGGCATGATATCGTCATGGCTAAAGTCCGGCGCACAACACTCCTCAACCAGATTACGAACACGCTCATATAGATTGCGACCCTTGTCGTCAGTCAGTACATCGAGACGAGACGGCACATTAAGAAATGCGAAACGACGCCGCAGTGCGTAGTCGATATGACCAATAGAGCGATCAGCGGTATTCATGGTCCCAATCACGTAAAGGTTATTCGGTATGGTTACTTGCTGCGCTTGGGATGAGTTGGCATGCTCCCCGTACATCAGCCTTACGGGCTCTCCTCGATACTCGAGGGCGTAGATGAGTTCACCGAATACTGCAGGTAGATTTGCGCGATTTATTTCATCGATGATCAGCACGAACGCTTCAGCAGGTTCGTCTTGAGCACGGCTGACAATGTCCATGAACGTCCGGTCCGTGACCTGGTACGTCATGCTTCCATCTATCACCTCGGCGCTGATGCCGCGTACGAAGTCCTCGTACGTGTACGCAGGATGGAACTGCACCAGATCGATATAGAACCCGTCGACCACGTCTACGTCTTCGGAAACCGTCGACCCCGGTTCATTGCTCTGCCCCTCCGGATTAGCTACATACTTCTGAAGAGTTCCCTGTTTCTGCGTTAGGTAGCGTGCAAGCTGCTTGGCAAGCCTCGTCTTTCCAGAACCGGGCGGGCCGTGGAGTACGAGGTTCTTTACGTTGTCGGTGCTAAAGTGTTCCAAATCGTTTCCCTTTTTTCGAAGGCTCTCGAGTAGGTGAAAAGTGGCAGGATAATGCTGTTTGAACCGATCGCGATGCTTTTCGGCGTGTACTAATGCTGGGTTCCGGGGATTCTTGAGCACATTCGCCACTTCCCTCTTATTGATCCATAGAACCGAAATACTATGTGATGGGTTGAATTCACCCGCCTTTTGGTATTCGTTGTGCAAAACAACCCCGATGCCGACGGCCGTGTCTCCGAAGCGAGCTAGAATGATATCTCCCCGGCTAGGCTCGGTAATCGGATATATCTTGTTGTCTCCACCAACTCTGACGTGGTTACGCTCAAAGAACTCCTTTCGATAGTCAACGTCCTTTGCGTAGACATTCGTGCTTACAAGGTAATGGTTCTTAGTTATACGCAGCTGCCCACTGTGCGTCAGGTAAGCAAAGAGGTTCACTTCGTAGGGTTCGCAATTGCTGAAAACCTGGAGCAGTGAGTTGACGTAAGAGCTATAAGCGCCAGCCGATTCCGGTGCCTCTTGCGGCATTTGCTCATGTAGATGTTTTAAACGATCATCGTAGGGAAGATAGGCTCGTGGATTGATCAGAAAGAGGGCCTGTGTGAGCTTCGCCAGTGCGACACCTTTTATGGCCAGTGCTCCTCCAAAGGTCTCCTCGGGGAGAGGATCGCCGCGTCGAGCAACCGTGAAAAGGTCCCACAAAAGCTCGGTGTAGAAGTTTTTGCCGTCATGGAATAGACTGATGGTGTTGGGAGATGGGGTGGGAAACGTCCAGTCTGTAGGAATTTGCGACTCGAGATCGAATGCTCTTTGGACCGCCGCATAGACGTCTGGCCCCTTCCTAGTCGTATTTTTCTGAGCCAAGAAGTAAAGGCACGAAACCGGGTCGACTTCGGGGTACTGGAGGATTGTTGAGTTTTCTCCGAAAGCGTCGCCCAGCCGGGTGCGCAGATATTGATCTCGATCCGTTCGTTGCCGAATTTCAGAGAGTCGGTTACCGAGTTCCTCAAAAAAAGGAACCCAGTCATAAAGAGTAATTCCGTTTTGCTCCATTTGCGGTGCCTCCCATCTCACTCAGTCAGAATCGGTTCTTTTGACCCCCAACGTCGCTTTCGGATCGCTTAGCGGGATATGTGAGAAGCCAAGTATTCGTCGCCACTAATCGAGGGTAGCCGTAGTGGGTTCCTTTCTCATCCTGTTACACATTTGAACATTGAACGATAACCTCTGTGCTGACAACTGGCAAGCATTAATAGGCGTACAAACTATTCACTTACCAACGAGCCGGCGGGCGATGATCGGTCAATGAAGCGTTCTTCTCCCGACCAAAGCAGGAGAAGGGTCCAGTGTTTGTCGAAACGCAGAGCTTCGATAAACTCGAGGAAATGCTTGGTCAGGCAATTGATTACTGCAATCACACGCGCTACCGTTCTACCCTCAACTTCCGAACGCCCTCGGCTTTTATCAAAGTCTATCTGGGCTCCGCTCCCTCGCGCCGGATAGCCGGTTTCCCTGGCGGGGCCCATAGCCCAGGCGGATGGAACCGAGTTGAACAGTGGTAAACGCCATTGTACCCTAACCGCCGGTGCACAGAAACGTTGAAAGCAACAAGCCGACAGGTTCGTTGCGCAATCTTGGCCCACGTTAGGCAGGTAGACAAGTGATAAGAGGATCAGAAGGCGAGCCACCGGAACCCGAGGATATCGTGTGGAATAAGATTACCGACTCGGCGAAGACACGGTTTGACTACGAGGAACTTGTTTCCGCCTTCGGCGAAATCGGTGATTCACAAATGGCAGAAAACTTGCTATTTCAAATACTGCTAGGGTTGGCAGTGGAGGATGACGAAGAGACTCTCGCGGCAAAGCTTACCAGCCAATTGATAGTCTTGGGCATTGGCGTTGGTGACGGTTCAATGCTCGAGTTGATACGCGAGATTCGCCCGGCTGTAGTGAAGGAAGTCTTGGCCACAAAAGTCGCTCTTACCGGCTTTCGCGACGGCAACGATCCGAACGACGTTTTGGTCACAGTTTCTTCCCTTCTTTAGAGCGAGATCATGATTCCTTCCGGTTTCGTGTACGGATGGAGCGGTCATAGGATAGTGCCTCGTCTATTGAGGTTGGTGATTAGCGCTACGTTTGTCCCTCAGGGGCCTTCGGGATGGTGTTCTGCTAACAGCTTCAACTCGCCACATAGTCGTCATTGGCGACGACAGTTTTGAGGGCAAACCTTGTTCACTCTGTGAACGAGTCGGTTGGGTATCAGCTCGTATGCGGCCCTGTTCGTACTGTTCGAGCTGACTATGCTGTTCGCAAACTCCCATAGGGCGGTGACCTCGCCTACAGCTCCCCTATTCTTGAGGGTTTTCAAGCTTCCGCCTCCAACCACAGATCATTGAGTGAGACTCCGCTGGCGCTACTTGCCGGTTTGATGCGGATTCAACAGGTGCATGGGTACTGACCGCGTCCGCGTGAAGCTCGTCCTTTTGTAAGACCAACGTCCCGAGCATCCTCATCTGCCTGTATGTGCATTGCGATCACCAGCTGATGTCGGATCTGTATTCCAACTCTGGCTTGGCGCCCTCGACATCGACGTCAAGACCGTCTGTAACATGCTTGCGCGAGCCATCGGTCTTGCCACCAACAAGCTTTCTGTCAACGCAACGCACGTTCCATCTGCCGCGCCACGTTATCCGCCGGCCCCCGCCCCATACACCTGTTCGTAGAATCGCCCGATCTTCAAGAGCTCCCGGGTAAGCGAGTGCGGCTCAAGGACAACTACGTGCTCTCCCCATTGCAGCAGCCAGTGTTTGAGCTCTTCGTGCTGGTTCGTCCGCCACGAGATCTCGACAATCCCCTCTTGACGTTCTCCCCGCGTGAAGCTTGCCGCCTCCAGGTGCTCTGCCAGGATGTCCGCCATCCACGGTTCTGCTCGAACTCGGACGGTGAACCACGCACTCTCTTTGAAGACGCCGAAGTTCGGATCGATGTAATCATCGATGCGGAAGTTGTCCGGCATGGTGAACGGTTCCGTCGTCTCCTTTGCCGACTCGATACGCGAAAGCGCATAGATGCGAACCTCGCCACGGAACTCGTCGAAGGCGAGCAGGTACCAGGCGTTCCGGTGATGGATCAGCCGGTAGGGGTGAAGCCTTCGGTGCACCGCTGCCGTGTGTCCCGGCGTCCGGTAGTCGACCAGCACCTTGGACCGTGCCCAGGCGCCGTTCAAGAGCGTGAGCCAATGCTCTGCCGTGTAGGATACCGAGCGATCGATGAGAACCACGTACTCCGAGAACACCGCCGGCGGGATCGCTACTTCCGCAGGCAGGAGGCGGCTCAGTTGTTCCCACGCTTTCTGTGCCGACTCGGCCAAAGGAGTGCCGCGCCATGCGCTTGCCACATGGTGAGACAGAAAGAGCGCCAGAGCGTCACCTTCACGCATGTAGAGAGCGGGGAGGTAGAATCCCTGCTCCTCGTAGTAGTACCCGCGCTTCTGCCGGTCGTATTCGAGCGGCGCGCCCAGACGGTCGCGCATGTAGTCCAGGTCCCGCTCTACCGTCTTGACGCTCACTTCAAAGGCCTCCGCGATCCGTCTACGTGACGGGTACGCCTGCTCCCGCAGCAGTCTGTCGATATGCAGGATCCGTTCGATGTGATTCTTGCCCATCTCTCGCATGCTATCACGCCGGAGCGACATCATGTGTCGCGGTGCGCGAGATAGAGTTTCGAAATAGGCTCGATCGAGCTCGCCGCCGGCCGATCGGTGGCGCGTTCCGGATTCACCGTAACCGGACCGAGCGCACCTGGCGCGACGACGTACGCCCGGGC
>Ga0207421_10002624_pt1 | contig 22173 bp, 13 predicted proteins | sample SodLakKL_010_SED_4_FD_187542 | JGI IMG/M metagenome (GOLD analysis project Ga0207421, IMG submission 187542) | Alkaline sediment microbial communities from Lake Tanatar, Kulunda Steppe, Russia - 8KL_010_SED (SPAdes) (version 2) | ecosystem: Environmental > Aquatic > Non-marine Saline and...
GCCTTTCAAATTGTAAACTCTCATAATATTTCCCTTCCTGTGGGTGTAAAAAAAGCGGTAACGTTTTATAATCTTCCGGAATAGAAAACAGATAAAAACACAGTACCGCTTTAAAAATTTTATCAGAATTTTCTAAATTTAAATATTCAAAATGAAGGTTATTCTCAAGCATTTGTTTTCTCTTCATCGAAAATTTTAACCACTACCTGCCCGTGTTTCATTTAATTGACCTGCACCTGTTATCTTTCTTGCCCGCTCAATATTTTTTCCTCCTGTTGAACGCTATCTGCATCCAGCTCCCGCGCTTCTTCTATATCCCCGCCGGAAATAATAGGGCCAATTACATCTACAGACACCTGGCAACTTGCAATAGAGTTTTCTTCCCAGTTTGATCCGCTAAAAGGGAAAAACCTGTGCTTAATCATGCTCCATCTATAAATTCCGGGGGGCAAATAGCAAACTGTAATTTCCAGGCCTGTTTTCTTATAAAACTTTTGCAACTCTTTTTCCTCTATCATTTCACTTAAATTCCCGCCACTTTCATTAGTATCCAAAACCATAAGCAAGCGGGTGGCTTCAGGGTAAAGATATTGCCCTATGGTGAAATACCATTGATTTACACATTCCATTATATGAGTTGAATTATTAACTTTCCCGCTAAATATGACCGGTTGCCCGTTATTTTGAAATATTTCCGTTTGTTTCTTGATAAACCAAAACCGCTGATTCCATTCTGGTAGTTTGCTGCTTTTCCATGACTGGCGGTTCCTTGCAATTATGTAACCTATTTTATTTAACAACCCGGGTATTGTATTGGCGGAAACAGCGTAACCCATATTTTGCAGCATTTTGGCCAGCGCAACGTTGCTCATGGTGCTCCAACGTATAACAGAAGGATAATCTACACATGCAAAAGGCTCCATCAATTTGTCCAGGTCTTTTAGTATTTGCGGTTCTTTTTCTTCAATAGATTTCCGACCGCCACCGGATTTTCTAACTTTATTACCCTCCACTATCTTTTCCCCTTTAAGTTCACGACATCCCTTCATAATGGTATTCCTGGCAAGCCCGGTGATCCGGCTTAACAAGGCAACACCACCCCTTCCAAAAACCATGGCTTCACCGGCAGCAAATAATCTCCTGGTTCGCTCATTAAGAAACGGATCCATGAGTCTGTAACGCTGCTCAATTTCTTCTATTTTGAAATCATTGGTACTGTTATCCTCCAATTCTTGTATCACCACACCATAATCATATTTCGCTCCGTAATCTTCCAGGTTTTTAACATACTTTAGTAATTTATCTCCCACCTCTAAACCGGTACCCAGGTAGCGGTATACTGCAACCCTTTCAAGCGGGGTGCTTCTTTGTCCTGTTCCCAACTGCCATACAAGCCTTCTCGATGAGCCGCCAGGCTGAAATGACACATGGCAATTCCCATATCCAGGTTCTGCAAATGTATCTTGCCCATGGTACGGTTATAGATAAAACTTTCATTTAAATAGAAATGATAACGGTGCTCCTTCCCCTTTACTACTCTCCAGGGTTGCCGGTTAAGTGCGGAAGGAGCCAGGCGCACTGCTTCCAGGGCTGTAGCATAGCCCTCAGCCTGATTTTCTCCTAGAGGAGTTTTCCCATCCGAACTATAAAATACCGCTTCCCAGGGTTTTCGTTTATGTGAACCTGCGGTTACCTTCATGAAACGATTGGCAAAAGTATCCTTGTCGGCGGGGTGCCCTACCGCTACTATAGCCGGCAAAAGCTCGTCACTGGAAAGGGCAGCCTGCCGGGCAAAATTTGACCTGCGAAAGGTTCCCCCCAGCCAGCAAGTTCCCAGCTCCATAGAGGTTGCTTCAAGAACAAGGTGCTCCATGCAGTATCCCAGGTCTTCCATGCAGCCGGCTCCTTCTTTCACCACCCCCGCTAAAAAACAGCGTGCCCCCTTGATTACCCCGTAAGTGCCAAGGCTCCGCATCTCTTTTTGATCCAGTGATTCCAGGTTTAAAATCTTAAACCGTACCGGATTACCAAAAGGACCTTCCCCCAGCCTTTCCATTAGCTCTTTAAACCTGGACAACTTGTTTTCTTCCACCGGCTTTTGGAGGTAAGAACGCACTGACGCCCTTTTTTTAATTGTCTCCATAATATCCATTTTGGCTTCTAAATTGTGCATACTCCTTATACCCCTTTATTAATCTATTTATTTTTCCCTGCCGGTTTTCAACCCAGCTTTTTAATTTCTTCACTTAAAATATTAATAGTATGATCTATCTGTTCTTTATTATGTAACGCTGAAACAAAAAACCTTAACCTGGCCGCATTTTCTTCTACCGCGGGGTAAATAATAGGTAGAACATTAATATTGCTTTCCCATAAGGAGTGAGCCAGCAAGGCACACTTCAATGAATCTCCAATAATTACAGGAATAATGGGAGTATTTTCGCTATAACCGGTATCCAAACCACTTTCTTTAGCCAGTTGCAAGAAATACTCACTGTTTTGCCTCAACCTTTCTACCTTTTGGGGGTTTTCCTGCAGCATTTTTAATGCAGAAAGCGCCGCTGCTGCATTTGCCGGCGACATACCACAGCTAAATATGAAACCCGGGGCAGTGTATTTTAAATAATCTATAGCTTCTTTGCTTCCGGCAATATACCCCCCACAGCTGCTCAACGCTTTGCTGAATGTGCCCATCCATAAATCTACATCTTCCCGGTTAACCTCGAAAAACTCCCCTACACCTCTACCGTGTTCACCCACTACTCCCACAGAATGGGCTTCATCTACCATCAACAATGCCTGGTGCTTTTTCTTTACCTTGATAAATTCCGGCAAGTTAACCATATCGCCGTCCATACTGTATACACCCTCTACCACGATCAACGCCCGCCTGTAACTTGGACGGAGCATTTCCAGCATACCATCCAGCGCCTTCCAATCATTGTGCGGAAACGGCCGCCTGGCCGCACCTGACAACAGGCTGCCCTGTATAACACTGTTATGTATTAAAGAATCGTGTAAAATAATGTCCTTTTCTCCAACCAAATGTCCTATGGTGGTTACATTTGTAGTAAAGCCCCCTATATACACAATACAATCCTCAGTGCCCAAAAACCCGGCCACTTCTTTCTCCAGCTCCCGATGCAAGGGAATTTCCCCCGACAACAAGCGGCTACCGGAAACCGAGGTTCCATACCTGTTTATGGCCCGCACGGTATCCTCAATTATCTCGGGCTCACCGTTTAACCCCAGGTAATTATAGGTAGCAAAATTTATCTTTTCTGTTCCCTCAATTTGTATTATATCACAAGCTTTACCTTCATTAACCCTGAAATAAGGATTTAATTCTCCGGCAGCTTCCAACCTGTCTTTTAGCTCTACATACTCCGGGAACAGGCCAAAACTGCATTCCATCTCGCTGACGCCGTTATCAACCATTACCTGGCTGCTTCCCCCTGTATTTTCCATTTCATGGCTGCCGTGGTTATCCAGCCGGGGCTTTATTTCATCACTGCCTGCTTCCCCCAAAGAATTGCCAGCTTTTTTTTCACTGCCCAAAACGCGGGTGTCGTTTATATTTGACGCACCTCCGTCACCTTCTTGCAATTCCCTTTCCAGAAAAGATATTATATTTCCCACGGTAATTTCCTGGTTATTAAAATAGGTGAAATATTCTTCATCATCTTTTTCCAGACTGGGAAAAGACTCCATAAGTTGAGCTGCCATATCTCTTACCATTATAGAATCAAACCCCAGGTCGTCAAATATGTGGTGTTCTTCTTTTATCTGTTCTAACGGGAAAGCCGTAACCGCCGATATTATTTTTAATACCTGCTCTTTCAACCCCTGGCTGGTTTCATACGGGGAGGATTCGTTCCCCACCTCCTTTGCCGGCTTTACTTCTTGCAGTTCCTGCCCCCGGCCACTTACGCCTACGTTACCATTGCCGTTTCCCTTATTAGAGCCGTCCTGTAAAAGAGCGGTTACTAACTCGGTTTGCCTTTTTATTAAATTAGTTTGCTCTCTTAACAGCTCCATCACTTCTACCTTGCTTACGTTTTCCATCTCTATATTTTCCCCTCCCCCAAAATTAGTATCTTTTTGGTAAGAACAGGCTTGTGATAATTTTTTCCCGTTTTCATGTGTATCTGTATGGTTATAATAAACACCGGCTGCTTTTCCAGTGCTTCCTTCTGTTCCCTTTGTATCCGGGGTGTTTGTAGTTTCTTTTGTTCCCGGGGCGCTCTCCTGCTTTACCTCAAACCAGCATCTTTCTTTTTTCCAGGGATATGCAGGCAGTTTAATTAAATTTCCTTTAGTAAAGTACAGCTTTTCCCACTGTACTTTATGACCATGCTCGTATAACCCCCCAAGGGAATCAAGCATGGTAACTCTTTCTTTATCTCCTCCCCCTAAAGAAGGATAGATTTTCACTTCCCGCTCCAATTTATTAAACTCCTGCCTGATACGTTCAGAAAACTCCGAACCGGGCCCAATTTCCACAAACAAATTATAGCCATCTGCTCCGGCATTTCTAACCGCTCTGGAAAACAGAGGTGTCTCCCGTGCATTTTTGCCCCAGTAATATTTAGTAAAGTCTTTAAACGGTGCCGCCTCGCCGGTAACGGTTGAATAAATTGAAATCCTTGAAAGCCGGGGTTTCAAATCACCTATTAACTCTTCAATCAAGGGATCCGCTGTTTCCGCTTCTTCTTTGCCTTCATCTTGCATAAAGCGGTAAAAATAGTATACGATTCTAACAGCATCTTTTAAGTTAACTATGCCGGCAGCATAAGCACACCCTACCTCGTTAACGCCGCAGCCGACCACGGCATCCGGGGTAATACCCCAGGAACGCCACAGTTCTACCAGTGCAGCCTGTAATGCAAATACTTCCAGCAGGTTATTTCCCTCTCCTGGAGAAAATACCCCGTTTCCTTCCCCGTTTCCTTTCTTGTTACCCTCTTTGTTTCTCTCCCTAAACATCTCTTCCGGCAGCAGCCAGCCAGAGTAACTACCGGCCAGTCGGTAGCACTCTTCTACCGTTTCCCGGAAAACCGGTTCACTTTCATACAATTGCCTTCCCACCAGGTGGCGACAAGTGCTCTCCTGGCCAGAAAAAACAAATGCCAGTTTCCCGGGGTGGTCTTCTATTCTTTTTTTCAAGCCTCCCGGGACCACCCGGGCACTGCTCAAATATCCTGCAAGACGTTCTGCTATTTGCGACGGAGTTTCACCGGCTACAGCCAGGCGAAACTCCCGGTGGCTGCGCCTGAGCCCCGCAGTGTAACATATATCATTTAAAGTTACTCCCTTTGGCGGTGCCGTTAAAAAATGATAGTATTTTTCCGCCAGCATTTTCAGGGTTTCCGGGTCGTGGGCTGACAGGGGTAGTAAAAATGCCCGTCCATCCAAGGTTTCCGGGCTTTCCAGGTTTCCCCCGTCCGAATGATTTCCCATGGAGTTTTCCTGCATTACATTTTGTTCCAGGACAATGTGGGCATTGGTCCCGCCAAAACCAAATGAACTTACACCGGCTAAAACAGAAACATTTTCTTTTTCCCACTCACCGGGGCCCTCCTGGACCTTTATCGGTAAATCCCGGAACGGTATATAAGGGTTTGGTTCTTTATAATTTATGGTTGGCGGAATTATACCCTTTTTTAAAGATAAGCCCACTTTTGCCAGGCTGGCCACTCCCGCTGCTGCTTCCAGGTGACCTATATTTGTTTTAACGGATCCAACCGCACATTTCTTCCCCGACGGACGATCTTTTTGCAGTATTTTACCAAGAGCCTTTACTTCAATGGGATCACCCAGCTCCGTCCCCGTCCCGTGCGCCTCCACGTACTGAAGTTCCCCCGGGGACACTCCCGCATCCTGGCATGCCTCGTTTATTACTTCTTCCTGGGATCTACGGCTGGGTGCAGTAAGGCCGTTGCTCTGTCCATCCTGGTTGACCGCACTCCCCTTGATTACAGCATATATATTATCCTTATCTTCAAGAGCCCTGGACCATGGTTTCAATATCAATACTCCAACCCCTTCCCCCCGCACATAACCATCAGCTCGGGAATCAAAAACCTTACACTTGCCATCCGCAGCCAGCATCCCTGCCCGGGCGAACTCTTCAGTCACCGCCGGCAGCAGAATTAAATTAACCCCGCCGGCTACCGCAAGAGTAGATTCTCCGGCAAGCAAGCTCCGGCAGGCATAATGAACAGCAACCAGGGAAGAAGAACAGGCCGTATCGACAGTCAAGCTTGGCCCCTTGAAATTATAATGGTAAGAAACACGGTTGGATACGATGCTGGAGGAATTTCCGGTAATAGAATAAATATCAAAATTATTTTTTTCAAAACCGCTCCAGCGCAGCATTCCGTAATCATTGGCAGAAGACCCTATAAAAACGCCCGTACTGGTTCCAAACATGTTTTCCCAGGCCATTCCTGCATCCTCCAGGGCTTCAAAAACCACCTCCAGCAAAATACGTTGCTGTGGATCCATGGCTTCCGCTTCCCGGCGAGATATTCCAAAAAACCGGTAGTCAAAATACTCAATTTCTCTTAAATAACCTCCCCGGTGTTGATCTTTTAGGCTGTATTCATTTTCTCCCCCCCTACGGTAAGCGGTAATCAAACTTTTTCTCTCTTCCGGAAGCGGAGTAACCGCATCAACCCCGTCCCGGAGTAAATTCCAGAATTCCTCCGGACCATTAGCTCCGGGAAAACGAACTCCTATACCAATAATGGCCACATCATCTTTTCTCGCCTGGGTCAAATCCTCGTTTTTCCCGGAGCACCCGACGGATTCCATCTCTTCCCCGCCAAGGTACTGCGACAACTCTGCAATAGAGGGGTAATCCCAAAAAATGGTGGGAGGCAATTCACAACCCAGCCATTCTGAAAGTTCCCCCGATAACATAACCGCTTCATTGGAATCCAGGCCCATGTTTACAAAAGCTTCCCTGGTATTAACCTGTGCAGTTGACAAATGCATTCTTTCGGCAATCTGCTTAACCAGCCAGGTTTCCACTTCTTCTTTGCTTTTTTTGAAATTCAAGTTCTCCATAATAATTACTCGCCCCACAATTCTAAATTTGTTTCAAGGTACCTTTTTTTGTTTAAGCCACGCTGAATCTTGCCGCTCGAAGTTACCGAAATTGTTTTTGGTTTGATAATTTTCATATCAAAAACATGCAGCTGGAATTGTTCTGCTACGGCTTTTCTTACAGCTACAGCAATTTCTTCCCGTATATTCACCAGTTCCTCCGTACTCTTTTCTTTTGTAGCTGCTTCCAGGTGCTTATGCACTTCAGCCACAATTACCAGTTTTTCCTCATTGTCTGCCTCAATAGAAAATGCTGCACAACAACCGGGGCGCAAATCCTGGTGGCTTTCGGTTACAGTTTCTTCAATATCTTGAGGATAATAATTTCTTCCCCGGATAATGATCAAATCTTTTAACCGCCCGGTAATATAAAGCTCACCTTTTTTAAAGTACCCCAGATCCCCGGTTCTAAGAAAAGGCCCCTCACCGGTATCTTTTATATATGCATTAAACGTATGTTCCGTCAATTCCCCTTTATTCCAGTATCCCTGGGCCACGCTTGAACCGGATATCCATACTTCTCCTACGGTTTCTGGAGCGCAATTAACCATAGTTTCAGGATCAACTATCCTGACCATACACTCCGGCGGGGGTTCACCCAGGGAAACAATTTCTTTTGATCCAGGGTCCCCCTTTTCAGCCTCCACGATACGACCGTGTTTTAACTCTTCCACATCAATAACCTCGTAAATACGGGAATTTTTGCTGTTCCCCCCCGTTACAAAAAGTGTAGCTTCCGCCAGGCCATAAACGGGAGAAAAAGCCTCTTTACTGAAACCGTTCTCTTTAAATTCCTGGTAAAACCGTTGCATGGTTTCATTGGAAACAGGTTCCGCACCGTTAAAAGCAACCCTCCAGGAACTCAAGTCAAGGATTTCTTTATCTTTTTCCGTAACCTTGCGCCTACACATTTCGTATGCAAAATTGGGGCCTCCGCTGGTAGTGGCGTTATAACGCGATATTGCCCTTAACCAGCGCATGGGTTTCTGTAAAAAATCTAACGTAGACATCATGATGCAAACACCGCCTACATAAACAGTTTGCAAAACATTTCCAATTAAACCCATGTCATGATAAAGGGGAAGCCAACCCACACCAATATCCTCTTCCGTCAGTCCAAAATACCGGTTACTCATCATTTCATTATGTAATATATTTTCATGGCTAACCATGACTCCTTTTGGGGCACTGGTTGACCCGGAGGTATATTGTAAAAAAGCCAGGTCATCCCTGTTTATTGATATTTCTTCCCAGAGGCCGGCATCATCATCCGAAATTTCATCGGTTGCAAAAACCTGTATACCCTGTATCTGTAACAGAGCATCTATTTCTTGCCGGTATGATTCTACTATCCATGAAGTAGTTAAAATTAACGCAGGCTCAGCATCTTCCAGGATTGAAAGCACCCTGTTTATATTATTGCTTACTCCCGGGGGATAAGCAGGAACCGCAATAACTCCTGCATATAAACACCCTAAAAAAGCTACAATAAAATCAAGGGAAACCGGGGGATAAAACATGACAGCCCTTTCACCCCTGATTTGCATGCTTTGAAGATGTGCCGCTACCGCTTTTGCTTTTTTATCAAGCTCTTCATAGGTTAAAACATGGTTTTCGGTCTCGCCGTTTTCAAGAAAAGTATAAACCCTGCGTTCCGGATGAATCCTGCTCCTGGATTGCAATAAATCTACAATGGTAGATTTTTCAGTAATAAAATTATTTAAAATCCCACTCCTTGTCATATTTTTCCTCCTTGTTTTTAGGTAATATAAAACTCCTGCCAGTGCAGAAGTACAGGCCTGAAATTATTTAGGTTATTTTGGGTTAAATCCAGATTTATGTGTATGATCCCTGCCAACAGCCCGGGTTGCTGACGGACACCCTGTAACCTGACATATTCATGAATATTTTATGAATTTTTACTACATGTATATAATATCAAATACTTGTCACACCTGAGTCACAAAAGCACAAAAATTACTTCTCAAAAATAATTTAAACTATTTTTATAAATTTAATATTATACATATGTCAGGTTCTGTTCATAACCGGCGTATTAAGCAAAAAAGAAGGAACATATTTGGAGACAAACCATGTGCATGTGGAGACAAAACATGTGCATGTGGAGACAAAACATTTGTATATTGTGTATATTGCAGGAGGTTTATAATAATTTGTAGAGGTTAAGGGGCCAGGTTGCCTGGTAAAATGATGAATATTGTACAGCTGTTAAAAAACAACAGGCGAAAAAGTTTATTTTTAGCAACTGTAGTGCATCTCCAGGATGCGGTCTACCCGAAAATTCCGGAATTCTTTTCTATTAAAACAGTACGCTTCCAGGCCGGTAAATCTCCTCCCCCGGTAGTGCATCTCCCCTACTCTTTCGGGCTTAATTTCCCGCCGGGTTTTTTCGTCCCTGTTTTTCAGGTAAGTGATCTGCAAGCAGGCGTCGTTCTCTATGGCTTCTTCAATGAGGCGGATTTTCTGCTCCAGGGGCATTTGCTTTTCAGAGCGCTGGTACTGGTGATTGGTGATAAAACGCATCACCCTCCAGTCAGCCCATATATCTTTTTCCCTTACGGCTCGCTTCAAGAAAACTCCTTCCAGGCTGCGGCAGCGGGACAGGGCTACGTAAAACTGCCCGGAGGCAAACACACCCTTACCCAGATCAATTACCACGCGGTCAAAGGTTTTCCCCTGGCTTTTATGTATGGTTATTGCCCAGGCAAGTTTTACCGGAAACTGCTTGAATGTTCCTACAGCCTCCGAATCCACAGATTCTTCCTCTTCGTTCCAGTAAAAACGAGTTATTTCCCATTTGTTCGGCCTTACTTCTTCCAGGTTGCCGTTTTCCAGGGTTACCTCCAGGCAGTCATCCTTGATGCGGTCAACTGTGCCAACCGTCCCATTGATCCAGCGGCCTTCCGCATCGTTGTTTAAGAGCATTACCCGGGCTCCCTCTTTTAGCTGCAGCACTTCATCAGCCGGGTAGTGCTTTTTGTCCACCTCGCCCTTGACTAAGGCCTCAAAATGGTGCAGTGCCCCCGGCAGCTTCTTTAGCTCTCTCTCATTTCTATCCACCGCCATGGCGTTGGTGGTGGTCAGGTAAATTACATCTTCCGGCAACTGCTCTTCACTTTCAAGAACCCGGCAATTAAGGGCCCGGATATCTTCCTCGATTATGTTTTTATTGCGGATTTTATTCAGCAGCTCTATAAAGGTTTTATCGGACTGGCGGTAAATTTTCTCCAACTCCAGGTATTCAATTTCCATTTCTTTAAAAGCCCGGGAAGCAAAAAAATACTCGCTCTCATAAAACTCCCGAAAAATTTTCCGCTCCTGGCCCACGACTACCGGCGGGATCTGGTAAAGGTCGCCTACGAAAATCATCTGAATGCCCCCGAAAGGCAGTCCGGGTGCCTTGCCGTTTATCCTCAAGAACTCGTCTATGCAGTCCAGGAGATCGGCCCGCACCATGGAAATTTCGTCAATTACAATTGCATCAAGCTTCTGGTATATGGGATCATCTTTTTTGCGGGCGTTTTTCCTTACTTTTTGCACGGTTATATCCGGTTTAAAGCCAAAAAAAGAGTGTATAGTCTGGCCCGCAATATTTACAGCCGCGACACCGGTAGGAGCCAACACCACAATCTGCTTTTCCGTTTGGCAGCGGAAATATTCCAGCAGTGTGGATTTTCCAGTTCCCGCCCTGCCAGTAACAAATACGTTTTTCTCGCTATTTTCCATCAAGTCAAGCGCTTTTTCAAACTGCGGGTTCATTTCAATATTCTCAATCATAAGGTAGCACTACTCCCATATTTTACTTATTTATAATAATATCAATTTTACAAAAAAGGCCTCGACTAAGTAAGATAAAAACGGGTTAAATACCAGTTCACCATAAGAACCAAAACGTAAATCCTTTCATAGCCGGGAAGCTACTTCTACATTTTATCCATCATAAGAAATTATTTAAAGGCCTTATGAAAGATTTGTCATCTTTTATAGGTAGACGGTCCCATTTTATCTTCTCGCCGCCAAAAATCGGTTATTTCAACCTTTGTTTTCTTTCCTTTTTTCTTTCTTTAACTTTTGAAACGCTGCTTCTACTTTTCTCTTGTTTGTTTCCGTATTTTTCTGCATGAATTCTTCCTGTATTTCACACAGGGTTTCGTAAAGCTCTGTGGGATCAAATTTATACTTATCCTTCGAAGTTTCTGATATGCCCAAACCTTGCAAAACAAGTTTCAGTATCCGGTGGCCCTTGTTCTGCCCTGCAAAAGAAAGTTCGCCCGATTCAATGCGGGCTACCAGCGTCTGTGAAACTCCCGCCGCCTGGGCCATCTGGCGTTGGGTCACTTCCGCGGCCTCCCTGATTAACTGCAGGGGACTGCGTAAATTGCCCTCTTCAAGGCAGGCCCTGTCTACCCTGCGCATAAAAAGGTCAAAATCGTTTTTTTCCTCCAGTATTTCCACCCCAACCAGTTTTTCCAAGGCCAGGCTTAACTGCTCCAAAACCCGTTCCTGTATCGAAGTCTCCTGTTTTTTTGTACATTGCATCTGCTGTTTAATAAGCTCTTCTTCAGGTATGCCGCTGTATTCCGACAATTTTTTAAATACTTTCCTGGTCTTGTTTTGGGTTTCCGCATCATCATCGTTTATATTAATAACATTCATCTCCAGATTGGCTATCAGGGCATGGTGGACACCCAGTGCATCAGCAAGCTCTCTCTGGCTTACCCCAATCTGCTCCCTCAACTCCCTTACCGGGCTTACTCTTTCATTCGCCATATTTCTCCTCCTTTCTACCATGTTTGATTATTATTTTATCAGATGCATATTATTATGTCAAATTTTATTCATATTTTGATGTTGATGTTGATTACTATTTCCCGAGAAATAATAATCAATTCTTTCCCCCTCCTCCTCCCCCAAAACGTTCTACTCAAATTTTTGCTCTAAACGGCGGTGATTATTTTTCCGGAGCCTGCATTCTTGTTTTTTGGGGGGCCATAATTTCCAGCACCTTCTCTCCTCCCGCACTTTTTTATGTAATTTTTCGCCCCCACCTGTTATTCCCCCAGGTTATAGCAAGTTTATATCTCCGGCTGCATTCAAAAAACTCTACCTTATCTACCTTTCTACCTTGCACAGTTAAAATTTAGCGTTTAAAATAATATTAGCAACGCACATTTTTTGTTGTGTATTTCCATACAGTTTTACAGTTATATCCCAGATAAAACCAGGAAGGAGGTCATAGAATATATGAGTATAGACAGGCAGACTAATAGCCGAGAAATATCGCAAAAAAGAGCCAAGGAACTTAAAGGGCGTATTGCTGACTACCTGGATGCCGCCCGGGAGATACCTACCGGTTTTCGTGAATGGGAGCGGATCAAGGAAAACCAGGAAAAAATTATGGAGGTGCTTGGAGCCACTTCTGAAGATTGGTACAGCTGGAAGTGGCAGCTGCGCAACCGTGTTAATGACGCAGAAAAACTAAGTAAACTGATTAACCTTTCTTCATCGGAATACGAGGAAATTAGCACTACCGGTTCCCGTTTCCGTTGGGCTATCTCTCCTTACTATTTAAGTCTTATCAACCCGGATAACCCGGTAGACCCGGTTCGCCTGCAGTGCATACCTACTATACAGGAATATTACGACACCCAAGGCGATCAGGATCCCATGGATGAAGAACACACTTCCCCGGCTCCGGCGATAACCAGGCGCTATCCGGACCGACTGATAATAAACATTACCAACCAGTGCGCCATGTATTGCCGGCACTGCCAGCGGCGCCGCAACATTGGAGAAGTAGACTACCATGCCCCCCGGGAAGATGTGCAAAAAGCCCTGGAGTACATCCAAAACAATCCGGAAATAAGAGATGTACTTATAACCGGCGGGGACGCTTTTATGCTGGAAAACAAAACTATAGACTGGGTTTTAACCGAACTTGACCGGATTCCTCACGTAGAAATCAAGCGCTTAGGCACACGCACCCCGGTAACCATGCCCTACCGGGTTGATGACGAGCTGGTGGAAATACTGTCCCGGCATCTTCCGGTGTATGTAAATACCCACTTTAATCACCCGCTGGAAGTAACACCGGATGCCAGGGAAGCCTGTCTTAAACTGGCCGGGGCCGGGGTAGCATTAGGCAACCAGGCGGTATTGCTGCACCGGGTTAACAGCAATCCCCATGTTATGAAAAAGCTTAACCACGAGCTTTTAAAAATCATGGTTCGTCCTTATTACATTTTTCACGCCAAAGAGGTTAGAGGAACTTCTCACTTTAGAACCCGTGTGGAAGAAGGGATGGAAATTATGGAACACCTGAGGGGCTATACTTCGGGCCTGGCTATTCCCACCTATCTGGTAAACGCTCCAAAGGGCCACGGGAAAACACCCATGTTGCCGGAATACCTGATTGGTATGGGGCGGAACAAGATAACCATAAGAACCTGGGAAAACAAAGTATTTGATTACGAAAACCTGGAACCCGGGGGAGGCTACGAGTAACCTTCGTGGCTTCTAGTTTTTCAGGGGTTTTCTCCTGGATCAAGTATCAGGAGATGCCTTATTAGAAGTTTTAAATAAAAAGTAAAAAGTAGGAAGTACCTCCTACCGTATTGTTTGTTTGTGTATTTATTTTAAAGGTGGAAGAACCAAGTGAATATTCTGCTGGTGGATAAAAACCACAAGGTTTACGAACAAATTAATAAAATCCTGCTGGACCATGACCTGGACGATAATTACTGCCTCAGGCAAGCTGTAAACCAGGAAAAAGCGTTCTATTACCTGGAAAGCGAAAATATAGATATTATTATTTTTTATGCAGATCCTGACAATTCAAGCAAACTGGAGCTGCTAAAAAAAATTAAAGACATGGTATTTGAAGCTCCGGTAATTTTGATCTTAGAGCAGAAAAATAAAGAAATCCTGCATGAGGCTTACCTCTGGGATATTTACGATTACCTTCTTTTACCCCTGGAGGATATTGACTTTCTGCTGCACCTGCAAAACGCTTCCAGCATGGTAGTCTCGTTAAACGAGCGTAAAAAAGCAGAAGATTTCCTGCAGAAAAACATTGAACAGCTATCTATAACCCTGCACTCTATTGGAGATGGAGTGATCGTTACCGATAACCACGGATACGTTACTTTATTAAACCAGCAGGCGGAAAATCTCACCGGATGGTCTTTCCGGGAAGCAGTTGATAGACCGCTGGACAAGATTTTTCGTATAACATGTGCACAATCCGGGGAAACACTTACCAGTCCGGTGCAGAAAGTTTTGGAAACCGGGGAAATTGTTTATTTATCCCAGGGCACTACCCTGATTTCCCGGGAAGGAACCAGGCGTATTATTTCCGACAGCGCATCTCCCATTCGCAGCCACGAAGGAGCGTTAACCGGCGTGGTTATGGTATTTTCCGATATAACCGAACAGTACCAGGCCCGCAGTGAATTGAGGGAAAGCGAAGAAAAATTCAGGACCCTGGCGGAAAACTCTCCCTTCGCCATAATGATATACCAGGAAGACCAGTGGGTTTACGCAAATCCCGCGGCAGAAGATATCTGCGGTTATTCGCAGGAAGAGCTGCTGCAATTGAATTTTTGGGACATAGTTCACCCCGAATTCAGGGAACTAATCCGGGAAAGGGGCAGGAAAAGGCAAGCCGGAGAGCCCGCCCCCTCTCCTTATGATTTTAAAATTATTAGTAAAACCGGGGAAGAAAAGTGGGTATCGCTATCCGGAGCTTCTACTATTTACCGGGGTAAGCCGGCGGGCTTTATTATGGTTATAGATATTACCGACCGCAAACGTGCCGAGGAAGCCCTGCAAGAATCGGAAGAAAGACACCGGGAAATTTTATCTACCATGGAAGACGGCTACTACGAAGTTAATCTTGCCGGCGTGGTTACCGATTGCAACAGGGCCGCCGCCAAAATGATGGGTTTCTGCCCGGATGAATTAATAGGGTTTGATTTTAAAGATTTAAGCACCGACCCGGAAGACGTCTACCGCAAATTTAACCAGGTTTACCTTACCGGCACCCCAAGCCACAACGTAGGGCTGGATCTGATCCGTAAAGACGGCTCGGTGCGCTACGGCGAGTTTTCCATTACCCCTACGCGTGATGAAAAAGGCAATATTACCGGTTTCCGGGGCGTAGGGCGAGACCTGACGGAACGCAAGCGCTACGAAGAACAATTGAAATACCTGAGTTTCCACGACCAGCTTACCGGCCTTTATAACCGCGCTTATTTTGAAAATGAATTAAAAAGGCTGGAACAAAGCCGTGAATATCCCATTACCATTATTTCCGCCGACCTGGATGGCCTGAAACTGGTTAACGATACCATGGGGCATGAAAAAGGTGATGATCTGCTGGTATCCTGTGCCCAAGTGCTAAAAGATTCTATGCGCAGCTCTGATATACTGGCACGGGTTGGCGGCGATGAGTTTGCCGCTATACTACCCCGTACAGAAGAAAAAGTGGGTGAAAAAATTGTGAGCAGGATCCGCCAGCACATGGAAAATTACAACCGGGAACACCAGCAACTTCCCCTTAACCTGTCCCTGGGAATAGCCTGCGCCAGGCAAGAAAACTGCCTGCTACAGGAAACATTCAAGGAAGCTGACGATGCCATGTACCGCGATAAGCTCCATAAAGGAGCCGGGGCAAGGTCACAGATAATTAACTCCCTCTTAACTACCCTGGGGGAAAGGGATTTTATTACTGAAGGCCACCTGCGCAGGATGGAAGAACTTTGCCTTAAAACAGGGGAAAAAATTAAACTTTCCCAGAAGCAGCTCGCCGACCTTGGACTCCTGGCCCGGGTTCATGACCTCGGCAAAGTAGGAATCCCGGACAATATACTTTTTAAGCCGGGAGCCCTTACTGAAGAAGAATGGAAAACCATGAGCAAACACCCGGAAAAAGGTTACCGTATTGCTATTTCCTCCAGCGACCTGGCCGGCATTGCCAACCTGATTTTAAGGCACCACGAAAGGTGGGACGGTAACGGTTACCCGCTGGGCATAAAAAACGAAGAGATACCCATAGAATGCCGTATCCTGTCTATAGTGGATGCCTACGACGCCATGACCAGCGACCGCCCCTACCGCCGGGCTTTAAGCCATAAAAAAGCCCTGGAAGAGCTCAGGCGCTGCGCGGGAAGCCAGTTCGATCCCTGGCTGGTAGAAGTTTTTATCGAAATCATTGAAAATGAGGGAAAAGAAAAAGAAGAAGATAAAGAAAAAGACTAAGCCTGGCTTACTTCCAGGCCCACTTGACCTTCCGCCTGAATTAACCCGCACGCTATCTATCCCCGGGAGGCAGCGCACTCCCGGCACAAGCCCTTTATATAGTATTCCTGCTCCTGGATTACGTATCCCTTTTCCAGGCGGCGGGAAAAACCGGGCATTTTTATATCCCGCAAACATTCCGCAGCTCCACAGGAATTGCAAATAAAATGAGGGTGACAGTGCCCCCTGCTCCCGCATCCGCACAGGGCAAATCTCCATACCCGGTCTCCTGTTTCCACCCGGTGTACCAGGCCGGCCTTTAAAAAAGCTTCCAGCGAGCGGTATACGTTAGCATAATTCAACTCTACCCCGGCGGGAAGCCTTTCCGATATTTCCTGCTGAGTAAGGGGCCGGGAAGCTTCATGCAGAATATTTATAATAGCTTTTCTACCGCTTGTCCTTTTAAGGCCCGCTTCTTTAAGCATATTTCCCGCTATATCTTTTTTCATTTTTATCACCATTTCTAACCGGTGCTTACCGCATATCTTTACTTAAATATGATTGTACCACTGTCTTAGCCAGAAGCAAACCGCCTGAATACATAGTTTTTCACCTGTTTATAAAACAGGGAAATAAAAAATATTACCGTTGCACAAAGCACTATAGCAGCACCGGAAGGAATATCACAATATAAGGTAAACAAAAGGCCGGATACTCCGCTGAACAGGCCTACTACTACAGAAATGGCCAGCATTCCCTTGTAATTTTGGCTAAACCGGTATCCCGCCGCCGCCGGTATTACCAGCAGTGCCGAAGACAGAACCACCCCTACCACCATTACCGAAGCCAACACACTCAAGGCCAGCGCCACCATCAGGCCCAAATAAATTTGTTTCACCGGCAGCCCGTTGGCCCTGGCCAGCTCTTCATCAAAAGATACGGCCAGCAGTTCTTTAAAAAAGAAGACAATAAACAACAATACCCCTGTCATAACCCCACCCAGAAAGTAAAGGTCGTTGTAGGAAACTGTTAGTACGTTCCCAAAGAGCAAGCTAAAAAGCTCGGGGTAGTAACCTTCTTTCAAGCTTATCAGGGTAACTCCCAGCGCCATCCCTCCGGCAAAAAAAACACCTGTAACCGTGTCCGCCTGCATTTTTCCCTGCTTGGTTATATACCCCACCAGCAGGGATACTACCACGGCAAAAACGCCGCCGGTGTACAGGGGATTAACCCCGGCCAGGGCTCCCATGGCCAACCCGCCCAACATGGAATGGGAAACCCCGGCCCCCATAAAAGAGAGCCGGTTGGAAACTACAAAAAAAGAAAGTATCGAGCACAGCAGCCCGGCCATAACTGCGGCCATAAGCGCTCTCTGCATAAAACCGTAAAGCATGAATTCCTCCAAGACAATCACTTTACTCGTCTCCTTTCCATAACACTGTATCCAGCCAGCATTCCCAACTCACAGCTATACGCTTCCCCAAGGCGCGGGCTTTGTAATACCTCTGAAGGTCTGCCATGTAAATGCATGGTACGGTTAATACAGTAAAGCCATTCCATGTGGGTGGCTACAGCAGCCAGGTCGTGAGATACCATTACTACTGTTAAGCCCCGCTCTTCCTGAAGTTTTTTCAGCAAGTCCATAAAACGGTGCCGGGTAGGAAGATCCAGGCCAGTATTTGGCTCATCTAAAAGCAATAGTCCCGGTCCCCTGGAAAGTGCTCTGGCCAGGAAAACCCGCCGTTTCTGTCCTGCGGATAGACAGTGAAAAGGCTGATTCCGGTGTTCATCCATTTCCACCTCCTTCAGGCTTTCCCTGGCTTTGCTGCGGTAAGCAAGCCTCCAGGGTCTTCCCATTAGCCGGGGAGTAAAAAGTCCCATGGACACCACATCTAAAACAGAAAGTTGAATCTCGGGTGAAACATCGAGGCATTGCGGCATATATCCCACTTTATCCCTTTTATTACCCATCCTGCAGGGATTGCTTCCATATATTTCTATAGCACCTCCATCCGGGCGAAGCATGCCCAGTAAAAGGCGTAGCAAAGTAGTTTTGCCCGCCCCGTTAGGTCCAATAATTCCCGCCGCTTCCCCGGCATTTACTTTCATGCTGATATTTTCTAGTATAGCCTTGCCCTCCAGGCTAACCGACACCTCGCTGGTATAAACTACTGTTTTTTCCCCTTCCTTCATGGAATCCCCTCCAGCTCAAGTAAAACAATCTCATTCCAGAGCTTTTTCAAACAACTCCGTGTTGTAACGCATTAACTCCAGGTAGCCGTCTCTACCGGGAACTTTTTCCCCGCCAAGGGGATCCAGGATTAAAACCTCCCCATCAATCTCTTCTGCAATTATTTCTGCATTCTGCTTTCTCAACTGGGGCTCGGCAAATATTACCTCGATATCGTATTCTTCCGAGAGCTGCACCAGCTCGCGTAACCACATGCCGGAGGGTTCGTCTCCGGGAAACTCTTCTACCGCCGCCACCTCTTCCAGCCCGTAACGTTCCGCATAATAGTTCCAGGCAGAATGATAAGAAATAAATCCGCTTCGGGTAAAACCGGTAGCCGTTTCTTTAATCTCTTCATCAAGTTCTGCTAACTTTCGCTGAAATTCTTCCAGGTTATTATTAAAATAATCTTCCTTTTCCGGGGATACCCGGGAAAGGTTTTCCTTCACCAGTGGTGATATTATTTCCTTTACCTTTATTGGATCCAGCCAAACATGGGGGTCGCGGGGGCCATGGCAGTGGTTGTGATCGTGGCTTTTTTTATAACTTTGTTTTTCCCGGTCCCGCTCTAAATGCAGGTGTTCATAATCCAGTAACTGCTCCCCTTTTAAATGCTCCATCACTTCAATTTCAACAGCTTCTTCCTCCCCGGCCAGGCCTAATACCCAATCATCCAGGCCACCTCCTATGTAAAACAATAATTCGGCCCGGGCCACATCGCGAGCCTGGCCGGGAGTGGGCTCAAAGGTATGTGGGCTGTCTCCCGCAGAAAGTAGACATTTAACCTCTACTTTTTCTCCTCCTACTCTGCATACAATATCGGCAAGAGGAAAAATAGTGGTAACCACTTTTATTTTCCCCGGTTTTCCATCCTGTTTCTGTTCCTCCATGGCGCAACCGGAAACTATAATAACAGAAGCCAAAAAAGCTACCAGCACACCTTCCAGGGCTTTTCGCAGTAAAAAACATGGCTTCACCAGCATTACCCCCTTTAATTTACAGGCAGCAGTAAACGCAACTCATTTGCATTTGTAATATATATTACCTCTATCTTTTTTTTATGTCAATTAAATTAGCGCTACCCAAGCCAGATGCAAGATGGAGGGGGTAGGAAGATGTCGAAGCACCAGTGTGGGTGCTACTTGAGCCGGGGTAAAGTTATTACCTTTGGGTTATTTTTATGTCAGCAGAAAACATTCCCTGTGGTGCAGCAAGCAAAAGGGGTGTGTTTATACCGTCAGCGAGCATTGATTTGCTATATCAAACAAGCGCAGCGGCTAAAGATAAGCCGCTGCGCTTGTTTGATTGTCTCAATTGTTAAAGAAACCTGCTGCCAAACCAGCAGTATTTGTCCCGGTTATCAATTTCCAGAAAGCCCGATTTCCACCTGCTCGCTAACCGCCTCCGTTCCACCCAGGATACGTATCTCGTTAATATTATTTAACCGGATAAAATCGGCAACTTCCGGGGGAACCCTGTCATCAACCATCAATATACACGCGTTTTCTTCAGCTGCCATTACCCCTCCGGCCAGCGCATCAGGAAATTCTTCACCCGTGGCTATAAAAGCCTTCTCCGGGGTAGAAAGCCCTTCTTGAGTTTGCACAAACTCTTCTACAAATTCTACCGAATTGGTATAATGATGAGGATTGTTTATGGACTTAGCTTCAAACTCCAGAACTTCTTCAACCGGTCCTACCGCCTCACCCAGTACTACCGGGTTTTCAGTCCCTTGAAGCACAGGAAGTACTTCCTCCGGAACTTCGTTTGTCCTGCTTAATATAATCGATCTGTTTGCCTGTGCCGCATAAGGCGAAGCAATCAGGGCATCCCTGAAATCGGTGCCTTCCACTACCACAGGTTGTCTCAAATCGTCGAATTCTTCGTCAATCAACCTGGAAGTATGGTACCGGTTTTCCCCTCCTATGCGGTCCAATTCCAGCCCCATGTTGGCAAGCTCTTGTTCCACGCTTTCTGTAATAGCCGCTGTACCCCCCAGTATTATCGCATGTTCAGCCTCCAGTCTTTCTATTTCTTCTACTGTTACCTCCATCAACTGGTCGCTGCGGGTAAGCAAAATAGGAGCGTTGTATTCATACGCCAGGGGAACTCCGGATATAGCGTCAGGAAAATCGTCCCCCCGGGCTATCACTACAGTCTGAGCAGATTCCTTGCTTTCCTTGCTTATTTCAACAGCAGTCTCGTAGCGGTCCTGCCCGGCATACCTTCCCAGGCACATAACGGGTTCTTCTTCCATTATTTCGTCTATCCCGTTATCCAGCTCCCTTACTACAATCTCCTCCGTTTCGTATTCTGCAATTATTTCTGTATCCTCAAACATATCCAGCTGCCAGGTTAAAACCCTGTCTTCTATTTCTCCAGCATTGTGGCTTTCCGGTTCCACCGGGAGTTCCATTACAAACTCCATGCTTATTAAATCTTCCAACAATTCTTTCTCCATTTCATCTTCATACTCTTCACCTTCATACAGGATGCGCACCTGCTGTAAGTTTTCGGATTCGCCCGGTCCCAGTTCCATATGTACATCCTGTTCTACATCTTCTTCCTCTTCTACTTCGGTTAATTCCACTTCGCTTAATTCATCATAAACCATGCTAAATTTTAATCCTTCTTTATCTTCCCCGGAAATCCTGGTTACTTCAATTTCCTCATCTTCTTCAAACTCTTCTTCCGTTTCTTTAAAAGGACATTCTCCTTCTTCCTCCTTGAACGCCTCGTATTCCATAGCATCCATAAAAAATGTAATATCTAAATCAGCGCTGTTATCCTCGTTAATAGTTAATTTGGTTTCGTACTCCAGGCACCCGCCAATCACAAACAATGCCGCCGCAGCCAATACCACTGCAATCTTTTTAAAGCTTAAACCATACATTTTTTTCACACTCCTTTGGTTATTCTACAAAATAAATGCCCTGTCTTAATTAATACCGGTTTCATACCGCTGCGCCGGGAAAATAGCGCCATTGCACGCCCTCCAAACCTGCCTCAGCAACAAATGATTCATCGCCCTTTAGTTATATTACTTCAGTTCTATTACTTGCTTTTATTCTATCAGTGAACTACTCCCGCTTTCGCTTCGCTTAGAAGCGGGAGCTTCCTGGTCAATATGGCTAACGCCACAAGTTTACCCAGGCTCGAAGGGTAGTCCCTACCCCGATCATGCCAGTTACCCGGCTATCTTTTCTAGATTTAGGCTTGCATTATAATCCCGATCTATCTCTAAACCACAAACTGAACATTTATATACCCTACAACCTAAATCTTTAGTTTGCTTTGACTCGTTGGTACATGAAGAACACAGTTGAGAACTAGCATAGTTTGCAGGAGCTACATACAGCTGTCTTCCATACCAGTCAGTTTTGTATTCCAACATTTTGCGGAACATACTCCATGATGCTTCTGAAATAGCTTTGGCAAGTTTGTGATTCTGCAACAGATTTTTTACTCGTAAGTCCTCAATCACTATCGCTTGGTTTTCGCTAATGATCTTAGAACTTACTTTATGCAAAAAATCTTGACGTTGGTTATAGATTTTCTCATGCAACTTGGCAACT
>Ga0207421_10002626_pt1 | contig 22171 bp, 22 predicted proteins | sample SodLakKL_010_SED_4_FD_187542 | JGI IMG/M metagenome (GOLD analysis project Ga0207421, IMG submission 187542) | Alkaline sediment microbial communities from Lake Tanatar, Kulunda Steppe, Russia - 8KL_010_SED (SPAdes) (version 2) | ecosystem: Environmental > Aquatic > Non-marine Saline and...
ATCATCGTGCGAATGTGCCATTGATGGGGTAGCCACCAAGACTATAAAAATAAAAGTAAATATCAATATATTTCCAATTTTCATTTAGTTACACCTCATACTATTTTTGAATAAGAACTCTATAGATTTCATTAGAGTAATTTTCTTATTGTGTTACGGTAGCTAAAAATAATGTTATTAATTACTTAAGGGTGACTATTTGAATAATACTCATTACCTTTTTAGTTAATAAAAACTGATTTAAGGTAAACTTGTGTTGTTAAAAAGAAAGATGTAAAATATGCTAAGTTAAATTACCGCAATTGATATATAATATAAAAATTAATAATTTAATTTACTCAAAAATCAAGTAAATTTGTTTAAGCTATCCTTAATTCAATTTAAAATTAACTCTGAACCCTAGAGGAAAACTCATGGAACTTTTAGCAACATCTAATCTTAATTTTGCATATGCTGATGGTAGCTCCGGTGTTAATAACATCAATATCAAAATCAATAAAAGTAAAAAAGTAGCTTTTGTTGGACATAATGGATCTGGGAAGTCGACATTGTTCTTGCTTTTAAATGGAACATTTAAACCTGAAAGCGGTAATATTTATTATAAAGGTGAAAAAATAAATTATGACTCAAAAGCCCTAAGAAACCTTAGAAAGGAAATTGGTATTGTCTTTCAAAATTCAGACGATCAAATTTTTTCTCCTTCTGTTTATGAGGATGTTGCTTTTGGGCCAGCAAATCTTGGTTTTTCCAAAGAAAAAACCGAGACTCTCGTAAAAGGGGCTTTAGAATATGTTGGACTAACAAATGTCAAAGATAAAGCACCACATCACCTGAGTGGGGGACAAAAGAAGAGAGTTGCTATTGCGGGTATAATTTCTATGGAGCCAGAGGTGATTATTTTGGATGAACCTCTATCAAATCTCGATCCAATGGGTGCGGATGAGATTATGGACTTGTTGAATGAAATTAATCAGGCAGGAAAAACAATCTTAATATCAACACATGATGTTGATCTTGCATATAGGTGGGCTGATTATGTTTACATTCTTTCTAAAGGAAATATAATTGGAGAAGGTACTCCTCAGGATGTTTTTAATCAACCAGAACTTCTGAAAAAAGCACATTTACGTCAACCAGTTACTTTAGAGACATACCATGAATTAAAACGAAGGGGTCTTGCTGTTGGTGGAGAAGCTCCATCAAGTGTTTTAGAGCTTGTAGGAACACTGAAACCTCCTGAATTAATGTGGGTTGATGTAACCCCAGGAACAAAGGTTGGAGATACTATAAACCTTGGGATAATGTACGGGGAGTTTGCAGAGAATTCTCCTTATGAAGCTGTCAATGGTGAAATCGTTTATATTAATAATGATGGCAGAGCTATTGTTGAAATGAAAAGACACGAAATTAAAGCAGGTGGGATTGTAATTTATGACGTTGAGGACTATGAATCTTCATATGTTCATCAATTAATTAAGAATGCTGAAATTGATATAGTGGGTGCTATGGGTAAAAAAAGTAAGATGTTGGCTGAAACAGATGGAATATATCTAACCATTACTTCAAGTGTCATCGATAAATCTATCCTAACGGCTTTGTGTGGAAAAAGGTGCCTTATATTAACAAATGGTGGAATGGTTGAACATGCAAAGAACCGAATTAAAAACTATGCAGAGACCAGTGGAATTGATTTAAATGTAAGTATACTTAAAAAAAATTCTGAAATTATAAGAGAAAACTTGGGTGATACAAAACTTAATGTAATCACATAAGTAAGTATTAAACATAACCTAAATTTTCATATATTCTTTTTGTAAAAGGAGTGCATCTTGTTCAAGGCTTGAACTCTCACAAATGATCGATCCTTCAACATTGAAATCTTTAAGTGCTTTTAACAAGGATAAATAATCAAAGCTTGAATCTTGTAAGTTTAAATGCCTTTTCTCACCTGCGCCTCCATATTCAATTCCAGATATATGGGCATGTATGTTATGTATTCCTTCATAACCAAGCTGCTCTTCTAAAAAAGAAAAAATTTCATGGAACTTGTCATACCCATTTATTTCTCCTTTACTTCTTGCATAAAGGTGTGAAAAATCAATACAAGGGAGAACACCGTCTAAAGATTGGCTCAAACTAGCTACCTCTTGTAATGAACCGAATTGTGACTTTCTTCCTGTGGTTTCTGGTCTTAATATTATATCTAATCCGGTTTGTTTCAAATTTTCAATAACTGAATCCATGTGATTTTCAATAGTGTGGAAAACCTTGCTATGGTTTAGATTATGATAGTATCCAGGATGGAAAACCAGCGAATGAGCACCACACATAGACCCAATTTTTGCAGCTGTTTGAATTCTTTGAATGCTATTTTTAATAGTATTTTGTTTTAATGAATTTAAATTGATAAAATAAGGAGCATGTACACTTAAGCTTATTTTATTTAAAGATGCAATGGAATTAACATTAGATGCAGTGGTTTCTTGCATCTTAACGCCTCTGACAAATTCTAGTTCCATGCAACTAAGGCCTAATTGGCTTATGTATTTGATACCTTCAATACTACTTCTTTTTTTAGAATGTAGGGGAATCCCTGCTGTTCCAAATAGAATTTTACTTTGTTTCAACTTTATACAATTCCTATATGAAGTTTTACATCTTTTGCTTTTTTCTCCGATAATCTATCTTTGAAAAGTTCAATTAATGCATCAGTATCTTCAGGATCTAGTGCCCTGATATCTTCTTTGTCTTCTAATATAAGATCGACTAAATAGTTTAATTCGTCGTTTGACAAAAAAGATAATCTTTTTTTAAAATCCTCTGATGATTTTGCAATTCTATGCGAAATAGGTCTTAAAATGTATGGATATTGATGGCCCATAGGAGATTTTATGTTACCCTTTTCCTCTGGAGCTAACTTATTGAAAATTTGAATATCTGTTGAGTTAAATTGCCTTCCCATAATTAATCATCTACTATTTATTGAATTAAGTTTAATTATTCTTTGAGTCAATTAAATGTTTTTGAATGGTTTTTTATATTTAGGTGCAAATGTATAAATTACTATATTATTATAAAATTAATTTCCCATTAGAATCAATTATACCTTTTTTTATTCGGGTTGAAGAAATAGGTTTTCCATCTTCTGCCAAGATATAATTGATCTGTATGATTTTTATTAAATTAAGTCCATTTTTTTCCCTAAACTCATTGATTTTTAAAGCATTATTATACGTTTCAGGGGAAACTACAATGTAATCATAATCATATTCTATAGCTGGTCCAAATGAATTGTTTAATTCAAATATTCTATAATTAATATTACCAGCATATTTTGTGTTCATGTAATGAATAATTTTATTTTTTCTAATATGATATTCTGAAACATTAGTCTTAGAATTGTTGGCCATTTTATCAGATGTCACTCCGATATGAACTTCTCCTCCGTTAGTAGCTAATTCAACTGCTTTTTCAAGAAGTTTTTTATGCCCATAATGAAGGTATTCAAAAGTGCCACCTACAGCTACAGTACTCATCAAATATTGAATGTATTATTATCAGATAAATTTTTGTAACAAAATTAATCTTAATTCTTAAAGTCAATCTAGCAAAAAATCTAATCAGGTACTTTAATAAAATTATAGAACCCCTAATTAATTTCACATTATCTAAAAATACCTATATATATGACTAGATTATTTTAAGATACATATATGAATAAACTTGTATTAAATTGATTTAAAGTAAAATAAAAAACATCTAAAACTTATATTTTTGTGAAGAACGTATAACAATTAACAATTAGTAAAATAAACTTTAAATTTTTTTATTCAATGGAGTTAATGAAATGTCACAAATATCTTTAGAAGATCTGGATCACGTTGGCCCTGCAACAGCTCAAAAGCTAATTGATGCTGGATTTAATACAATTGAAGCAATAGCAGTTGCATCTCCATCCGAAATAGCAACAAGTGCCGATATAGGAGAGTCCACTGCTTCTAAAATAATAAATGCTGCTAGAAAATCTGCAGATATAGGGGGTTTTGAAACAGGTGACTCTGTTCTAGAAAGGAGAAAACTTGTAGGTAAATTAACTACTGGATGTATTGAGTTTGATGAAATGCTTGGTGGTGGAGTTGAAACACAAGCAATAACTGAACTTTATGGAGAATTTGGGTCGGGGAAAACTCAAGTAGCACACCAGCTTGCAGTTAATGTTCAACTTCCTAAAGAAAAAGGAGGGTTGAATGGATCTGTTGTGATGATAGATACAGAAAATACATTTAGGCCTGAAAGAATTGCTCAGATGATCAAAGGAATTTCTGAAAAACATGGTGAGGAGTTTGACCATGAAGAGTTTTTAAAGCATATACATGTAGCTCGTGCATATAACTCAAATCATCAAATTTTGCTGATTGATTCAGCTTCAGAATTAGCAAATGAACTTAAGGACTCAGAACGTCCAGTTAGACTTATTATAGTCGATTCTTTAACGGCTCATTTCCGTGCTGAATATGTTGGGAGAGGAACATTAGCTGATAGACAACAAAAACTGAATAAACATTTACATGACCTGCAGAGAGTAGGGGATTTGTTTAATGCAGCTGTTATAGTTACCAATCAAGTAATGTCTAAACCAGATGCTTTCTTTGGTGACCCTACAAAACCTATCGGAGGACATATATTAGGCCATACTGCAACTTTCAGGTTATATTTGAGAAAATCAAAAGGCGATAAGAGAATTATTAGACTTGTTGATTCTCCAAATCTTCCAGATGGCGAAACCATAGTGTCTGTGACTACAGATGGACTACAAGATGCTTAATTTTATTTTTATTGGCTACTATGATATCTAGATTTAAAGCAATAGTTATTGATATTGATGGAACAATAACTCATCCTGATAGAAGCATTAATTGTGATGCTGTTGAACTAATGAGGACATTAAAAGTTCCGATTATTTTGGCAACAGGAAATATATACTGTTATGCACGTGCAGCCTCTAAGCTCATTGGGCTAGAAGGGGCTGTAATCGCAGAAAATGGGGGAATTTATTCTACATCATATGATGCAAAGCCTAAAATAACTTTGAATGCTATTGCTGACTGCAAGAAGGCCCTAGAATATCTTAAAAAATATATCCATCTTTCATTACTTGATTCTGGGGATAGAAAAACAGAAATAGCTCTGAGAAGGGATTTTGATGTTGATTATGCTAAAAAAATTTTAAGTTCCACGAATTATGATGTTGAAATAGTTGATACAAATTATGCAATTCATATTAAGAATAAAAACATAAATAAAGGAACTGGTTTACTAAACTTATCTAAAGAGCTAAACTTGAATTTAAAAGACTTTATCGCGATTGGGGACTCAGAGAATGACCGAGAGATGTTGCAATCTGCAGGCTTCAGTATTGCTCTAGCAAACGCTGATAAACTTACTAAAGAAAAGGCAGATATTGTCACAACTAGCTCATATGGAGATGGTGCAATTGAAGCAATTCAGTATTTGCTAGATAAGAGTATGATAGATAAAAGTTGATTTATTCAAAAAAGAGATACTATAGTAATTTGTAATGTGCAAATTTTGTATAGTATTTTACATTTTTTAAATATCAACTTGTTCATTTTGGGGTGCTTTTTTACCTTTTGCTATAGCTTTATCTATTACTATATAGTCTTTTATTGCACGAACAGACTCAAATGGTAGTATTATATATTCACCTTCCTGTTTATACTTTGAAATATCTAGTGCCATATCTGGCTTTATTACCAAGCTTACAAGCCTACTAGATTTTATATCCATAACGATATTAAACAGGATTCCAACTTCACTTCCATCAGTTGCCATTACTTGTTTATTAGATAAATTCTTTGCAAATATTTTAGCCATTGAAAATCTCCTTTTTTCTTGTTAAATAAAAGTTATCTATAACCCATATATGAAGTTCGCTCTTCAGGAATTGCTCCACCTTTAAATTGTTTTTCAATGTTTTGATAATATTCGAGTAAATTTTCAGATATTGTAGGTCTAACTTTTTTAAGAGCTTCTCTGAAATATTTCATTTCCACTTCACTTGACTCGAAATTATTTCTTAATGAAAGCATGACACCTTCTCTACAAACAGCTTCTATATCTGCTCCCACATATCCTTCAGTCATGTCTGCTAGCTCCTTTATATCCACATCTTTTGCCAAAGGTATATTTTTGGTATGTATTTTGAAAATATTAACTCTCCCACTTTTGCTAGGAGAGCCCACAAGTACCATTCTATCAAATCGGCCTGCACGTAAAAGGGCAGGATCCATTATATCGGGCCTGTTTGTTGCAGCTATAACAACAATTTCTTTTAATGGCTCAAGTCCGTCAAGCTCCGTAAGTAACTGATTGACGACTCTTTCTGCAACTTTACCACCTTCGGTTGTAGCACCTCTAATAGCAGCTATTGAATCAATTTCATCAAAGAAAATCACACACGGTGAAACTTGTTTAGCTTTTTTAAACATTTCTCTAATAGCCTTTTCAGATTCACCAACCCATTTTGAAAGCATTTGAGGTCCTTTTATACTTATAAAATTAGCATTTGATTCACTTGCTACTGCCTGTGCAATCAAAGTTTTACCAGTACCAGGTGGCCCATAAAGTAAAATTCCTTTGGGGGGCTTTATTCCCATTTGGATGAATTTTTCAGGTCTTTTTAAAGGCCATTCTACAGTTTCTACAATTTCCCTTTTAACTTTATCAAGTCCACCAACGTCTGGCCATTTAACTGTAGGCATTTCAACAAAAACTTCTCTTAAAGCAGAAGGTCCTATTTCCTTTAAGGCATTTTCAAAATCTAAAGATGAAACCGATATTTCCTCTAATTTTTCAGTTGGTAATTCTTCATCTAAATTTAAATCTGGCAGAAATCGTCGTAATGCTCTCATTGCAGATTCTTGAACTAATGCCAATAAGTCTGCTCCAACAAAGCCTTGTGTGTGTTTTGCAAGTTCATCTAAATCAACATTTTCTTCAAGAGGCATCCCACGTGTGTGAATCTGTAAAACTTCTAATCTGCCAGAGATGTCAGGAACTCCAATTTCAATCTCTCTGTCAAATCTGCCTGGTCTTCTAAGCGCAGGATCAAGTGCATCCAAACGATTGGTTGCACCAATTACCATTACTTGACCTCTTTCTTCCATCCCGTCAAGCATTGTTAGGAGTTGGGCAACTACACGTCTTTCAACTTCACCAGTAACGTTCTCACGCTTTGGGGCTATTGAGTCAATCTCATCTATGAAAATTATTGAAGGAGCATCAGCAGTTGCATCTTCAAATATGTTCCTGATACGCTCTTCACTTTCTCCATAATATTTACCCATAATTTCGGGTCCTGCTATATAGAGGAAATTAGCGCCGGCCTCGTTAGCAACAGCTTTAGCAATTAAAGTTTTGCCAGTACCAGGTGGGCCATATAAGATTACACCTTTTGGTGGATCTATGTTTAATCTTTGAAAAAGCTCAGGATGCTTCATAGGTAGTTCAATCATTTCTCTAACTCTTTGTATCTCCTCACCAAGACCACCAATGTCTTCATATGCAATTCCTTTAGCAGTTTCATAACCTCTCACTGGTTTTTGTCTAAGCTCTACTTCTGTTGTTTCTGTAATGATCAAGACCGTATCGGAAGGATATGTTTCAATCGCAATCAATGGTATGGCCTGGCCTCCTGCCATTGGGCTTGTCATTGGCTGAGTCATTGAACTTATAATTGGAACGACATCACCTTCAACAACAGGTCTCTTTTGCATATTGTGTTTTATTATTTGACTGGTGTTTTCTCCAAATTCAATAACAACTCCCTCTGGGGGGGCAAGAACGATTTTTTCAGCTGGAGCTACCTTGCTTTTTTTTATTGTAACTCTTTCACCTATGCCAACACCAGCATTTTGTCTGATAAAACCATCAATTCGTGCAATAGCTTGACCCCAATCTTGTCTATCAGCCCTCCAAACTTTAGCAGCTGTTTTTTTCTTCCCATTGATCTCTACTATATCTCCCGGTGATAGCTGAAGGTTTAGTAAAGTATTAGGGTCAAGTCTTATAATTCCTCTACCAAAATCACTGGGGTGAGCCTTTTCAATTTTTAATTGTACTTCATCCATAGAAGTCATCCTAATAGTTTATAATAATTTAATGTCGTAAAAGATATATCTTCTTATTAGTTATTATCGCAAAAAGTAATTTAGTACAGTAATTCATTTCTTAGATATTAAAAAGTTTGGTTAATCAATCAAGTTTTTACCTTGTAGCTCTAAACACTCTTAATTCTAACATTGCTTATATTATCATATGCTAAAAGTTATTTACGCATCAATTGTTATTATTCGTTTAATATAAGTTGCGCTTATTTTATTAACTATAGATTCAATTATATCACAGTACAAGACTGATATAATATAAGGACAAACGACTGATAAAATGAAGGCCTTAATATTTGACCCATTTTCCGGTGCATCTGGCGATATGATTCTAGGAAGCCTAGTTGATATTGGAGTTGAAAAACTGGAGCTAATTGAACTAATGGAATCTGTAGCTGATGTAGATGTAGCCATTAATGAAGTAAAAAAAAAGGGTATAAAATGTGTAGATGTGAATATAAAATCAAGTAGTTCAAGCAACATGCTATACTTTGACTTAATCGATTATATTAAATCATGCTCACTGGACAAGTTAGTAGAAGAAAGCGCTTTAGGTATATTTTCTTTACTGGCGGATGCGGAGTCTGAAATTCATGGCATGGAACTTGAAGATTTACATTTTCATGAAGTAGGTCAGCAAGATGCAATTGCAGATATTATTGGGGCTTGTCATGCTCTTAAGAATTTTGAATGTGAAAAAATATTTACAACACCTATTTCGGTAGGTAGTGGATATGTCGAAGCATCACATGGTAGATTACCAGTCCCTGCACCTGTCACCTTAAAAATATTAGAAAATTGTGACATGAGATTTTCTGGAGGGGGCTTGGTAGGAGAATATTTAACACCTACTGGAGCAGCTATTTTAGGTTACTTTGCACAATCTGTTAACTCATATCCACAATCAAAACCTATAAAATCAGGATATGGGTCTGGAGACAAAGAGACAAACCATCCAAATCTATTAAGGAGTCTTTTGGTAGAGGTTGAAGACTTTTATTACTATGACCAAGTTGAGTTACTTGAAACAAATGTTGATGATGTTACTGGAGAAGTCCTAGGTCACATGTTAAACAATCTTATAACTATGGGAGCTAAGGATGCTACTTTAACTCCTACACTAATGAAAAAAGGCAGGCCAGGCCATAAATTACAAGTAATTTGTCATAAAGAAGAATCCTTCAAAATTGCTAAATATATAACAGAAGAAATTGGTACTCTTGGCATTAGAGTAGTACCTACATATCATAGGTTTATTTTGAATAGAAAAATAATTAAAATTGATTTAGATATAAAATCTATAAACTATGGCGCTCATGTGAAAATTGCTCGAGATAAGTTAGGTAACCTGGTCAATGTCAGTGCAGAATTTGAAGACTGCAAACATATTGCTTTAATGGCCAATGTGCCTGTAAAAAACATTATGAGGTTAGCTGAAGAAGAAGCATGGAAGGTAGTTCCCAAAAAGGAATATCCAAATTAGAGTTAATTGTGAATGTTTATAACTTATAATTATCTAACTGTAGATTAATTTTAGGAATTTTAATAATATAAAACGGGGTATACCTATAGATACAAGAAAGGTTCAGCAAACAGGTGGATCAACGTATGTAATTTCTTTGCCAAAACAATGGGCAAACAAAACAGGAATAAAAGCGGGTAGCTCTTTGTATTTGCATTCTCAAGAGGATGGAACTCTTTTGATTAATCCCACAAATATAGCTTCGCAACCTACAAAGATAAATGTTGATGTAACCGGCATTTCGGGAGAGTCTCTAACACGTACAATAATTGCTGCCTATCTCTCAGGATATGATATTATCCAGATTAATTCAAAAAGAATACTAGCTGAGCAGAAAAAAATAATACGCCAAGTATGTTACAAACTAATGGGTCCCGAAATTATTGAAGAAACTTCTAAAAGCGTAGTTATACAGGACCTATTAAATCCACAAGAGATATCTATTAAAAAAGGCATTAAAAGAATGTTCTTGATTGCTAACAGCATGCATATAGACGCTGTAAAAGCACTCAAAACAAAAGATTTAGACCTTGCTATAGATGTAATTCAACGTGATGATGAAGTGGATAGATTATTTTTACTAATATCTAAACAGTTTAAATCGGTTTTAAGAAGGGGTAGTCTTTTAGGTTCTTCTGACATTTCAATTGATGAATATCATGATTATAGAATGGCTGCTGCTCCATTAGAACGAATTGCAGACCACGCACAAAAGATTGCAAATATTACAGTTGAAATAGAGTATACAATTCCAGAGAAGACATTTGATATAATAGAAGAAGCTAGCTCTACTTCAAGATATATTGTAGAAAATGCAGTTACCTCCTTGTTCAACTCTGATGTTAAGCTAGCTAATGAAGTTATAAATAAAGTCGAAACTCACAAAGATCAACTAAGGAATTTAAATAAGGTATTACTTAAGATAGACTCGCCCTTGCCAGCTGTTGCTTTAAGAAGTGTAGTTGATAGTATTGATCGTACGGGAGAATATGGATCAAATATAGCCGAGGTTGCAATAAATTCTTCTATGAATCCATAAAATAATAGATGTTAAATAGATAAAACTAGTATTCATTAGCTATAAAGTAGAAATATCAAGCTAAACATGTGGAATATATATGTTTAAGCTTTATAGTTTTATGGTATTGTAGCATGCATAAATTAAATGAAGATTTTTACTCCATGATGGAGGTTACTCATGAGCGTATTTAGAAAGCTAAAAAAGAACTTTTCCGGGATGTTTAAAAAACTATTCAATAAAAAGAACGCTCGTATTGGTATATATGGGCCACCAAATGCAGGAAAAACAACACTCGCCAATAGAATACTCAGAGATTGGACGGGAGATGCAATGGGTTCAGTTTCTTCAATGGCACATGAAACAAGAAGTGCAAGAAGAAGAGAAGGTGTAACAATAAAATCAAATAATCACTCCATTTCATTAGATATAATTGATACACCAGGACTTGCAACAAAGATTGATTTCCATGAATTTATGAAAGAAGGATTAGGGGAAGCGGAATCAAAAAGAAGGGCCAAAGAAGCTACTGAAGGAGTAATTGAGGCCGTAAAGTGGTTAGATAATTTAGATGGTATTATTTTAGTTATGGATGCATGTGAAGATCCATTTACGCAAGTAAATGTTACAGTTATTGGAAACATGGAAGCTAGAAGTCTTCCACTTCTTATTGTTGCAAATAAAGTAGATCTTCCAGAAGCATCTCCCACCACTATAAGGAATGCATTTCCACAACATCCTATGGTTTCAATATCTGCACTTGAAGGAAAAAATATAGATACACTTTATGAAGAAATTGCAAAAAGGTTTGGTTGATAATCATGCAGGGCATTCAAATGGACCTCATATCTGAGCATAAATTAGCTGAAATGGCACCAATTGAAAAGGTGAAATTTATTATAGGTGAGGTAAAAAAAGGAAAAATACTAGTTTTAGAAAAAGGTTTAAGTCCTTCAGAGGAAGCTAGCTTAATTGAAATGACCATGACTATGATTGATCCGGATGGATTTTCAGGTATTGAGATGGAAAGCTATCCCGCTGAAAATAGTAATTCTATATTTGAAAAAATTTTTAAGAAAAAAAGACCTCGTACAAGATTAACATTAATTGGCCCTGCAAATCATCTTAAAACTTTAAGAAAAGATAAAAATCTGATAAGCGCCCTTGTATCTTCTAGTAATAATCAGTGAAGTGAAGGTATATGGAAAAGATTAAAAAAAATGACTTAACTACTTCTAACCAGCCTTTATCATCTATAGAAATGGGAAGAGATGACGTAAATCTAATATGTACATATGGAAAAATTTCTATTTGGTTTGGTAGGAAAGTTCCAGATCTTGTAATCGGTAAAATCCTCATTGCGATATCAAATGTTGATCCAGCTGCAATACATGAATATGAGATTGTTTGCGATTTTGAAAAAATTACTGAATATGAAAGTTTTGGATTTATCCTCGTATCTTATGCAAAAGTTGAAGGAGGTTATCGTGCAACGTTTCATATTCCATTTACAAGTAAAAAGGCCCTTCTACACTTAACAGAGTTAATATGCAATGAACTTAAAGTTAAAGACTTAAATTTAGATTTATATTGGACAGGTGACGATTCAGATATAATCCGTCTTTTTGATGTACTTAGAAAAATTGATAAGTGGAAAATAAAGAGTATTAGCTATAAGGAAGAAAGCCAACTTCAAAGCTTTGAAAAAGATATAGATTAAGTAGATTAATTATTTGAAAATCATGTTTATATCAATGAACTTAAAATTATTATTGCTGAGTGATTAAACAAATAATTTATAATACATGTAAGCTACTTGTGAAAAGCATGATAGACCCAAAAGATACAGAATGTAAGAATCTGGTATTGTCCATAAAGCTCATGGCAAAACATTTAGATGGTATGGCTGATACATTTGAGATAGCAGAAATAAAGAAAATGTTGAATTATATACTTAAAGCTGAAAACATTTTTGTAATGGGAGCGGGAAGGTCTGGGCTTGTAGGTAAAGCATTTGCGATGAGGCTGATGCATTTAGGGTTTAGTGTTTATGTAGTTGGGGAAACCACTACACCAGCTGTTAAAAATGAAGATGTAGTTATAGGAATATCTGGTTCAGGAGAAACTCGATCAATTGTTGATTTAGGCAAAATAGCTAAAGAAATAGGGTCGACGCTAATTGCAGTAACATCAAATAAGGATTCTACGATAGTAGATATTTCTGATAATGTTGTCTTAATACCAGGTAGGATTAAAGATAATGGTGGAGGATACTTAGAAAGACATATGAGAGGCGATTATAGGAACCTTACTCCTTTAGGAACATCTTTTGAAATTTCTTCACTTGTTTTTTTTGATGCTATGATAGCCGAACTAATTTCGATCATGGGTGTCTCAGAGGATGATTTAAAATCTCGCCACACAACTTTAGAGTAAGGTGAATACCATTATGGATCAAAGCAAGTTTTCTACCAAGCTTAAAAAGATTGATATTTCGGGTATAAGGAAAATGTTTGAATCAGCTGGGCCTGAAGCTATTAACTTGGGCTTGGGTCAGCCTGACTTTGATACTCCCGAGCACATAAAAAAAGCAGCAATATCTGCAATAAACGATGGTTTTACAGGTTACACCGAAGGTCAGGGCATTCTTGAGCTAAGGGAAGCTTTAGTCAATAAATTTAAAAGAGACAACAATTTGCTTTTTAATCCAAGTGATATCATTGTAACATCTGGAGCTTCAGAAGCACTACAAATAGCACTAGCCTCATTAATTGATCAAAATGATGAGATTTTGGTACCAAATCCTGGGTTTGTATCTTACAAAGCTCTTACTGATGTATTAGGTGGAAAAAGTGTACCTGTTCCTTTATCGGAAAACTTAACACTCAATCCAGATGAGTTATTGACATACATTACTCCTGAAACAAAAGCCTTCATTATAAACTCACCTTCAAACCCAACAGGTGGAGTTCAAACTAAGAAAGATATTAGAGATTTTGCTCAAATAGCTGATGATTACAATATAACTCTTATATCTGATGAAGTCTATGAACATTTCATCTATGAAGGGGAACATGTGAGTCCTGGTATTTATTCTGACAATGTAATTACAATTAATGCGGTATCAAAAACTTTTTCTATGACAGGATGGAGGCTTGGCTATGTAGCTGCAAATGAAACATACATTAATCAAATGCTAAAAGTGCACCAATATGTCCAAGCATGTGCAAGTTCAATATCCCAAAAAGCGGCAGTTGCTGCAATAAATGGACCAATTGATGATGTAATTAAAATGAGAAAAGAATTTCAAACAAGACGCGATTTTTTGCTTAAATCTTTAAAATCAATGGGAATTGACTGTGTAGAACCAAAAGGGGCATTTTATGCTTTTCCTTATGTTGGTGATGATTATTTGAATATTGTATCTAATTTACTATCAAAAGGTGTTATAGTTGTACCAGGGTCTGCTTTTGGAGATAAAGGGAAGGGATATATTCGGATATCATATGCTAATAGTGTTGAAAACATAAAACTTGCAATGGAGATTATGAGTGACGTAATTCGTCATTGATGCTAACATCCTCTGTATAAAAAGTATTTTCAATCAACATAAATAATTCATTCAAAGTATTCCTAATTCCCAATCCTTCCTTAGAAGAAATGTTAGACGATACAAAAGATAGCTCTTTATGTCCAATATCTGTTTTATTAGCTACTGAAACAATTGGCAAGTCGAACTGTTCTTTTATTTCATAAAAAAGTTTTTCTTGCTCTTCTATTGAATAACCACAAGTTTCACTTGCATCAATCATATAAAGTACAACTGCATCTAGATTTTGAAGCGCAGTGATTGCTTGTAGTTCAATGCTATTTCTTTCAGACATAGGCCTGTCTAGTAATCCTGGAGTATCAATTATTTGATATCTTATCCCATCATTGAAAAGGTGACCAATAGTAATTCCTTTTGTTGTAAAAGGATAAGAAGCAATTTCAGGCTTTGCTTCTGTAACATATGCAACAAAGCTGGACTTACCTACATTTGGATACCCAGCTACAATTATTGTTGGCTCATCATAAATATCAGGTAATTTTCTTAGAATATTTCTACTATTGTTTAGGAAAATGAGCTCATCCTCAATAGATCTTGTAATAGAAGCAATTCTTCCCAAAGCTTCTTTCTTTATATATTCTGGATTGCTTTCAGCTCTGATTTTTCCAATATAATATCTAGAAATATCATGTATTTTATTGCTTGCCCAGTCAACTGATCCAAGAGATTCTCTAAGCTTATCAACCCCTACTAAAATATCTGTAAGCTCATAATAAAAAGTAGGAATTTCATCAAAATTTGGAAAACGTCTGATAACGTTTGCTAAATTATCAGATATAATATTTGATGATGTCATAATCATAGATTCATATGCTTTAGTCACATCTTTTTTATTGCGAGTAACTTTTCCAGACTTTGCTCTTGAAGCTCTCCTGAAAGCTTTGTCGAGTAACTCTTCAGATGTTGGGATGGTATTTATTTTTTCGTAAATCATGATAAGCTTCCATTTACTATGGCAATAACATAATAATATATAATTTTATTCTTGTTATTATAATTCCAAGTTTTCCAGTTAAAACGGGGAGATTGTTTCAGACCATATTTATATATATATAGCACTTAATCTATATTAGATGAAATGGTGATTGTATGGAGTTAACCCCGATTCAGAAAGATATTCTTATTGCTTTAATCAATTTACAAAGGCAGAAAAATAGAGCAATAAAAGGTGAAGAAATTGCTTACTTGATTAGTAGAAATCCAGGAACAGTGAGAAACCAAATGCAGTCATTGAAGGTTCTTGGTCTTGTTGAAGGAGTTCCTGGTCCAAAAGGTGGCTATAAGATAACAAGTTTAGCTTATGAAGCTTTAAACGTCACATCTGTTGATAATGAAGCAGTTGTGCCTATTTACAGGAATGAAGAGACTGTAAAGGGAGCCACTGCAGCTGAAATAAGCTTTACGACAGTTAGACACCCTGAGCTCTGTAATGGAATGATAAAGGTTTTGGGGAACATAAGAGAATTTGTTGAAGGTGATATTGTTCAAATAGGACCTACTCCTGTCAATAGATTAGTTGTAAGAGGAGAAATTGTTGGAAGAGATGATACTAAGAATGCTTTATTGTTCACCATTACAGAGATGGTATCTTTACCTAAAAAACCTGTTAAATATTATATAAAGGAAAATCCGGTTTTAGTGAGCTCAAATGCTACAATACAGGATGCTTCGAGGATCTTTGTAAAAAACAACATCCATGGCGCTCCAGTTGAAGAAAAGGGTAATGTTGTGGGAGTTGTGACGTTTACTGATATTGGGAATGCACTTGCAAGTGGAAAAATATCTTTGAAAGTAAAAGAAATTATGACAAAAGATTTAATAACTATTGATGGGGAAACTCCTCTATATCAATCGGTTAAAATGTTTAATGAGCATAACGTAGGGAGACTTATTGTAACAATAGATGGAGTTCCTAAAGGTATTTTGTCTAAAGCAGATGTTCTTCATGAACTTGCGGTATATTAAAATCTCAATATACCATCATTGTCTATTTTTGAGTTCATCTATTAGCTGATTTAGTTTTATATCTTTTTCAGCTAACATTATCATTAAATGAAACAATAAATCACATGATTCATATACTATTTCATCTGTTCTTCCATTTTTTGCAGCAATGATTGTTTCAGCTGACTCCTCAACAATTTTTTCTAGAATTCGATCAAAACCTTTTTCATGGTTTAGTAAGCTGCAAACATATGAATCATTTCTAGGATTTCGTTTTCTTTCAAGGATTGTTTCATAAATATCATCTAGAACGGCTAAATCAGTTTTTTCCATAAAATACACCATAAAAAATCAAATCTTTCGCGGATCTGTAATTTCTCCTTTAAGTGCTGAAGCAGCAGCAGTAGCTGGTGAGCTTAAGTATACAAAAGATTCAGGACTCCCTTCTCTGCCTCTAAAGTTACGGTTAGATGTTGCTAATCCAACTTCTCCATCTCCTAAAAGGCCAAAAGATCCACCCATACATGGTCCACAACATGCAGACTGTACAATTGCTCCAGATTCAATCAATTGCTCAATGTACCCTGCTTTTAAAGCTTTTAAATACTCAGTTTTTGAAGCTGGAATAATTAATAGCCGAGTATTTTCAGCAACCTTTTCATCACCAATAATCTTAGCAGCTACTTCAATATCCTCAAATCGGCCGTTGGTGCATGAGCCGATGAAAACTTGATCAAGCTTTGTACCTTCTACATCGGTAACATTTTTAACGTTATCTACATTATGAGGACAAGCTATTTGTGGCTCAAGCTCAGAAATATCATAGTGTCTTATGTTTGAGAAATTAGCATCCTCGTCGGATGACCAGTACTCATCTAAAGTATAATCTAGAATTCTTTCTTGTAAATATTTTTCAGTGGTTCTATCTGGCTCTATAATCCCAGTTTTTGCTCCCATTTCAATTGCCATATTACACATAGCCATTCTTTCATTAATTGACAAGTTCTTTACAGTTTTACCCGAATATTCAGATGCCATATAGGTAGCGCCTTCAATACCCACGTCTCCAATTAGATGGAGTATAATATCCTTTGAATAAACATGTGGTTGGAGCTTTCCTTCTATTTCAAAACGGAAGGTCTCTGGGACTTTGAACCATAATTTACCTGAAGCAAAGACTGCACCCATATCAGTAGAACCAATTCCCGTAGAAAATGCACCTAGAGCTCCATATGAGCACGTATGTGAATCAGACCCTACAATTAAATCTCCTGGTTTTACATGACCTTTTTCCGGCATGACTTGATGGCATATTCCTTCATATACATCATAATTTAAAATACCCTGTTCTTTAGCAAAATTCCTTAACATTATGTGATTTGATGCCGCGTTAATAGAGTCTGCTGGGACTTGATGATCAAAAACAATAACTATTTTAGATGGGTCCCATACTTTTTTTAAATCTTTGCTTTCCATAATTTCATAAAAAGCTTTAATTGCTAATGGGCCAGTTATATCATGGGTCATTGCTTTGTCAATGTTAGCTAGAACAAAATCGCCTGCTTTAACATTCTTACCTGAAGCTTTTGAGAAAATTTTTTCAGATATTGTCATAGAATTATTGTTATTACGAGTCATAATTATCATCGGCTTATAGTTAATATTCTAAATAAAATAGTCACTAAATAGTTCCTTTCTACTTAATTCTACTGCTATTTTTACAAGTATATAGATTTAGTTAATATATGTTAGTAATAAGTACTTTTTCAGAATTTAATTGAATTAAACCTTCATAAATTTTTCCGGGATTATGCACAATAAATCTAATTAATCCTTTAGAGTAGTTTTCATAGAACTTTGACTCTCCACTTTTTGACACAACACGAGTATGAAATCTTGATGCCATTAAAATGAGGTATTTTACCTCTGATATATACCTACTAATTAAATTTGAAGCTAATGAGTAACTATCTTTTAAACTAATATTATGACCAATTCCAGGGCACTTTGAATACATCATTTTTGATTTGTATATGTAAAAAGGATATGTGCTACATATAGATGGTCTAGACTTGTAAATATGGCACTTATTTTCTTTAAGAAATATACAATTACCGCTTTTGCAACGCTTTAGTATCCAACCATCTACATGAAAAAAGCCTTCCGAATCAATGCTTTTAGACATTTCATCAAATTTTTTGCTGACGCAATCAGTCAAGATATCTTCTAAATAAGGCGAAACTATCTCTTCTATATCAATTCTATAGTTTTTAGAGATAGCTTCAATCTCACTCAAAAAAAGATGTACGTAATTATCTCCGAATTTTTTTTTGCAACATTTCCCACATTTGAGGCACCTAAATCCAATCTTTTGAAGTTGGTTAATTAGGAACCTAGTTTCAATAAGATGTGCATGCTTAAGTTCATTTGTCCAGTGTTCTATACTCGCCACTCTCAACCTTTCAATTCTTGTTTCTTCAGTTAAAATATTTGTACTCACCATATATGATACTATTAATTATTCTCAGTTTCTTCTACTCCAACAACATTGAGGAATTTTTTGACAACGGATTCATTAACTAACCTTAGTAAAGTTTGTCTATCTTTAGCCGCACTAAATACTCCTAAAGGTATTTGTGCAGCAGCAGCATTTGCATGTCCTCCTGAATACTCTTGACCAAAAGCTGCTTTCATGACATCACCTAAATTGATCCTAATATCATTAGTTCGTCCAGAAATGTAGATTTTTTCTTCAGAAACTCCAAAAACCACTGTAGTAGCTATTCCTTCTAAATTAAGTAAGTAATCCGCAGCTTGTGGCAAAGCATCTCTATCTCGCACAGATCCTACATTAGAAAGCAAATAACTCCCCAGAACTTGCCTATTATTGATAGCTTCCCCCAAGATATCCAAAGTTTCAATTGACATTGAAGGTCTTTCTAATTGATCAAGCAGTTCATGATCAGATAGTGGATACAAAAAAGATGCAGCTGAGAGATCAGAAGCATCTGTATTTCTCTTAAAGTCTTGTGTATCGGTTCTAATTCCATACAATAATGCAGTTGCAAGCTCTCTTTCTATATTAATGTTTAATTCCTGCAAATATTTTGTTAAAATAGTAGATGTAGAGCCTACATTAGGCCTTAAATCTGCATACTCCGCTTCAATTTCTATTTCTCCAGTTGGATGATGATCAATAACTATACTTATTGGTGTGTCAGGTGGTAATTGATTGTTTGAACCAGGCAATGTACAATCAACAAGTGCAATTTTGTCAAACTCATTGATATTGTAAGTATCCATTTTTTCTAGCTCTATAGCAAGTAGGTTTACAAATGCTTTATTTTCTTGATGTCCAATTTCTCCATGATAAAGTATAGTTGAATCAACATCGAAATTAGTTGCTATTTCTTTTAACGCAACAGCACTTGCTATTGCATCAGGATCAGGATTATCATGGACTACAATAGCAAGTTTTTTGTTAGTAATCTCTTTAAACCATTTAGAAAGCCTATTCCCCCTTTTGAGCGATTCAGCTCTTTCAAGTGACCTTGCTAAAGTAGTTGCAACAATTTTTGAGGGTAGAAAAACATAATCTGCCCCAAGGTTTTCCATTTCATTTTTATTTATAATATCAGATGCTCTTGATACACAATAAACATCAGACGAAATAAATTTTTTTATGTGCTTTAAAGCAGTTTTGTTTATTTCATTGTCGGAAGTCAGTATAAGTACTGCAGTAAGATTCTTTAAATTAATTTGATTTAAAATATCCGAGTTGTTAGCATCACCAACAATCGCTTCATAAGCTTCTTCTCTTAATGTTTCTACTTTTTGCTTATCTTTATCTATCAGCACTAGATCTTTATTTAATTCTCTAAGTTGTTTAGCAAGAGTGAATCCAATACTTCCACTACCTATAATGAGGTAAGTAGGTTTTACTCTAGCTTTTGAAGGTAATTCAGCTATTTTTGAAGGTTTTGAAAGCTTTGTTATAAAGTTCCCTCCTACTAATGTACTATGACATCTTTTGACATTAAGCACTTTTCGGTTAAAATACAGACAAATTAAGTAAACCTTGGGATATATATTTGATAACCTTTAATAAGATTACCTTTTAACTGTATTTTAGTGATGTATTTATGGAATATATTAGCTCTACAAGAATGAAAGTAATAGATTCAAACTGCGAATATTTAGGACTTACGAGTTTACAGCTAATGGAAAATGCAGGAGCTTCTGTAGCAAGAGAGATAAAATCACTTTTTACTGGTGGTAAAGTAACTTTTATAGCAGGCAAAGGCAATAATGGTGGTGATGCATTTGTAGCTGCTCGGCATTTAGCATACTATGATAGCTTTGATGTTCATGTTTTATTGATAGGTAAAAAACATTCAATCAAAACGGATGAAGCTATCAAGAACTTTGAACTTTTAAAATATTGTAACATAAAGGTAAGTGAAATCTTCGATTCATCAAGCGTGGAATTCAGAGAATCTATTAAAGATACCGATATAATAGTAGATGGAATTTTAGGTACTGGAATTCAAGGTGATATAAAGCAACCTGAGTCTAGTCTGATTGATACCATTAATTCTAGTGAAAAGTTCATTATATCCATAGATTCACCGTCTGGCCTGAATGTTGATGAGACACATGTTAAAAAAGCCATTATTGCTAACAAAACATTTACATTTCATAAACTAAAAAAAAGCTACAAAGACCCATCAGTTAAAAAATTTACTGGCGACATAAAAGTCATAAACTTAGGCATATGTACTGATGCAGAAAAATATGTAGGCAAAGGAAACTTTAAGTCACTTAGCTTACCAAGAAAAGACAACCATAAAGGTGACGCAGGTAAAATACTTATTGTCGGGGGAGGTGACTATTTTGGAGCCCCATCTTTAGCTGCACTCGGTGCACTAAGAACAGGGGCCGATATTGTGACCATTGCACTACCAAAAAAAATAAAAAATATTGTAGCTACATATTCGCCTAATTTTATTATAAAAGACTTAAGAGGAGATTTTTTGACACTTGATGATGTTCCTCTTATAGTAGAATTGATGTCTCATCATGACGTAATTATCATAGGAAATGGGCTAGGAAAATCGGAAGAAATAATAGAATCAGTTTATAGGATAATACTGCAGTCAAAAAAAGCGGTAATTGATGCTGATGGTATTGATTCATTAAAAGAGAAAGTTTTACCCAAATCTGATATTATAATAACTCCTCATGCAAATGAATTCTACCGACTTTCAGGAAAACAAGTGTCCAAAGATGTAGCATATAACTGTGATATTGTATCAAAATTTTCAAAGGATAATGATTTAACCACTTTATTAAAAGGACCCACAGATATAATATCAGATGGTAATCAACTTTTCTTAAATAGAACTGGTAATCAAGGAATGACTGTTGGTGGTACGGGGGATGTTTTAGCTGGAATCGTAGGTAGTTTGTTTGCCAAAAATTCAGCAATAGATGCTTCTTCCTGTGGAGCATTTATATGTGGCTCTGCAGGAGACTTGGCCTTCAAAGAAAAAAAATATGGACTTCTTGCAACTGATATTATTGAAAATATCCCAAATGTGCTTAAATCTATGGACTAATAAATGAAATTATAGGGCTGTGATATAAATGGGTGAAAAATTTACACATATTAAAGAAGGAAAAGCAAACATGGTTGATATAACTGATAAAAAACCAGTTCATAGAAAAGCCATCTCGACAGGATCAATTTATTTATCACATAAAACCCTTAGTGAAATTAAAAATAAAAAAGTTGAAAAAGGTGATGTTTTTTCAGTTGCTAGGGTAGCATCTATTTTAGCTATAAAAAAAACATTCAATCTTATACCAATGTGCCATCAAATTGAAATAAC
>Ga0207421_10002627_pt1 | contig 22167 bp, 22 predicted proteins | sample SodLakKL_010_SED_4_FD_187542 | JGI IMG/M metagenome (GOLD analysis project Ga0207421, IMG submission 187542) | Alkaline sediment microbial communities from Lake Tanatar, Kulunda Steppe, Russia - 8KL_010_SED (SPAdes) (version 2) | ecosystem: Environmental > Aquatic > Non-marine Saline and...
TTCTGGAAAAGACTTCGTTCATATATTTTAGGAAACTTCTTCGAAATGACCGAAGAAGGTGATAAAACATGAAACGAAACAATTCGCAGATAACACAATCATTCCCTAATCTCGATCTTCCCGCCCCAAATCTTCCGTTCTAGAATCTAATTGCTCTCCCCAACTTTTACAATAATTTGCTTCTTCCGTATTTTTCACACCGCAATTAGAACATCTAGTAATCTCTTCTGTTTGAGGAGAAGATTTGATCTTGTCCATTGAAATCTTTTCGTCTATCTTTTGAGACATAGACTACTTTGCCCATCTAGATCTCATTTTATCTATTTTATATTTCTCTTTATAGCTAAAACGAGAAACACCTATCCCTATTATCCCTCCCAAAGGCAGCCTAAGTTTAAAAACAATAGAAATTCTATTCTACTAATTCAAAATCTCTGAAATAGATCGCTAATCAACAGGATAGCTAAAAAGAAACTACTCCCCCTTGCATATTTGGATGTAGAGAGTTTAATATCTGAAATGTTCTTCTTACCAAACAGATAATACATCAACCCTAGAAAGATCACGGCCAATCCTATACCTATAAGGAGTCCTATCAGTATCCCGTATTCGTCACCTCTCACGCTTCCATAACCATCCAATAACTCTTCAGAAATTGCTTAAATCAAGAACCCTCCAAAAAGGAAAGCCACGAAAAAACTGATCATGACTACGATCATTATGATTTGACTCGCTGTTAAACCTCCATCAGTGGAACGGTACATATCTCCTATAACAAAGGGAGTCACGGAGAAGATTACGCCTCCAACCATCGATCCAATAAATCCAGGAATCATGATCCCTCCAGCACCGTAATCCCCATGAAGCCACCTACCAATAGCTAACCCCAAAAATCCTCCTACTATGACCCCGATCACTACAAGCTTTCCAGTGAAACCCCATATATCGTAGCTTTGAAGATATAACCCGTCCAATCCACCTATGAGAAAACCAATAACGATGGCGACGCCTAGGCCTACTAAAGAAGATCCCAAAACACCTCCCATTAAGAGACCACCTATCACCATGGATAGTCCTATCACGGAGGCTATTCCAATCACTTTCCAAATAGGCTTATATTTCATGTTAACTGGGATTTATTAATAAAGGTGAAATTTATAAATTTTGTTCGGTGAAATTTTTCTTCACACATTCCATAAAAAAATTATACCTTCAAATCATTTTGAGTTACAAACCCTAGTTAGAAAATTGGATATAAACGGTGAGGATCATGTCTTGGTGCATGCAGTGCGGCAGCAAAAACACATGTACTGCGAAGTACTGCACGAACTGTGGTGAAGGATTGAACGGTGGTTTGGGTAGCAAAGGAAATGGAAAAAACAAAAGCCCAAATCATGATCAGAAACACGAGACCCATACCGTGATCTGGGGCAGTTCTGAAGGATTGGATGGTGCTTCGGAAGAAGCGAAAAATCTTTTCGAAGAGGGAAAGAAAGAATTCAAAGCTGGCAGATATGCTAGAGCCATCGATCTTTTTTACAGTGTTATCAAAGAAAATTATAACCTCAAACAAGTATGGCATGAGAAAGGAGAAAATAAGTAGTTTGTCAGATGTTATGAAAAAGTTACTCAGATCGTTTCCGATTACGCCATAGCATGGAACAATAAGGGATTGGTATCACGATAGAGGAGAGAGAGAGAAGGCTAGATACTGCTTCGAAAAAGCCTCGGAGCTGAAACCAGAGTATGAAAGTGCTAAAAAGGGATCATCTCGGGTTTGATTGTGTCGATGGAGTAGAAAAGAGTAGGACTTTGGTAAAGGATAAGACAAATCTCGGACAGGTAAGATATTCAAATCGGCGTAAAATTCATTATCTTGGTACAATATAACATTCTAACCCCTCATTAAGACTTATACGGGTGTATTTGATGGTTAGATGCGGTAACTGTGGAGTGGAAAACGATCAGGATGCGAAGTACTGCACGAACTGCGGTAACGAGTTAGATGGTGGGATCCAGCAAGGTTCAACTGGCGGTACACAGGCGTGGAAAGGTGAGGATAGTGACGAAACTGGAACCCAAGTATGGGGTGACCAGGAGTCAAAAGAAGATGCTGAAGAATTTTTTGAGGAAGGGAACAAGGCATATGGATTAGGGAAATATGATGATGCTATCAAGTGTTACGACAAGGCCATCGATTTAGATCCTGACAATGCATATGCGTGGTATAATAAAGGGCTTGCATACAGTGAGAAAGGAGAGTACGACGAGGCCATCAGATGTTACGACAAGGCCATTGATTTAGATTCTGACTTTTCATATCCGTGGAACAATAAAGGGGAGGTATACCGTGAGAAAGGAGAGTACGACGAGGCCATCAGATGTTACGACAAGGCCATTGATTTAGATCCTAACCATGCAAAGGCATGGAACAATAAAGGGATTGCATACAAAGAGAAAGGAGAGTACGACGAGGCCATCAGATGTTACGACAAGGCCATTGATTTAGATCCTAACCATGCAAAGGCGTGGTACAATAAAGGGTTAGCATACAATAAGAAAGGAAATCATGCCGAAGCTATTAGGAATTTCGACAAGGCCACTGATATAGATCCCGAGTATGCAGAGGCGTGGAACAATAAAGGGGAGGTATACCGTAAGAAAGGAGAGTACGACGAGGCCATCAGATGTTACGACAAGGCCATTGATTTAGATTCTGACTTTTCATATCCGTGGAACAATAAAGGGGCGGTATACCGTGAGAAAGGAGAGTACGACGAGGCCATCAGATGTTACGACAAGGCCATTGATTTAGATCCTGACTATGCAAAGGCGTGGTACAATAAAGGGAATGCATACGATAAGAAAGGGGAGTACGAAGAAGCCATCAGGTGTTACGATAGGGCTACCTCTATAGATCCTAAAGATGCACTTGCGTGGTTCAATAAAGGGAATGCATACCGTAAGAAAGGTGAGTACGACGAAGCAATTAGGTGTTGGGATAGGGCTACTTCTATAGATCCTGAGGATGCAGATGCGTGGTACAATAAAGGGCTTGCTTACAAGAAAAAAGAAGATTATGATGAGGCAAAACGATGCTTTGAGAAAGCGCTGTCTATCAATCCAGACCAGCAGAGGGTAGAAAAAAGATTAGACGAACTGACTTAGTTAACACTCCTTAAATAAGATGAATCGATTTGATTTTCCTTCTTACGATTTGTGATAAAGTCGGAAGAATGTGATTTAAGTACCTGTCTGTTTTGATGGGTAAGTTCATGTTAGATGTCAATAAAGTTATCCTTCCAATCAACGAAAGTCGTTAGATATAAAAATTAAGAGATAGTGGTGACATGATGAAAAGGGGAGTTAGATGAAGAGATGCATGAACTGCGGTATGTACAACAGCACTGTAGCCTCCTATTGCAAGAACTGTGAAGAAGAGTTGGATGAAGAAGATAGGTCTCAGAAAGAGGGTTACACTCAAAATTGGTGCGATTCCTGTGCCACTGATCCCTCCAATACCGGAAGCAAAAATGAGCAAGGAACCCAGGTATGGGCGACCGTTGAAGAGCCCTCCGAAGAGGCTAAGCAGCATCTGGAAAAAGGACTTAACAAGGTAGGAACCGAAGGTTTTGACGAAGCTATAGAGGAGATAGATAAGGCGACTTCACTCCAACTAGATTATCTAGAAGCCTGGCAGGAAAAAGGGATGATAAACTGCTTGAAAGGAGATTTCGACGAAGGGAACAGATGTTTTGAGAAAGTAATTTCGATAAATCCGAATCTTTTCGAAGGTTGGTTCTGGAAAGCGTCCGCACACCACGCAAAAGAGGAATACACCAAGGTGATAAGGTGCCTAGATAAAGCGATCTCCATCGATCCAAGTTACTCTAAAGCGTGGTACAGTAAAGGTTTGGCTCATAAAGAAAGAGGCGAGTTCAAGGAGGCGATGAGATGCCTTGATAAAGCCATAGAAAAGGATCAGGAGCATTTAGATGCGTGGTACATGAAAGGCGTGATTCACAGGGAAAGGGGAGAACTGATAAAGGCTAAAGATCATTTGAAAACAGCCCATTCTATAGATCCTGATGATCCTAGAGTTGGGTCTGAATTGGCTGAAATTGAAGAGGAGATGGACGGTAGTCATTGAGTCTGGTTAATCGAAAGGCTAGAAAAATGTGAGAAAGTCAATTGAAATTTTTGAGTGATGTAGAGATACTTTCCAGCTAAAGGAGATAATGATAATCAATAGATGTGTAGCGTAAATAAAATTATAAATCGGCCTACTAGACAAATATTAAGTTTTTATGAATCTCTGAAGATCAGAGTTATGCAGGGGCCTTTGTTCTTATGATAAGCTAGGGCGATTCTGTCACTTGAGTAAAGTCTCCATGTCTGATTTTTGGAAAGTTTATTCCACCCGGATCCTGTATTTACTGCAGTTCCATTACTACTTCCTAGATCTTCTATCAGATAATCCCCGGAGGAGTCTCTCCTTATCTCCGCATGTTTATCAGAAACGTGAACATTATCTATCTGGATATCGTTAGAAACGGATGCGTTGTTCACCCCCACTTCTCTACCTATATCCTTTGATTCGCCGGGTCTCAAATCTAGCTCAAATTCCTTTCCTCCAAATTGCAAAACCGTCTTTTTTGACTTGTCTGGATCAGGATCATTTTTTTCTAGGGCTTTTTTCATTTCTTCTGCTGTATTATATCTATCCTCATAATCTATCTCTGTTGCTTTTTTAATTATCTCGTCCATGGCGTCACTAACAGAAATGAATTCAGACGGTCTTTTCAATCTTTCATGCCCACTTGAATCGGTAGTACATGTTTTTCTAGTAGTATCTTGTTTGAGATCCTTTCCTGTTAACAGAAAAAACAATGTGGTGCCTACTCCATATATGTCGGCCTGTATCTCGGCACATCCTGTAGGATTACCTTGCTCTGGCGCCCCGAATCCAGGAGTAAATACCATTGTTTTACCGGTTGCATTCACCCACTCCACTACTGCTGTTCCAAAATCGATTAGATGGACTTCATCCCTAGAGTTCACCATCACATTTTCTGGTTTGATGTCTCTGTGGGTAACCGGATTATGACCATGTCCATCCTGTAGATACTCCAGCACTTCTAGTATCTTTATACCGTATTCCCTTGCTTCATTCTCAGATAGAGTTTTGAATTTTCCAGAGCCTTTTTTCAACCTTTCTCTCAGGGTTTCTCCTTCTATATAATCGGTGACGATGTATGGAGGGGAGGTGTTCTCATCATAATCGATCAGAGAAGGTATCTTAGAATAATCTCCCAAACGATCGAGTACCTTTCTCTCAACTTTTAGTTTTTCCTCTCGAGTATCTCCTGGTAAAGATTGCTTGATAACACACTTTTTCCCTCTAGAGGTTTTTCCTTTGTAGACTACCCCAAATCCCCCTGAAGATAGTGTGTTTTGAACAGTGACTTCAGTCCCCTGGTTCCCTCTCAAGGTAGTTCCAGATGAATATTGCAAAGTTATCACCTATGAAGATATAAATAAGTACTTAGATAAAAATGTAACGGAAAAGGAACATGTCTAATCTTTTGATGAAAATCGATAGTTTTTACGCTTCAATAATTGAAATATAGAAAATTAATATGATATATAAGAAACGAAAACATAAACTAAGATTTAAAAGCTATTCCTTTTCATGTTTCTCTAAATATCAATGTTATGCAGGGGCCTTTGTTCTTATCATAAGCTAGTGCGATCTTATCCCCTGAATGCAGATTCCATGATTGATCTCTAGATAATTCATTCCAACCTTTTCCTGGATTTACTGCAGTTCCGTTTTTACTGCCTTTATCTCTTAACCAATAATTTCCAGATTTATCGAGTTTGATTTCGGCATGTATATCGGAGACATAAGAACTTTCTAGCTGTATATCGTTCTTAACATTTGCTTTGCTCACTCCGTGCTTCCTACCGATGGTCATCTTTTGACCAGGTCTTAACATAGAATCTAACGAATATGTTTTTCCACCCAATTGTAACTCAGCACCTCTTCTTCCACCAGAAGAAGCTTGCCCTTTAAGTTCAGTGATCATCTCTTGTGAAGTCTGATACCTATCATCAGGATCTATTTCTGTGGCTTTTCTAACTATCTCATCGATTTTTTTGCTAACGGATGAATTAAAGTGAGATGGTTTTTTCAATCTTGTATTAATTCCTCTCCCTTCAGTACATTGTTTTCGAGTTGTATCGTCACACAAATCCTGCCCTGTCAATAAGAAAAACATAGTGGTCCCCACTCCATATATATCACTCCGCACATCTACTGAATCATAGCGACTCCCTTGTTCTGGAGCTCCAAATCCCGGAGTGAGTATCTGAGTTTTTCCAGATATGTTTAACCCATCCCATTCAACTACAGCGGTTCCATAATCGATCAGGTGAACTTCATCCCTAAAGTTCACCATCACATTTTCAGGTTTGACATCCCGATGTTTTACAGGGTTGTCTTGCTGATGAAGATAGTTTAGAACGTTCAATAATTTTATACCATAATCTTTTACTTTGTTCTCTGGGAGAGTTTTAAAACTTCCATTTTGTTTCTTCAACTTAGATTTTAGGTTTTCTCCGTTTATATAGCTAGTCACTATAAAGGGTGGAGATTTTCTTTCATTGTAATCTATCAAGGAGGGGATTTGAGGGTGATTACCCAATCTTTCGAGCACCTTTCTTTCTACCTTTAGTTTTTTCTCTTTTATATCTACTGGAAAAGATTGCTTGATGACACATTTCCCCCATTTACTGGTTTTTCCTTCGTAGACTATGCCGAAGCCTCCCCCATCTAGTTCACTTTCTACAGTCACTCGAGTGCCTTTTGTCCCTGTAAGGGTGGTACCAGGGGAATATCTCATAAAACCAACCACCTTTTCTCTACATTATCTAAGGAAGAAGTATAAATAAAAAGTTATTGGAGAGATATCACCAAATTCACCTGGTTGGCAGGTTTGATGACATCTCCATCACTTAACTCTTTTTTTCCTCTCCCTTTTATATTCTCACCGTTCAACCATGTCCCGTTGGCGCTGTTTTCATCCAAGATGTAGTATTTTCCGTTTTCTGGTATGATCTCGAACTGTTGCTTGTCGTCTTCATCTCTTCGAGAGATGTACTTCAAGTCATCTTGGGAGAGATGGCTTACGAAGTCTTCTCTACCCACTTCTTCTCTTCTATCGCTAACCTGGAGTACCGTTTTTCCGTCAGCTGAACCAATATTTAAGGCCAATTGGCCTCCCGTATCTTGTGGACCTGCAGGTTGACCGCCTTCAGTTCCCAACTCTGTGCTACAGTCTATGCAATAATTCGCCTGAGGAGGGTTTATTGTACCACAGTTGGGACATTCTTCTTGGTCTGGTTTAGTATCTTCTTGGTCTGGTTCATCAACTTCATCTTCTCCAGACGGAGGACCTCCTCCGCCATCATCGATCTTTTCCAATTTCATACCACAATCCGGACAGGCATCTAGATGGTCTTTGTATTCCTCATCGCAAAGACCGCATTTTTTCATCTCAATATCAATCCTCCTTTTCATCCTTTATTTGAGTTTTAGTTAAATTGTCTTTGATGACCGTACCTTCTTCTCCGCTGGCATCGATAAGTTCGGTTCCTCTATTTAAAATCTCTGTCTCTAACTTCTCTTTCTCTTTAATTACAGTCGGGTCCTTTGCAGTGTCGTCCACATCTTTTATTATTGTCTGAAGATTATCTTCCTCTTTTATCACTGTATCTTTATCATCCATGTTAACTATCTCAGTCCCTTTTAATTTAGCTTTGCAGAGCAAGAACTTGTTCCTCGGTGTTGCATTGTCTTCTCCCTCATATTCAGAGTGATCATGGGTGTAAGTGATCCAAACATCTTCCTCTTCTTTGTCTGAAATACTAACTTGGGCGATCCTACAATCTCCTTCAGGTCTACTCGGATAGAATACCTGAGTTACGTAACTTTGTTTTTCACCCATCACTAAATCACCTATAGGAATAACATATTTCCCATCAACGAAGTCAAAGTCATCTATCTTCATAACGTTCGGTTGCCATTTGTACAGTTGTCCTAGCTCAGCACCTTTGACAGGATCTATTTTTAGGTCTGGTTTGACCATCGTAGTATTTTTGATTTTGGTGGCTTCTTGCTCAAAAAGATCCTTTATATCGTCTGGTTGTTTAAGGTGCCCCCAGTCTCCTCCTCTACTGTTTTTAGCCAACGCCATTAATAGGTCATCATTGTAATCCGCTCCTATCCCTGCACAGATCAGAGAGATATCATCGTTAGCGAACTGTTTTGCAAATTGTTCAAATTCACTCACAGAACTAGGACCTTTAGTCGGTTCTCCGTCAGATAACAGGATAATCTTGTCAGCCCTATTGTTTTTTGGTAGATTGGTAGCAGATATCTCTTTTTTAGCGTCCTCCAATGCTTGATAAAGAGCGGTGGATCCTCTAGCACTAATATTCCCCACATGGCCCATCATCTCTTGTTTGCTGTAAGCGGACACATCTTTACCCGTGATAGAGTCCCAAAGTCCTTTACTGACACCGCTGTTTTGCCTCCCACTACCTCTGCTTACAATCTTGCTTTTTCCTGAGAAAGATATAACGCTTACATTCTCTACCGAATCCACAGTTTGGATGAACATCTTAGCCGCTTCTCTGGCTTTCTCGATCTTTTCTCCTGACATGGATCCGCTAGAATCAATAAGCAAGACCACATTTGGATCTACGGCGGAAGATGCTGAACTCCCACTCTCAGGGATAACCTCTACATTTAAAAACAAAGCACCTGCTTTCTCCGGATCGGATGGCAAGCTATCAGCATCCGCCGCTACGTGATTTTTGTTAACTTCTACATTTATCTTTGGCATTTTTTGCCTCCTAGGAGGCAATTGTTATATTAGTATTAAAATTTTATGGGAGTAATATCTAAATGTAGTATCCTGATGTGGTATCCAGTAAGAAGTTTATAAATTCATAAGAACATTTTTATATATTCAATTTTAGCAGTTCACCAAATCTTAAATTCCTTACGGAGCGAAAAACATTTATTTAAAAAACTAATACTATACTAAGAAACCTGTATATAATTGAGGAGGTAATATGGAGATAAAAGAAGTAGGTTCTGCATCTGACATAGGAATGAGGAAATCTGCGAACGAAGATTCAATAGGCATACTGACCTCTTTTGTCAATGATGATGAAAAAGGCGCATTTGTAGTGGCAGATGGTGTTGGAGGAGAAGCAAAAGGAGAGGTTGCTAGTGCAAAAGCTGTTGAGGAAGTAATGAAAGAACTCTCAGAATTTATTTTTGAAGTCGAGTACAAAGTAGAAAAAATAGATGATTCAGAAAAAATAAAATCTAAAGTAGATAAAGCTGTTCAAAGAGCGAATAGATCAATAGTTGATTATAAAGGAGAGATTGGAAAAACAACTATAACCATGGGAGTTATAATCGATGGATTTTTAGTTGTTGGAAATGTCGGGGATAGTAGAACTTATATTTACAATGATGGAGATCTACAACAAATAACTAGAGATCATTCTTTGATTCGGGATTGGGTAGACCAAGGAAAACTCTCTAAAGAAGATATTGAGACCCCAAAGTCTCCTAAAGCAGAAAAGATGGCCCATATAATAAACAGAGTAGTTGGTAAAGAAAAAGATCTTGATGTAGATATCTTTTATAGGCCATTATATGAAGGTGATCAAATACTTTTATGTTGCGATGGGTTACCTGACATGGTGAAAAAGGGCTGGATATCGCATTGGATGAGGGCGGCAGGAGATGCTCAAAAAGCATGTGATGGGCTGATCGAGTTAGCAAATGAAAAAGGAGGAGATGACAACATCTCAGTAGTTGTAGTTAAGGTCGGTGATTTACCAAAGAAAAAAGATATACTTGAAGCTGAAACGGAGCATAAAGAAAAAATAGATGATAAAGAACAAGAGAGGGATAATAAAAAAAGGTCGCAATCTGCAACTCAACCAAAAAAACAATCTGTACCTGACTCAAAAAAAAAGTGAAAAATCGGGGATGGACTCGTTGATGGAAGCAAAAAAGAGTTTCACTACTGGGATAAAATCAAGTTTTGAGTCAATCAAGAGTTTATTTAAAAAAGGGGATAAGAATGACAAAAAATAGTTTCAGAGGTTTTAAATTAGAATGGAAAAATATAGTTGAGGATATTACTTATACCAATAATATATCTTGCTAATAGTTAATGAGGTAATTGAAATTAAAGCACCTTATGTACTCTATAACTTGGCTACGATATCCGATCGATATAAGAGGGATTTAAATAATGACCACTCGTATACAACTAGCTAGTGGAGAGAGTGTGGAAAAAGTATTATATCCATGTCCGCTATCCTTCTTTAGATTTTATGTTTTTCCACTGATGTTGTTAGTTTGGGGGATAATAATGAGATTCTATATGGGAGACTTTTCTATTTCAATTATTTATAAACTCGGTTTATGGTGGATAGGATTATTAGCGATGGGTTATATAGGATCATATTTTTTTGTAACAAAATCATTTTTTCTCAGCATGATAGGGATAGGGATATTGGGCTCCTTAATTTATTTTAGAACATCTCCAGGGTTTTCAACGGTTATCCCTCTTTATACCACAGTGATGGCAGGGATCATGTTTCTAGTTATAGATATATATAGAAGATCTCATAAGTATATCTTAACAAATAAAAGGATAGTTCTTACGAGAAAATTAGGTTCCTTAGAAAAAAGATCTTTTACTTACGACAACATCACTGATTTAAGAACCCACAAAAGTTTTTTAGGTCGACTATGTGCTTTCGGTACAATAACTCCGATAACTCCGTCAGGATTCGGGCTAGGTGCTGATAAGTCATTTGCAGCGGGTATCTTTAGTTATCGGAGCAAGAAGGGTCTCCAGGGAGGATTTGTTGGTGGAAGTGGGAGGGAGCAAAACCTCCCAAGAACCAAAACTTATTATGAATTGTTTGGTATTCGCGATGTTGACGATGTAGCTGAATTTATAGAAGAAAGAATACAGAAGGAAAAACCTACACCACATATTAAAGATGGTGTTGATGTACTAGAAGACATAAGAGATCAACTTCAGGGATGAGAAAACTCAAACTCTTTATTTATTAGATGCATTAGAAAGATTAGACTTTCGTTAGATTTTTTGAGAAAAACGGGGTTTAAGAGATAAGTTTTTAAAAAGTCCACTTTTTAGCCGGGAACTTGATCTGTTAATCCCAAAATTCAATATATTCTTCACTTATTTTTATTCAATTATCTTAGTTTCTCTCCACAGTACTTGCAGTAGTCTGAACCTGTTGAATTCGTTGTCCCACAGTGACCACACCTTATCTTGGATTTGTCTGAATATTTACTTTTTGATCTGCCACCTATCTGATTTCCACAGGCGAAGCAGTAGTTCGCTTCCTTTGGATTGTAAACTCCGCAACTGCATTGGGGGCCGGAAAAATCTTTGAATGCCACCGTGCCCTCTCCGATCTTCTTTCCGCAATGATGACAATAATTAGCGGATTCAGGATTATCTGTAGTACAGCGGTTACATTTATTTTCCTCAATTGATTCATCCTTCTCTGTATCTCCAAGACCCTCTTTTCTCTCTTCGAAAAGATCTTCTTTCGATTCCGACTTTAGTTTACTCATTTTCTTCTTTTCACTCCACCATCCAATACCCTCTGCAACGGAGCCCCCGACTATTGCTCCAACGATCCATCCCAACCCGACTCCGTCTATACTGCTTCTGAGAATTAGACATATGATGAACGTTAAGCCTAACCATGCAGCGAGACCAACCCGAAAACTTTGATAGTAGGCTCCGAAGAAAAAAACAGGAAGCCATCCAAAGATAAATCCAAAAGGTATAAAAAAGGCAGCAAAATCATCATTGATTCCCGCAACGCTTCCTCCAACGATCGCTCCGATGATTGCCATGCAGAAACTCAATTCAACGATCGATTTGAAGCCCTCTGTGTAGATCCAATTCTTTTCCCATCTCCCAACGAGCGTTCCGAAACAGGTTGTTGCTCCCATCCCCGCAATTGTTGCTCCGTACAATTCTCCAACTACAAATCCAAATGGGATCATGGCTAAGCCAAAAATACATAAGATTGCAACGATCATCTTTGTATTCCTCTCTTCAAACGATGGTCAATTCCATTTGAATATTTAGCAAAATATCCTTCTATTTCTTATAGTGCAGTGCTTTTCATTCTTAAGATTGATATTCCCCCTCAATCCCAAACCTCGGTATTCCCTCCCCAATCCTTCGTACCAGGTTCTTTGCCGATCCTTGCAGATTCTCTGTCTATAGGTATCTCTATATGGTGATACCAAGGAAAGCTAGAACTCAGTGAGGTATAGAACTCCATATCCCATGCTACTTTTGCTATCTCTTCATTCATTTTTTCTTTAAATTTTTTGAAATTTCTCGTCCAAGATGATGTTCCAATAGTGATTTCTACATAACATCCTTCCTTCAAATTCTCACATTTTAATGAAAACTCATTGCCGCCATCTTTTTCTTCATACTCTAAAAACCTATCACATTGAGTTCTCGGACATTCTATAAAAACCGAAGTTACTTGAAACGAGTCAGTCCATTTGTGACCCTGTTCACATTCGAATCCTTTAATTTCGCCGACTATTTTAAAGTTTAGAGGAAGAACTTCCCTATGTATCAATTTTCCTCCAATATTTACATTTTTTAATATATCACCGAATTCAAAATCTTGATATATCATTGATGATAGTGGAGTCCCACAGTCTGGACAAACTTTGTTAGAATACTTTTTTTTCCTCTTCCTTCTTTCTAAAAATCCCATGATATATCCCTTTTTTAATAGATCTTGTGATATCTTTATACTCCTCGACTCGATATATATATCTAGTTATTTAATTTTTGTTATTTTTGACGCATATCTATAAAACTTGAGTTTCATCCATTATTATTTAGATGTTTTATTCTCTTGCGAAATTACGAGAAGTCAGGGCTAGATTATTTTTAGGAGAGGGACTTATTTTTTAGATAGATCAATCAATGGTTTCTACCTTATCTTTGCTCCGCACGCAAAGCAGTAGTTTGCTTCCTCAGGATTATGTACACCACAGGTACATTGGGGGCCAGAAAAATCTTTGAAGGCAACCGTTCCATCGCCAATTTTCTTTCCACAGTTATAACAATAATTGGCAGAATCAGGATTATCTGTAGTACAGCGGTTACATTTACTTCCCTCAATTGACTCACTTCCTTCTGTTTTGAAAAAATGTCCCTTGCCACTCAGTGGTTCACCACAACTTTTACAATAATTTGACTTTTCCGTATTTTTCATCCCACAGTTGGAACATCTGTTAGTATTTTCTCTCTTGGAAAGAGATTTAATCGTATCCATTGAAATTTTTTCATTTATCTTTTGGGTTATCGAAGTTTTAGTACTTCCGGAGCCTACGATTTTATATTTTTCTTTGTAGCTAAAATGAGAAAAACCTACCCCTATCGCACCTCCAAAAAGGCAACCGAAAGTTGAAAATGATAGGAGTTCAATTCTACTTATCCACAATCTCTGAAATAGTCCCCCGATCAACAGGATAGCTAAAAAAAAGCCACTAGAGATTATTAAATCGGAATAAGAGAGTGTGAAATCAGAAATTTTTTTCTTTCCAAATAAATAAAACATCAAGGCCAAAAATGTCAATGTCAATCCGATGCCAATAAGGAGTCCAACCAATATCCCGTATTCTTCACCCCCTACACCTCCATAACCCTCCAATAATTCTGTAGATATACCATCTATCAAAATACCTCCAAAAAGGAAAGCTACGAAAGTATTGACCATAACAATAATCATTATCACCTGACTACCCGTTAAACCTCCCTCAGCCGACCGGTACATATCTCCAATTATAAAGGGAGTCACCGAGAAAGTCATACCTCCGACCATCAATCCAATAAATCCCGAAATAATCATACCTCCAGTACCGTAATCTCCATATAGCCATCGACCACTCGCTAAACCCAAAATCCCTCCTACGATAACCCCGAGAACCATCATCTTTCCAGTGAAACTCCATATATCGTAACTTCGAAGATACAAGGCATCTATTCCTCCAAATACGAAACCAAAAATGATACCTATCCCGACCCCTGCTATAGAGGTCCCTAAAAAACCACCGACTATGAAACCACCTATCATCATAGATAACCCTATCACACATGCTATTCCAATCACCTTCCAGATAGGTTTATATTTCATTTTTTCTGATTTATCATAATGTGAATAAAATATATAAATCTTATTGGGTGGACTTTATCTCTTCCCCCAGGCCTTCTAGATCACAATAAACCAAAACCGAGCCTCAAAGAAAGATATTAGCAAATCAAAAACTAAGTATACGGAATTCCAAAAAGAAATTATACCCTCTAATTGATTATATGAGCAAAGGTTAGTTGTTATTCGGTGAGAATCATGTCTAGATGTATGCAGTGCGGCAGTAAAAATCCCAACAGTGCAAATTACTGCAAGAATTGCGGTAGCGAGTTGAAAAATGGAAGATCATCGAGTGGGCACACACGCGATTATAGTGGCAAAGTTGAAGGCTGGAACACTTTTAGAGGCAATCCCGGTCGAACAGGTGCTCTGCTAGAAGGAAATCCGGTCACCGATCCAACTAACCTAATGTGGAATACCCGCGTGGCTAGAGCGGAAATTCCTTATCATGGGATCGTTGCTTCCGAGGGATTGGTTTACGTTGCAAGATCGGATGGACTGTCGGTCCTCGATGGTGAGACGGGAGATCAGGTGTGGAAGTACACTCCTGAGGTTCCAAAGTATGGGCTATCTGTTTCTGATGGAAAGGTCTTTCTCGGCACAGATACCGGTTTGGTTGTCCTAGATGCAGAGAACGGTGACCATCTCTGGTCGAAAGATATCGATTTCTCACAGATAAGGCCGGCTTTCGCAGAGGATTCAGAAGGTGTTTTTGCAGCAACTGTAGATGGAGTTTTGGCTTTGAGACTTGATGGATCAGAATTTTGGAAATATTCCATCGAGCAGAACTTTGATTATAATAGAGAGTTAAAGGTATGTTGGCTTTCAATAGGAAATGGATATATTGCATTCTCGGTCGGTAATAGACAGTCTAATCGTACACTATTAATTGTTAGTGAAAAAAAATTAGGTAAAGAAGTAGGAAGAGAAGATTCTCACTCAAAACTAACATTAGGTAAGAAACCCATGATCTCCCAAGATTATATCTATAATAGATGGCATTCCTATTCTATTCGGACCTTCAATATAAAAAAATATAATCCCTCTGCCTCAGACCTATCTTCTCCTCATAAATGGGATATAGGTTCCTCTTTCTATTATTTACCCATCATATTTAAGGACAATTTGATTATTTTAAATGAAAGAATGGAGACCCCCGGTGACGTGAAAGATATGGAAGTCATGCTGAAATCAAAAAATGATACTCTTCTCTGGAAACAAAGCTTCCAAGCTAATTTTACCGAAATTGAAGCAGAGAACTATTTTGGAAACCAGCCCACTAATTTTTGGGGCAAAATAGACATTTGTGAAATCCCTATGAGTTTGATAGGCGATGTATTCTACGTGAGCGGTGGAAAATCCGGCCTCTATGGTTTTTCAAAAGAGGATGGTAAGAAAGTGTTTGAATACGAAGGATTAGACGAAGTTAGGGGGATAGCTTACTCTCAAGGTACTATCTTCGCTGCCTCAAAGACATCAGTCCATGCACTGAGAGGAGGTACACAGATATACTGACTAATCTGAAAGGATAATGCTTAATGTTAAGACTATGATGACGTTCATAGGATTGACTATGTTGGAAGATTGAGAGATAGTAGTATCCAGATTAGTATCTTAGAATACAAGAATAACGGAGACCTCAAGGTGACGTAAAATTGATTATGTCGAAAATATATAAGATAGCAACTCTCTATCTGAACTCAAACGAGTGAAATTATGGTCAGATGCGGTAACTGTGGAGTGGAAAACGATCAAGATGCGAAGTACTGCAAAAACTGTGGTAACGAGTTAGAAGGTGCATCCCAACAAGATTCGAGTGGCGGTACCCAGCAGTGGGAAGATGAAGATAGTGGTGAGACTGGGACTCAGGTATGGGGCCAAAAAACCGATCCTCCTGTTGACTGGCAGAACAACATAGGCATGAAGTTCAAGCTGATCTCGGCGGGTGAGTTCATGATGGGATCGGACAAGTGGGATGACTCCCAACCGGTTCACAAGGTTAAGATAACGGAACCGTTCTACATGGGTGTTTACCCTGTCACGCAGCGTGAATGGAAAGCAGTGATGGGTAATAATCCGAGCGAGTTCAAAGGAGATGACCTGCCTGTTGAAAGTGTTTCCTGGGCTGACTGCCAGAGATTCATTCGAAAGCTCAACTCGAGGGAAAATGGGCACGAGTACAGGCTGCCTACTGAGGCTGAATGGGAGCACGCGTGTAGAGCGGGAAGTGAGGGAAGATACTGTTTCGGTGATGACGAAGGACGGCTGAGTAAATATGCATGGTATAGGGCAAACAGTAACAAAGAAACACACCCTGTTGGAAAGAAGAGACCAAATAGATTTGGGTTGCATAACATGCACGGGAGCGTGTGGGAGTGGTGCGAAGACTGGGTTGATAGAGACTATTATGAGAGGAGTCCTAAAGTAGATCCAAAGGGTCCTAAATCTGGCTCGTACCGCGTCATTCGTGGCGGTAACTGGAGCAGCGTCACTGGGGGGTGCACGTCGGCGAACCGCAACTACCGCTCACCGGATTCCCGCATATACCTCCTTGGTTTCCGTCTCGTGAGATCTGTTTAGTGACTTCTTAACAGCCTCAGAAATCTGAATGATTTTAAGAGAAACGAGGGGGGGTAGAACTTATTCAGTTGTGATGGGACTTTACCACTTATGGCAATGAGAGAAAAGACGAATGTATTAGCAAAAGTAGGTAGCATAGGATGAACAGATAAAAAGTCCAACTACAGAAGTCTAAACAAGAAAGTAAAGGACTAAAAAGAAAAGGGACAATTAAAAGAAAGTCAAGGAAGGTGAAGCTAGATGAAGAGATGCATGAACTGCGGGATGTACAACAGCACCGTAGCCTCCTATTGCAAGAACTGTGGGGAAGAGTTGGATGAAGGAATCTCTGAGAAAGAGAGTTACACCCAAAAGTGGAGCGATGGTAATGCTAAAACCGATGCCGATATAAACAACCGTAGCGAGGATGGTACCCAAATATGGGCGACCGTTGAAGAGCCTTCAGAAGAGGCAAAACAGCATCTAGAAAAAGGACTTAGCAAAGTAGGAAGCAAAGGTTTTGACGAGGCTATAGAGGACATAGATAAGGCGACTTCACTTCACCCAGATTACCTAGAAGCTTGGCAGGAAAAAGGAATTATAAACTGCTTGAAAGGAGATTTTGACGAAGGGATCCGGTGTTTCGAGAAGGTAATTTCGATAAATCCGAATCTTTTCGAAGGATGGTTCTGGAAAGCGTCCGCCTACCACGCAAAAGAGGAATACGACAAGGTGATAAGGTGTTTGGATAAAGGGCTCTCCATCGATCCGAGCTACTCTAAGGCTTGGTACAGTAAAGGTTTGGCTCATAGAGAAAAAGGTGAGCTCAAGGAGGCGATGAGATGCCTTGATAAAGCCATAGAAAAGGATCAGGAACATTTAGATGCGTGGTATATGAAAGGCGTGATTCACAGGGAAAGAGGAGAGCTGAAAAAGGCCGAAGTTCATTTGAAGAGAGCCCATTCTATAGATCCTGATGATCCTAGGGTTGAGTCTGAATTGGCTGAACTTGAAGAGGAGATGGACGTAGTCATTGAGTCTGGTTAATCGAAAGGCTAGAAAAATGTGAGAAAGTCAATTGAAATTTTCGAGTGATGTAGAGATACTTTCCAGCTAAAGGAGAGAATGATCATCAACAGATGTGTAGCGTAAATAAAATTATGAATCGCCCTACTATACAAATATTAAGTTTTCATGAATCTCTGAAGATTAGAGTTATGCAGGGGCCTTTGTTCTTATGATAAGCTAGGGCGACTCTATCATTTGAGTAAAGTCTCCATGTCTGATTTTTGGAAAGTTTATTCCACCCGGATCCAGGATTTACTGCTGTTCCACTAGCACTTCCCAAATCTTCTATCAGATATTCACCAGAGGAGTCTCTCCTTATCTCCGCATGTTTATCAGAAACGTGAACATTATCTATTTGGATATCGTTAGCAATGGATGCATTATTCACCCCCACTTTTCTACCTATATCCATTGATTCATCAGGTCCCAGATCTAGCTCAAATTCTTTTCCTCCAAATTGCAAAACCGTCTTTTTCGTCTTATCTGGATCGGGGTCATTCAGTTCCAGGGCTTTTTTCATCCCTTTAGCTGTCTGATATCTATCCTCGGGATCTATTTCTGTGGCTTTTCTAACTATTTCATCCATCTTCTTGCTTATAGAAGAATTAAATTCGGATGGCTTTCTTAGTCTTGTATTAATTCCTTTTCCTTCAGTACTTTGTTTTCGGGTTTTTTCGGCGATCAAATCTTGCCCTGTTAGCAGAAAAAACAAAGTCGCCCCAACACCATATATATCACTCCTTACATCTTCTGATTTATGAGAACTGCCTTGCTCTGGTGCTCCATATCCAGGAGTAAATACTACAGTTTCATCGGTTGCATTAACCCACCCCACTACAGCTGTTCCAAAATTGGTAAGATAGACTTCATCCCTAGGGTCCACCATCAGATTGTCTGGTTTGATATCTCTATGGATAACTGGATTGTGACCGTCTCCAGCATGTAGATACTCCAGTATTTCTAGTATCTTTATCCCATATTCTTTTGATTTCTTCTCAGATAGAGGTTCAAATCTTCTAGATTCTTTTTTCAATTTATATCCCAGAGTTTTTCCTTCTATGTGATCTAGTACAATATATAGGGAAGAGGCGTTTTCATCATAATCGATAAGAGATGGTATATAGGGATAATTTCCCAAACGTTCTAGTACCTTTCTTTCGACTTTTAGTTTATCCCCTTTATAACATTGATTGATAATACACTCCTCTCCTCTAGAGGTTTCAGCTTCGTATACAACCACAAATGGCCCGGTAGATATCCTGTTTTGAACATTGACTTCAGCCCCCTTCTCCCCTCTCAGGGTAGTTCCAGATAAATCTTGCAAAGTTCTCACCAATTAAGATATAAATAAGTAATTATACAAAAATGTAACGGAAAGGGAACATGTCGAATCTCTTGGTGAAAATCTAGATTTTTTACGGGTTTAATAATTGAAATAGAGCATATCGAATGAAATATAAGAAACGCAAATATGAACTAAGATTTAGAAGCTATCCATTCTCATGTTTCTCTAAATATCAATGTTATGCAGGGACCCTTATCCTTGTCATAAGCCAAGGCGATCTTATCCCCCGAATGCAGATTCCATGATTGATCCTTGGAAACCTCATTCCAACCACTTCCTGGATTTACTGCGGTTCGGTTATTACTCCCTTTATCTTTCAACCAATAATTTCCAGATTTGTCAAGCTCTATTTCGGCATGGATATCTGATACATAAGAACTGTCTATCTGTATATCGTTCTTAACATTTGCTTTGGCTTTGTTCACTCCGTGCTTACTACCGATGGTGATCGTTTGACCTGATCTCAACATAGAATCTAATGAATATATTTTTCCACCCAATTGTAACTCCGCACCTCTTCTTCTAGTGGAAGGAGAACCTTGCCCTTTAAGTTCAGTGATCATCTCTTGTGAAGTCTGAAACCTATCATCGAGATCTATTTCTGTGGCTTTTCTAACTATTTCATCCATCTTCCTGCTTATAGAGGAATTAAATTTAGATGGCTTTTTTAATCTTGTATTACCTCTGCTACCTTTAACACATTGTTTTCGGGTTGTTTTGTGAATCAAATCTTGCCCCGTCAATAAGAAGAACATAGTGGTTCCCACTCCATATATGTCACTCCGTACATCTACCGATTTATGAGGATTACCTTGTTCTGGAGTTCCAAATCCCGGAGAAAGTATCTGAATTCCAGATACGTTTGACCCAACCCATTCAACTACAGCGCTTCCATAATCGATCAGGTGAACTTCATCTTTAGAGTTTACCATCACATGTTTAGGTTTCACACCCCGATGTATTACAGGGTTGTCTTGCTGATGAAGATAGTTTAAAACTTTCAATAATTTAATTCCATAATCTTTCACTTTTTGCTCTGGAAGAGTTTTAAAACTTCCATTTTGTTTCTTCAACTTAGATTTTAGGTTTTCTCCATTTATATAGCTAGTAACTATAAAGGGAGGAGATTTTCTTTCATTGTAATCTATCAAGGAGGGGATCTGAGGGTGATTACCCAATCTTTCGAGTACTTTTCTTTCCACCTTTATTCTTTTCTTTTTTATTTGCTCTGGAAAAGATTGCTTGATGACACATTTTCCCCCTTTATTGGTTTTTCCTTCGTAGACTATAACGAAAGCTCCTACATCCAGTTTACTTTCTACAGTCACTCGAGTGCCTTTTGTCCCTGTAAGGTTGGTTCCAGGGGAAAATTTCATCAAATCAACCACCTTGTTTTTATATCATAAAAGAAAAAAGAGAAATAAAAGGTTATCGGAGAGATACAACCACTTTAATGTGGTTGGCAGGTTTGATGATGTCTCCGTCACTTAACTCTTTTTTTCCTCTCCCTTTTATATTCTCACCATTCAACCATGTCCCGTTGACGCTGTTGTTGTCTAAAATGTAGTATTTTCCGTTTTCTGGTATGATCTCGAATTGATTCTTCTGAGGTTCTATACTTCTACGAGAAATGTACTTCAAGCCATCTTGGATGTACTTCAAGCCATCTTGGGAGAGACGGTTTATAAAGTCTTCTTGACCCACTTCTTCTCTTTTATCGCTAATCTGGAGTAGCGTTTCTCCGTCAGCTGAACCAATATTTAAGGCCAACTGGCCTCCCGTATCTTGTAGACCTGCAGGTTGACCGCCTTCAGTCCCCAACTCGGTGCTACAGTCTATGCAATAATTCGCCTGAGAAGGGTTTATTGTACCACAGTTGGGACATTCTTCTTGGTCTGGTTTAGTATCTTCTTCATCCGGTTCATCAACTTCATCTTCTCCAGACGGAGGACCCCCTCCGCTATCATCGATCTTTTCCAATCTCATACCACAAACTGGACAGACATCTAGATGGTCTTCGTATTCCTCATCGCAGTTATCGCATTTTTTCATCTCAATATCAATCCTCCTTTTCATCCTTTATTTGAGTTTTAGTTAAATTATCTTTGATGACCGTACCTTCTTCTCCGCTAGCATCGATAAGTTCGGTTCCTCTATTTAAAATCCCAGTCTCTAACTTCTCTTTCTCTTTAATTATAGGGGAAGACATTATTACCGGGGCAAAATAATGTCATCCCCTGCTTTACGAGGAATTAAATTCCTCGAATCGAAGGAAACTAATAGTTTCCTGTAGACGTGAAGGACCCAAAAAATACGAACTTTTGTGTCCTTCACTATACAGTTGGGTCCTTTATAGTGTCGTCCACATCTTTTATTATTGTCTGAAGAGTATCTTCCTCTTTTATCACTGTATCCTTATCATCCATGTTAGCCATCTTAGTCCCTTTTAATTTAGCTTTGCAGAGCAAAAACTTGTTTTTCTCGGTGTTGGATTGTCTTCCCCCTCATATTTAGAGTGATCATGGGTGTAAGTGATCCACATATTGCTCAGATTGTGGCCCATCGGTGTCTAAAGGAGCAGACTATTGCGTAAACTGTGGTGAAAAATTAGGAGTGGAGGATGCGAAGATACCTTAACGCTAGATGTGGATGATAGTGTGATAATCAGGTGCGGCTCAATATTTATGGGTAAGAAACAGGATTAGGCCATCGTAAGAATCAGTGAAAGTCGTTAAATATAAAAATGAGATGTATTATAGACATTACGGGAAGTGAGTCCTCCCCGAGATAAATCTCGGGGCATCCTCACCTATTGACCAGCAAAGTCTTGTAGAGAAGTCTGAGGAGTCTCCCTAGCCGGTTGTGAA
>Ga0207421_10002628_pt1 | contig 22150 bp, 15 predicted proteins | sample SodLakKL_010_SED_4_FD_187542 | JGI IMG/M metagenome (GOLD analysis project Ga0207421, IMG submission 187542) | Alkaline sediment microbial communities from Lake Tanatar, Kulunda Steppe, Russia - 8KL_010_SED (SPAdes) (version 2) | ecosystem: Environmental > Aquatic > Non-marine Saline and...
CATCAGGGAAGTTCTCGCCCGTGGCCATAAAAACAGGAAAACCGCCTTCCTTATTTTCCAAAAACTTTTCCCCTACCTTCACCGCAGTTTCATAACGATCGTCACCGGCAAGCCTTTTAACTTCATGAGTAAAGTTTTCTTCTATCTCCTCTTGAACTTCCGCAGAAATAGCCGCATCACCACCCAAAATATAAATAGTACCATCAGGCTGCAACACCCGTTCTATCTCTGCAGCAGCATCATCATGCAACCTGTCCGCAGGGGTAAGCAAAAGTGAGCCATTGCTGTGATAGGCAAAGGGGCTCCCCGCCAAAGCATCGGGAAAATCATCTCCCCGCGTCAAAACCACCGCCTCCGCCGATTGTGAATTAGAAAAAGCTTTCCGGCTTATCTCCACCGCCGTCCGGTAACGATTATTCCCATGAATGCGTGAAACATCCGCAGTTTTAATAAAATGTTCCATTAAATGTGCCACACCATCTCTTATTTCAGAAAATTTATTATACAGATTATTTCCCGGGCAGCTTGTACTACCTACATCTCTGTGGCCGCATATGCGAGGAACATTATTTTTACCTCCTATGCTGGCTAAACCCAGCGGATCAAGTGAATACTGGCTAAAACGCCAGGCAATTAATTTTTCCAGGCTGGACAAAGCTTCACCTGTGGGGTGACCGGAATCAACCGCACTATACCCCGGGTGAAACTGCCCTATTAATGAAATACCCACACTGACCTGATTGTTGCCGGGGCCGGCATGCGCCCCCTGCACATCTTGAAATTCCAGGTTATAATTTTCCCGCCCTTCATAAATATTACCTTCATGGTCTATGAGAAAGTTATAGCCGATATCCCACCAATCTCTATTAATCGCATGATGATACCAAATATTTCTGACAACCTGCTCGGGGTTAGAAGGCTCGTTTTCAGTGGCAGTATGATGGATCACAGCGTGAGATACATCTATTACGGGATATTCGGAAGGACATCTGTAATTGCCATCACCTTCATCTTTGCTTAAATCTCCTCCCCAATCTTCTCTCCTAATAATGTTAGGCATATTATTATAAGAAGTAGATAAGGGAAGCAGCAAAGGCCTGATAGAACTCATTAGAGTGGCATCATTCAAAGATAATTCTTTCTGCTCAGTATCATTATTTGCCTTGCCACTTCTATCAGAAGACCCATCGGCTACTGAAACCTTTATATGATCAATTTCTTTATTTGCAGGAAGTTCAAACAATACTTCAAAAGAGGTATGAGGAGTATCCCCTTTAGTTAAATATAAATTGGACCAGTGTAAACCGGATGGGTTTTCCTCCGTCCGGCTATCCAAAACTAACTCATGCCATTTTCCGTACTGCCCGTTATTTTCTTTAGTACGCACCTTGATCAAATATTCTTCGAGGTTTAAAGATTCATCTCCGGTGGAATCTGAGGAAGATTCCCACCCTATTCCCATGCTCAAACCTGTAAAGGGAACATCTGATTTACATTCAAGCCTAAATGGCTTATCTTTCTCAAATCCTTCCTTTAAAAACCATTTAAAATCCGCAGAAGGCATACCTGTTTTTTCTTCATTCAATTCAACCGAAGGATCACCGGCATCTTGATATCCATCTGTATGCTTGTTAGCGGCGTCAGCGGATCCGGTAACAATTAATATAATTAAAACTAAAAGCAAACAATGACAAAACTTGAATTTTTTTAGGTAATTCAAGCCAAGCTCCTCCCTTTTCATTAACCTTACTATAAATAAACTTCCCGACTATAGCTTAACCATACATCTTTTACGTTCTTTCAAATAATCCAAGTATATTCCCTCCGGGTGGCACCCCCTACATCAATCACCTACAAATATACCATTTTAAAAAGCTGGAAGCTTAGCTATCTGAAGCTTCCAGCCTGGTGCGAGCGAAGGGACTTGAACCCCCACGGGCGAATGCCCACTAGGTCCTGAACCTAGCGCGTCTGCCGATTCCGCCACGCTCGCCCGATGCTATTATATTTTATAGCTTAGCTTTTGCCTACAGTATACATCATACTTTCCGTAAATGCAATAAACAGTCTTTTTCTTCCTCAATCTTAACCTAATTAAACCTAATAACTCACCCACAAAGTTTATACTCATAGCGGGTAATTAATCTACCTTTTCCTGAGATAACCTTGGACACCAAAGCGAGCGAAATTTTTAAGCACTATTCTTTTGATGTGTCCAGGTATTTATAAGGGAATTTTATATTATACGGTGAAACTATTTTCAAAGCCTTTTCCATTACCTGAAATTTTAAAGGAAATTTTTCCATGTTTTTAGTTTCACCGTCAATTTGGACGGGCATGGTATCATCTTCACAATTAATAACCAGTTCTTTAGCTTTATCAAGATGAATGCCGTTCATCCAGGTAAACTTTCTGGCAAATGTTAATACTCCCATAACAACTTTTCGCGGATTGCTAATGGGATCTACAATTTCAAAATCTAATAACCCATCATCAATTCTTGCATGGGGAGCAATGCAAAGCTGACCTCCATAAAAACGCCCATTTGCCACCACCGTTAAAAAAGTCTCTCTGGTTTGCACTTCTCTATTGTCCAATCGATATGACACCACGCGGGAGGGGAAATTAATGTGCTGAAAACAAGCAGAAACATAACCCGGATAGCCCTTTAACCAATAATTGTCATCAGTGGCCGTTTGAGAGACCTGCGCATCAAAACCAACTCCCACCGCATTTAAAAATATGTTGTCGTTAACCTTGCCCAGGTCCATCTCTATAACCGGCCAATAAAACAAGCCTTTCAAAGCAAGTATAGCATTATGAGGCACCCTCACCGAACGGCGGAAACCGTTTGCCGTCCCCCCCGCAATAAGCCCAAGGATATTTTTTTCCAGGTCTATGCCATTAACTGCTTCTTTTAAAGTGCCGTCGCCACCAACGACTACAACGAGTTCCGCTCCGTCTCTACTCGCCCGCGCTGCCGTTTTAGTTACATCTCCTTCATCATCACCGCTAAAATAAACTTCGTATTTGACACCTTTTTCATGCAAGTAAGATTCTACAGTATTCCATGTCTTCCCACCTCTTCCTCCTCCGGCATGAGGATTCACCACAAAAGAAGTCTTATATGGAAAACTTTTGGTTTTCATTTTTCCCCTCCCCTTCTAGTTAAAAATGCGTTAGCTAAATACATATAAGCACTTAATAAAATCGGATTAATAATTCAAACTGTTTTTGTTAATTTTTTATTATTATAGGGGCCACTTGTATTTTGCCGCGAAAGGCAATTTAAGTGGAGATATAATTTTTAAAGCCTTATGAATCACGTTAATCTTTAAAGGAAACCGTTCTAATTAACGCATAATGGGAAAAATATTTTTTAACTTTCGTCTTCGTCCGATTCGGCATTATTTTGACTGCCGAGATCAATATCTCCAAGATCTTCACTGTCTCCGTTCAAAATATCACCAACTGAGCTAGCCGGAGAATATATTCCTCCCAATAAATGTTTAAATTCCATGGGCAGGGGAAAAGCAATTAAGTTCCCTTGCTGAGACGCTACTTCCGGCAAAGAGCGCAGCAAACGGACAAACATCCCCCCTTCTTGGGAAGATAGAATTTTAGCTGCTTCGGTTAACCTTTTCGCGGCTTGTTTCTCTCCCTCAGCTTGAATAACTATAGCCCGCCTTTCCCGTTCTGCAGAAGCTTGCCTGGAAATGGCCTTTTGCAAAGCTTCCGGTATAACCACGTCTTTTATTTCCACTGCTGTAACTTTGATACCCCAATTGTCGGTAGCTTCGTCCAGGATCTGCTGGATTTGCTGATTAAGTTTATCTCTTTCACTTAACAATTCATCTAATTCTGCCTGTCCAGCTACGCTCCGCAGCGTAGTTTGGGACATTTGGGCAGTAGCTACACGAAATTCTTCTACGTTAACTACGGATCTGTTAGGATCTACCACCCGATAATAGACTACTGCATTAACGCTGCAAGTAACATTATCGCGGGTAATAACTTCCTGGGTAGGCACATCAAGGGTAACAATGCGCAGAGATACTCTTACTACCTTGTCTAATATGGGGATCACGATAACTACCCCAGGGCCTTTCTGTGCTATGAGGTGCCCCAGCCTAAAAATAACCAATCGCTCGTACTCCTTCACCACTTTGATCGCGGATACCAGAAACACAATAATAATAAGTACTACAACCAAACTGACTTCCATTAACAATCAACCTCCTTTTTGCCAATTAATTGACTTGCCCGATCTTATCCAAAGTAGAAGATCTCAAAGGTCAATCCAAATAATAGTTTTTATATTTTAAAGCACAGGCTTCAAATATTACTGCTCAGAACCATTATCAGCGGAAGATTTGACCAGTATGATCAATCCTTCTTTGCCGACCACCTCAACCTCTCGGCCGCCGGGCAAAGTCTCTTCCCCTACATTCCGGGCTTTCCAAAGCTCCCCCTTAACTTTAACCATACCCGATTCTGAAGGAGGAATTTCATTCACCACTTCTCCTTTTTCCGGACCATAGAAAAATTTAGCTTCCTCGCGGCGATTTCTGCGCGAACTAATAACCCGCTGGACCACTACCAGCATAATGATGGAAATTCCGATGACAACTCCAATTACCGTTATGCGAAAAGCTTCCACCCAATCCGGAGCCATCAGAGGTTCCAGGGGAAGCAAAATGGATCCCACCAAAAGCGAAATAGCTCCTCCTATGCCCAATATGCCAAACCCGGCAGTAAATATCTCTGCCACAATTAATCCCACCCCCAGGACCATAAGAACTATGCCAGTGGTATTGGTATCGAAAAGCCCCATACCATAAATGCCAATTACCAGCATTAGTCCTCCCAAAATTTCCGGCACAAAAGTCCCCGGCATGCTGAGCCCGGTATAAATGCCCATAATACCAAGCATAAGAAGAATAAAAGCTATCTGGGGATTACTTACCCAGTTTTGAAAATTTTCCCTGGGATTCATATTAACATTGCGGAGAGGGACCCCCTCTGTTTCCAGGGTTATAGTTTGGCCTCTTTTTTCCACTTCCATGCCATCTAAATCTATCATAAGCTCCTGCAGAGATGGGGACACTAAATCGGCTATTCCCTTTTCCACTGCTTCATCGTAACCCAACACCAGGTTCTCCGTAACAAATCTTTCCGCCACATCTTCAGGCCGGCCGCTTTCCCTGGCAATACTGCGGATATGACCGGCTAAAAGCTGCGTAGTTTTATCATCTGCAGGATCAACTTCCCCTTCGGGAGCCATGGAAACCGGTTCAGCTGCTCCCACAGTGGTTCCCGGTGACATGGCCGCCACATCGCCGCTTAAAAGTAAAAATGCTCCGGCAGAAGCTGCAATGGCACCGGCAGGAGCCACATATACTATCACCGGAATATCTGTGCCGCGCATAACCTTATTAAGCTCCAGGGTAGCATCTACCAACCCCCCGGGGGTATCCAAAACTATAACTATGGCATTTGCTCCTTCCAGGGTAGCTTCCTCAATTTGACGACGAACGAATGAAGCAGTGCCGGCAGTAATCATGGCATGATCTTCAATAGGGATCACATAAACCATCTCTTCCCCAGGCTCTTCCGTATCAACAGTATCTGCGTATAGAATATTATCTCCCGGAATTGCCTGAAGAACAATTAACGCAAGAAATACTACCCATGAAATGACAAAAATGGCTCTCAGACGCATAAAACTTACTCCCATCCTTAATATAGGCAAGATTATCAGATCTATGTTAATTGCTGCTTCATACCGGGTACAAGTATTTTAATACTTTTTTCAATTTAATACAAATATAATAAGCTTTTCTCAATAACCCAACCACTTAGCTGACATCTGCACGTATTCATAAATTTCTTCCTGCTGGAAAAAAAGGTCAAGTTCACGTTGAGCGCTCTCTGGGCTGTCAGAGCCATGTACCAGGTTATTGCTTACAAATAAAGCCATCTCGCCCCGAATCGTCCCCGGCGCCGCCTTTTGGGGATCGGTTGAACCCATAAGATTGCGGACCCCACTAATTACATTTTCCCCCTGCCAGGCCATAGCAACCAGAGGGCCTGAAGTTATGAACTCTTCCAAGGAGGGATAAAAGTCTTTCTCGCAATGCTCTGCATAATGCCGTGCGGCCATATTTTCATCCATCCAGAGCATCTTTAAGCCTACCAAGTGAAAGCCTTTTCTTTCAAGCCTGGATATTATATCCCCTACCAAACCTCGCTGCACTCCATCAGGTTTAATTAACACCAGTGTCTTTTCCGTCATTTATGCATATACCTCCTTTAGCCTTGCATCATCTTATTATATGGACAACTTAAATTTTGATTTAACCAGTTAGGTGGCTTTTTTACATTAAGAATCTTTTTGTTTCTTAATTCTAATAAATTATAACCGGGTTGTCATCTTCAATAATTCTATGTTCTTCTTCCAAAGCCTGCCGAATATTTTTAGGAATGGAAAACATACTTCGGTGAGTTTCCCCGTCATAATACTTCAATTCTAATCCATTTTTTTCTATATGTTTATCAACCTCCACTGCATCCAACTCGCCAGGATCCCTATCCTGCGATGCCAATATGAATCCCCAGGAAGAATCAAATGAAGGAATATAAGTGTGATAGGTGCATACATAATTAAAAGAGCATTCAAGGGTATTTTTTACTGCTGCATGTGAACTCAAAAGGGGCAAACTTAAAGAACCGGACTGCAATGAAAATGCTCCGCCCGGTTTTAATCGCTTAATTAGTATGTTATAAAATTCTCGGGTAAAAAGAAGGTAAGAAGGACCTTCGTCTACTGGCTCTGTTAAATCACTAATAACAATATCAAAGCAGCGATGGGTTTCCTCAATATACTTACGGGCATCTATATGCAAGAGCTCAACTCTTTTGTCGTTAAAACTGCTTTCATGCCAGGAGGGAAGATATTCGCGGCAGATATCTACTACTTGTTTATCCAGATCCACCATTACGATGCTTTCGATAGAAGGATACTTTAACAACTCCCGTAAAACAGCACCTTCGCCTCCTCCCATGATCAAGGCTTCCCGGGGGAGTGAGGGGCACATTAGCACGGCTGGATGAACCAAAATTTCGTGATAAACATATTCATCCAATGCCGATGATTGAATCTTTCCATCCAAAACAAGGCACCTGCCAAATGTATAGGTATCAACTATATCTACCCGCTGAAAAGGAGTGCTACCACTGTAAATATGTTGCTTGACCCCATACATATACCCGTGATATGGACTGGCATAATCTATGAGCCAATTCCATTCCGGTATTCCCACATCCCAACCTCCTTGTTTAGCAGCTAAAAAAGATTAGAGGGCATATAAATAAAAATGATACTTTCTCAATATCATTTTTATTTTCCCATGAAAACTAATTTCTTTTATTATTATATCCATAATTAAGATGAATAAGCAAACCATGAAAGGAAATACATCTTATAGTACATTTCTTTTTGAGGCAACGTAACCTATTTCGATTACATTTTATTTTAAGGCAACGGAATTTCACGAGTCTTCAATATTCTTCTTTAATAATTGAAACATGTAAAAATGTTATAATCTTAGATAGTATAAATCTTTACATTTCCCCAAAAAGAATGCTTCTCTAGCAGCAAGCTACAAGCTGCAAGGCAAAAATTCCCCCTGCACAAGATAGCGGCCATAACTGACCGCTAAGCAGCCTTCAATCAATAACCCGCCGCCGTTTTATGCTCTACATTATAATCAAAAATGCCGCGCTTTATTTCCCTGGCCGTCATATTTTCAGCAGAAAACCGACGTTTGAGATAATTACAAGAAACCCAGGGATCCACAGTTTCGCCGCAGGTGAAAATATCTACGGCTGCATAACCAAGCTCCGGCCAGGTATGAATGGTAAGATGGGATTCCGATATAACAACTACCCCGCTTAACCCCTGAGGCGAAAATTCATGGAACACAGCCTCAAGAACTTCTGCGCCGGCTTCTTTTGCAGCCAGCACCATATTATTTTTAACATCGGCTACATCATCCAGCACATTGTCGGGGCATCCATAAAACTCTACTAAGACATGACGGCCCAAAGCGCTCATTTTAATACCTCCTTTATGCAAAATTTAACTCTAAACGAAAATGCAAATATAGAAAGCAACAATCTACATTTTAACAAACTCACCTAAAAAGTCAATAAGTGCAGGAAACAGGTTGATATTTTTCACATTTGTGGAGTAATTTTTGGCCACAATTAAGTTTCAGGTGTGCCATGAATAGTCAAGAATTAATTATTTCTTGAGCAATCACATAGAGGTTCTGGAAGAAATCATTATTAGGCAGGCATATTTGAGAAAACAACAGGGAAATAAACTGGCAATCATAAAAAATAGGATAATCGGTATGGAGGACTAAAAAAAGATTGTTTTGAATATGCAGGTATGCTTACGGTATGATAAAATATGTTAAAAGCGGGTTTTAATAAAGACAGGCCCCTTAAAAATCATTAACATCATCCCGGAAACTACATCAAAGCGGCCTTCATATTTGGAGTGATTGAAATACTTTCTAAAATGAAAACAAACACCCACCTTTTTTCCTCTTTATCATCAACGGGGGGAACTTTTCCCGGCCGGGAAAGCAGTTTTTTGAATACAGTGGCAGCGGCAATAAGGTTAACAACTATAGCAATAGCAATTATGGCCGTATTAACATTTATTGGCAGCAATTATAGCCCACGGGCTCTAGCTTCTGGACCGGAAGATGAACAAATACACTTTAGCATTTTACATACTAATGACGAACATTCGGCATTAATCCCCCACGGAACGGCTATCGACCATCACCCGGGAAAAGAAAATCCTGCCAGGGGAGGTATGGCACGCCTGGCTTATAAAGTCAACCGGATCAAAGAAGAGAAGGACGCTGCAGATGAAGAAGTTATGCTGGTTAACGCCGGTGACTTTATGGGAGGCACTATTTACAACTGGCTCGTCTTTGATGGCTATGCTCCCGAACTGGATTTGATGCAGCAGATAGGCTTTGACCTCGTAGCTATAGGCAACCACGAATTTGATCACGGCCCGGATTTGCTGGCAGATTATCTCAAAACCGCCGGCCACCCCCATGCAGGGGAAAAAACTACCTTGCTTGCCACTAACACCCTCATACCCGATGATCACCCCCTGGACAATGTAGGCATAAAAAAAACACACGTAAAAAAACTTGACCCGGGGCCAAAGATAGGTTTTTTCAGTTTGATGGGTTATGACGCCATGAGGGTGATAGTGGAATCAGGACCGGTGGATTTTATGGATCCGCATGAATCCGCGCGAGAAGCTATTTCCTTTTTAAGGGAAGAAAAAGAAGTTGACCTGGTAGTAGCCGTTAATCATGCAGGCATAACAGAAGATCGGGAACTGGCAGAAGCAGTATCGGGAATTGATATTATAGTAGGCGGCCACAGCCATACCGCTATGGAAGAACCCGAAATTGTAGAAGATACCCTAATTGTGCAAGCCGGCGGGCATTTAGAATATCTGGGAATTTTAGAGCTTACCTATAATCCGAAGAGTGGGGAGGTAAAACCTCGTAATGAGAACACAGGGACTCCTTATCTGATCCCCCTGGATCATACGGTACCACAGGATCCGGAAGTGGCTTCCTCTGTGGATAAGTATACAGAAAAATTAGAACGGATGATTTATGACCTTACCGGCGGAAACTTCAAAGACATACTTGAACCTTTTGCTACCTCGGAATTTAAACTACCCAATCAGCCTTATAACTCTGAAAATCAATTCGGCAATCTAATTACAGATGCCATGCGTTTGGTAGTGGAAGAAAAAACGGGCGAAAAGGTAGATTTCGCTTTTCAGGGCAGCGGCATTATTCGCAGTGAATTAGCTCCCGGTTCTACAGAGCACTCACAGGACCTCTTATCTATTTATGACATTACAGAGGCCGTAGCCATAGGAAGCGGTCCAGCAAGCACCCCCGGGTTTCCGCTGGCTTCGGCTTATCTTACGGGAAAAGAAATTCTAGATATATTGGAAATCTCACCCCTTGCCAGTCAATATATGGGTGATAATTATTTCCTCCAGGTCTCGGGTTTGCGTTATGCTTATTACCCCGAGCGAGTAATCCTTTTCCATATGCCCGGTATTGATTTACCCTTTCCTTCATTCCAAGCCGTTAGCAATGTGGAAACATACACCGGGAAAGGGCCTCAAACCGGCAAAGATGAGGATTTTGCATCCCTGGAAATAGATAATGAAAAATTGTATCACATCGTCACTGATTACGTCCTTTTGGAAAGAGCCGTTCCGGAAGCCAATTCCCTAATACCGTGGCTTTCCATAAAACCAAAAGACAGCGATGGCAACCCCATAGAAAACTTTGAAGATTGCATTGTCCGGGTAAACGGAGAAGACTTTAAAGTTTGGGAAGCTGTGCTGGAATATATAGCCACTCAACCTCAAGGGAATAATTCTTCCGGATTACCACGGATAGATCCCTATTATAAAGAGACCATGGGACGCATAAGTATTAAGAACAACACCGGCCCTTTAACATGGATAGGCGTTTACCTGGCAACTTTTTACACGATTTCCCCCTGGTTATACTTGATCCCTGCTGCTATCATTTTCGGTATTGTTTTTAAATTAGCGCGGAAGCGGCGCATCCGCAGCCAAAGACATTAAAATATTCAATGATTCCGGGAGAAGTTTGGTAGGAGCTTATTAATCCAAATTTAACTCTTTACTTCAGAGAAGCCACCTGGCGTTGGAGTCCATACCGCAAATCCACCCGGGGAACAAAACCCAGTAAATGTCGGGCAGAAGAAGTATCGGCAAAAGTGTGGCGAGGATCGCCTTTTTGGGGTGGTTGGAATTCAACCCTGGCTTTTCGTTCTGTGATCTCTTCCAGTATGGCAATAATTTGATTCACCGTTACCTGAGATCCCCCACCAACATTAAAAATTTTACCCTCTACGCCCGTAACATCAGCTGCCGCAAGGTTAGCAGTTACTGCATCGTCAATATATGTAAAATCGCGAGTCTGCTCCCCGTTGCCGAATACATAAAGGGGACGATCTTCCAAAAGAGAGCGTATAAAAATGTTAAATGCCATATCGGGCCTCTGGCCGGGCCCATATACTGTAAAATAACGCAACGAAACAACAGGAACATCATAATTATAGTAATAGAGATTTCCCAAGTGCTCACCGGCTAACTTGGAAACACCATAAGGTGACACCGGTTGAGGATAAGCTTTTTCCGAAACCGGAAGTTCTGCCACTTCCCCATAAACCGAGGAAGAGGAAGCATATACAAACCTTTCTAACGGAATGGACCTGCATACCTCCAACAGCTTTTGAGTGGCCAGAATATTATTATGAGTGTAAGCATCAAAACTTTTTCCCCAGCTTTTCCTTACTCCTGCCTGGGCTGCCTGGTGAAAAACCACCCCTACCCCTTCCAGTTCTCTTTCGGAAAGCTCAGCAACATCCATATCTAAAAGGGTAAAATTACTATAATCCCGTAAATCCTTAATATTGGCCTCCTTCAATTTACGCTCATAATAGTCGGTAAAATTATCCACACCGATAACCGAGCTTTCCCCGTGCAAAAGAGCTCTGGTCAAATGAGAGCCAATAAAGCCGGCTGCGCCGGTAACCAAGTATTTCACATTTTTAGCCTCCCTATAAAAGCAGTTATTTACCTCTAACATAGCTTAAAAAACACCGGCAATTTAAACATAACTATGATACTTGCCGGAAACTAAGTAAACCCCGGCAGTTAATAACGCAAGTTCAATACTCAAGAACAATTATTTCCAGGTTATTAATTCACAGATAAAGAATTTCCCCCTTGAGAACTCCATCTTCCAGCCAAATTTGGCCGCAAGAGGCATAATTCCTGCCGCGGGGTTGTACCGGAGAACCCGGATTAAACAATAAAACGCCTTTTAAATATTCGTAAATAGGGAAATGAGTATGGCCAAAGATAACGCCGCTTACCGGGTAATGTGCGGAGGAAAATGCCTCATAAGCTTGCTTTGAGGCTTCTCTACTTCTGCCCCGTCCGTGCATCAACCCTATGTATATACCTCCTGCCGAAACAATTTTCATATTTCCCAGTTTTTGGTACAAACGCATAGAATCCATATTACCGGCAACCGCTTCCACCGGAGCAATAGCCTTTAATTCATCTATAATTTTTTCCTCTTCCAGATCACCCGCATGTAAAATAAGGTCGGCTCCATCCAGAAGACGAAAAATCCTTGGGGGGAGCGAACGGGCACGCGCAGGCACGTGAGTATCGGATATTACGCCAATCCAACCTCCTGCAGATAAGTTGTGTTCCACTACTACAAAATTATCCATGCCGGCTATCACCCTTTTAACAGAGAATAGAAAATCCATTAATTGGGAAAAATGCTTTTAGTTTATAGCAATCTGATCGGTTTAATATTTTCCCGCTTTATTCAGAAGTAAGGTTTTTCCCACTCATCAAGGTAAACCATTTCTTCAAGTTCCATGCGTGGGCGAGGCTGCGGCTCTTTAGCGGGAAAACCAACCGGTGTCATGGCCACAACTTTATATTCCGCGGGCACATTACAGGCACTTCGAGCTGTATCTTCATCGAACCAAGCCACCCAACAGGTCCCAAGCCCTTGCGCATGAGCAACCAGCATTAAATGCTGCATGGCCAGGCCAGTGTCCAGTAAATAATATTCTTTACCGTCAAGCTTTCCGGAAGCATCGGGATCGCCGCAAACCACTATAACCACCGGAGCATCTACTAAAGCCTTTACCGCCGGATTACCTTCATATAGAGATTCCGCCAACTTCTTTTTCTTTTCCGGATCACGTACTACGATAAAACGCCAACACTGCTGATTTTTCCACGAAGGTGCCAGGCGCGCTGCATCAAGCAGATCATTTATAAGATCCGGGGAAACCTCCGCGGTAGTGTCATACTTGCGCACACTTCGCCTGTTTTCTATAGCCGTTCGAATATCCATACTTATCCCTCCTGTATAATATAATTACTTAATCACAGCGGCAAATAAACTTCCTTAATTTAGCCGGAAATTGAAATGCCCTCTTAACAAACATACTAATACATTAAGCCCTACCCGTAAAGTAATAAAGGAATATTGCCGTTAACAACCATTCTGGCCTGCTTATAAAGTAAGAAGTTGAACATTTTAGAGAAATTATAAAAATTTTTTCTTTATACATGTAGAAATATTGATCAAATTATGTTAAAATTTATAAACAATTTAATATCTAAAAATATTCTTTACATAACAAAGCAAATATATTGCATAAGAGTAAAGGCAGTGCGGGAAAATCCGTCATCTTCGCTTAATTGCATATCCATGCAAAACTCTTATTTGAAAAAGGAGGAAAGTTTTTGAAAAATGATTAAGAAGAAGCAAATACCTTTAAGTTTTGCCATTCTTGTTTGTATTTTTTTAAGTTCAGCTTTCCTATTTACCTTTGGCTATAACGAAATTATAGAGAGCAAAATAGCAAGCACTGCATCCACAGCAGATATACACACTGATATCCAGGAGAAGATGGATAAAGGTAAAGATTCAGTAGAAGCTATATTATTACTCGAAGAAAAAGCCAATACCGCAAAAGTATCGCGAGCAGTAAGGGAGCATGCCCGCCCCTTTGCCAGTGGAGAACAAATTAAAACCATGAGTTGCCGGGCAGTAGTAACTTCTCTTCAAAACACCGCAGAGAAAACCCAAGAACCCATTTTGGATTACTTGCAAAGTGAAAAGAAAAAAAATAAGGTAGATAAAATTAAAGAGTTTTTTATAGTAAACGCCATTTATGTGAAAGCCGATTCTACAGTAATAGAAGCACTTTCCCATGATTCGGCAGTAGATAAAATTATTCCCAACTTATCTTTTAAGCTTCAACAGGAAGAAATCTCCACAGATAAAACTTCTCCCACTGACGTCCAACCTTCCGAAGATAACTTGGAATGGGGCATTGAAAGGATAAATGCCCACCGGGTTTGGAATGAATTTGATATAGACGGCGAAGGAGTTGTGATAGGTATTTTAGATACGGGGGTTACCTGGGAACACGAAGCTCTGAAAGAGAAGTGGAGGGGATATTGCCCTGACGACAACCATGATCCAACATATAGTTGGTATGATGCCAAATATGGTAAAAGCATGCCGGTAGATGTGAGTGAGCACGGCACCCACGTTGCGGGCACTGCCGTAGGTGCTGATCCGGATGGCAACAATAAAATTGGTGTGGCACCCGGCTCACAGTGGATAGCGGCAAATGCCTTTAATAACAATGAGAGCGCTACTTACAGTGATCTCATAGAGGCGGGGGAATATCTTCTTGCCCCCGGGGGTAACCCGGATAAATCTCCGGATATCATCACCAATGCCTGGGGAGGGCCATGGCGTGATAATCCTATTTTCAGGGAAGTGATCCAGAGATGGCGGGATGCCGGGATTTTCCCGGTAGTAGCTGCCGGTAACACCCGCAATGGAGCACACAAAGGTTCCATCTTACTTCCGGGTATTTATCCGGAAAGCATAACCGTGGGGGCCACTAACAGCAATAACCGGCGGACGGATTGGTCCAACCGGGGGCCGGCAAAGTATTATCCCGAAGAATTAAAACCAAACATCTCCGCCCCGGGGAATAATATTCGCTCAGCAACAAAAGGCATTGCCGGTTACGATAATAAAAGCGGCACTTCAATGGCTACCCCTCATGTTGCTGGAGCAGCAGCCTTGTTACTCTCCTACGACCCAGGCTTATCGGTGGAAGAAATAGAAGAAACTCTCTTTTCTACCGCTACTCCCCGGACAGATTCAGATTACGATGAATATCCTAATTACGGATATGGTTACGGCATTGTTAACGCTGCGACAGCAATAGATTCACTGCACTACGAAATCACTATCGAGGATGATGTGCTGGAAAAAGCTATACGCCAAAATTTGGGCAAAGAAAATAATAAAGGCTACCTGGAATACACTCTAACCAGAATAGATATGGAGCAGTTGGAAGAACTGGATCTCAGCGGCAAAAACATTGAAAGCCTGGCAGGGCTGGAATATGCTATAAACTTGGAATATCTTTACCTGGGGGAAGATAAACCTGTTCCTGTCATAATGACCTATTTAGAAATTGCTTCTGATAACATATATGTCAGTACCAATGAAACCGATAAAGAAGAAATAATTAAACTAAATGTAATTCCGGGCAACGCTGACATACATGATATTACCTGGTTATCAAATGATCCCTCTATGGCTGAAGTTGCAGATTTTGAAGGAGATAATAAATCTACGATCTATCCTCGGGCAACAGGCTCTACTGAAATTATTAATAAAGTTAAAAGTGTAAACCTTGAGGGAAAAGAAAGTATTCATGAAACTACTTGCAAAATAGAGGTTGTTAAGTACGGAGATGTAACTGGAAACGGTAACATAAAAGTAGCTGATGCCATCAATATTTTAAGGCATGTTGTAGAAATACATAAGCTTGAGGGATGCTATAAAAAAGCCGCTCTGGTCGCATATAATAACGATGGAAATGTTTCCTCTAAAGATGCTCTAACTATCTTGAGATACCTCGTTGGACGCGAGGAAGTACTTCCGGCTGGAACTAACTAGAAAAACGACACTAAAAAATCTTAGGTGGGAACTTATTATTCTTCATTCCTTCCCTAATCTTCTACCTGGTCATTTTTTTCCGGATCATGCTCTTCCTCGTCTCCATAATCATTCTCACTGCCACTTTCGGTATTATCTTCATCCGCTTCATCACCATTAACTTCTTCATTCACCGGACTATCTTCGTTTTCTTCTACTTCTAATTCTCCCTCTTCCGGCTCAGGTTCCGGTTCAGGCGGGGGAACATACTCAACTTCAGGTTCACTCTCTTCTTCTGCCGGTGGAACTTGTTCTTGCGGCGTAACTCTTTCACCGGGGAGAAGTTTCTGCGGTCGCTTCTCTACTGCTACCCCAAAAACATCTTCAATCAATTCTACTCTTTTTTCTTCATCCACTACCAGGTACCAAATACCGCGGGCGTCATGCCGGCCGCTTCCTTCAAAAGTGTAAGCATCAATTTCGGAAGGGTCTATTTCTTTACCGTACAGCGCCAACGCCCCCATCTGGGAAATCGAAAGGTTCGTGTCCACATGCTCCTGTAAGGATCTATATATGTCAGGAAATTGTCTCAGCTTGCCCTTATCTTTCATTTGTTCAAAAGCTTCTATCATTATACTTTGCTGTCTCTCCATTCTGGCAAAATCATGATCCATGTGCCGGGCCCGGAGATACTCCATAAATTTATATCCGTCCAACTTCTGAAATCCTTCGTGTACAACTATTTTGCCCCGACCGGCATGAGCTCGCACCGTAACATCAACATCATAATATATGCCACCCACGGCATCAATAATTTCTACCACACCATCCATGTCCAGAACTACATAATAATGTATGGGTACTCCTCCCAGGAAATTTTGGATGGTTCTCACAGTGGTTTTAATCCCGTTTAAATGAGGATCTTGAACTCCCGGATTCCGATAACCGTGGCCATACGCATGGTTAATTTTGTCATGTCCATCTTGCCCATAAATCTCCACATAAGTGTCTCGCTGAATACTAATTATAGAAACATCTTTACTTTCAAAGTTAATAGAAAGCACCATGATAGTGTCCGGACGATATGCTCCGCTTCCGTACTCATCATCACGGGAAGCCGTCCGGTCGAACCCTAAAAGGGCAAAGTTTATAATATTTTTATCAAAGTTGCGGGCAACTTCGCTTTCCCAATCTATCATGGAATCTCCATTTTCCTGAGGTTGTAAAATTCTAAGTGTGTCCTGTATGTGATTATAAACCGTAGCCCCGGCAATTATAAGAACTAATGCGCATGCCGCTATGATTAAAAATATTCTTATTATCTTCTGTTTCCGGGTTCTTTTTCGTTTCATCTACTGCCGCCCCCATTTTTGCCTATTAAATCATAAACCCGGCAATGCAGCAATGATAAGCCCTTTATGTAAAAAATAGGCAATATATAATTACAGTTATAGTCATTATTCCTGTTTTTCAGATTATCTTACCTTGCTCTCTATAAAAATAAACTTTACTCAATACTTCCCATACTTTACGGAAAATTTTATTATTTTCTTTTCTTTGGATTTTCTATCTTCACTTACTCTTAGCCAGTCCTGATCATAAAAAAGTATCTTACTTTTACACAATAGCTTCAAACAATATAGCATATAATTTAAACTACAGTATGAGTAAATCCTGCATAATTCATCTTTAAAATATCATAACATATAAACCTATGCCTACACTTATATGGTGAAAAAGTTTAATGCTGGCAGTTTATTCTTTAGCAGCCTATACCCAGGTAGGTAAATCCGTAATTTTGCATTTCTTCGCCGGAAAGATAATTACGCCCGTCAATAAATATCGCCTGGCGCATAGTTTCCGCCAGATCCTGCCAGGGCACATGCAAAAAATGCTCCCAGTCAGTTAAAAGAACCAATGCATCACTTTCCCGGGCTGTTTCTTCCACCGTGGAAGCATAAGTTATATCCTGATGGGGAAAATGCTGACGGTAGTTTTCCAATGCTACCGGATCATAAACCTTAATACTGGCACCCATATCCAATAATTCAGCAATAATTTCAATAGCCGGGGATTCCCGAATATCATCGGTATTGGGTTTGAAAGCCAGGCCCAAAATGCCTATAGTGCTACCGCGAATCACCTTTAAAGCAACCTGCAGTTTCTCCACAATCCTTTTGCGCTGTTTATGATTTATCTCTACAGCCGCTGAAGTAATAGGCATATCCACCCCATACTGTTTACCGGTAAAGAGAATTGACCGGGTATCCTTGGGAAAACAACTACCGCCCCAACCTACACCGGCATTTAAAAACCCCGACCCAATACGCTTATCCAGGCCTATACCTTTGGCCACTTCTCGAATATCCGCACCCACACGCTCGGCAATACCGGAAAATTCATTGATAAATGAAATCTTCATGGCTAAAAAGGCATTGGAAGCATACTTAATGAGTTCTGCGCTGGTAGGTGCTGTAGTAACAAAAGCCGGCATTCCGTAATTTTCCGGCCGGGGAGCCGACCGAGGCGGTGTAAAGGTTTGCTCCAATATGGGAGCATACATCTGGCGTAATACATTTACCGCTTGCAGCTCATTTGCTCCAATCACAATCCGATCCGGATAAAAAGTATCATGCAGCGCCGCGCCTTCACGCAAAAATTCAGGGTTGGAAGCTACACTGTAATTACCTTCAAGCCCTCTCTTTCTCAGCTCTTCTTTGATTACCGTGTCTACGCGGCTGGCCGTACCTATGGGAACCGTAGATTTGTTTACTACCACCAGGAATTTTTCCGGCGCTATAGAAGCCCCTATTTCCCTGGCTACATTTTCTACATAAGTAAGGTCGGTATCTCCGTTATACTTGGCAGGAGTACCTACTGCAATAACCACTACATCAGAATCCGGTAAGCTATCCAGCAGATTTTCGGAAAAAGATAAATTAGCAGCAGCTTCAACTAAAAGCTCTTCCACTCCCGGCTCATAAATTGTAGCCATACCCTTTTTTAGTTTTTCAACCACTTCCGGGTTATTATCCACACAGGTAACACGGTGCCCCAGATAAGCAAGAGCTATACCGGTAGTTAGGCCCACATAACCGGTGCCCACAATGGTTATGGCAAGTTTTTCGCTTTTTACGGTCATGGAATGTTAATACTCCTTTCCAAAAATTCTAAATTTCTGTATTCTATTATAATTTTTTTAATAACTATTTACAACCTCCTGCCTTTATGGGGAGTATAGCCTAAATAGCTGCTTGAAAGCTTTTTATTTCTTATTCTATTTACCTTATAATATTATACTCACACCTATTTGCCCAAAGGAAACTGCAGTTTCTTTTATCTATCGCAAACGCCGGTATCCCCATTCTTTAATAAAAAAAGGCATGAGGCGGAAGACCAAAGTAGAAACTTTAAGGGCATTTAAATGGGGAGACCAGGTATTGTACTTATAGCGAGCCTTAAGCTGGCGTATAAAATTATCTTTTTCTGACGACCGACTGACAGTTTCGCCAGTACGAAAGTATTGGAGGGGCTCAGTAAGATTGTTGATAACCACATTTTCTCGTAGCGCCCGCGCCCAGAGTTCTATATCCTGCTGAGTGCGAAAATGCACATTGTATAAGCCAATGCGGGCAAAAACAGAACGCCGGAATATTACAGATGAATGCACCAAAGGACTGCGATAATGAAAAAAAGCTTCTATGCGGGATCGGTCGGGAGGCATTCTGCGCAAAAAACAATCCTCATTTGAAGGATCTTTTTTGAATTCCCAGGCCGAGGTGCCCAAAATTTCTACTTCCGGATGCTTTTCCAAAAATATTAACTGCTTCTCAAACCGTTCATGATGCGCAATATCATCAGCATCCATTCTGGCATAATAAGGGGTTGTCGTATGAAGGATAGAGTAGTTAAGCGCATAGGGAAGCCCTTTATTCTGGGGAATTCTCAAAAGCTGAATATTATCATTTTCCCGCACATAACTCTCCACCAGGTTGTAAAGTTCACTACTTATGGAACCATCCTGGATGAGATGGATACGTTCAGGCAGCAAAGTTTGGGTGAGAATAGAATCCACAGCTTCTTGAAATTGCTCGGTATTGCTTCCCCTATAAAAAGGTATCCCTACCGTTATTCCCGAGTTATTAACGGCAAAATTTCTCTTCATAAACTACCTCTCTTCAGCGTTCCGCCGATTTATTTAACTAAAATTTTGGCAAGAATATTCCCACCTCCTAAGCAGAGCGTAGTTAGGAAGTGAATTGCCAGTTATTGACTTAATTATTTTACTCTAAAACTTCCCTACCAAATAGCTTACATCATCTACAAGAGCTATTTCTATAATAACAGCCAAAACCCTCTTAATATAAGACCCACCTTTTTCTGTAATCTGAAATTAATTTTTATGGGAGTTTTAAGAGGATAAAGATCTCATTTTTGAGGTTAATCGATGTAGGAGAGGCAGCCTTTTGTTATTTGACTTATAAAGCGATATTATGCTACTATTGTTAAGGTCAAAAAACTATTTTATTAAAAAGAAAATATTAAAATAAAAGGAGGAAAATATGAGTCAATATAAAAAAAACTCAATTGCAGCAGTATTCCAGAATAATGCTCAAAAGCTTAAAAGAAAAACTTATGCTTCTTATCGGAAAGACGGAGAGTATACGGACATTTCCTGGAATGAAATGAGCAAAATGGTTAAAAATCTTTCTTATTACCTTATTTCCAAAGGCATTGCCAAAGGGGATAAGATTTCTATTTTTGCGGCCAACCGTTACGAATGGCATATGGCCGCTCTCGCTATAACGTCCATAGGTGCAGTGGATGTACCCATTTATGCTACCAATTCCTCCGAAGAAGCAGAATATGTGCTTGAGCATTCAGATGCCAAAATGTGTTTGGTGGGTAATAACGATCAATTAGAGCGAGTCCTTAAAGTGAGGGACAATCTTCCTATGGTGGAGGAATACATTTTATTTGATGAATATGAAGGCAGTGCGGAAGGTGTAAAAACGCTGAAACAGGTTTTAAAAGAAGGTGAAGCCAAGCCGGCTGAAGAGGAGTTTGATTCCAGGTTAAATTCCATCGAGCCCAACGATCTTTCTACCCTCATTTACACTTCAGGGACTACAGGAAAACCTAAAGGAGTTATGCTTACACACAACAATCTTTATTCCAATGTGGCAAACACATTCTACGAGATGAGAGACCGCAAAACCGGCGAATATCTAATCACAGAAAACGACGTTTTTCTTTCTTTCCTACCTCTTTCTCACTCATTGGAAAGAACAGCAGGTTTCCATGGAGCGGTATACGCCGGCGCTAAAACAGCTTTTGCCTGGGATATTAACACTATTATGGATGACCTGGCAGAAGTACGACCTACTATCATTATTTGCGTGCCCCGCATTTATGAGAAAATCCACGCCGGCATTTACGCAAAGCTGGATGACGCCTCGAACTTGAAGAAAAAAATGTTTACTTTCGCTTCCGGACAAGCCAAAAAGAATCTCGAGAAGGTATGCCGTAACCAGGAAATAAAAAGCTTTAGATACAAGCTTGCTGATAAGTTGGTGTTTAGCAAATTAAAGGAAACCCTGGGCATGGATCACTTAAGATATGCTATTTCCGGGGGAGCTCCTCTTGCGCCTAGTGACGCAGAATTTTTTATTGGAATGGGACTCAAAATTCTTGAAGGATTCGGGCTTACCGAGACATCCCCTATCCTCACTTTCAATCGTCCGTGGTATATTAAGGTGGGCACTGTAGGACAACCAATTAAAGATACTGAAATTAAAATCGGCAATGAGGGAGAAGTTATGGCCAGAGGCCCCCAAATCATGGCCGGCTACTACAAAAACGAAGCCGCCACAAAGGAAGCAATAACATCCGAAGGTTTTTACCGCACCGGTGATGTTGGAGCCATTGATGAAGAAGGCTTTTTGAAAATCACCGGCCGCATAAAAGATATTATTGTCACTGCCGGCGGAAAAAATATCTCCCCGCAAAACATTGAAAACAATATCAAAGAATCTCGTTATGTGGAACAAATAGCCATCATCGGAGATAAGCGCAAGTTCCTTTCTGCTCTCATAGTTCCGGCTTTCCCTGAACTTGAGTCATGGGCCAAGCAGCAAGGAATTTCCTACTCGAATACAAATGAACTGCTCCAAAATTCACAGGTTCAGGACCTATACCGAAAAGAAATTGATGAAAAGACAAGAGAATTTGCCAGGGTAGAACAGATACGTAAATTTACCCTGATCAATGCCGAGTGGACGCAGGAAACGGAAGAACTTACTCCTACCCAGAAGGTGAAGAGAAAAGTCATTCAGGAAAAATACCACGACTTGATCGAAAAAATGTACACCGAAGAATAATCAAGCTTCACTCATATAAAAAAAGGTGTTAAAGGGGACGGTTCCTTTTGACACCTTTTTTTTGCTTCTTTCGGAGTGAGCGTGACAGTGGGGACGGGGCAATTT
>Ga0207421_10002629_pt1 | contig 22147 bp, 18 predicted proteins | sample SodLakKL_010_SED_4_FD_187542 | JGI IMG/M metagenome (GOLD analysis project Ga0207421, IMG submission 187542) | Alkaline sediment microbial communities from Lake Tanatar, Kulunda Steppe, Russia - 8KL_010_SED (SPAdes) (version 2) | ecosystem: Environmental > Aquatic > Non-marine Saline and...
GTGGAACGTGGACTTCGCAAATATGGGATTCGGGAGCGACCGACCCCCAGTCGATAGATTCTCTGAGCGTGGTTGACACGATAGGAACAAACGAAACCGTGGACGTGCGTGTTGGTGTGGACGAGGACGATGACGGCGTGATTGAAACGACTGGAACGTGGACGAGCTTATCTGACGGGTCTAATACACTATCAGCCTCGGATTTGGGTCTTGACGGTGTTGGGGGTTATGGATTCCAAGTTGAATACGATTTGGCGGTGACGGACTCTTCGACTGACCACTCGCCGAAAATACAAAACTACAATTTATATCTCGGAGATGCAAGTCAAGAAGAAAGCATAACTGTCACGATGGACGGAGACAAATCTCTAACTGCTAATTTTCTTGAAGTTGTTGAAGAAATTTTAAGAAATCTTTCAGTTAACAGTGTTGAAGATATAAGTTTGCTTCATAAATTTATAAAAATAATTAAACGTTATTTTTCTGTAGATAGTATAGATAATATAGATATTTCTTATTTTTCAAAATTTTTGCGTGATTTAAATATTGATAGTGTTGCAGATATTGATTTAGAGAAAATTGTAAGTTATGTAAAATTTTTGAGTGTTTTAGGTATGGAAGATGTAGAACTTGATAAGTATGCAGATTATGATAGGGTGTTGAAGATTCAAGGAATAGAATCAATATTTGTCCAAAGAATTGCAAATTATTTGAAAGATTTAAATATAAATTCAATTGAAGATATAGATCTTATATATGAAATTATAGATTATCGTTCTCTTTCAATAAGTAGTGTTGAAGATGCAACAATAGATAGAGCAATTGATTATATAAGAGAAGTTAAAGTTGATGGTGAAGAAAGTATAGATGTTGAAAGTGTTATAACTTATTTGCGAAATTTTGAAATAGAAACTATTGAAGATGTGTATTTCGTTTATACTTTAACTGAGTTTATCACTCGATACATTTATGTAGATAGTGTTTCTGATTTAGATTTAGATAGAGAAAGCAGTTATATAAGAGAGTTTTTAAGTGAAGTTGAAGGAGATATAACTGTTGATAGGTTTGTAGATTATTTAAAAAGTTTAAAAATTGATAATATAAATATTTCGTTACTGCGAAAAACTTTATTACGTAGAAGAAGTTTAATAGTTGAAAATGTTATTGATATTGTTTCTGATAAATTTGTTGAGTTTGTGAGAAGTTTAGATATTAGTAATAAATCTAAAGTTGAAGTTGAGAGATTTGTTAACATTGTAAGAAATTTAGAAATTTCTCAAGAAGAAAAAATCGAAGTTAAAAGAATTATTGATTATATAAGAAATCTAAATGTTAAATCAGATAATGAAATACTTATAACTGTAATAGAAGAGTATTTAGATATACTTATAAGATTTTCCTCTTTTGATGTTATTGATTCAGATATGGATACTGATGATATTATTGATATAGATGCAGATACAGGTGAAAATTGAAAAGAATTAATAAGATAGAAATCAATATAAAAATGATATAAAAGAGTTGGTTTTATATGCAAAATATAGGGACACATGATGCAGGGGATTCAATTTTGATAGAAATAACTGTAAAAGAAAAACAACCGTTTCAAGCTAGAGTGCCACTTACAGAACCAGACAGAGCAGAAGTAACTATATTTGATACAGAAGGGGAACCAATACATGACAAAATAGATATAAGTGGTAACAAAGCCGACGATGGTGAGTTTTATCATATATGGCACACAGACAAAGTTAGTGAGGGTGGAGAAACTGGCGATTTTCCTATTAAAGTTGTTTTCGAAAAGGGCGGTGTTGATTTCGAAAAGGGCGGTAATAGAGAAGTGCATTATGGATATATAACTGTAAGACAACCACAAGCACCTAGTTAATGATAAGATTTAAAAGTATAAAAATATATATAAATTATGATATATAAGTGATTGTAATGAGTATTACTGTAAATGATGTAGATAGAATACATGATGAAACGATTTCTCACATAAAGCGTGGTATGCATAGATTTGAAGTTAATTTAGATAACTTATCTGAAGATGTATTTGAAATATCAGGAGTGGCTTTAGAAGAAGGAACATTCCAAGGTAGATATTTTCCTGAAAAAGAAATAGAAGCTGCTACACACACACTTATAGGTAAACCAGTAGTTGTAGATCATAAGAAGGGTGTAAAAGACATAGTTGGACAAGTTACAAATTCTTGGTTTGAAGATTCACAGTTGAAATTTGAAGCTGAAATTATAAATGATGAAGTTGCTGAGTTGATTATGAGAAATCTAGTTAACGGTGTTTCTGTAGGTGCTAATTATGAACCCGAATTTGATGAAAACATAGATGTGTATGAAATAGCTACAGATATAACTTTTTACGAATTAGCATTAACTACACAACCAGCTTTTGAAAACGGTATAAGGGAAGAATTATCTAAAAGAGATGATTTAGATTACGATATTTTAGATGATATTAATAAAGTTAATGAAGATAGAAATGTAGCTATAGTTACGAAAGTTAGTGAAGGTAGAAAACTTTTAGAAGGTAATCAAGAATTAGATGCTAACATTTATTACTTACCTGAAGATAAACGATACGAAGAAATTGCTAATGAATTGAAAAATGTTGAAAATGATTATACAAGATACAGTATTTGGAATCCTGAATATACTGGAACAACCGAAAAATCTTGGGAGCGTAAAACATTTGAAGATTTCAAAAAAGAACTAGGAGAAGATATAGAACCTAATGATATTAGACGATACTTCTTGGGTTGTAGAGGTGAACCACCAGTAGAAAATTTCGGTGATTTAATATTAGGTTGTGTTGAACCTAACGGGGATTTGAATGTAAATGCATTACAAGCTATCAGAGGTGGCAGGGGCGTTCAAAGGTTAGATCCATCTGCTAGTAATGAAATGATTGAAGATGTTTTTAGAATTACTGCAAGATTAGCTAATGAAGAATTTGATAGAGATTGGGAGTCTTCGTTTGAAGAATTATCAAAAGAATCAGAATTGATGAGAGATAAAATTGATTACATTGATTTAGAAAATGTAGATTTTAACAAATTTGCAGCAGTGTTATCAACTATGTTTGGTGTTCCAACTTCTGATGTCTTGTCGATGTTTGGTGATTTAAAAGATGAGGGTGGTGTTAGTGGTGATGATGTAGTTACAGATATTAATATCGGTGGTTTCGCTAATTTTATATCTGAATTATTTAACGTGAAGGAACGTTTAGCTAAAGACTATATATACGATTCACTCAAAATCGAGTTAACAGAGAGTGTGGATGGGGAGAAAACCACACAAGAGGAGGTGCAATTTATGAGTGAAAAATCAGATAAAGAAACAAACGAAGAAGAGGAAACAGAAGAAACAAGTGAAGAGAATAAGAATGAGGAGGAAGAAAAGGAAGAAGAAAACGAAGAAGAAGAAACAAGTGAAGATGAAAAAACAGAAATAGATATCGATGAAATTACTAGTAAAATCGCTAAAGATGTTAAAAGTGAAATAACTGAAGATATCAAAGAAGATTTAAAGAAGGATATTAAAAGTGAAATTGATGAAAGTGTAAAAGAAGAAACAGATAATGTTAAAAGTGATATAACTGATGCTGTTAAAACTGCTGTTGGTGATGTTGTTAAAGATATGCGTGAAACCGAAAAGAAAGAAACTGAAAAGAAAGAAACCGAAGAAAAACCAGAAAAGAAAGAAGAAGAAACACCTTCTGAAGAAGAAACTCCTGAAGAAAGTTCTGGTGATGAACCTGATGAAGATATTAGTGCTGCCGATGTAATGAAAGCTTGGTATGATAAAAAAGTTTAACTGGAGTAATTAAACAAAATGTATAAGATAAATACACTTAAAAACATAAGTTTTTTAAGTATAAATGTATTAATAAGTAGTGAAATGTTTAAAAGAATTATAGGAGGTGAATAAATTTGACCCGAAGAAAAGCTGAATTAGATACTATGACGACTAGCGATCTTACTACATTGATGAAGGAGAAGATGGCTGAAGAGATCGAAACTAAGGTCAGAGAAAAAAGAGTAGGTAGGAACTTACTCAGAGAAGATACAACCTTACTCAACAGGCCGGGGAACACTCTTAAGTTTAAAAAGAGAGGTACTCTACAAGCAACCCAAGCAGGTGAAAACGAAGAAGCTGATTTTCAAAGATTTACACAAGAAGAAGGTAAAGGGTATCAATCTATTTTGACAGTTGAAGTTAATAAGTTTAGAGTTGCTTCTGAATTATCAACTGAGATGATTCAAGACGGTGAAGAAGATGCTATTGAAGCAACAGAGGAAGAAATAGCTGCTGCAATGTCAGATTTAGAAGACATTGTTTGTATCGGTGCTGCTGCTGGTGGTGAGTGGCACGAAGAGACGAAAAATATAGATGGAACAACTAGTGATATTGATTTAGATGAAAACGATAACACTTTTGCTATAGCTTACATAAAAGCAGAAGAAGATATAGATGTTGGAAATGTAGATGTAGATGAAGGTGAATTTATAAGTCTTAGCGATTTGCACGAAATAAATTATGGTGATGCTAACGTTGTTTTCCAAGATGGTGATGAAGGTGACGGTGAAGAAGTTACTGTAGGTTGGGTAGGTATTGACGACGTATTTATAGATGATGATTCAACCGAAATAGGATCTATCACCGATATAAATACACTAAGAACAGAAATTGCTTCTAACAAGTACGACCCAGACACGCTTATTGTAAACCAAGCCAATCTCGGAGATATTATGGATTTGGAACAATTCCACGATGTCAGTAAATTTGGAAACAGAGATGTTATAAGAGATGGGCAAGTAGGTAGAATTTTAGGAATGGATGTTATTCTATCTTCGCAACTTCCAGACGAATATGTTGTAGCTCTTGATGCTGAGGCAGAACCTTCTGTACTAGTTAACAAGGAAAATCTGAGAGTACAACAAGAAGGAGATATATCTTCAGACTCTCTCAAGATAGTTGCCTATCAGAGATTTGGTGTTGGTTGTCTACGTGAAGACGCAGTATATTCACTACAGCTAGAAGAGTAAGCGTAAATAACTAAATTCTTCGGGAGGAGGAATTATACAATTCCTCCTTTCAAAAAGCCCCGAGGTGTATATATTGGCGAATTTAGCCAGTTTAATAAAGAAAACAGAAGAGTTGAAAAACAATATTAGTGAATACGATAGTGATTACATTAGTTTACTTGCTGTTGTTGCTGATTACATAAACCAACCTGTTGCTATTTTGAATAAAGACGCTGATATAGAATATATGAATTCTGATTGGGTTGTAGAATATGGTGATATTTTTTCTTTTGATAGATTTGGTTTGAAAAATATTACAAAAGAAAATAGAGTTTATAAAAAATACAAAAAGGTAGAAAATAAAATTAAAGAAGCTACAATTATTCCTATATACGACGGTTCTTCTTATCATTTTTTTGTTTTAATCTCTAATGGTGATTAAATGGTTGATGAAAAAAGAGAATTAAAAAACAAAGAAAATCTTGATGAATTTAAAAAGGCTAGAATAAAGGAAGAAGAGTGGAGAGGCCATATGCTTAAATGTGTAGAAGAATTAAACGAAGATATCGATGATATTAGAAATAATATAAAAATTATGAGAGAAAATCATATGTGTTTACGTGGTAAAGTTATTAAAAATAGCACATTCATTGCGATTATCGTTTCTCTCTTAATTGCGATTATCGTTTCTCTCTTTGTATCTATAATAGGTGGTTTGTTGTTATAAATGTTGTTATTGAAAAGATTTAATAAAGTAAGCGTTTTAACTAATACTGAATGAGGTGAAAGTATGAGTAAAAGTTGGTATGAAGAAATGGAAACTGACGATAAAATAGAAGCTAGTGAATGGAACATTATGACTAATGTTATTCAAGATACTGAAAGCAGAGTAGATGATTTAGAAGAATTTGAATTGAGAGATACAATCACAACTGTTGAAATAGATCAACATGAAACTATAGATGGTAATGATGGGTGGACTAAGATACCGTTTGATAGTGTGACAGTTGATGAGCTTGATATTTTCGATTCGGAAGAAAATCAATTTGAGATAAATAAAGATGGTTGTTACATATTAATGTGTAAAACAGTTGCAGATATAGATAGAGATGATTATATAGGTATTCGTTTAATGCTTAACAACGAACCTTTGCAAAGAGATGAGCAACGTGGAGGTTTTAGGGGGGGTGACGCTTTCGTTAGAATTGTTCTGTTTACTAGACTTTTTGAAGGTGATATAATTCATACGGAAGCGGTTGCAGAAGAAGGCAAAACTATAACTCTTGAAGGTGGAGAAAGAGAAACAAATATGGGGTTAGCTAGAATATAGGGTGATAAAAATGGGTTCTTTCAGTTTTCCGGCAGAATTCCCACTCTCCTTTACTGAAGATTCTGAGTGGTGTAACATAGATTTGGTTAGAAGTTTAACAGATTTAGAAGAAGATGAAATAAGCGATGAAGATTTAGAAGTTTCTATGAATTACGCAATGAAAATGGTTAAATCTGATTTGAATGTAAGTGTTACTAGAGAAAGTGTTAGTTATAGAAACGGTATGTATAAGTTAGATTACACACCTATAGCTGATACTAATTACGATTGTGAAGTTGATAGTAATGATATAAATTTATACAGATACAAAGTAGATGATGATCCTAGAACTAGAGAAGATATAGAGGTCGAAGAAGTTTATCCGATTGAAGGTATTATCATAGCACCAAGATATTCTAATGTTTATGCAGACTATGATTACTACCTCGGAAACAGATTGCCGGGTTGGGATTTACTATCTGAAGCTGTTGCTTATCTAACTGGTTATGTAGCTGTTGGTAAAATAAGAGGTAAAGTACCCACATATATGCGTATGAGCGGAATGACTGTAGATGATGAAAATCCCGGTAGTAGATTCGAGAAAGCATACAAAGATACTATTAGAAAGTTAAAAGTTAAAATGGGCACAATTAAAAGTTTAGATATAGAAGGAAGAGAAACAAGTGGTGACATTTTGTTTCCACAGTAAGTAGGTGATATTTTTGAGAAATTTAAAATTTGACAAGATGGGCAACAGTATAATAAATGCTAGTGGTGTTGATGTTACTTGGAAAAAGATAGACAGATTTACCGATCCTGATTACGGAAGTACAACTGAAAAGATTATCGATGAAAAAAATATAATCGGTATATTTCAAGATATATCAGAAGCACGGTCATTTGAATATCCGGGTAAAGTTCCAGATTTTGATGCTATCATTTACGCTAAATATACTTATGATTTTTCTATCGATGATATAATAGTTAGAAACGATATTGAATATAAAATTAAAGAAATTAATGATTCTCATAGTTATAAAGAATTAGCTTTAGAAAGAGTTGGTGGTTAATATGGGTACAAGATTTGATATAAATATGCGTCAAAAGAAGTCAGATGAAAAAGATATAAAAGATAAATTAGACGGGATGGCAGCTACTACACAGAAAAATAAAGGAGATGTGCTCAAGAAAACAACAGATAAAATAGCACAGATAGCTAAACAATATGCACCTGAAGGCCCAACAGGCACATTGAGAGACAGTATAAAAACTTATAAAAGGGGAGATGATGTTACTGTTTTAACAGCTTCTACTAGAGATAACCCATACTACCCCGGACAAGAATACGCTGCAGCTGTTGAATTTGGTACACCATCAGTAAGTAATACGCATATGTCCCCCCCACCGCTTATTGCTGAATCATATGCACTTCCTTATGCATTTTTTAATCGGAAAGGAACACCAGCACAACCATTTATGAGACCGACATTAAGAAAAGCTGAAAATGTTGCTTTCGATTTATTTGGTAACTTATGGTTAGATAATTTGTTTAAATTTACAGAATAGGTGATATGATATGCATCAATTTTTAATGAAACAAATTGTAGAAACTTTGCGTAATGGGATTGATGATCCTTTAGAAAGGGGTGAAATAGTTACAGATACTGAAAATGATTACAACGTTATCGATGATTACACTATAGAATTATCAGAGAAAAGATTAAAAAATATATATTTTGTTAAAGATCATACAAAGATTGACGATAAAGAAAAATATTTATATTCAGATTTTCATAAAATTTATGATGATCCTAAAAATGATGATGATTATCCAAAAATAGAATTTAAAGAAAATATACCTACAAATCATAATTATGAAATTAAATATCATAGTGGTAGTACATGGATTTATCCAGACTATCCGATAGAGGAAGCAACACTCCCGAGAATATCTGTTAAGGAAGTAGGTGGTGGTGGAAGGCATAAATCTATAGGTAGAATTTGGGATAACAATTACAAAGTGTTTTTAGATGATTCTTTGATTGAAGTTATGGTTTGGTGCGATACTGGAACTTCTGTTTTTATTGACGGTGAATACTATTCGGGTGGTAAGTTGAAAGATTATTTAGCTACAAATATTAGAAAACTTTTCGAAAAAGAAAGGAGATATTTAAGTGAAAAAACGTTTAGAGATAAAGACTTCAACCCTGTAGGTAGGATAGATGATATAAAACTAGACGTGATGAGAGATTTAGATATAGAATTCGATGATTTTTTACGAAAAGAATTAGAATTTGATGTTTATCTTCATGAGTACAGAGAATGGTGATTACATAAGATTTAAAAGTATAGATAACAAGATAAGTAATAGGTTTCGAGAGAGAAACCTTAATAATTAGAAGAGAATATATATGAGATATAATTTCAAACTCTCAAAAAGAGAAAGAGAGGTGTATTAAAAATATGACAGATTCGTGGATGGGTTGGGAAGTAGAACTCTATGCAGACACGGGAGCTGACGCACCAACAGACCCTACTGATGGTGAAGAAGAAATTGCTTTAGCTGAATCAGTAACTTTTAATGTAACTAGAGATACAGATGCTTATCATTGTCTAGGGGAAGAAGACCCACATGCAATATTGAGGGGAGCAAAGGAAATATCTGGAACTATCGATAAACTAACAACTAGTTCAAGATTTTTTGACATTTTAGACGATGACGAAGATTTTTGGATATATGCCCTTGTCGATGATAGTGGAACAGACGATGTATATGTTCAGATAGAAGGCGCATCTATAAGTGATTACAGTTTAGAAATCGGGGAAGATGAAGATGTTGTTGAAAGTATAGATTTTGAAGCAACTAGTATGGATTTTGAAAATCCGAGTACTGGAACAACTGCAAGTACTATTAGAAAAGCTAAAAAAAGTAATACTACAAAAACTGATGAAAGTGAAGAAAGTGAAGATAGTGAAAAAGAAGGTGAATAAATATGGGAACAGTTTTTCAAGGAAAGGATGTAGAAGTTAGGTTAGATAATGAAGAATTTTCTAACCATCTAGTTAGTTGTGCTAACAGTATGACTTTCGATGTAGAAACAGGCACAGAAGGTAAACGAGGAATACATGAAGGTAGAAAGGTAAATCATTTTAAAAGAGGACGACTAGAGATAACTGGAACTATAGACAAAGCATGGGCAACCGAAACACTTGTAGATGAAGTAACTACAGACGATGAACATGAAAATGTAGGGACATTCGATATATATTGCCAAGTTGAAAAAAATGGTGATGAAATGGGTTGTAAAATAGAAGATTGTGTATTTACTGCTGTTTCACCAGATTTTGATGCTGAGGATATATCTGAGATAAGTTTAGAGTTCGAAGGAACCGACATTGATTGGGGATATCACGAAATTTAAATTAAAAATCTCATCCTAAAACCCAAGAGAGGGTATTAAAAAAACCAAGAGAGGTGATAATTTGAGCAACAAAGAGTATAGTATAGATGATGTTTTAACTGCTGATGAGAAAAAAGTAATTAAAATAAATTGGAAAGATGGCTATATTCCGTTTAGATTGACACCGATAACACATGAACAATTTATAATGTTACGTAAGAAAGTAAGCTCTGGATCGACACCCAACAGTTCTGATATTAAAAATATGACACGTGATGATAGTGCTCTTACGAATGAAATAGTTCCTAAATGTACGGAATTCAAAAACGCTGAAGGTGAATGGGTCAATCTAAGCAAAAGTAAGTTCCTTGACTTGCCATTCGGTGTAACTAATCGCTTGACAAACGAAGTGATTAAACTGTTAGGACTTGGAGATATTGCAGATGAATTGTCAAATTTGTCGCAACAGATGACTTCGCCAGAACAATAGCCTTCAATTTGCCTGATGAATTAAGTTTAGATAAAATGAAAAACATGACTCCGTTGGAACTGAAGTTCCACATAATAGCAAAAAAGATAAAAGCTGAAAAACAGGAGGAGTTAGCTGAAGAGAAAAGAAAAGAAGCTGAAAAAGACGCTAGAAAATATAAAAGAAAAGGTAGGAGTGGTAAATTTAGATAAGTTTTTTAACTTTATTAAACATGTTTATATTGATGTGATGTAATGAAAAACGATGTGAAAAAAATGTATTGTGAAAAAAATAAATCACAATCAGAAATAGCAAAGGAGTTAAACATATCACAACCATACGTATCGAAACTTATGAATAAACACAACATTAAAACTAGAAAACAATCAGAAGCTTTGAAAAATAGAAATGATGATTGGATAGATAACATGAAATCAGAAGGTTGGAAAAGAAAAATATCTGAAACCAAACAGAGAAAGTGGGATAACGGAGAATATGAAATTACAGAAGATATGAAAAAAGGATTAGAAAAAGGTAGAGATATAGGATGGAAACACGCAAGAAAAGCAAACTTGAAAAAAAGTGAAATAAATGAATTTAATAAAGAAGAGAGAGGATATATAGCTGGTTTTTTAGATTCTGATGGTTGTGTTACATTACATAAAGATGGTGAAAATTACAGACCACGCATAATGTTTTACCAAGCAAACAAAAAGGTTATAGAAAAAATAAAAAATATGTTAGGAGAAGGTAGTATAACAGTTGATAAAAAGAAAAATGATAATTGGAGAGATGGTTACGCTTTATCCATAGAAAGAATAAACAGTATAAGCAAGTTGCTAAATCAAATAAAAGATTTATTATTAGTGAAAAAACAACAAGCAAAACTATCACTTGAATACTGTGAGAAATATCCTGATATATCTGATGATAAAATGAAAACAATTAAGACAAAAATTAGAGAGTTAAACAAGAAAGGGCCTAAATCTGGAGGTGAATCTTGATGGCAGGAGCTGCTGGAGGGGGGATGGGAGTTCGAGGTGTCCTCGGGACTGTGAGCATCACTATGAGCGTTGTAGACCGAGCATCTAAGCGTTTCGGTAATATACAAGCTGCAATGGAGCAAATGGATGAATCTCAAGTAAATATGTATCAAAACGCTAGAGCTTGGGGTAGTGCAATGACCGCTGCTGGTGCTTTAGCTTCTGCTGCTATGAGTGAAGTTAATCATACTGTTAGAGTGTTTGAAGATAATTTAGCGAGAGCTGCTGCTTTGACTGTTGAAGCTGAGACTGGTTTTGAAAATTTAAGTAGAATGGCTTTGGATATGTCTCACAATATAGGTGTTGCTGCTGAAGATGTTGCTGATGGTTTGTATTTCGTTGCTTCTACAGGTGAAGAGTGTGAAGAAGCTTTGAATATGGTTGCTGAATCTGCTGTTACTGTTAGTAAAATTTTCGGTATAGATGTTAAAAGTGCTGCACGTACAGCTGTTGTAGCTACTCGTGTTTTTGCTGATGAGATTTACGATGTTGAAGAAATTATGAGTATACTTAACTACACTGCTAGTGAATCTATGATGAATTTTCAAGATATGATGGCAACTATGAGATATGCAGGGCCTGTATTTAAATCTGCAGGTTTAGAAGTTGAAGATTTCGCTGCTGGTGTTTCTATGTTAGCTGACGCAGGTATAGCTGGTTGTTTTGATGAAGAAACAGAAGTGTTAACTGATTCTGGTTTTAAACACTTCGATGAGTTAGATGATGATGATGTATTAACTGTTGATTTAGATACTGAAAAGTATGAATGGCAAACACCAGTAAGACATTTTGAGTATAATGTTGATAAAGAGTTATATAGATTAAAATCTGAACAGTTAGATTACTTAGTTACACCGCATCATAGAATGATTGTTAAACATGCAAGAAAAAAGAGTGCTGATAAGTTTGAAGCTAAATATGCAAAAGATGTGTATAAAAATCATTACAAACATATGACGGTTGCTAATTGGGATGGAGAGGAAAAAGAATTCTTCAAATTACCATCTGTTACTAAAAATTGTGGTTTTTTGCCTGATGAAGAAGTAAAGGAAAAAGAAATTCCTATGAAAATATGGTTAAAATTCTTTGGTTTTTACTTAGCAGAAGGGCATACATATAATGACGGAAATGGAAACTATAGAGTAGAGATTACTCAAGATAGAAAATCAGATGAATTTACATTTATAAAGGATGTGTTAGATGAATTGCCTTGGAACTATGATTACTCTGATGCTTCTGGTAAATTTAGAATTCATAATCAACAATTATATACATATCTATCACAGTTTGGTAAGTTTGATGAAAAATATATACCAAAAAATGTGAAGAAACTTTCTCAAAATTTATTAAAAATATTTATAGATGCGTATATTAGAGGAGATGGAGATAAGAGAAAAAGAGTTATATATACATCATCTAAACAAATGCGTGATGATTTAGAAGAAATAATTTTGAAAATTGGCTGGTCTGCTTCACATTCAATTTCTACGCATAAAGGAGAACAGACAAGAATTGGTATGCATACTGCTACAGCTTCTACAGATAATTATGCTATTAATATAAACAAAAGTTACACAAACCCCCAATTTTATCATAAAGAATATACTAAATGGCATGAAGATAGATATACTGGTTGGGGTACAAATATTGTAGAGAAGTGGGAACATTATAAAGGTAAAGTGTACGATGTTAGAGTTCCTAATGGAACTTTAGTTGTAAGAAGAAATGGAAAAGTAATGATTTCAGGTAATTCAAGAGCAGGCACTTCTTTGAGAGCTGCTATCACACGGCTGTTGGAGCCTGTCGGCAGGGCAGAAGAAGAAATGGATAGATTAAATGTGCAACTGTTTGAAACTACTGATGAGAGTATTGTTTTAGAAGAAGCTTTAGAGAGAAATGAAATGCAAATGCAAAGTTTTCAAGATGAAATTCAATCAACTGAAGATAGATTATATCAATTATCAGCAGCTATGAATGAGTATTCTATACAGTCTAGAGAAGCAAGATTAGCAATTAGAAGAATTAGACAAAGAGCTGCTAGGGAGGATAGGCAGTTAACTAGAGATGAGTTAGATAGAATCGAGAGGTTAGAGAGAAGAAGTGAAGGTTTGCAGATACAGAGAGAAGCTTTAGCTATAGAATCTGAAAGATTAAACGCAATTAATGAAGAAAGTACTAGAAAGTTAGAAGAAGTAGAAGATAGACATGAAAGTTTAGAGAGACAGTTTGAAGAATCTTTAGGTGCATTTAAAGGGTTCCCTGAAATTGTGTCTCAATTAGCTGTTGCAATGTCCGATTATGGTGAACAAGCTAGGGCAAGTGCACTACAAAACATATTTGGGAGAAGGGCTGCTTCCGCTATGATGATGGTTTTCGAAGTTATGCAAGATGAAGTTGATGCTGCTACTGAAGCTTACGGTAAAAGCGAAGAAGCTGTTGAAGCTTTAGTTGATCCTACATCTGAATACACTATGCAGATGGCTGAAATGAGAAGTGAGCTTCAAGATACCGATAGAACTTTGAGTTATATGGATGATCAGTTAGAAAAGGTTGTTAATAGATCAGCTGTTGTTACTGCTGAACATAGAGCACATACAGCGCAGTTAGATGCTTTAGGTGAAAGTATTGGTGATGCCACTTCAGCATCTGTTTCGTTTATAGAAGCTCAAGCTTGGGTACAACAACAAGCACACAGATTACTAAACGCTATGGGACAATTAGGGCCGTGGTTTGCAAGATTATCTACATTAATGGCAACGCTTGGCCCAGCTCTAGCATTCGGATCTAGAGCATTTATGATGTTACACTTAGCTACATTGCAAAGCACTGCAAGTATAAAAGCGTTTTCTCTTGCTGTCGGTAAATTTATGGTTGTTGCAGCGCCGTTAGCGCTTACAATTTGGGCTTTAGTGGAAGGTCACGATGTTTTAGCAGGAGTATTTGGGTCTGTAACGGCTGCTATGGTAGGACTTATAGTATATATCAAAAAGTTTAACATAGCTGTATGGAATTCTATTACCGCATTATCTATTAAAACGGCACTTCTAGGTGCACTAACAATGGGAGCTATGGTTGGTGCTGCCATTACAACAATAATTGCTTTAACGAGTGTAATTGAAGAACAAGCTGATGCTTTCGATGAAGCAAATGCATCTATGGAGGGTTATGTAGAGGGTATCAGAAGAGGATTTGGAAATAGTATTGCTCCTGATGCTCTTGAACACGGCACTGAAAGAATGATTGGTGATTTGCGTAATTTGCAAGATGAGTTACAACACACAAGTATGAATTTCGAATCAACTGCACATGTAGCAGAAGAAACTGTTGGTGACCCTGCTGGTGTTGGCGGTGGTGTTGGTGTTGCTGGTGATACTACTTACGATATAGATGTTGATGTTACTACTGGTGATGTTGCAGGTGTTGATGATTTTGAAGATATTGGTGATAAGATTGGCGAAGGTATTGTTAAACAAATCAGTAGAAGTGAGAAACTTTAGAGGTGTTATTAATGGTTGGTGAATTAACTTTCTATGATTTAGGACTTGAAAGACATGGTAGTGCAGCTGCTGATTCTCTTATGAGAACGAGGGATGAAGATGAATTAGGTGTTGATGATTTACAAATTAATCTTCTTGTAGGTGAGGAGTTTGATGTTTATGGCTATGTTCATGATGGGGAAGGTAACCCTGTAGAAAACATCACAGTTTTTTTACAAACAGATGCGCATGAAAAGATAGGATTTGTTTCTAAGGATACCACTACAGATGAAAATGGTGAATTTGAATTTACTAATATATCTAATGATTGGGTTCTTCAAACCGATGATGAAATTCCAGAATCTGGAAATACAACTTTGACGATTAGAACAAGTACCCTCCAATTTGAGTACAACCCCGATGCAAAAGATATAATAAATGTAGATTATCAAAAAATTCCTACATATGTAGAGTTGGGTGATGAGAACAGAGAGGTTCCTAAACTTTTTTATTATGGAGATGATATGCAAACCGAAACTAGAAAGTATACAATCGGTGGTTTAAAAAGTCAATACAACGATGAAGATATAAGTTTAAATACACATTCAGTTATTGATGATTTTTATGTTACTTATACTAAAAGTTTTACTTCAGGAGCTAGAAAGGATCAAAGTGTGGCATTAGGACATGCACTGCCCTCAGAGTTAAATGATGATGATAATGAATTTCAAGATGATACTAATGATGATTTTGATGTTTATTACCTTAGAGATGTGCCTATATATAGTCCGGGTGATAGCACGACCTTAGAAGCAGATTTAGAGTGGGAAAGATCAGAATATAGGTTTTCAGTTGGTACTTACTTTTTAAGGATAAACATTAATTGTCCCAGATTTAAAGATCCTGAAATAAGACTCTCAGGTGATCTTGCGAACCCAGAGTTTGCACGTGACAGAACAGAATTACTTGATAGATTGGGGTTGACGGGAGAAATTCGTGGTAACGAAATACCGATAGTTATGGGAAAACCTGTTATTTTAAAACCTACAAATCAAGAAAGATTTATTGTAGATGAAGATTTTCATCACCAAAAGTATGAATGGACTGATGCTATATCTGAATCAGAAACAACTTTAATAAGAGTATATGCAATAAATCCTATTGATAATAGTCCTATTATTGGAGAAGATGTAGAATTAACAGTAGTATGGGAGTATACCAACGATCAGGGAGAAATGGAAGAAGTTACTTTGTATGATAGTGTAGATGAAACTGAAGTGCATGGTGAGGTATGGTATTCGGTAAATTATGAAAATGAAGAAATAACAAAAGGTTCAATATATGTATATGCTCGTTTCCCTCAAGATGAGTTATGGATGGGTGATGAAATAGTTGCTGATTACGGTATTGAGTTTACGCCAGAAATAAATATAATACCTGATAATGAATATAACGATACATACATTCCCGGTGCAGATGTTGATGGAGAAAAATATGATTATATAGTAAACGAAGAAACTAGTATTTATATACCTTGGGGTGAGACATACTCAGGGCACGCAAAGGTTATTGACCAATTAGATGATCCTATCCCGGGCGGTGAAGTACAATTAATACTTAACGATTCTGAAGATAACTATGTAACTGGTAGACGAAGCACACTTGGAACTGGAGGCATACATGATTTTGAGTTTCAATTAGAGCATGATGAAGAAGATGATGAAACGGGTAGAGAGTGGTTACATGAGGCTAGATTTACTCATTATAACTACGAAAATAGATCAGATAGTGTTTCGATTGTTCCCGGATTAAAACCGAGCATGATGACATGGGAAAGTGTACCTTCCGATGGTGCAACAGGTATTACTGAAACGTTTAAAGTTAAGTTGTTTTTAGATTCTACAACAGAAGTGCCTATATCAGATGCTGAAGTTACGTTGAGGAATACAGAAACTGGAAATGAAGTTATTGCAACAACTGATGAAAATGGTATTGCTGAGCTAGATTATACATTTACTGGTGAAGATGTTGTTACTGAAGAAGATATTACATTTCATGCTAAGTGGGATGGTAATAATGAATATGGTGGAATCACAATAGAACATACTATCAATTCTGAAGATTTAGAAGAACTTGAAGCTAATATAGAATTTGTAAGGATGCCGACAACAGGAATTGTAGATAATAAAGTCGTTATTGGCGGTTTAGCAAAGGCAGATCGTAATGGGACAGAGTACGACATAGTTAATCAACCTATAGATATTTACATACCTGAAGAGGGGACAACATTAGATACTAGTGAAGAAGAATACACTGATTATTCTAATAATTACAAAATAGCTACTGTTGAAACTGAAACTAAAGGTGTATTCAGATTTGTATGGGATGTGAGTGTATACGATCCTAGAGTTGAACAAGATGAACCTTTTGCCGATGTTGATCCATTTGATATTGGTTGTCAGATAGATGTAGATGGTTATGAAATAGATACCCACTCTTACGGTGAAGAGGGTAAAGATATGAATATAGAAAGAAAAACACCAACGTTAGATTATGATTATTCGGATAATAATCCTGTTCCTTACTCTGATATAGAAGATGAAGATAATGAAGAATTCATAGTTGAAGGTATGCTTATGGAAGGAGATGAACTTAGTTATGTACCTATAGGTGATTTTGATTTAAAGTTGCATATTAATGATGTTAAAGTTGCTGAAACTGAAACTGATACAGATATAGTTGATGAAGGTATGTTTGATTTTTCTATAAGCAAAGATGAATTTACTGATGGTGTTAACGATTTAAAATTAAAAGTTGTCGAAGATAGTGATGAATTTAAGGATATCGAAGAGGAGTGGAACATAGAAGTTGAGAAAGAACAACCGAAACTTTCCTATTCTTTACCTGAAACTGTTTATGAAAATGAACTTTTGAGACACTCAATTTTTCTTATAAGTGAACATGGAGGAGATGTTAGTGATAGAGAGATAGTTATAAAGCAGGTTGTTGAAGGTAGTGATGATATAATAGTTTCTGATAGTAATCAAGCTATCAATAGTGATAACAAAACAAATGAAAACGGTTACTTAGCATTTGAACAAGAAATGACAAAAGGAGAATACGAATTTTATGCTGTTTATGAGGCTGAAACCACTGATCAATTTTTACCTTCTGAAACAGATCCACAAACTATTAAAGTCATAGAGGAACCAGATTATTCAAAACCTGATTTCAGGGTGAAACATAGCGATAATATATATACTAGTGATGTTAAATCTATAAATGTAGACAGAGAAACACGTGCAAAATCTGATACTTTTAGATTAGAGTTTGATAATGAAAATGGTAAATACAATGATACTTTTGATCATAATGATGATATAGAAATAGAACTAAGATACAAAGGTAATGATTTTGAAGATTTACCTCTAATGTTTAGTGGTTATATCGAAAATATAAATACAGATGTTGATTCAACTGGCGATACTATTATATTGGAAGGTTTTGATGAATCGGAGAAACTTAAAAACAGAGTTATATATGATAGAATTTATAGAAAGGAAGATGGTTGGACACCCCAAAAGATAATAACTAAAACCGATGAGGAAGAAGAGGAAGATGAAGTCATAAAAGGTATATTAGATTTCAAAAATATTTATGATGATTTTGATATAGACAAAGTTATCGCTCCTGATGGTTGGCCTAATAGAATTACTATAGGCTTTTCAGATGATACTATATATTCTGCTTTAGATGATTTGAGAGAAAGAAGTGAAGCGTTGAAAGATATGAGATATAAATTAATCATAAAACCTAAAAGAGATTCACAAGATCAGATTATATTTAGACCTGATCCCGAACATAACCCTATGGCAAGTAAACCTTTAAAAATAGGCGATAATATTATTAATGCTGAGTTTAATAGTGTTGATTACGAATTGAAAAATAGAGTCAAAGTTATCGGTGATTATGAAACTAAAAAAAGAATAAAACCAGATGAATATGATATAGAAGAACAACCAGAAAATATTTATACTCATAATGATAAGAAATATATGAAAGTGAATTCTAATTATAAGAGAAGTATTTCTATACCGTATCGTATAAGAGAAGTAAATGAAATTGAAATTATACCTTTATACGGTTTGAGTAGAGATGATATATCTCTAGAAGATGATATTGTTGAAGAAGTTTCATATACTATTGATAGTGATGAAGATTACACAGTTAATGAAGATGTAGGAATCATAGAACTTAGTGAAGATAAAGCATTAACATACGGTGATTTGTTTAGAGTTGAATATAAAGCAGATATACTTCATGAAAGTGGTTGGGTAGAAGATACTGACTCTATAGATAAACACGGATTAAATGAGTATATACGTGACGAAAGAATAAAAGGTGTTACTGATGAAGAAGATTTAAATGAAATTGCTAACTCTATTTTAAATGAATATAAAGATTCTAAACAAGAAATTGAATTAGAAACGCTTGGAATGTTGTTAGCATATCCGGGTGATGATATTAAACTCGAAAAACCATCAGGAGGGGGGGATGTATTAGGTGTTTTTGATGGTGCTGATGAGAAAATATATACTATTAATAAAGTTGAATACAACTTCACAAGAAATTCAGGTTTTACAACAAGATTTATATTGCTAGAAAAACTAAAAGATATTGAAGAAATAATAGCGAATCTTATAGATATGTGGGATGATAGAGATGAGTAGTGGTATAAGAGAAGATAGAGATAAAGATATGGTTCTCCCGATCAAAACGGAAGACCCATCGACTATAGCAGAAAAAGCAGAAGTGGGGGAAATATGGTACAACACACATAGTGGTTGTGTTGAGGTTTTAACTTCTAGAGGAGTTATGCAACTACCTACTGATGATGAAGTAGTGAGAATGATAGAAACTCGACGTGAAGATAGATCAGCAGGGGGGAGACCATCTACAGGTAAAAAAAGAGTTGAAAAGATTGATGAAAAGTTAGAAGATTTAGAAGGAAGAACACCACCTCAAGATGCAACTAGAAATGTAATGTTTAAAGGAAGAACAAAGCCAGATTCGGGTATGAGAAAAGGAGACTTTTGGATAGATACTAGTGAAGGTGTATTTCCTTCACCTATATATCAATATGATGGTTCTAGTTGGTTTAAAACTTCTTTCAGTAATTATGATGAAATGTTTGGTAGTGTTGCTGCTGAGCATATACATGTTCAAGATTGGTATCCGGGTGAAGATTCTGAATGGATACATGGAGATGATGAAGAAGCAGGAGAGGAAACAGATGTAAGTGAAAACGATATTGGTTGGGAAAATATGATTATAACCCATCAAGGTATGGTGTTTGTTATAGAAGATGATGATACTAGTAATACTGATAGACATGTAATACCTGAAGAAGAATCAGAATTAGAAAATAGAGAATTTGTAGAATTTAAATTGCCTGAAGATGCTAAAGGAGACGAAGATGAAAGAACTCCTCACCATGTACATAAAGATGTTGAGTATTATTATGAAGAAAATTATGATACAGGTGGAGATAATCCTGAAGATAAGTATTTCTTAGTTGTTAGAGATGATAAAAATGAGTTACATGAATTGTGGAGTGATGCTTTAGCTTGTGTAAATAATGAAGGTGTTGCCGAACCTCAAATACCTCACTCTACACTTATATCAGGAAGAGCTATACAGACAGGTACTATAACTGCAGATGAGATAAAAACAGGTACTATAACTGCCGATTTACTTTGGATTGAAGATTGGATTTTAGGTGAAAATCCGAATATTGCAGACAATACTCCAAGTTCAGGTGAAATACGGTGGAGCCATCCAGACGATGCTGATGAAGATCAAGAAGAACATGTAGTTTTAACTTATAGTGGTGAACGTTATCCAATAACAGAGTCGGATTCGACAAGTAATTATTACATATGGTGGGATAAAGACAATCCTAATGAATTTCAACATACAGATCAGTATCCGCCAACTTTAGAGAATTGGGATAAACATTCAGCAATTATTGGTAGAAATGAAGATGGAGAATTTTTCCAAGATAGAAACAGAACTACAATCACAGGAGATATGATAGAGACAGGCACGGTAACTACTGACCATATAAGATTTAAAAAGACTGATGTTCCAGAAGATGAAAGAGATGTAGGAATGATGTGGTTCGATCAAGCAGAAGAAGATGAAGATGGAAGATTAAAGTTTGAAGATGATTACGGTACTAGGAATATAATGTATGGTGCAGATATGACCGAATATGCACTTGGTCAACCTTGGTTTGAAAATTATGTAGCTCCGGCACATTTAGTTTTTGGTGAAATAGAAGAAACAGACGAAGGATATATAAAGATAAATAAAGGATCTATACATACTGATACTCTAGTAGGTAGCACTATAGTAGGTGGTCATATTGATGCGGGTAGTATAAGTGCATCACATCTCCAGTTGGGGCGTGAAGGAAAACCAGATCCTGTATTCCCCGGGACAATTTGGTATGATACTGCTGATGATAGGTGGCATTTTACAATTGATGAAACTGATGATGATATTAGATTAGAAAATGTTATAAATGTTTTAGAAACTGAAAATTCACCAAAAGAAAAGAATGCGGATGAAACTTCTGAAAGAATGGATGAAGGTATATTCTACGGAGAGAGGGGTGATTACGATGAAGAAGACTTAAATGAGGGAATGATAACAGTTGAACCTGATGGAGAAATATATAGATATCAAGGAGACGGTAATTGGGAAAAGGGGGGAGATGTTACTGGTTTACATCATGAAGATTGGAATTGGTTGGTAGATAATGATGATTGGGAAGGATATGAGTTTGACAGTCCTATACCTATGGATGAAATAAGAGGAGATATGGTAGTTGAAGGGTCGATAGGAGCGAGTAAATTAGTTCTGAGTCAATGGATGCCTGTTAATTTATCTTACTCTTACTCCACTTATGGAGACCAAATAGATGTTTCTTACGATGATATGATTTTAGAAGGGGAAAGCTATGGTTCTGACTCGACAGGGTATACAGAAGATAAATATATTTACTTTAATGAATCCTTAGGAGGTTTGGACAGTTCTAATTCAAGACCTTCTCTTGCTGAAGATGATTGTTTACTTTATGTGCATAAAGGGGGGGGTGATGTAGAGCCGATACTTTTAGGAACTTACATTGATGGTTCTACGATTGTTACAGGTTCGATAACTGCTAACGAGATAGACGCTAATACCATAACCGCTGACGAGATTTCAACCCTTGATTTGAACACAAACGAGTTAAGCATAGGTAAAAACGAAACAGGTGTAGACGAGTATTTAGAGTTTTCAATAAATGCAGATTGGGATGAAGTTCAAGCATTGCCTTCTGCAAGAAATTCCTGTTTT
>Ga0207421_10002630_pt1 | contig 22146 bp, 24 predicted proteins | sample SodLakKL_010_SED_4_FD_187542 | JGI IMG/M metagenome (GOLD analysis project Ga0207421, IMG submission 187542) | Alkaline sediment microbial communities from Lake Tanatar, Kulunda Steppe, Russia - 8KL_010_SED (SPAdes) (version 2) | ecosystem: Environmental > Aquatic > Non-marine Saline and...
ACAAGAGATGTTTTAAATAAACTCGTCAAAGATGTAAGACTTACAATGAAAGAAATTGAAAATTAAGGAGTGCTAAATATGGCATATGAACCACAATTTTATCCAGGAAACACAATAATTGCTGAAAATAGAAGAAAGCATATGTCAGGAAATCTTGAAAAGCTTAGAGAAATTTCAGATGAAGACCTGACATTAGTTTTAGGACATCGTGCACCAGGTAGTGATTACCCAAGCACACACCCACCATTAGCTGAAATGGGTGAACCAGAGTGTTCAATAAGAGAACTCGTCGAACCAACAGAAGGAGCTAAAGCTGGGGACCGTGTTAGATACGTCCAGTTTGCAGACTCTATGTACAATGCTCCAGCAACACCATATTTTAGAGCATACTATGCTGCAATAAAATTTAGGGGTGTTGATCCAGGTACGCTCTCAGGAAGACAAGTTGTAGAAGCTCGTGAGAGAGATATGGAAAAACTAGCAAAAGAATCATTAGAAACTGAAATCAGCTGTCCTGCACTCTCAGGTTTAAGAGGTGCTACAGTCCACGGTCACTCATTACGTCTTCAAGAAGATGGTGTGATGTTTGACATGCTTGACAGAAGGAGACTCGAAAACGGTACAATCATCATGGACAAAGATCAAGTAGGCAGACCACTTGACAAAAAAGTAGATCTTGGAAAACCAATGTCTGAAGAAGAAGCCGCTAAGAGAACAACCATTTACCGTGTAGACAATGTAGCTTTCAGAGATGATGATGAGGCTGTTGAATGGGTGCACAGAGTATGGGAAACAAGAACTGAATATGGTTTCCAACCAAAAGTATACAATGACTGAGGTGATACAAAATGACAACTGATAGAGAAAGAAAATTCAAAAAGCAGCTTGAAATCAAATTTACTAAAGAATTCGGTGACAACAAGCAAGAAGGCGGTTCAATCACCGACAAAGCAAACAAATATCACAGACTTGGTGTTGACCAAGATCCAAGAAAACGTGAAATGAAAGAAGCAGGACAAAAGATTGCTAAAGAGAGAGGACTTGTTGGTTATAATCCAATGATGCATTGTGGTGGTATTCCTTTAGGTCAAAGGGCAATCACTCCATCATTTGTATCAGGCACCGATATAATGGTTGAACCTGATGATCTTCACTATGTCAACAATGCAGCAATGCAGCAAATGTGGGATGACATCAGAAGAACCTGTGTCGTTGGTCTAGATATGGCTCACGAGACACTAGAGAAAAGGTTGGGTATTGAAGTAACACCTGAGACCATCAACCACTATCTAGAAGTATTGAATCATGCATTACCAGGCGGAGCAGTAGTTCAGGAATATATGGTAGAAACCCATCCAGCACTTGTAGACGATTGTTACGTCAAAGTGTTCACAGGAGACGATGACCTCGCAGATGAAATTGATGATCAATTCCTTATAGACATCAACAAAGAATTCCCTGAAGAACAAGCTGAACAACTAAAGGAATCTATTGGTAAAACCACATGGCAGGCTGCCCATATTCCAACTGTAGTAAGCAGAACAACTGATGGTGGTCAAACTAGCAGATGGATTGCAATGCAAGTTGGTATGTCTTTCATTTCCGCATACAATATGTGTGCTGGTGAAGCAGCTGTGGCTGATTTATCATATGCTGCAAAACACGCAGCAGTGGTTTCAATGGGTGACATGCTACCAGCAAGACGTGCGCGTGCACCAAATGAACCTGGAGGTCTAACCTTTGGTCACTTATCAGACATAGTACAAACAAGCAGAATCACACCTGAAGACCCTGCAAACATTGCATTAGAAGTTGTAGGTGCTGGATGTATGCTTTACGACCAAATCTGGTTAGGATCTTACATGTCTGGTGGTGTAGGTTTCACACAATATGCAACTGCAGCATATACAAACAACATACTTGATGATAACCTATACTATGACATTGATTACATCAACGATAAATACGATGGTGCAGCAAACACCGGTACTGACAACAAAATTAAACCAACAATTGATGTGATTAAAGATATCGGTACAGAATCAACAATCTATGGTCTAGAGAACTATGAAAAATACCCAACTGCACTTGAGGACCACTTTGGTGGCTCACAAAGAGCAACTGTCATGTCAGCTGCAGCTGGTGCAGCAACTGCAATTGCAACAGGACATGGTAATGCAGGTCTTTCAGCATGGTATCTCTCTATGTATTTGCATAAAGAAGCACATGGTCGTCTAGGTTTCTTTGGGTACGATCTACAAGATCAATGTGGTGCAACTAACGTATTTTCATATCAATCTGATGAAGGTGCACCAGTTGAACTACGTGGACCTAACTATCCAAACTATGCAATGAACGTAGGTCACCAAGGTGGATATGCTGCAATCACTTCAGCTGCACATGCTGGACGTGGCGATGCATTCGCATTAAACCCACTGCTAAAGATTTGCTTTGCAGATGATTTATTACCATTTGACTTCACACAGCCAAGAAAAGAATTTGGTCGTGGAGCAATTAGAGAATTCTCACCAGCCGGTGAAAGGTCTCTTATCATACCTGCAAAATAAATCAATTGTTGAATTAAGGAGAGAGTTTAACTGTATAGTTAGCTCTTTCATTACATCTTTTTTTTAAAAAAATAGTATTTTAGTAAATATTCTGAATAAGTGCACCTAAATCTCTCAAATCATCAAAGAAATTTGGATATGATATTGATACAGATTCAGCTTTTGTAATTGTAGTATTACCTGCGACAAGTCCTGCGATTGTGAGTGCCATGACTATACGATGGTCATGCCAGCCATCAAGGCTTGCGCTTTTAAGCTTACCTCCCATGATAATAAGTTCATCTTTTTTCTCGACTACATTTATTCCCATCTTACTTAGTTCAATGTTCATTGCATGTAACCTATCAGTTTCTTTATATCTCACATGTTCTGCATTAGTTATGATAGTTTTACCATCAGCTACAGCGGCTAAGACTGCTATTGTAGGTACAAGGTCAGGAGTACTACTTACATCAATAGTGATTCCCTTTAAGTTACTTGGTCGTACAGCCACGTCTCCTTTTGACTTATTCCACTGGACATCAGCACCCATTTTCTTCAAAATATCTAGAATATACATATCGCCTTGACTCGAAGGATATAGGTTCCTAACAGTAACACCATTACCTAAAATAGCTGCAGCTGCAAGGATATAAGAAGCAGAAGAAAAATCACCCGGAACTGTATATTCATTTAAATTATAAATTTGACCCGCCTTTATGCAGAATCTAGAATAATTATCATTTATAATATGTACACCTGATTTTTCAATTAACTGTAATGTAATATCAACATAAGGTTTTGATTTGAGCTTTCCATTTACATTAATAGTAACATCTTCTGTTTGTAAAGGACAAGTTAATAACAAAGATGAAATGAACTGTGAGCTAATAGACCCATCTATCTCAACATGACCACCTTTAAACCCACTTTTTATTACTAAAGGAGCACATCCATTATTTCTTGTAGAAAATGCTTGCACGCCTAAAGTGCTTAGGGCTTTTAATAAAGGGTCATTAGGTCTTGCTCTGATAGATTCGTCACCCGTGAGTACTGTAATCCCATCTGTTAGGCTAGAAATAGATGTCATAAATCTTAGAGTAGTACCCGAATTTCCTATATTTATTACATCATCAGGAATTTTTGGAGCACCATTTACTCCTTTAATAACTATTTTGTGATCATCAATTTTGATATCAGCACCAAACATTTTACATGCATATATTGTAGATTTAGTATCATTTGATAATAATGGTCTATAAATAGTAGTATTATTTGATAATAAGCCAATTGTTAATGCCCGATGTGTGTAGCTCTTAGAAGAAGGTGCATATACTTCACCCTGGATATTCGATTTTTCAATATGCACTTCCATTATTTATACACCTTCAACAATTTGTTCGATTTTATCCCAATCATGATCATATATATGTGCAGAAACGCTAACTGTAGTTATTTTCCCAGGTTTTAAGCCAACCCTGTCAGCAATGTATTCTAGTAATTTTGAGAGGCCATATAAATTAGCAGGATAGGCGCCTGCAAAATCATGGCTTCTAAATAGAGTAGTTAAATTAACACGACCATTTCTAATCTTAAAATCATCGATTATCATACATGGTACTTCATCAACTTTAGTATCAATTGAGGGTATCCATGTAACTGCTGTAGCTCTACGAGTATTGCTGTTATTTTTTAACTTGTCGATTACATATTGTATTTGATCAATTTCATCGTTCCAGTTTCTAAGACGTTGTCCATAAGTATATTCAAAATCTTGTAAATTGTCTCCAGATATAAGTTGCTTTGCATATTCTTCTAGTCTTTCAGTATTCCACGATATATCCGCTGGTATTTGATTAGTATAAGGGTCTTTTATCACAATCATAAGGTTAAGAAATTCTTTTATTTCAGTTCCCCTTTCATCAGTAATTTTAGTGCCGTGTTTCCATATAATATTCAAACCACGATACCATGCATCACTTATACTATTTGCTTTTATTATCCTTCCTACTAATTGTTCTGTCATAAAAGTATCTCCAAAGTGAAATGAGTAAAATTCACATTTATCTAAAGTTTTATCTTAGCCATCAAGTTAATCATTACTTTGTTGTTTAACTATTAAACTTTATATACTAAATGAATAAAAAAAAGATTTAAAGTATGTGATTACTTTTAAGAAATATAATTTAAACGATTATTTCATTTCTTTTAATCGTCTAATCCTTTCTTCAGTGTGTGGGTGAGTTCTAAATAAAGATGTTAGTGCACCTTTTTTGAATGGATTTACGATGAACATATGTGCTGTACCTTCATTTATGTTCTCTCGTTGTGGCTGATGTCCCACACCACGTTCCAGCTTATGTAAAGCATTTGCTAAAGCCCAAGGTTTCTGAGAAATCCGTGCACCTTCGGCATCTGCTGCAAATTCTCTTGACCTTGAAATAGCTAGTTGAATAATTGTTGCAGCAAGCGGTGCTATTACAGCTAAAGCAATAAAGCTAATTATACTTCCTTGATTATCTCTACCTCCAAGTCCACCAAAAATCGCACTCCATCGAAGCCAAGTAGCAATTAAGGTAATAACACCGGCTATTGTAGCAGCAATGGCACTAATTAATGTATCTCTGTTTTTTACATGAGCTAGTTCATGTGCAAGTACTCCTTCAAGTTCTTCTGTGTCTAATAGATTCATTAAGGCTGTTGTTGCAGCAACTGCGGCATTTTCGGGGTTTCTACCAGTTGCAAATGCGTTTGGCATAGAAGTGTGAACTATATAAACTCGTGGCATTGGCATGTTAGCTCTGTCCGCAAGCTTACGTACTGTATTATATAGTTGTGGCTGTTCAGCCTCCGTGACTTCCTGTGCCTTATACATTTTAAGTACAATTTTGTCACTATACCAATAAGTGCCAAAATTCATGATAATAGCAAAGATAAATGCAATAATCATTCCACCTTGTCCACCTACAACCGCACCAACTAAAACCAGCAATCCAGTTAAAGTTGCCAACAATAAAGTAGTCCTGATAGCGTTACTCATATTAATCACTTTTATTTAGAACCATATCAATAAGTTTTGTTCCTATATTATTAATTACTCTATTTAATGGTTACTTATTATACAGCAGTTTATATTTATAATTTTTTATAAAAATAACTATATTAAGCTATTGTAAAATCTTATATTCTGCGTATTCCATAAGTTAGTTTTATGATACAAACTTAAATAACATATCTTTAATCAATATAACAATAGAATAACTAAAATCACATATAAATGTCGAACATTTATCAAATCAAAAGAGGGTATATATGCGAGTTTCAATGGACCTTGAACTAAAAGACATTCCAGGACAGCTACTGCTAGCCTTACAGCCAATCTCCGATCTAAAGGGTAACTTAATTTCTGTAGTCCATCATCATGAGAAACATACACCACGTGGCACAATTCCAGTACAGATAGTTTTTGAGATTGATTCAGAAAAACTTGATAATTTGATTAGTAGACTGGAAGATAGTGGTGTAAGTGTAGTAAGAGTTGGAGAAGAAAGGTTTCTTGAACATTGTGCAGTTATAATAATAGGTCACATTGTCCACACTAATATTCAAGATACAATTGATAAAATTGATTCTACTGGATTTGCTGAAGTGGTTGGCTTAACTTTATCCATGCCGCGTGTAAACCAACCATCATCTGCTTTTTTAAAGATTGATGCAACTGGTAAGAAAGAGTTAAATGAAGCTCTTTCATTACTTAAGAATGTAGCAAATAAAAAAGACCTTTTAGTCATTGAGCCTATTGAAACTCAGTTTATTTAATGAGAGTGATTTCATGAAACAAGTACGTATTTCAATTATTGGATTTGGGTCAGTAGGACAAGGTGTAGCAGAAGTTCTTATGAAAAAACAAGATTATCTAACCAAAATGGGCTTAGACATTAAAGTGATTGCAATTTCTGATTCAAAGGGTTCGTTCATAAATCAAAACGGTATCGACCTTAATTCTGCACTTGAACAGAAAAGGCAAAAAGGAACTGTAGCAAATGTCCAAAAAACAGGCGTTGAAATAATTAACGAAATTGAGCATGATGTTGTTATAGAAACAACTCCCACAAATATTGAAGATGGTGGTGTAGGGTTAGAAAACATGCTTGCATCGTTTGAAAATGGTAGACATGTAATTACTTCAAATAAAGGTCCTCTTGCTCTTAAATATAAAGATCTTGTTGATACTGCAAATTTATCCGGATGTAAGTTTAAATTTGAAGCAACTGTGGGTGGAGCAATGCCTATAATCAATTTGATTAAAGGTGTTTTAGCTGGAAATGATATTTTGAGTATACAGGGTATCCTCAATGGTACATGCAACTATATTCTTACTAGAATGCTTGAAGAAGAAGCATCTTATGAACAAATGTTAGCTGAAGCTCAAGAAAGAGGTATTGCAGAAACAGATCCTACATACGATGTTGAAGGAATCGATGCTGCATGTAAACTAGTAATCTTGGCAAATAGTGTTTTTGACATGGATTCAACATATAAAGATGTTGATTCTGTAGGAATAACTAAAATCACTCCAGAGTCAATGTTGTTAGCTTATAATGACGGTTATGTAACCAAACTTATAGGTGAGGTACGTAATGGAAAGCTTAGTGTAGGACCTCGTTTAGTTCCTGTTGGACATCCTTTATCTGTAGGAGATACATTGAATGTTGCTTCAGTTCAAACTGATCTAGCAGGTCCAGTTACTATAACAGGTAGAGGTGCCGGTTCAATAGAAACTGCGAGTGCAATATTAAGTGATCTCATTGCTATATGTAATAATGACAATTAAAAATTGGACTGATTTAGCAATATGACATCCTTCGCTGACTTTGCAAACGTTTGTAGAGAAATTGAGAATATTAGTAGTTCTCTTGAAATGACTGAAAGAGTCGCAGAATTTTTTAAATTGGTTGATACTGAAGAATTACATATTGCCATATATTTCATAATGGGAGATGTTTTTCCTGATTGGAGTGATTATGACTTAGGTGTTGGTACAGGTTTGTTTTATACTTCGTTATCAAAAGCATCTGGGTTTTCAGTAGATGAAATAAAAAAGATAGTTAGAGATAAAGGTGATATTGGAAAAACTACAGTTGAAGTTATAGACAAAAGATCTGGTAGCCAAATTACTTTTGATATGTTCAATAAATTAAAATCAAAACTAACACTTAATGATGTTTATACTACATTTAAAAAAATAGCTGCAATCAATGGGAAAGGTTCCCACGAAAATAAGCTGAAAATGCTACAGTATCTTTTCAGTAAAACTACACCTGAAGAAGCTCAATATTTGGCTCGTCTTGTTTTAGAGCAATTAAGAATTGGTGTAGGAGAAGGTATTGTAAGAAATGCTATATCTAAATCATTTAATGTGCCCTCTGAACTCATAGAGCGAGGTTACATGTTAACTAATGATTTAGGAGTAGTAGCTTTAGCCGCTAAAAAAGGTGGTATAGATGAAGTCAAAGAACTTAGCATTCAAATAGATAGACCTATAAAACTTATGTTAGCACAAGTAGCACCAAACATTTTGAAAGCTATCAAAGATATGGATAATGCAGCTATTGAGTGGAAGTTTGATGGGGCACGGTTACAAATTCACAAAAATTTTGATGATGTAACTATATTTTCCCGTAAACTTGAAAATATTACTAATTCCTTGCCAGATGTGGTAAGCTATGTAAAAGCCCAAGTAACTACAGATACCGTTATTCTTGATGCTGAAACCTTTGCGATAGATGAAGATGGAAAGCCAAAACCATTTCAAGAAATATTAAAAAGATTGCGCAGAAAATATGACATTGAGATGACTACTCGAGATATACCAATCACTGTTAAGATATTTGATGTTATGTACTGTAACGGAAAATCACTTGTTGATCTCCCTCTCACTGAACGTCGCAAAGTTCTGCATAATATAATAACAGATAGTTCTTCTTTAAGCGTTAGTGACCAAATTGTTACTGATAATGTAGAAAAAGTTGAACAAATTTATTTTGAGGCAATTGATGATGGTCATGAAGGAATAATGATTAAAAATCCTTCTTCTCCATATACTCCAGGTAAAAGAGGCAATAACTGGTTCAAAAAGAAACCTATAATGGAGACTCTTGATCTTGTAGTAATAGGAGGTGAATGGGGCTATGGGCGAAGAACGAATTTCATCGGCTCGTTCACATTAGCATGTCATGATGAAAAAAGTGGAGAATATTTGCCAATTGCACGAGTAGGTACTGGTCTTACAGATGAAAATTTATCTGAACTTACGGAGCTTTTTTCAAGTCTTATTTTATTAGAAAATGGAAGAAATTTAGAATTTAAGCCTGAAGTCGTCTTTGAAGTGGCATTTGAGGAGATACAAAAGAGTAAGAACTATGCTTCGGGATATTCATTGAGATTTCCGAGACTTGTTAACTTAAGAACAGATAAATCCGCAGATGAAATTGAAACACTTGATAGAATAAAAGATTTGTACAATTCTCAAAGAAAATAATTGCTAGTTAAAGTAGAAGTAAGTATAAAACCGATACCTATTTTACTATAAAGCCAATTCAACAAATCCAAATAAAATAAAAGTTCTTGATATTATATAATTATAGATAAGTTTGATATGATATTTATTTGAGCTGGAGAAAATAACAATGAAGGTATTAGTAAGTGACCCCTTGTCAGAAGAAGGAGTTGAAAAATTAAAAGAAGCATGTGAAGTTGAAATCGCGGTTGGACTTTCCGAAGATCAACTTGCAGATAAAATTAAAGATTTTAATGCACTTGTAATAAGAAGCGGAACTAAAGTCACTAGAAAAATAATTGAAAATGCAAAAAGTCTAAAAATCATTGGCAGAGCAGGTGTAGGTATAGATAATATTGATGTTCAAGCAGCTACTGAAAAAGGTATCATTGTTGTTAATGCACCTGAAGGCAATATGATATCGGCTGCTGAACATACTATATCTATGTTAATGTCTTTAGCTAGAAATGTGCCACAGGCCCATATGTCCCTAAAATCCAAAAAATGGGAAAGAAAAAAATTTATGGGTGTAGAAGTTACAGATAAAATACTTGGCGTCATTGGCTTGGGACGAATTGGAACTGAAGTAGCTACACGTGCTCAGGGCTTAGAAATGAAAATTATAGCATATGATCCATATATTTCTGAAGACAGAGCAAAAGAGTTGGGGATAGAATTAGCATCCGTTCAGGAAATTGCTAAAAAAGCTGATTTTATAACTGTACACACACCCCTTACAAAAGAAACTAAGAATATTATTGATAGCCATGAATTTAGCTTAATGAAAAAGAGTGTAAGAGTAATAAATTGTGCACGTGGTGGCATCATAAATGAAGATGCTCTTGTAGAAGCATTAAAAGAACAAAAAATTGCCGGTGCAGCACTTGACGTATTTGTTGAAGAGCCACCTTTTGATTCACCACTAATGGACTTTGAGAATGTTATTACTACACCACATCTTGGTGCATCAACTGAAGAAGCACAAGTAAATGTTGCTGTCTCAATAGCTGAAGAGGTTATTTCTGTCTTAAATGGAGGCTTTGCAAAGAATACTATTAATATACCATCAATCAAACCCGAAATGATGGCTTTTTTACAGCCTTATGTTAACTTAGCAGAAACAATGGGTAGCATGTTGGGACAGTTAATTAGTGGTAAACATCAAGTTATTGAAGTTTCATATAATGGTGATATTGCAGAAAAAGATACAAGACCAGTTACAACTGCGGCTTTGAAAGGTTTATTGGAAACTGTTCTTGGATCAGGTGTAAATTATGTCAATGCTCATAATGTGGCTAATTCTAGAAAGATAAAAATTATAGAAAGTAAATCAGAAAACAAGGATGAGTTCACCTCAACTATATCTATAAGACTGACTAAAGATGGGGAAAGCAAGACAGTTACAGGTTCAGTTATAGGAAACAATCCAAAAATCATACAGATTGATAATTATAGAGTTGATCTTGTTCCTCAAGGATATATGATAGTTTCAAATCACATAAACAAACCAAATGTAATAGGTCCATGTTGTCTTATTCTTGGTAGAAATAACATCAATATCTCAGGTATGCAAGTTGGTAGAGTCGAGATTGGTGGAATTACTATAATGGCACTTAATGTAGATAGTGAAGTTCCTGAAACAATTCTTGAAGAAATTAGGAACATAGAAGGGCTTTTAGATGCTAAGCTGGTGAAACTTTAACCAAATCCATTTTTATACATTAGTTTTTATTAAATATCTAAATACATAACCATGAATAAAATATGAATTATTTTAGAATAGTTTATCAAAATATGATAACTTTAAAAAAATAAGATATGTGAGAGTCAAAACTATCACAAGCTATTTCATAGAAAATTCATTTTGGGATAAAAATACAATAAAGTTATTTAATTGGATTTTATGTTAGAAAAGGAGATACACATATAGCTCGTGAAGAAGCCGAATATAATACTTTTCCTTTTTAGATATAAATAAATTAACGGTTCCAGAGAGTTGGTTGTAGAAGAACTGCTGATACTATTATTCAAGAAGTAAGAAGTGAAACAAGATGAGCACACTAATAGAAATTATCGCAGCTCCATTCAAGAAAAAGAAAAAAAATAAAATATCGCCTAAAGAATTTGATTTTATTCTTTCACTTGACTTTAAATGGATGTCTCCAAAGGAGGCAGCTTCATTGAGAAAAAAAGCTATTGAAACTGGTATCTTAAAGGATATATATGGAACCTTACAACCAACATTCAATTTTAATGAGGTAGATATAGGAAAAGGAGTTAGGCCTTCAGAACTATCAACTATTTTAAAAGAAGAAAACAATAACTTTGAACTCATTATAAATAAAATCAGCGCAGAGTGCAAAATGGATAAAAAAGAGATTATTGCTAAAGTTAATGAAAAACAAAATCAATTTCATGAGCTAGTTGATATTGAAATCATAGCGATTTTGGTAGGCAGAGAACTAGGTTGTGATTTAAATGAATTCTATGATATATTAGATGATTACCTATCAGAGTAAATATGCAATTTGAATGCAAAATATTTATGTACTAGTAGAGTTATCCATGCAACGATTTAAAATATATTGATTTTACACCCAGTTATTCGAACGCATTAACTGCGTGAGTAAGAATTTTAACCTTGCGGAGGAAGATTATGGGTAAATTATCTAGAAAAAAAATTGAACGTAAAACTAATCCACAGATGCCGGAACTGATTTCTTCCTTAAAAAAGAAGTCATATGAAGAAAATGCCTTGATTTGGAAAGATATCGCAAAAAGACTTGAAAAACCAAGACGAACATATGCACAGGTCAATCTAAGCAAAATAAATAGAAATTCTATAGATAATGAGCTAATTCTAGTGCCTGGTAAAGTTCTTGGAGCAGGTGAACTAAAACATGCTGTTAAAATTGCTGCACTCGGATTTAGTGAAACTGCAAAACAAAAAGTAGCAGAAGTTGGCGGGAAATGTATTTCCATTGAATCCTTGCTTGATGAAAACCCAAGTGGATCTGGAGTTAGGATTTTAAAGTAGGTGTTTTAAATGACGGTAATTAATGCTAATAGACTTATAATGGGCAGGCTTGCAAGTATAGTTGCTCAAAAATTACTAGCTGGAGAAGAAATAAGTATTGTTAATGCAGAGAATGCCATTATTTCTGGATCCAAAATAAAAACAATAGAAGATTATGTTAAGTTTCAAGAGATTGGAACTCGTGAATGGGGGCCATATTTTCCAAAAAGACCTGATAGAATTCTAAAAAGAACTGTCAGAGGAATGCTACCTTATAAGAGCAAAAGAGGTAAAGATGCATTATCCAACTTAAAAGTTTATGTAGGAATACCCGTTGAACTTAAAGACAGTGAATTAGTTACTTTCGACGAAGCAAGTATAACGCGTCTAAGCTCAAACAAATATGTCAAGCTTGGAGATGTAAGTAAGCGTTTGGGATCTAAATATTAAGGAAGGTGTTTAAGTGTCTACTAAAGTTGTCACATCATCAGGTAAAAATAAAAGAGCAATTGCACGCGCAACCGTTACGCAAGGTACAGGTAAAATTAGAGTTAACAAAGTACCAATAGAAATATTCCAGCCAGAATTTGCTAAATTGAAAATTATGGAACCTCTAATCCTCGCAAAAGATGCAGTTTCAGAACTTGACATCGATGTTGATGCAAAAGGTGGTGGAATTGTAGGTCAAGCAAATGCTATAAGAACAGCTATTTCGAAAGGTATTGTAGAATGGACAAATGATACCAAAATCCGTGATAAGTTTTCAGATTATGATAGAAACTTGTTAGTAAGTGATTCACGACAAAAGGAAACAAAGAAATTTGGTGGACCTGGAGCAAGGGCAAAGTACCAAAAGTCTTACAGGTAAACTTGCGAGTAGGGATATATATGATTCCAGTAAGATGTTTTAGTTGTGGTGGTGTAATAGCCAATAAATGGGAAGAATTTAAGAGGAGAGTCTATGAAGGAGAAAGCTCTGATACCATTTTGGATGACCTTCGTGTAACAAGATATTGTTGCAGAAGAATGATGCTATCCCATGTAGAGTTGGTTGATACTATTGCTCCTTACTATTAAACGAGCTTAAATAAAATTATGCCAAGATTCATCTAGTACACTTATTGAAATTTGATAGAATAAAACCATGTTCAGAGGGATTCTGAACAACCCAATATATTTAGCGGGTATTTTATTATAACCATCCAAATATATTTCAATTTAATATTAGCTGATTTTGCTTTTTACAATTTGTTAATTAACTATTCAATAAAAGGTGATTTATTGAACCTAAAGGGCTTTACAAAATATGAACGCGCAAGAATTATTGGTGCACGTGCTTTACAGATTTCAATGGGAGCACCTGTACTGATTGATGAACCTGACATGGATCCTTTACATTTAGCAATGAAAGAACTTGAAGAAGGTGTTATTCCTATAACTGTTAAAAGAGATTATAATAAAAAGGTGATTTAATGGAAAATAAAGATACTAATGATATCCAGGAAGATGCAAGTAAAATTGATGAAATCGAAGAAAAACCTGTTGAAACAAGTGAGGAAAATGAAGTAATCTCACCAAATACAACCTTGCATGAAGAAGATATAAGTAAAGACGAAACTACAGGTCAACAGGCTTCCCTAATACCAATCGATGAATATTTAGCCTCAGGTGTACATATTGGAACTCAACAAAAAACACAAGATATGATGAACTTTGTTTATCGTGTTAGAACCGATGGCCTTTATGTTCTCGATATACAAGCAACTGATGAACGAATCAAGATGGCAGCAAACTTTTTGTCAAAATACGATCCTTCAAGGATTCTTGTAACTTCAGCTAGACAATATGGCCAATATCCAGCAAAAAGGTTTGCCCAGGCAATTGGGGCAAAAGCCATGGTCGGAAGATTCATACCAGGAACTCTAACAAATCCCGCATTAAGAGGTTTTTTTGAGCCTGATGTTGTGATAGTTACTGACCCTGCAGGTGATGCACAGATTATCAAAGAAGCTGTTAAAGTAGGAGTTCCAGTAGTTGCATTATGTGACACAAATAACATGACATCCAAAGTTGATCTTGTTATTCCAACAAACAATAAAGGAAGGAAAGCACTTTCCCTTGTATATTGGCTTTTAGCTAGAGAAATTGCTAAATTAAACGATTCTATTTTCACTTATAATATAGAAGATTTTGAAGCAGAATTGAAAATGCCAGTGTAAATAAAAGAATAATTAGAAGGTGCAATCTAATCATGAGAGAACCAGTTGTTGCGGGTCAGTTTTATCCATCTGATTCGAACGCTTTAATAGTTGAATTAAGAAATTGTTTTATGGACATTGAAGTGACACCTACAAATATGTTAGGTGCTGTTGTACCACATGCAGGCTATAGTTTCTCAGGATCTGTAGCTGCAGAGGTCTATTCAAAAATTCCAAAGGCTGAGACTTATATAATAATCGGACCAAACCATACTGGCTATGGAGAACCTGTATCATTATCCATGGATACATGGATTACACCACTAGGGGAAATTAAGTCAGACACTGAACTTGCTGAAAATCTAACTGGATCAATCATTGTTGAAGATGAGCTTGCACATAGCTTAGAACACTCAATTGAAGTTCAATTGCCTTTTCTACAATACATCCATGATGATTTCAAAATTTTAAATATTTGTATGGGGCTTCAAGATGAAAAGTCTGCTATTAATGTAGGAAACGCTATAGCTAAAGCAGTTAAACAAACTGGAAAAAATGTTGTCATAATTGCATCCAGTGACTTTACACATTATGAAAGTGCAGAAGTTGCTTACAATAATGATAAATATTTAATTGAAGCTGTCGAAAACCTGGATGTTCCAGAAATTTACAATAGAATCAATGAACTTAATATTTCAGCCTGTGGGTTTGGACCAATAGCTTCTATGTTAACTGCATCTACTTTATTAGGAGCCAAAAAATCTCGACTTATTAGATATCAAACAAGCGGAGATATTATTGGGGATATGCGTTCAGTTGTTGGCTATGGTGCTATTATCGTGGAATAAAACGTCTAGAAAACTTGATTTTATGGAATTTAAATGGTAATTTGTTCAGCTCCTGGTAAAATCTACCTTTTTGGTGAGCATGCTGTTGTGTATGGCAAAGATGCAATTTGCTGTGCAATAGACCTTCGAACGTGGGTAACTGCTACTAAATCTAGTGGAACTACTATACTGTCTTCATTGGGAGTTACAGGTTTAGACTTCGATATTCATCCATATATTTCAACTGTGGTTGAAGAAATGAGAAAGCTAGTATCATTTACAGGTATTGCTATAAAAGTTGACTCGAATATTCCAGTTGGTTCAGGTTTAGGTTCATCGGCAGCAGTAACAGTTGCAACTATAGGTGCCTTAAATTCTTTGTTTGAATGTAATCTAACGCATAATGATATAGCAAAATTAGGCCACAAAGTAGAGATGAAAGTACAGAACAACGCAAGTTTAACAGATACCTATGTTTCCACTCATGGTGGAGTGATTAAAATGTCCAATTGCAAAAAGTTACCATTAATTGAATGTGGCGTAGTTATTGGAAATACTAATAAGTTATCTTCAACAAAAGAAATTGTAAATGACGTCTCTATGCTAAGGTTAGAATACCCCCAATTGATAGACCAAATTATAAACATAATAGGTGAACTTCCTAATATTGGAGAAAAGCACCTTGAAAAAAAAAATTATGGTGCGATAGGTGAACTAATGAACATTAATCATGGCCTTCTTGATTCATTAGGTGTTAATGTTAAGGAACTATCAAATCTTGTTTATGCTACAAGAAGTGCTGGTGCTTACGGATCTAAAACTACTGGTGCTGGTGGTGGTGGTTGTATGTTTTCGCTTACAAGTAAAGACCATGTTGATAACATCTCTAAAGCAATAATTGCTAATGGTGGAGATTCATTAATCACAAATACAACAAATTGTGGTGTGAACGTGGAGTCAAAATATGAAAACTGTTAATGACATTACAATATTAAAAATCGGTGGCAGTTTAATAACTGATAAAAGTTCAGATTTTGGCAGCCCACAATTAAATGAAATTGAACGAATCTGTGAAGAAATAAGTATCTGCAATAAGAGACTTATAATAATTCATGGAGCAGGGTCCTTTGGTCACCCATTAGCTAAAAAATATAATCTGAAGAATACATCTAACATTAATGGCGGTTTTCTGACACATGAATCAGTTAAAGAACTTAATTCTCTTTTCGTAAAACAGCTGAATAATAAGGGGTCCAAAGCATATTCAGTAAACCCATTAAGCAACTGTATCTCTAAGAATGGAAGAATTGTTGAAATGTTTTTAGATAACATCCTTATTATGGTTGAAGAAGGAATAATCCCTGTTCTACATGGAGATGTAGTCATGGATGAAAATTTGAAGGTTTCTGTTATCTCAGGCGATCAAATAACCACCTTTATTGCCCACAAGCTTAAAGCTTCCAGAATAGGTATAGGAAGTTTTGAAAACGGTGTGCTGGATTCAAGTGGTAATACCATAACTACTATTAACACTAGCAATTATCAGAAAGTCAGTGAATATATTGGCCCTTCAGAATCAATAGATGTTACTGGCGGTATGCTTGGTAAAGTCAAAGAACTCTTAGAATTATCAAGACAAACTAATACCACCTCTTATATTTTCAATGGAAGGGTTCCTAATAACATTAGAGAGTTCCTTAATGGGAATAATATTGGTACTAAAATAGAGAAATAATGAATTATATCACTTAAATAAAATAGGTTTTACAATGAGTACTTCCAAAAGAAAGATTGAGCATTTAAAATTGTGTTCTAGCAGTCCAGTAGAATCAAGATTCAAAAATTCTGGATTTGATGATATTAGCTTAGTACATCGAGCATTGCCTGAAATGGATATGAATGAAATTGACCATTCAGTATCTTTCTTTGGAAAAAAGCTTAAAACACCTTTTTTAATTGCATCAATTACAGGTGGACATCCTGATACAACTGCTATTAATGCTGCTCTTGCAGAAGCCGTTGAAGAAACAGGAGTTGGTATTGGAGTTGGAAGTCAAAGAGCAGCGATTGAAGACCCTGAACAAGAAAGCTCCTTTACTATTGTACGTGATAAGGCCCCAACCTCTTTCATATATGGTAATATAGGCGCTGCACAAATAAGAGAGTATGGAATTGAAGCTATGGAAAAAATGATAGAAGTAATCGATGCAGATGCTTTTGCTATTCATCTTAATTTTTTACAAGAAGCAATACAACCTGAAGGAGATGTTAATGCTACAGGTGTTATAGATTCAATTTCAGAAATATGTGAACTCGATATACCAATTATTGTAAAAGAAACTGGATGTGGTATATCCCACGAAGATGCTATTTTATTGAAAAAAGCAGGTGTTTCAGCTATAGATGTGGGAGGTGTTGGAGGTACTAGTTGGGCAGGTGTTGAAGTGTATCGTGCCAACACCCAAAGCACAGATTCTTATAGGCAAAATGTAGGTGAACTTTTCTGGGACTTTGGCATTCCTACAGTAGCTAGTATAGTAGAATGTGATGTTTCTTTGCCAATAATAGCTACAGGTGGTGTTCGAAGTGGCCTTGATGTTGCTAAATCTATATCACTTGGTGCATCTGTAGCTAGCTCAGCACTTCCTTTCATTGAGCCGGCCTTTAAAGGCTCACAATTCGTAACCAAAAAAATAGAACAAATAATTGAAGAATTGAAAATTTCAATGTTTCTTACTGGATGTAAAAATATATCGCAGCTAAAAAAATCCCCATTAACAGTTACAGGATGGACAAAAGAATATTTAGCGCAAAGAGGTTTTGACACATCTTATTTTGCATTAAAACCTGATGTACTATAAATCATTTTATCATAAAAATCTAGGGATTTGTAAGAACAAAAATTAAAAAATTAAAAAATTGGAGATTTATAATGACAGAAATAGGGATAATTGCAGTTGGTGGCTACAATGAAATGGGCCGAAATATGACTGCTATAAGAATAGACGAAGATATAATTATTATCGATATGGGACTAAGGCTAGATAGGGTTCAAATTCATGAGGATGTAGAAATTGATAAAATGCATTCACTTGAACTAATTCAAATGGGAGCTATACCTGATGATACTATAATGAAACAGATAAACGGTAATGTTAAAGCTATCGCATGCACGCATGGCCATTTAGATCACATCGGAGCTATTTCAAAACTAGCCCATAGATACTCAGCTCCTATTATAAGTACACCTTATACATCAGCTTTAATTCAGCACCAAATTGATTCCGAAAGAAAGTTTGGTGTGAAAAACAAAATAATAGGTATTGATGCTGGTGGGACTTATCAAGTAACTGATGAAATTTCAATCGAACTAATAAGAATGCAACATAGTATAATAGATTGTGTATTTATCGCTATACATACGCCAATTGGTGCCATCTTATATGGATGTGATTTTAAACTAGACAGAATGCCAACACTCGGTGAACCACCAGATTTTGCAAGATTAAGAGAGCTTGGTAATGAGGGTGTAGTTGCTTTAATTACTGAAAGTACTAATTCAGGGGTTTCTGGAAAAACACCATCTGAACAAGTTGCTCATGATATGTTACGTGATGTTTTGCTTGGTACTGAAGAACCTGAAGTGGGTATGATTGTAACTACATTTGCATCACATATAGCTCGGATGAACTCAATTATACAATTTGCAGGTGAAATGGGTAGAACGCCAATATTATTAGGTCGATCTATGGATCGATACGTTACGACAGCAAATGAAATGGGTTATATTCACCTTCCAGAAAACGCTGAAGTTTATGGATCGAGAAAAGAGATAGATAATGCCTTTAAAAAAATCATGAAGGAAGGTAAAGAAAAGTATTTGCCAATAGTTACAGGTCATCAAGGAGAACCAGGTGCAATTTTAACTCGAGTAGCAAATGGTGACACACCCTTTAAAACTGACCCTGGAGATAGGGTTATTTTCTCAGCTAATGTGATACCTAGTCCAATGACACAAGCTAATAGATATGCTGTTGAAACTAAGCTTAAGATGAAAGGTGCGAGACTTTACACTGACGTACATGTTTCAGGGCATGCATATAGAGAAGACCATTGGGAACTACTTAGGATGGTAAAACCAAAACATGTGATACCTGCACATGGTAATATTAATATGCACAGTTCCTATATCGAACTGGCAGAAGATGCTGGTTATATTATGGGAGATACTGTTCATTTATTAAGAAACGGAGAAGAACTAGAACTCTACATTCAAGAATGAGAATTATAATTTTGGATTTGTGATATATATGCCAAATATTATTGATGAATTGCGTGGAATTACAGCTGATGTGGATGAAGAAATCTCCAAAATGCTACCTATAAATCAACCAGTTGAACTTTATAGAGCTTCAAGATATCTGCCAGATGCGGGTGGGAAGAGACTTCGTCCTGCTACTTTACTTCTTGCTGCTCAAGCAGTTGGTGCAAATTTAGACGATATTTTACCAGCTGCAGTATCAGTAGAACTTGTTCACAACTTTACATTGATTCATGATGATATAATGGATGAGGATCCAGTGAGACGTGGTATGGAAGCTGTACATGTTAAATGGGGGTGTTCAGGTGCTATTTTAGCAGGTGATACCCTTTATTCAAAAGCTTTTGAAATTATTTCAGGTATGGATAATGATCCTGATAGATTAAATAAATCAATAGGCGTCCTCTCAAAAACATGCACACAAATATGTGAAGGACAATGGATGGATATTGAGTTTGAGAACAGGGATGATGTAACTAAAGAAGAATACCTTAAGATGGTTGAGAAAAAAACTTCTGTCCTTTATGCAGCAGCTGCCAAAGTTGGTGCAATACTTGGTGGAGCGTCTGAAGAAGTTGCAGATGCACTTTACGATTATGGTAGACTGGTAGGTGTTGGTTTCCAAATATATGATGATGTTTTGGATTTAATAACACCAGAAGAAATATTAGGTAAATCTCGTGGTAGTGATATACTTGAGGGTAAAAAAACACTAATTGCAATACATGCTCGAGAAAAAAATGTAGATATAAATATTTTCGGGAAAGGCAAAGCTACTAATAGTGAAATTGAGGCTTCTGTTCAATTACTCCATGAATCTGGTTCAATAAAGTACGCAGAAGAGCTAGCTTTCTCATATATACGAGAAGGAAAAGAAAAGCTTGAAGTTTTACCAGATTCAGATGCTAAAGATAAGTTGAAGAGAATTGCGGATTATATGATTGAAAGAGATTATTGACATTCAGATTTTGATACTCACATGAAAGAAAAGTCAGATAGTAACGAGAGTCTCAAAAAAAAGCTTGGAGGATCGCATACAACTATAGTTGGTGATCGTTTAGGTAAAAAAGTCCTGAAAACTATTAGTTTAAACTCTGAAATAAAAAAAATAATACCTTCATTCATCAAAGTTAAAGGAAAAGGAGTTTCTGGAGGATCTTTGAATTGCAAAATAATGAGAGCTGATGATAGAGGTAATCTTAGGTTGCTTATATCTCAAGGAACAACTACTCAAGAGATTCGACTTGTTACTACGGCTGGGGATAAAAAAGCAGGTGAAAGGATTAGGAATAATATAAATCAAGCCCTGTTAATTGATAAATAATATTTTTACCGGATTGAAAACATGTTTTTGGGAATTGATCATGGAACCACTGCTGTCCGTGTTGCTACAATTGATTATGATAACATTAAAAAAATTGCTATCCAACGAAATACTTTAGCAATAATGTCAGAATATGAAATAATTAACCTTTTGACCTCTAAGCTTGATATTCAAATTAAACAGGTAAAAATGGCAGCTATTACATATTCTATGGGTGATGGCATTAATTCTATAGAAAACATAAATAAAGTTATCAATAGAGGAATTATTAGTAACAAAGGAGTAGGGGTAAAAACTGGTGCAGGTGAACGTGTTTTTGACGCCATAAAATGTTCGCAAATACCTACTTTTGTTATACCAGGTATTCATGCAAAAAGTAGTACAGATTCTAGGTTAAATATTTTTTCTCACTCGACCAGCCCCGAAAAAATTGGTATCGCATATCATTCTTTATGTAAGGGATTCACTAACTTCGTAATATCAGATATTAGTTCTAATACTGTTACTTTAGCTGTTGCTAGTAGTAAACTCGTTGGTGCAATAGATGCATGTATCTTTGCACCTGGAATTCATCATGGCCCTCTTGATGTTCTTGCAATTAGAGATGTAGATTCCCATAAATATACTGCAAATGAAGCTTTCACTACAGCTGGTGTGATAAAAAGAACACCTTATTCTAATTTAGCTGAAATTTTAACAGGACTTGAAAAAAAAGAGCAAGATGCAATTTTAGCACTTGATACCATATCACTTTTTAGTGCCATGGAAATAACTAGCCTACAATTGCTGCTGAAGGAACAAAATGGAACTTTTGGCGATGTAATACTAGCTGGTTCAGTTGCAGAAGTAGAATATGTTACTAACAAAATAAACGAACTTTTAGATATAAATGCGCATATACTAAATAAATGGAGCGCAGCAATTGGATGTGCAGAAATTGCAAGAGATATTTATAAAGGTAAAAATAATATACTGGGGATTAATGTTAAGTTAGATTAAAAAAATATTAATATTCTCATATTCAACTCCTACAATATACATGTAGGCAAAATAGGTTACCTTAATCTTTATTTAAGCTTCAATTTTTATATAGGTTCGACATTAGGTTCAGCTGGATTTAATCGAGTAAAAAGCCATATTAAACAAGCTGAATCACATTATATATATTGTAGATGGCAACAAGATAGAATGTTAAATAAGTTAATCTTATAACCAGTAAGAAAAATGATTATTTAGTTTCGTCTGATTGTTTAAGCACTATGCATTCATTTAATTTTAGCTATATTAAGATAAACAAAAATTTAACTTTATAAATTTTATTGTGAAATAACAGACAAGGTTCTATTTTTTAAGTT
>Ga0207421_10002631_pt1 | contig 22139 bp, 13 predicted proteins | sample SodLakKL_010_SED_4_FD_187542 | JGI IMG/M metagenome (GOLD analysis project Ga0207421, IMG submission 187542) | Alkaline sediment microbial communities from Lake Tanatar, Kulunda Steppe, Russia - 8KL_010_SED (SPAdes) (version 2) | ecosystem: Environmental > Aquatic > Non-marine Saline and...
TTTTTCACCTCAAAGTATTCCTTTGCCGCATCGGTTAACTGACTTACAAAAGCGTCAGGCACATCAAAGGTTTTTACCGGAGGCGGGGTCATCATACTGTAATCACCGTTCAGCTGCGCCGAAGCATCAACCGTGAATACACCGTTTGTTACGATCCGCTCCCCTTCATCAAGTCCGCTTTCAACCAGGTAACTGTCCCCGAGCGACGGACCCAGCAATATTTCGCGCATTTCAAACCGGGGTTGCTCAACGTCGGGAACCCTGACATAGACAATTGACCTCTTGCCGGTCCACAGCAAAGCGCTTCGTGGTATTACAAGAGAGGGCTCTCCGCCCCTGACGGTTGATTTTACCGTCGCATTAACAAACATTCCCGGTTTAAGAGTCATGTCATTGTTTCTTATTTCAGCTATTGCCCTTGCGGTTCGCTTGTTGTCGTCAACCACCGGATCAATAAAATCAACCCCGGTGCGAAACTCTTTTCCGGGCAGTGCGGGAGTGGTAAACTCAACGATATCTCCTTCGCCTACCCAGGCAAGGTCACTCTCGTAAGCATCCAGCTCTATCCAGAGGTTATCGGTAGGTCCGACACGAAACAGCACTTCTCCGGCACCCACATAATCACCTTCGGTAACAAGTCTTTCAGTTACAACACCGGCTGAGGAAGCATGAATATCAAACTTCTGGCGTACCTCTCCCCTTTTTTCTATTTCATCTATCTGCTGATCACTCAGGTTCCAGCGTTTTAGCTTTTCCCTTGCAGAACGGTACAATTCCGGGTTTTTTTCACGCACTTTCAACGCTTCAAGCAACTCCTTCTGGGCCGTAACAAGTTCGGGCGAATAAACGGAAGCCAGCAGATCTCCGGCCAAAACTCTCTGTCCGCTATAATTTATATAAAGCGTTTCTAGCCTGCCGGCAAAATCGGATGTCTCATTGGTGAGCAAACGTTCATTGAACCTTACCTTGCCTGTAAGGTTCATATTCTTTTCAGCCCTTATCTTTTCCACCTCTGTTGTGTGAATATCTGCAACAGCCATTGCTTCAGGGCTCATTTCATAAACCATGGGATCGCGTTCTTCGTGATCCTCGGCTGCGGAAGCAGGAATAAGCTCCATCCCGCAAATGGGGCAATCTCCAGGTTCATCTTCCCTTATCTGTGGGTGCATAGAGCAGGTCCACTCCTGAACTTCAGCCTCCTGCTCATGACCTTCATGTTGTTCAGCCTGGTGCTCCTGACTTCTGTCTTCCGCCTGGTCACCGGCATTACCGCCAGTATACAGGCCTATGAGAAAACCTGACAATATTGCAGCTAACAAAACTACAGCCGGCAATATCCATTTGTGTTTAATTATTTTCATGGTAATTTATTTTTTAGTTTTTCAAATAATCTCTGTTGCAACAAAATAAAACTATTAAAAACCTTCCTCCGGGCCGGATCCGGCAAGATACTCCAACCTGGCGGCATAGCTGTTATGGTCGGTCAAAGCAACAGCCAGCTCCAGCCTGTATTGAAGCAACTGCTCGCGAACACGCAGCAGCTCTTCAAATGATGCGGCACCCCCCGAATAGTCAGACAACAATATTTCGATGGTCTGCTTTGCCAGATCAGTCTGGTTGCGATAAAGCTCCACCCTCCTTTCCGCATCCAGCAGGTCTGCCTTAACTTCTGAAAAAGAGACGTAAAGTTCATTTACAGTTTCCTCTTTTCTCTCAATAGCTGCATCTTTAAGCAAAGCCGCCTCTTTTTCCTTAGCCCTGTACTTTGACCGGTTAATCGGTATAGATATGGAGACCATAGGCATCAGCATATTATTCCCGTTCATAATCGTATTATCCGAGCTGGAAGAGGAAAACACCATATAGTTTACCCCTATCCCGAAGTCCGGCCTGCCTTCAAGCTTAGCAGTTCTAATACGCGATTCATAAGCATCGGCCTCTCTTCCGGCTTTTTTTACCAGAGGGTTTTCCTCTATACGGCTCTCTTGTGCCACCGCTTTATCTGCAAGTGAGGTGTCTGCAGCCAGCGTATCAGGTAAGCTGACTTCCTTTTTGGCCGGCCTGTTCAGCAGCCGGTTAAATTCCGCTCTTTTTGGGGCCCTTGACTCCTTCAGTTTCTCAATTCTGTTTTTAAGCTCGTTTATCTCCATCTCCACCCTCAGGACATCGGACATACCCCCTGAAGCTTTTTGGGCTGCAGGCGATATTACGACACCATGCCCGGAGGTAACCGGGGAGGGCGAACCGAAACGGGACAAGGCAATCTGGCGGATATGCTCAAGCAGCTCCAGGTTTTCCTCCATTACAGCTATTCTCTCTTCCAGTTCATAGAGATCATACCATGCCGCCCTGACCTTGTAAAAAAGCTCATTCTTTTTGTCCCTGAACATCTCATTTCTTGATTCCGCCATACTGGTCGCTTCATCTTTGCGGCTTTCAAGAGTTCCGAACCAGGGAAACATCTGCATAAGCGAAATATCGGCATGCTGCTTGCCCATCATGTATTCCATGGGCCGGACAAAATAGCTGAAGCTCAGCTGGGGATCGGGGAGTGCCCCAACCTGGGGAACTCTCTCCAGGGCCGCAAGGTACTCATTGAAATACCCCCTGAGCCCGGGATTGTTTTCCGCAGCTTCCTGAAGGTAAAGCTCTATCTGGCTTGCCTGCCGGTCACTCTCTCCTGCCCGGGCCTCCGCTGCATTCAGGATAAAAACGGCAGCTGCAACAAGAAGGATTGTCAATACGCCTGCACCGGTAAACCTGAAATAGCCAGGAGCAGTTTTATTTGTTTTAAGTAATTTTAAGTATATCATAATATAATGTGTTTTTTTTTAAGCCAATTAATTATCCCATTTCAACGCGGGTCATCAACATTATTTACTAACATTCCTTTCAGCCCACATTGAATAAAGCACCGGTATTATAAGCACCGTGACAACGGCAACAGTCATACCACCGAAAGCGGGTATGGCCATAGGGATCATCACATCCGCACCCCTGCCGGTTGAGGTCAAAACGGGCATCAGGGCAAGCAGGGTTGTTCCCGTGGTCATAAGACACGGTCTCACCCTTCTTTTGCCCGCCTCCATAACGGCGTTTCTGACCTCTTTAACTGTAGAGGGTGCATGCCTTTTAAAACTTTGCTTGAGATAGGTGCCCATTACAACTCCATCATCTGTTGCAATACCGAAAAGAGCGATAAAACCGACCCAGACGGCAACACTCAGGTTAAGCGTGCCCATCTGAAACAAGTCCCGCATGTTTGTGCCAAAAAGTGAAAAATCCATAAACCAATCCTGACCATAAAGCCAGATCATAATGAAACCCCCTGCAAAAGCCATAGCAATTGCCGAAAAGATCATAAAGGCAGTGGCGGTCGAGCGAAACTGAAAGTAGAGAATAAGAAATATTATAACCAAACTAAGGGGTATGACCAGCATCAGGCGCTGCTCCGCCCTTACCTGCTGTTCATAGTTACCGGCAAAATGGTAGCTGACCCCCTCGGGAACAGTCAGCCGCCCCTGATCTATAAGCTCCTGAAGATGATCCCTGGCATCTTCCACCGCCGTAACCTCAGCATAACCTTCAGCCTTGTCCAGCAAAACATAACCCACCAGAAACCCCTCCTCGCTTCTGATCATTGAGAAGCCCTTGCGGTAGTCTATATCGGCAAGCTGTCCAAGGGGCACATATGATCCCCCGGCTGTCGATACAAGCACACTGCTTATTCTTTCAGGATCATCCCGCCGCTCCCTGGCATAGCGTGCCCTCACGGGAAAGCGCTCGCGTCCTTCAACCGTTGTGGTAAGACGCTTTCCACCCACGGCGGTTTCAATATAGTTTTGGACATCTTCTATATTAATACCGTACCGGGCTGTCTCCCTCCGGTTAATATCAATCTCCAGATAGGGCTGGCCCACGATCCGGTCGGCAAAAACAGACCGCTCATCCACAGAGGGAACGTCTTTGAGATGTCTTTCAAGCTCAATCCCGAAATCCTGTATCGTTTCAAGATCGGGTCCGAAAACCTTGACACCTATAGGAGCCCTCATTCCTGTCTGAAGCATTACAAGGCGGGTCTCTATAGGCTGCAGCTTAGGTGCAGAAGTTACGCCCGGCACGCTGGCAGCTTCAGCAATCTCCCTCCATATATCATCGGGAGATTCAATATGATCTCTCCATTGACGGTAATACCTTCCCCCCCTGTCAGGAATAAGCTCACCCTGCTCGTCCCTTTCAAAGCTGCCTTCACCGTCAACCTTAAACCTTATCCTGTTACCGTCAACATCTGTTTTGTACTCGCTTTTGTATTTGATTATATTCTCGAACATTGTCATGGGAGCCGGATCCAGAGGTGTTTCAGCCCTTCCTGCCTTCCCCACTACAGTTTCCACCTCGGGGATTGCCGCCACCAGCTTGTCAAGCTCCTGCAAAATACGGCGGTTTTCTTCAACCCCGGTATGGGACATTGATGTAGGCATCAGCAAAAATGACCCTTCATCAAGTGAAGGCATAAACTCCCTTCCCAGGCCGGGGAAATTGCGCGAGAAAAAGTTCCACGGCGAACTCTCTCTGACCTCAACGCCGGCAACATCACCGGTTTTTGCTACAAATCCGAATACACGTTCAAACCCGAGCCATATATTCAATCCTGTAAGAAGTAAAACTGCCGGCAGAAGAAGAAACTTCACCTTGTTTTGAAGGCACCAGCTGAGAATAAGATGGTAATAACATATAAAGAGAGAAAAAATTCCTAAAACTGCAAAAATAACAAGTCCTATAAACAGCAGGTTCGTGGCAATGCTCCTGTCCACACCCAGGGGAACCCATTCTCCGGCAAGCAGCCATGCCACTGCCAGCAGGGAAATGGCAACCGTTATTTTTTCCCTGTAAGTGTTAATCATTCCGCTAAAATGATATTGCAGGCTGTTATGTACACCGAAGGCGGCCAGAACCACCCCTGCCCAGATGTATCCGTGAAGGGCAACCACAACACCCCCGGCCGCCAGGATGTAGTTAAGGTACCTTGATATGTTGACCCTCGGGGATCTTGAAGAGAAAAGCCAGTGGGCAAACGCAGGCATTATTATTATTGTAAAAATAAAGGCTGAAATAAGTGCAAATGTCTTGGTGTAGGCCAGCGGACCGAAAAGCCTCCCTTCGGCCGCCTCAAGAGTGAAAACGGGAAGAAAACTTACAATGGTAGTGCTTACCGCAGTAAGAATAGCAGAACTAACCTCACGGGCCGCTGTGAAAATTGTGTTTAATGTGGATTGGCCGGGAGGAGCTTCTTTCATGTGCCTTAATATATTTTCGTTGAGTATAATGCCAAGGTCAACCATTGTTCCGATCGATATGGCAATACCCGAGAGGGCAACAATGTTTGCATCAACCCCCGCATACTTCATAAAAATGAAACACATCAGCACCGCCATGGGCAAAAGGGCTGAAATAAGAAACGAAGCCCTCAGGTTAAAAACCATCACAACAATTACAACTATAGTAATAAGTATCTGAAGGGTAATAGCTTCATAAAGGGTGCCAAGAGTCTCATAAATCAATCCGGTCCGGTCATAGAACGGCTCAATGGTAACTTTGGAAACCGTACCGTCATCAAGGGTTTTTTCGGGCAGTCCCACCGAGATCTCCTCTATCTTATCCTTCACATTTTCTATAACTTCCAGCGGATTATCACCATACCTTGCCGTAACTATGCCCCCGACCGCCTCGGCACCCTCCTTGTCAAGTATCCCCGACATTGTCCGGGGTTGGGGACCTATATTAACTTTGGCAACATCACCTATGCGTATCGGAACATTATCATCTACAGAGACCACAGCCTCTTCTATATCTTTTACATCTTCAACGTACCCCAGGCCTCTTACGTAGTACTCAACCTTGTTCAGCTCAATTGTTCCCGCACTTACATCAATATTGCTTTTCCTTACCGCTTCGGAAATATCAGCTAAAGTTACATTGTGGGATTTCATCGCAACCGGATCCATATCCACCTGATACTCTTTAACATGACCTCCGACAGAAGCTACCTCGGAAACACCTTTTACCCCGGCAAGAGCATTCCTTACATAATAATCCTGTATAGTCCTTAATTCATGCAGATCCCATCCGCCTGCCGGATTGCCTTCCCTGTCGCGTCCCTCAAGGGTGTACCAGAAAACCTGGCCAAGCGCCGTGGCATCCGGTCCCAGCTGCGGCTGAACTCCCTCGGGCAGAAGATCAGCAGGCAGGGCATTAAGCTTTTCCAGCACACGAGAACGGCTCCAGTAAAATTCCACATCTTCTTCAAAAATGATATATATATATGATATACCGAACATGGAGCTGCTGCGGATACTTTCCACCCCCGGCAGGCCCAGAAGAGACGTGGTAAGAGGGTAAGTGATCTGGTCTTCCACATCCTGGGGAGACCTGCCCATCCATTCGGTATAGACTATCTGCTGATTTTCTCCTATATCCGGAATAGCATCTACCGGCACGGGATCACGGGGAAAGGCACCGGTATCCCAGTTAAAAGGAGCTGTTGCAATTCCCCATCCAACTATAATTAATAGCAGGAGAACCGTAACCAGCTTTTGTTCAAGGAAAAATCTGATTATCTTGTTCAGCATTATTTAAATGAAATTTTAAATGATTATCAATTTTATATATTCCGCTTTCAGGTTTGACCGCCCGGGTTTTTCACGGACTTTCAGCTCTTCAGTCAGCTCGTTACGGACCGTAACAAGCCCGGGCGAATAAACAGAAGCCAGCGGATGTAAAGGCAAGAATTTGCCGAATTAAGGGCGCTTTGACACTTTCTGAGCAAAACTTTAACTGTTGGGCTCAAAAAAAAAGTGAAGTCAAACTAAGCCCACGGAATCTGATAATCATAAAAGGAAGGACTGAACAAGGACCGGTATATCTGAAATGACAACCGGCGGGAAATTAAGGGGGGTGTATTTTAAATTTGAATATTCAAAAGTTGAAAAAACGAATAAATCTGTAAAAATGTTCAGAGTCAGCGAAGGGAGATCATTTTTAACAGTTTTCTCATTGTATGAAGGAAGAGCAATATTCACAGGCTTTCCTGCAAAAAACCGGTCGGAGCAGCAAATTTCCGGCTCATAAGCATCCCTTTGTGGGGTATCATTCGGGGTATCGCTGTCTTCACCGGAATCTCCCGAACTGCAGCAACACCTTTCAGCCTTGTCTGAAAGCGAGATATCATGCACCTCTCCGGAACAAAAATGGGCTCCTATAACAATTGAGGTGGTAGATACAACAATGAGGAGCGTTGTAAAAAAGGATAATATTTTTCCGGCAAGTTTCAAAACAAACTCATTTAAAAACAGATGTATATACAAATATATAACAATGTGTTGAAATTTACAAGTGTTATAAAACTTATTCCTGCAGGTCTCATTGTGCCTGCTATTGAGTCCAGAGCAAGCCGACCTCCGGTTCACATTCAGCAATATTTTGCTTTCGGGCCGCAGGTAAACCACCCTCACTTCAACCGGTGCTATCCGGAGTCTTTGCTTTCAGGCCCGGGGGTCAGTTACCCCCACTTCAGCAGGCGCTATCCAGGAACTTGCTTTCGGGTCAGGGGTCAGTTACCCTCAATTCAACCGGCGCTATCCCGGAGCTTTCTTCCTTGAAATCCATAGTGTATGTCCCCGCTTTTTCAAAAGTGTGCTCAAAGCTTTCTTGCTCTTCTTTTACCACCATAATGCAAATTTCATCCGGGTCAGGCTCGAAAAGCAGCACCTTGAGATAAAGATCACTGCCGGAGTGTTCAATGAAGATATCCTTAAAGTCGTAACAAGGATTGGGCTTCACGTATGTGATCTCAAAAGAAGCCGGTTCCCCTGCAAGAATTTCATCAGGTATTACCACTTCCCTGATAAAAGCTTCAACCGTCCGCTCATCATCGGGTACATTCTTCAGCTCTTCCCTTTCACAGGACGTAGCCATACAAATAAAACAAACCGTAACAATTGCCGCAGCAGAAAAAAACCCGGAGATAATTCGCCCGGAATTTACCGGTGCTGTCATTTTTCTTTTGAACGGTTTTTCCATAACAAAAAATTTTTTGCCAAATGGGTGTTTGATCTCTTAATTGTTCTGCCACATGCCACTTAGGGGATGCACCTCATCATTTATTCAGCCGGATGGGGATGCATCACCGTTTATTATTAAACGAAAACAGGCTCAAAAAAGTTGGAATAACCGGCCAGTTATTTTGCCTTGCATATCTTAATCATTGCTGTACTTGTCAAACCAGTGGTAAAGGTACAGCTGGGTCCGTATGTAATTGGAAGGATTTGAGCTGGTGCCGTGATATTCATCCCTGAAGCGGATCATTGCAGTGGGCACCCTTAAAACCTTAAGTGCCTGGTAATACTCCTCCGTTTGCGATATGGGCGTTCTAAGGTCATTTACACCGCACATCAGCAGGGTCGGGGTACTGACATTTCCCACATACATTAAAGGTGACCTGTCGAGATGCTCTGCGGGGTCTTCCCAGGGATATTCTTTGAAATTTCTGTACCAGCTCACCCCGTCGGTCGTACCGACAAAAGACAACCAGTTTGTAACGGGATAATTAACCGAAGCTGCGGCAAAGCGATCGGTGTGACCCACAATCCAGGAAGTGAGTACACCGCCGCCGCTTCCCCCGTAAACGAACATATTGTCCTCGTCAATATATCCTTTCTTTATTACCTCATCCACACCGTTCATAAGATCATCATAGTCCTTGCCCGGATAGGTATTTTTGATCTCGTTGCCGAATGCGCTTCCGTACCCTGAAGACCCCCTGGGGTTGGTGTACAATACCACATAACCCTCGGCCGCATGATGCTGCCATGTGAAATTAAACCCCACATTATACATTGCATGAGGTCCGCCATGGATAACAAGTATAAGAGGATACTTCTCAGAAGGGTCAAAACCGGGCGGGGTGATTATCCATCCGTGGACCTGCAGGTCATCGGCCGAGGTATACCATATCTCCTCTACTTCGCCCAGATCAATATTTTGCAGAAGGCTTTCATTTGCATTGGTAACCTTCTCAATGTCAGGGTTGTCTAAGTGGAACTTCACAATTTCGGAAGGGTTGTGATAATCGGTTACGGTTCCCGTGGCAATTCCCATAGAGTTTATATGGTTAACCGTAAGCATGTGATTCCCTTCGGTGACCTGGCGATAACCTCCGCTCAGCGGGGCAAAGTACAAATTTCTTGTACCGTTGTAGTTTGCATTGAAATATACGCCGGAATTATCTTCAGCCCAGGTAATATTTGAAGGTGAGCGGTCAAGATCCGCCGCAATTTCCCTTGGGTTTGCCCCGTCAATATCCATTATATATAACTTGTTTTCTATATAGGTATCATCAGTCCAGTCATAGCCCGCATATGCAACCTTTTTCCCGTCGGGTGAAACGGACGGCGAACGGTCAATCCCCCTGCGGCTGGTAAGCTGCCTTATATCCTTTGTGTGGACATTTACCGCATATATTTCAGATTCACGGTAAGCATATTCCGCATCTTCCTCTCTCAGGCTGCTGAACAATATCTCGCTTCCGTCAGGTGTCCACGATATGCCACTGTGATCCCAGTTACCATGGGTTACCTGACGAGGTACACCGCCTTCGGCGGGCACTACAAAAATATGCCTGTAACCTTCTTCCAGAAACCCCAGTCTGTCGCGTCTGTAAACCAGGCTGGATATAATGCGCGGAGCCTCAGTCCATTCTGCCCCTTCCGGTCTTGAAGGCATTTTGACCGGCCAGGTTTCAGCATGAGGCACCAGCATTGAAAAAGCTATATACTCACCGCAGGGGGACCATGTGATATTTGAAGGGGTTTTCTCCACACGGGTTATCTGGGTGGCTCCCTCAAGGTCCCTGTATTTGATAAAAATCTGCCTCCCCCTCGGTTCTCCCTGTGAAAGGTATGCAACTCTTGAGCCGTCGGGCGACCAAACGGGACTGCTTCCGTCGGTAAAATAACGGTTACGGCTTCCGTCTGAATCCATTATGTAGAGTTCGCTCTGCCGGCTGTCATTAACCATGTCAACCCATGACCTGGTATAAATGATCTCTTCACCGCAGGGGGAGATCTGCGGTCCCGACACGCTCACCATATCGAAAAAATCTTCCAGCTCAAGGGTTCTTGTATCCTGAGCCTTTATGGGAAGTTGAACCAACAGCATTAAAAGAAGGAATGCTGAAAAACGGGAAAAATTTGAATTTGGCTTCATTCTTACAATAATTTAGTTAAACAAGGTAATGAGCTTTTTTACTGAAAACCAAAGTACAACTTTTTCCTAAATATTTTCAGCCTAAAGAGCTTTTTTTTAAAAAAACCTGCCGGTTATCTATACTGGCAGGTTTTTGACAAAATTGTCCTGAAATTAACTTTTTCCGGTTAAATGCTGCCCGGATAAAATACTCGAAAATCAGTAATTCTCAGGTTTTCTCTCGAAGTAAGCTCTCGGGTAAAGGCATGCAGGGCAGTTTGCCGGGGCCGTGTCGCCTTCATGTACATAAGCACATTGACGGCAATACCATTTTTCGGTTTTGTCACTTTTAAACACCTTTTCCTGATCTATATTTTCCATAAGCTTGAGATAACGTTTTTCATGGGTTACTTCAGCTTTGGCAATCATTCTGAAAAGGCGGGCAATTTTTTTGAACCCCTCTTCTTCCGCAACCGTTGCAAACTCAGGGTAAAGGTGTTCCCACTCGAGATTCTCGCCTTCGGCGGCACGCTTAAGGTTGTCCCTTGTGTTACTAACAGGTCCCGCGGGATACTCAGCTCTTATATCGACCATGCCACCTTCAAGATAGCTGTAGAATCGTGATGCATGGGTGGCTTCATGACCTGCAGTTTCCAGAAATATGGCCGCTATCTGTTCATATCCTTCTTCACGGGCTTTTTGGGCATAAAGGGTATAGCGCATACGTGCCTGAGACTCGCCTGCAAATGCTTTCAAAAGGTTCTCTTCGGTTTTTGTTCCTTTTATACTGTCCATGCGGCAATAATTTTAAAATTAAAATTAATTAAATTTTGACAGTGACAAATATAAAAAATCAGCCGAAAAACCAGGCTGATGATTATCACCAAAAAAGAGGCTGCCTTTTTTAGACAACCCCTTTTTACATCTAAATTTAACCTAAAACCTTAAAATTAAGCCCTGAGAAAAAAAAGTCAACCTGAAATTTTTATTTGTAACTACTTTTTTAAACGAAAAAGAAAAAAAATGGTTTCATATTTTCAGGATAAATTTCCCACGGATTTGTCTTGCCCCCCCTGCATTAAGCAACCTGAACAGTTTTTCTGTTGTTATGGAATTTGCATCAAACGGCCGGAAGCAATAAATATTGAAAGGATCTTTTTTTCAGGTTATTTGGCTAACCTTCTGTGGTTTCAATATTAAAGACATCTTTAAATGCTTTCACAAACGACTCTTTGGGCAGCGCCCCCCTTGCCATCTGAGGCATCCCTTCCAAAGGCACAAAAAGTAGTGTAGGAACACTTTGTATTCCAAAAATTTGTGCAAGCTCCTTTTCATTTTCAGTATCTATCTTGTAGAAGTCCACTTTACCCTCATATTCTTCAGCAAGCTCCTCAATAACAGGATCAAGAGATTTGCACGGGGCACACCAGTCCGCATAAAAATCTATAACGCATGGCCTTTGTCCCTTGTATTGCCATTCCTGATTCTCTTCGTAATTGAAAATCTCTTCTTTAAAAGTTTTAGCATCCAAATTTTTAATCATAACAAAAATTTTTAAAAATGTACATATTTAACATATTATTTTCCTGAATGTTCAAATTATGTACCAAAATTTTAAAAAATAAGTTTTTTAATAATAAATGGAATAAGTTGTAATTTTGTCATACCTAACAAGAATAATCATCATATCTATATATGAAAAATTGTCTATCTAATCGGGTTTTCAGGCTTATATCTGACATTGTGGCGGAGAAAGGACAAGAGGCTTATGTTATTGGGGGTTATGTGAGGGATGCATTGCTTGGGCGCCCCTCAAAAGACATTGACATTGTAACCGTTGGCAACGGCATTGAACTTGCCCGGGAGGTTGCAAAAAAGCTTGGCGCTCAAAGGAAAATTACCGTATACAGGAATTTCGGAACAGCAATGCTTCAGCACGAGGGTTACGAAATTGAATTTGTGGGTGCAAGAAAAGAGTCTTACAGAAATGATTCCAGAAAGCCGGTAGTTGAAAACGGCAGCCTGGAGGACGATCAGAAAAGAAGGGACTTCACGGTGAACGCACTTGCAATAAGCCTCAATAAAGAGAGCTTTGGCCGGCTGTCAGACCCTTTTTCAGGAATTGAGGATCTCAGGAACAAAATCATACGCACTCCTCTTGATCCGGAAGCCACTTTTTCTGACGACCCCCTGAGAATGTTGAGGGCTGTACGTTTTGCAACCCAACTTGAGTTCAATATTGAGCAAAAAACATTCAATGCCCTGGCAAACAACAGGGAAAGGATCCTGATAGTCTCAGCAGAAAGAATAACCGACGAGCTGAATAAAATATTAATCTCAAAAACACCTTCAAAAGGATTCACTCTTCTGGAAAGGTCAGGGCTTCTCAAACATATACTTCCCGAGCTGGATAATCTGAAAGGAGTCGAGATAAGAGAAGGCAAAAAACACAAAGACAATTTTTTGCATACCGTAAAGGTCGTTGACAGTGTAAGCAGGCTGAGCGATAATCTGTGGCTCAGGTGGGCAGCCCTTCTCCATGACATTGGCAAGCCGGCTACCAAAAGATACAGCACAGAGACCGGATGGTCGTTTCACGGGCACGATTACCTGGGTGCAAAAATGGTCCCGGAAATTTTCAAAAAACTGCGACTTCCGCTAAACGATAAAATGAAATATGTAAAAAAAATGGTACAGCTTCATCTTCGCCCCATAAACCTGGCAAAGGAGGAGATAACCGATTCTGCAATAAGGAGACTGCTGTATGAAGCCGGCGACGACCTGGAGGATCTTATGCTGCTTTGCGAAGCAGACATTACATCACAGAACCGTGAGATCGTAAAAAAATACCTGAATAATTTTCAGCTTGTCAGAGAAAAACTAAAAGAGATAGAAGAAAAAGATGCGATCAGGAATTTTCAGCCTCCGGTAAAAGGTGAGGAGATAATGGAAACATTTGGTATTGGCCCCTGCAGGGAGGTAGGCAAAATAAAGAATGCTATAAAAGAGGCCATAATTGAGGGCACCATTGGCAACAATTACCCGCAAGCAAGGGAATTTATGCTAAAAAAAGGTGAAGAACTGGGACTGACACCTAAAAAGTAAATAACCCCCTTCACTGTCATTTCGGATCATTTTCCCCACAAATCAATGTAAACAGGAAGATGATCGCTGTATCCGCCGGTGTAACGGTAACCCTCGTAAGTACGAAAGGGTTTGTACCCGTAATAAACTTCATCCCTGACCAGAAGAAAACCGGCATCAAAGACGGATGCGGAATTTTTGCGGGCAGCCAGACCTCTTTCGGCCATCAGCAGGGTGCCCGAAACTATAAACTGGTCGAAAAGCTGCCACCGCCCCCTGAACTTGATTGTCCCTTTTCCCGCAAGCTTAAGGGGAGCAGACAGGTTATACAACCGGTTTGGATGGGTGTCTGCAAAATCGGTTTCAGTCCCCAACCCAACCCTCAGGCTTGCATCGGCAGGCTCATCATTAAAATCACCCATTATAATGATTTTTGCCTCAGCATTAGTGGCAAACACAGAATCTACGGCACTTTTCAGCACCGAAGCCGCCAAAAACCTTGCCGGTTCGGTAAAAGCCCGTCCTCTCCACCTTGAAGGCCAATGATTGACAAAAAGGTGAAGCGTGTCAAGGCACACAGTAACGCCCTTAACGTAAACAATATCGCGGGTTTTTAAAAATGTGTCAACAGGAGATGAAATTTCAAGAAATTTTTCCCTTATAAGACTGAAGCGGTCGGACCTGTAAAGCAATGCTACATCAATCCCCCGTCTATCGCGTGAATCCCGGTGCACAATCTCATAACCTGCCTTTGACAATGGTGTTGTGCCCGTTAGCTCTTCAAGCACATAACGGTTTTCCACCTCACACAAACCCACTATCTCAGGGGCCTGCCACCCTCCTGCCGCAACTATCACCCTGTAGATATTGGCCAGCTTCTCACGGAAACGAAACCACGTCCACCTCCTCTCCCCGCCCGGGGTGAATTCATCATCCTCCCTTTCGGGATCATTGTGAATGTCAAAAAGATTCTCAACATTGTAAAACATTATCCGGTAATCGCCCCGGACTTTTTCATCTGACAGTCCGCCTCCGCTTGCCTCAGTGTGATTTGCAGTTAGGAAAAATGCAAATATTGACAGGGCAAATAACGCAAAAATCAGAAACCTCAAATTATAGCCCGGCATTTTTATCAAAGTCATCTTATATAATATAAATATAAGATATTTTTGATAAATGCCTTAATTTTGCCAAAAATCGCAAATATCAATTTTTTGATTTCAAATAAAACCTGATTTATTTTCAAGATGCAGCCTGTTGATCTTATAATACATAATGCCAAAATATATACAGTTGATGAGGATTTTTCAACTACAGAATCCCTTGTAGTAAAAAACGGAAAATTTGTAGCTACAGGAGAAAGTGATCATATGCTTAAGAAATATTCGGCCTTAAAAACAATTGATCTGCAGGGCAATTATGTATACCCCGGTTTTATTGACCCGCACTGTCATTTCTACGATTACGGGACTGGATTGACAAACGCCGATCTAACCAAAACCTCCTCTTTTGAAGAGGTGATAGATATAATAAAGTCTTATCATAAAGAGTCAGAGAGCCGGTGGATAACCGGATACGGGTGGGACCAGAACAAGTGGGAAGAGAAAAGATTTCCCCACAGGTATGAGCTTGACAAGGTTTTCCCAAAAACCCCTGTTGTTCTTACCCGTATTTGCACCCATGGTACAATTGCCAACACAGAAGCCCTGCTTCGCGCCGGTATTGATCCCGAAAAACCCGGCAGCTTAAGCGATCAATTTATCCGGAAAGATGGCAAGTTAACGGGAATGATTATAGGGAGGGCCAATACAATAGTAAAAAAACATATTCCCGGACCCTCTGAAAAGGAAAAGGAAGAAGGTCTCTTAAAGGCACAGGAGCATTGTTTTGCATACGGTCTAACCTCAGTCAATGATGCGGGACTTGACAGGCAGGTAATCAGGCTTCTGGATTCATGCCAGAAAAAAGGCAGGCTTAAAATGAGGGTTTATGCAATGCTGAAACCGACAACAGAAAATTTTGAAACTTTTCTTTATAAAGGAATATATAAAACCTCTCATTTGCATATTCGCTCCATAAAGCTTTTTGCTGACGGGGCTCTGGGACCCCGCAGCGCTCTACTGATTCAGCCCTACAGCGACGATCCCGGAAACTCGGGCGTTTATGCAGAAAAGCCTGAAAATCTCAGGAAATTATCACAAAAAGCCTTCGAAAACGGATACCAGGTAAACACCCACTGCATAGGAGATCTTGCAGTAAGGCTCGTGCTGAATATTTACGGGGACATACTCAAAGAAGCCAACGAAAGGCGCTGGCGGGCAGAACATGCCCAGATTGTTCATCCCGCCGATACCGGATTGTTCGGCAAATACTCAATAATTCCTTCTGTTCAGGCAAGCCAGGCCACTTCCGATATGAGCTGGGCACATAAGCGTATAGGCCGGGAAAGGTTGAAAAATTCCTACAGGTACAGGGATCTTATGGAACAAAACGGATGGATAGCAAACGGAAGCGATTTCCCTGTTGAATCGCTTAATCCTCTTAAAGGCTTTTACGCCGCCGTTGCAAGGAAAAACGACGACGGGCATCCCGGGGGCGGATTCCAGCCGGAAAACGCTCTCACACGCAGGCAGGCACTGCAGGCTATGACCATATGGGCCGCTAAAGCAAGTTTTGAAGAAAATGAAAAAGGTAGTATTGAACCCGGTAAAATTGCTGATTTTACCGTTACCGGCGAAGATATAATGAAAAAGGAAATTGAGAAGGTCCCCCGCATCAAGGTGTTAAAAACCTTTTCAGGTGGGGTCAGTGTTTATTCAATTCATTAAAATCCAAACAGTTAAAACCATAAAGAATTTTATTAAAAAAAACAAATTGTTTTTTTATTGGCAATTCAAGTATTTTAATCTATTTTTGCGTAAACTTTAAGTATAAATAAATTATATGGGCAGAAAAACAAAATTGCAGACCAACCAGATTAATTCGGGCTCTTCAACACCTTCATGCCCGGTTATATGCCCGGCATGCTCAGGTAAATTAATAATAAGGGAGCTGGCTTGTCAAAACTGCGAAACAGAAGTTACCGGGGAGTTTGATCAACCTCTTTTGTCAAAATTGTCCGATGAAGACCAAAAGTTTATAATAGACTTTATAAAACTGAACGGAAGTCTTAAAAATATGTCAAAGCACCTTGGCATAAGCTATCCCACCGTCAGGAACAAGCTGGATGAAATTATCGATACTCTTAAAACTGAAGACTCCTCTCCATAATTTATTATTATATTAACCTGCTCCGGCATCTTATACCATAAATCAACTGATAGCCAAACTTACTTCTCTGTGTTTGGGTTAAAAACTATTATAACAAAACCCTGAAAAAAATATAATTTTTTAGATCACACCCCTTTTTTTTAATTATTTCTGTCTTTAAAAAACTTTATTCAATTTTTTTCTATTTTTATTTGTTTGTTTTTTTCTTTTTTTCTATTTTTGTATAGTTATGTATTATTAGGTATATTTTTTTAAGTACATATTAAATACACATTAAAACTGCGTTTTTTAAATAAGCCGGGTAGACAAAATTTTCCTCATGTTTGAAACAGGTTAACAAACAATCACAAAATTTTTCTCCTTTTATTTTACCCGAGAAAGGTTTTAATGTTAAAAAGGCGAACCTCTTTAGGTGTTCGCCTTTTTTTGTCCCGAACATTACAATCTTTATCAATAAATTTTAATTTTGATTTTTTTTTTAGAATTTTTTCTTTCTCTTTATGTTGTATTTTTTATTTTTTTTCATTCTTGCTGCAACCTTTTAATGTTTTTTTGCATCTTGATTATATATAAATAAATTTTGTCCGGACTTTTTTTAACCTTAAACTAATCAGCATGAAAAAGAAACTGTTAATCAGTTTATTGTTGCTTCTTGTGATAAACTTCACAGCAGCAATTGCCCAGATTACAGTTACAGGAACCGTTACCTCGGCTGAGGACGGAGAGCCTATACCAGGTGCATCTGTAACTGTAAGGGGTACGACAATCGGAACGGTTACCGATATTGAAGGAAGCTATTCGATTCAGGTGCCCTCCGATGAGTCCGTTCTCAGGTTCTCCTTTGTTGGCATGATCAGAAAGGATATTATCGTGGGTGACCAGAGAACTATTGATGTTGAACTCGAGTCAGACGTGGTAGGCCTTGATGAGGTTGTTGTTACCGGCTACGGAGTTCAGCGCAGAAGAGACCTTACCGGTTCGGTGTCTTCCGTTCGTTCAAGGGATATTGAAGGGATGCCCGTATCAAGTATCGAAAGGGCTATCCAGGGGCGTGCGGCAGGTGTCCAGGTATCTGCATCTGACGGTGTTCCAGGCGGAGACGTATCTGTTATAGTCCGAGGTATGGGATCATTCGCCGCCAACAGGCCGGTATGGATAGTTGACGGGGTTGAGGTTGAGTCTGGTGGCCTGAGCCGCAGATCTGAATCTTCCTCTGTACTGTCAGCAATTGATTTTAATGATATCGAGTCGCTGGAGGTATTGAAAGATGCTGCTGCCACCGCCATATACGGCGCACGCGGTGCCAACGGTGTAATAATCATAACCACCAAGCGTGGAGAAGCAGCCGAAAAGACAGACTTCAACTTTGAGGTTCAGCGGGGCTACAGCACTCCCCACAGGCTGATGCCTGTAATGGACGGACCGCAGTGGGCACAGTACGATTTTGAAAGGTATGTTAACCGTTATGGACTGGAGGATTCAAGAACCCAGGACCGCCTTCAGTCAGGAGCAAACCTGGGCTGGTATACGCTTGATGCAGACGGTATGCCTGATTTCGGCACCTCGCCCCATTATGACTGGCAGGATGCTGCATTCAGAACGGGTAACATCATGGAAGCGCGACTTACTGCAAGGGGAGGTGACGAAAATACAAGGTTTTATGCGGCCCTTTCCCATAACAACACTCAGGGTCATGTTATAGCATACGATTTTGACAGGAGCAACTTCAGGCTGAACCTTGACCATGATGCTACCGACAGGCTCAGGTTCGACGCGCAGGTAAGTGCCGGACTTACCAACCAGTACACCACACGTCTCGGCGGTGCATGGTCTAGCCCTGTTCGTGCAGGCCCGGGTATCCCCCCGATTAACCCCATTTATACATGGCAGGCCGAGGAAGCAGGCCTCCTTGATACAGGAACTGATTTCCGGGGCTACTGGAATGCTCCCAGGGGTGTATTCGGTGCATATCCTTCACATTTTATCAACAGCGCGGAACTTGATCACAATATTGCAAACAATCTGAAAACCGTTCTCAACCTTGGTGCAAGCTACGATTTAACCGACCATCTTTCCTATCGTTTTGCCTTCGGTGTTGATTACAATCACAGCGATGACGAACAATGGCAAAGCCCCAATGCAAGTGACGGTTTTGCGGTAAACGGAAGACTGTATGACTATGAAACAACCATTTATGCTGTACAGACTACCCAAACCCTTAACTACAACAACATCTTCAGGGATGTTCACAGCCTGAATGGTGTTGCCGGTTTCGAAACATGGGAGCGTACCTACAGGAGTACTTCGGTTATAGGTGTAAACTTCCCCAATCCGCATATGAACGTGATAAACGCTGCCGCCGAGGCAACCTCTTGGGGAGGGACTGAAACCGAAAGGGCACACATGGGTGCCTTCAGCCGTATGAATTATACTTATGACGACAGGTATATGCTTACCCTTACCGGACGCTACGATGCCAGCTCACGCTTTGGTGCACGCAACAGGTGGGGCTTCTTCCCTGCAGTTGCTCTTGGCTGGAGAATGTCATCCGAGCCTTTCATGGCAGGAAGGGACAATATAGACAACCTGATGGTAAGGCTCAGCTACGGAACCTCCGGATCGGATGCCGCCGGGACATATGCTGCACTCGGACTCTGGAGTGGCGGAACCCAGTACAGGGGTGATGTAGGTATATATCCTACACAGCTTCCCAACGAGTACCTTACATGGGAGCAAAGCACCACTTTAAATCTTTCGACCAGCCTTACCGCCTACAGGGGCAGGCTGAATGTTGACCTGGAAGTTTTCAGGCGCTGGCAGAACCAGCTTCTGCTTGACAGGCCGCTGCCTCTGAGTAGCGGATGGTCGGAGATAACCGAGAACATCGGTGAAATAATGAACGAAGGTCTTGAATTATCACTTAACACAGTAAATATCCAGAACAACAATTTCCGCTGGAGTACCAGCCTTAACTTTGCCTATACCGACAGCGAGATACTGGAGCTGCTTCCCGGAGTGGACTGGTTCAGTGCACGCCGTCATGTTGGAAGGGCTGTACAGGACAGGTACATGCAGGGAGTATGGGCAGGTGTTAACCCTGCAGACGGAAGACCTATGTATTACGACAAGAACAATAATATCACCTACCAGCCGACATTTGAAGACGGAAGGTGGTTCGGCCCTGAGGTTCCCCCATGGTACGGTGGTCTGACCAACGAGTTCCAGGTAGGCAACTTTGGTGCATCGATCTTCTTCCAGTATTCGGGAGGCGGAAGCAGGTATCTTTCTGATGCAAGGTTCTGGTATTTCGGTACGGGTGACAGGAACCAGTTTTCAAGGGTGATAACAGACAGGTGGGAAGGCCCCGGCCATATCACCGCCACCCCGAAACCGGTACTTGGAAACGTATATCCGGGCAGTGTACGCACACCCAATACCTACGGCACGCACATGTTTGAAAGGACCGACTATATCCGCCTGAAAGATGTGACTGTTTCATATACGTTGCCCATAAGTGTTATTCAACGTTTCGGCATGGACAACGTCCGCATATTTGCCCGCGGGACAAACCTTTATACATGGACTGATTACAATGGTGCCGATCCTGAATTTACAGGGACTGACTTTGGTACATATCCCCAGGGTACGTCCATTACTCTGGGAATAAACACCAGTTTTTAACAATTAAAAAGAAAAGACATGCGTAAATACAATCTTATATTATCCATTCTTTTCATGACCGGTCTGCTTATTGGAGCGAGCTCATGTGAAGATTTCGTGGAGAGGTACCCCCGCGCCTCCATGGCCGCTGAGCTGGCCATGGCAGACATTGAGGGTATAGAGGCCACATTGTCAGGCACCTACAACAGACTCCAGGCTGGTGAATACAACCACCGCGAGATGAACCTTGTAGGCGAGCTGCTGTCAGACCAGATGGAGATAGCGCAAACAAATGCCGGACGCCTGGTTGCGCATCCCACCAATCAGGAAGGTGCAGGATTCGGTATCTGGGGGCGTGCCTACAACGACATCAACCGCCTCAACTCGATACTATATTATATAGATGATGTTGAAGGTGAGCAAAGCAGGATTGAACGTGCCAAGGGCGAAGCCCATGCAATGCGCGGCCATATCTATTTTGATCTTCTGAAGATATATGCCCGCCCGTACCTTCACCAGGCACCGCTTGTCCAGGGTCAGCCACTAGGGGTGATCGTCAAGACATTGCCTTTCCTTGGTGTAGATGAAACCACTTTCGCCGAGAGAGGCACCATTGAGGAGGGCTACCAGCTTGTGCTGGATGATTTCACCACCGCTCTCGGTTATCTTGAAGGCAATGACAGGCAGTATCCTTTCTATTTCACCGAGCTTTCGGTAAAGGCATTGCTTGCACGTCTTCACCTTTTCATGGGTAACTGGCAGGATGCTATAGACTATGCCGAAGATGTAATAGCTGAGGCGCCTAACGGACTGGTAGATGCGGATGACCGTGATTCTTACCTGACTGTTTTTGCGGACGCCCCGGGTGCGGAATCTATTTTCGAGCTGGCCTTTACTTCGGCCGACAGGCCTGGTATGAACACCAGCGTGGCGGGTATGGCTTCATACTTCCCCGAGGTAGGACAGGGATACGGTGATGTGATACTTCGCCAGGATCTGGTTCAGTTGCTTGATGAATACGGAGAGATGGGCCATCCTGCAGCTAAGATGTACTATGTCAGGGAGAAGGGCGGACAGATGTGCCCTTTCCAGGACAAGTACTCCAGCTACCGGGGTGAGGCAAACTGGGATGACATAAAGATGATAAGGATGCCGGAGATGTATTTCATTGCAGCCGAAGCATATGCTGAACTTGGCCTGCTTGATGATGCAAAGGAGAAGCTTCAGATACTGCGCAACCACCGTGGCATGGGAGATGTTGAAATAGATGCGGGCACAAAGGAAGATTTCATAGAACTTCTTATGACAGACAAAAGGGTGGAATATTTCAGCGAAATGTCACACCGCTGGTTTGATCTCAGGCGCAGGGGGATGGATATCCCTAAGGGAATCCCCGATGTTGATTCAGGAGCTGACGACGGTCCGATCTCATTTGAAGACTACAGGGTTGTTGAACGTATTCCCGTAACGGGAGAGGTTGAAGCAAATGAAAACGTTATCCAGAATCCCGGGTATTAATCATCACAGTGGAACACTCATAATAATTCAATTGTGGGTGTTCCATGTCACTTTTAAACAAAAAAACTGAATAATATGAGAAGATTTATAATATCACTGCTTGTCGTTACTGCAATGGGCTTTGTAACCCAGTCATGCTTCGAAGGGCTTAACGACTTCACCTATGACGGTCCGCCGGTTGTGGAATTCTCAAACCTTTCACATGACAACGCAAGCTGGACCTCCGTCGGTGCACACTGGTCGGCCCTTATTGAAGGCGACGACCCGGATGCAGCCATACAGGTAGCACTTGTCGGACCGCACCAGGCGCAGGACAAGGAAATCGGCTATTACGTGGCCGATCAGCTCTATCGTGACACTGACGC
>Ga0207421_10002633_pt1 | contig 22135 bp, 21 predicted proteins | sample SodLakKL_010_SED_4_FD_187542 | JGI IMG/M metagenome (GOLD analysis project Ga0207421, IMG submission 187542) | Alkaline sediment microbial communities from Lake Tanatar, Kulunda Steppe, Russia - 8KL_010_SED (SPAdes) (version 2) | ecosystem: Environmental > Aquatic > Non-marine Saline and...
GCTTAAGCGGATTTTTTATGTGGGGTACATCGTGGGATAAATGAAAAAGGCGCCCGTAAGCGCCTGTTTTCATTGATGATCTGGCGGAGAGAGAGGGATTCGAACCCTCGATGGGCTTTTGACCCATACTCCCTTAGCAGGGGAGCGCCTTCGACCACTCGGCCATCTCTCCGAAACTGGTCGCAAAGAATACGGGGTCCAGGGGCAAATGGGAAGACCGTGGCGGCTCGCATGAGCCGAAACCCCATGGATTTTCCGACGAAGGAGGGCGGACGCCGGGGCGCCCTTCCCGGCCGTACCGCTTAGCTGTTACTGGCCTCTGGGTCTTGGTCCGTTGATCCCGGGGCCCGGTTTTCGCGCTGGATGCGCTCGTAGATCTCCTCACGATGCACGGCGACATCCTGAGGGGCGTTGATGCCAATGCGCACCTGGTTCCCCTTCACACCCAGCACGGTGACGGAAATCTCCTCACCGATCATCAGGGTCTCGCCCACGCGTCGAGTCAAAATGAGCATGCCTTTCTCCACAGTACCTGTGTCGGACGGTATCGGTCGCCCGGTTGCCGTTGCTTCCCGCTGTATGCGTATATCGCTCAGCTTGCTGATGGACCCGCCGGTTCTCGCTCAAGTTCAAAGGTATCGTGCAATGTGCGGACTCCCAACTCCATGTACTTTTCGTCCACCACCACCGAAATCTTGATCTCCGAGGTCGAAATCATCCGGATGTTGATCGATTCCTTCGCCAGAGCCTTGAACATGCGGCTGGCGATACCCGCATGCGAGCGCATCCCGACCCCGACCACCGAGATCTTCGCGATCTTGGTGTCGCCGGCGACCTGCCGGGCGCCCACGCCTTGGGCGACTGCCTGCAGAACTTCCATCGCCTTCTCGTAATCGTTCCTGTTCACCGTGAACGTGAAGTCGGTGGTGCCGTCACCGCCGATGTTCTGCACGATCATGTCCACTTCGATGTTCGCGTCCGCGATCGGGCCCAGGATGCCGTAGGCGACACCGGGCTGGTCCGGCACCCCCTGAATCGTCAACTGGGCCTCGTTCTGCGTGAACGCGATCCCTGCCACCAACGCCTGCTCCACGCGTCCCTCCTCGGTTGTAATGAGCGTCCCGGGGCCTTCCTCGAACGAGGACAGGACCCGCAGGGGCACGTTGTATTTGCCGGCGAACTCCACCGACCGGATCTGCAACACCTTGGAACCCAGGCTGGCCATTTCCAGCATCTCCTCGAAGGTGATGCGCTCCAGGCGCCTGGCGTGCTTGACCACTCGGGGATCCGTCGTATAGACACCGTCCACGTCGGTATAGATCCGGCACTCGTCGGCCTTCAGGGCCGCGGCCAATGCCACAGCCGTCGTGTCCGATCCGCCACGTCCGAGTGTGGTGATCGCACCTTCCTCGTCGACACCCTGGAACCCGGCGACCACCACGACGCGCCCGGCGTCCAGATCACCACGGATACGCAGGTCGTCGATGCTGCGGATCCGCGCCTTGTTGTGCATGCTGTCGGTCAGGATCCGGACCTGGCCACCGGTGTAGGAGCGCGCGGGGCAGCCGCGCGATTCCAGGGCCATCGACAGCAAAGCGATGGTGACCTGTTCGCCGGTGGACAACAGCACATCGAGTTCACGCCCCTCCGACCGCGGCTGGATTTCGCGGGCAAGGGCCAACAACCGATCGGTCTCGCCGCTCATCGCGGAGACCACGACGATCAGCGCGTGGCCCTCGCCGCGCAGGCGCAGCACGCGCTCGGCGACGTTCTTGATGCGCTCGGGGCTTCCGACGGAAGTGCCACCGAATTTCAGTACCAGCAGGGACATGGATATCTCGAAACTCCGTTAAGCGCGGATTGGGACAGGGGTGGGGGCGTGGAACGTCATGCCGGGTTCAATCTGGGTAATCATACCCATTGGTTTCTTTGACGTCTGCCCGTGCGTGTGGAAATCATCCTTGGATGCGCTCGCGCACCCAGCTCTCCACCGATGCCAGCGCGGCCTGCAGCTTGTCCGCCTCCTGCCCCCCGGCCATCGCCATGTCCGGGCGACCACCGCCGCGACCGCCGACCTGGGCGGCGACAAAGCCCACGAGATCGCCCGCCTTGACCAGGCCGGTCTCGCCCTTGGTCACACCCGCGACCAGACTCACCTTGCCTTCGGGCGTCGTCGTGCCCAGCACCACGACCGCCGCGCCGAGTTTCTGCTTCAGCTGGTCGACCATGTCGCGCAGCGCCTTGGGTTCCACGCCCGGAACCTCTCCAGCCAGTACCTTGAGGGGTCCCACCTCCACCGCCTGGCTCGCGAGGTCGCTCCCTGCCTGGTTCGCAAGCCGCCCCCGGAGCGCGGACAGTTCCTTTTCCAGTTCCCGGTTGCGTTCCAGCAGCGTCTGCACCTTTTCCGGAACCTCGCTCCGGCTGCCACGGACAAGCCCGGCGACGGCGTCCAGCGTCTCTAGCTGGCGATCCATCCAGGCCAGCGCCACAGCCCCGGCCACGGCCTCGATACGGCGGATGCCCGCCGCCACCCCGCCCTCGGACACGATGCGGAAGGCGCCGATGTCGCCGGTCCGGTCGACATGGGTCCCGCCGCAGAGTTCGGTGGAGGAACCGATGTTCAGCACGCGCACCTGCGCTCCGTACTTCTCGCCGAAGAGTGCGACCGCTCCTGAAGACAGCGCGGTTTCGATGTCCATCAGGCGGGTATCGGTCGCCTGGTTGGCGAGGATCTCCGCATTCACCTGTGCCTCGATGCCGCGCAGCTGTTCCTGCGAGACCGGCTCGAAATGGGCGAAATCGAAACGCAGCCGTTCGGCATCCACCAGGGATCCCTTCTGCTGGATGTGGGACCCCAGGTGATCGCGCAATGCCTTGTGCACCAGGTGTGTTGCCGAGTGATGACGGCGGATCGCATCCCGGCGGGGTCCGGCAACGGAGGCTCTTATACGCATGCCCTTCTCGATCCGGCCGGCCCGTACCTGGCCCACGTGCAGATAGGCTTCACCCTGCTTGCGCGTGTCCTGAACGTCGAAGCGGATGCCCGACGCCATCATTGCACCCACGTCGCCCACCTGGCCGCCGGACTCGGCGTAGAAGGGTGTGCGGTCGAGGATCACCACGCCCGTTTCGCCCAGCTCGAGCGCATCGACCAAAGCACCATCCCGTAACAAGGCAACGACCTCGCCTTCTTCCTCCAGCCGGTCATAGCCGCAAAATTCCGTGACCGCATCCAGTTCCTGGCTCCCGGCCGTCCCCATGCTGAAGTGGCTGGCCGCCCGTGCGCGGCTGCGCTGCGCGTCCATCGCGGCATCGAAGCCTTCGAGATCCAGCGTCAGGCCGCGCTCCCGAGCGATATCGCCCGTCAGGTCGACCGGGAATCCGTAGGTATCGTAGAGCAGAAAGATGGTGTCCCCAGGGATCGTCGATCCTTCCAGGCGGCCCAGGTCGTCCTCGAGGATACGAACTCCTTTTTCGAGGGTTTCCAGAAACTTCATCTCCTCCTTTCTCAGAACCTGTTGCAGATTCTCCTGCGTCTCGGCCAGCTCCGGATAGAAATCGCCCATGACCGAAACCAGCGCCGGGATCAGGCGGTAGAGAAAAGCCTTATCGAAGCCGAGCTTGTGTCCGTGACGCGCGGCGCGCCGGATGACTCGACGCAGCACGTAACCGCGGCCTTCGTTGCCCGGCATCACCCCGTCATTGATCAGGAATGCGATCGAGCGAATATGGTCCGCAATGACCCGTAGCGACGCCGAGTCCAGATCCTTCGTGCCGACGATGTCGGCGGCCGCGTGGATCAGATCCTGGAACAGGTCGATCTCGTAGTTCGAATGCACGCCCTGCAGCACCGCCGCGAGACGCTCCAGCCCCATGCCGGTGTCCACGGACGGATGTGGCAAGGGGGTCAGAACCCCTTCGCTGTCGCGATCGTACTGCATGAAAACGAGATTCCAGATTTCGATGTAGCGGTCACCGTCCTCTTCGGGCGTACCGGGGAGCCCACCCGCCACGCCGGGACCGTGGTCGTAAAATATTTCGGTACTCGGCCCGCAGGGGCCGGTGTCACCCATCTGCCAGAAGTTGTCGGACCCGCCGCCGGCCTTGTCGCCGATCCGGATCACGCGCTCAGGCGCAAGGCCAATCTCGTTCACCCAGATCGCATGGGCATCGTCGTCCGTTTCGTAAACGGTGACCCACAGTTTCTCGGCCGGGATGCCGATGGTCTCGGTCAGGAACTCCCAGGCATAAGCGATCGCGTCCCTCTTGAAATAGTCGCCGAAGCTGAAGTTGCCGAGCATCTCGAAGAAGGTGTGGTGACGGGCCGTATACCCCACATTCTCAAGATCATTGTGTTTGCCGCCGGCGCGCACGCAGCGCTGGCTGCTCGCAGCGCGCGTGTACGGTCGCTTCTCGCGTCCAAGGAACACCTCCTTGAACTGCACCATGCCCGAATTGGTGAACAGCAGGGTGGGGTCGTTGCCAGGGACCAGTGGGCTGGAGGGCACCTCGACGTGCCCTTTGCGGACAAAGAAATCGAGAAAACTCCGGCGGATGTCGGCGCTTTTCATGAAGGTCCGATACATATGTTGCGGAAAAACCCAGAATACCACGCGAATGCAACACCTGCGCGCATTTCACCCCGGTTACTGGACGCTTTTGCTCCACTCCGCGACGGCCGCCCTCGCCACACTGGAGGCAAAACCGCGCTGGGCCAGATGGCGCAGCATGCGTGCCCTGGCGGCGGAGGTCTCCGGTGCTTCGGCAAAGTGGCGGCGGGCCTGCGCGAGTGCCTGCGCGCGCCAATCGACGCCGAGTTCCGCCAGCGCCTGATCGACGAGCACCTGCTTCATGCCGTGTTGGCCGAGTTCGGCCCGGATGCGCAAGTCCCCGTAACCCTGGGCGGCGCGATGCCGCGCGAGCGATCCGGCAAAACGTGCGTCGCTCAGGTATCCCGCTTCGCGCAGCTGCTCCAGCGCGGGTTCGATCGACGCCACGGTGAAACCACGCTGTTTCAGCTTGCGCGTGAGCTCGAGCGTACTGTGCTCACGCCGTGCGAGCAGCCGGAGGCCGGCTGCGTGGGCCTCCTCCGGCTCATCCTTCGGCGCTGACCGGCTCTGCACTGGCTTTTTGACGCGACGGCAGGTAGTGCGCCCGCAGCTTCTGTTCGATGTCCGCCGCAAGGTCCGGATGTTCCTTCAGGAACTGCCGGGCGTTCTCTCGGCCCTGACCGATGCGTTCGCCGTTGTAGCTGTACCACGCGCCGGCCTTGTCGATCAGCCCTTCCTTGACCCCCAGTTCGATCACCTCGCCCAGCCGCGAGATACCCTCGCCATACAGAATCTCGAAGTGTGCCTCCTTGAACGGCGGCGCCATCTTGTTCTTGACCACCTTGACCCGGGTCTCGTTGCCGATCACCTCGTCGCCCCGCTTGATCGCACCGATGCGGCGGATGTCCATCCGAACCGAAGCGTAGAATTTCAGCGCATTGCCGCCGGTGGTCGTCTCCGGACTCCCGAACATGACGCCGATCTTCATGCGAATCTGGTTGATGAAGATCACTAAAGTGTTGGACCGCTGGATATTTGCGGTCAGTTTCCTCAGGGCCTGCGACATCAGGCGCGCCTGCAGTCCGACGTGGGCGTCGCCCATCTCGCCCTCGATCTCGGCCTTGGGGGTCAGGGCAGCCACGGAGTCGACTACGACCACATCCACCGCCCCGCTGCGGACCAGCATGTCGGCAATTTCGAGGGCCTGTTCGCCGGTATCTGGCTGTGAGATCAGCAGCTCATCGACCTTCACTCCGAGCTTCTGGGCATAGCCCGGATCGAGTGCGTGCTCGGCGTCGATGAAGGCCGCGGTACCGCCCAGCTTCTGGCACTCGGCGACCACATGCAGGGTCAGCGTGGTCTTGCCCGAGGACTCCGGCCCGTAGATCTCGACCACCCGCCCGCGCGGCACCCCGCCGATTCCCAAGGCAACGTCCAGCGCCAGTGAACCGGTGGAAATGACCTCGACATCACGCACGGCGGTTCCGTCGCCCATGCGCATCACGGCGCCCTTGCCAAACTGCCTCTCGATCTGTCCCAACGCAGCGGCAAGCGCCTTCTTGCGATTCTCGTCCACACTATCCTCCTTGGTGTTCTTCAACCGGTCCAATGGCGCGGGAGTATCCCATAACGGGCGGGTCCAGCCCAAGCAGGCGCACGAAGCGTCCGGTCCCCGCCGGACCGGGCACGGTTGCTTAGATGCAGGCGCGGGTCAATCCGACGCGAGCTCGTGATCGAGCAGTTGCTGCAGCCCCCAGCGCACGGCGGCACGCCGGATCTCGGCACGGTTTCCCGAGAACATCTGGCGTGCCGTGCGGCAGCCTCGCTCGCGTTCTGCCCAGGCAAACCAGACCAGCCCGACCGGCTTGTCCGCGGTGCCACCGCCTGGACCGGCGATGCCGGTGACGGCAACGGCCAGATCCGCGGCACTATGCTCGAGGGCGCCATGGGCCATCGCTTCGGCCACAGCTTCGCTGACCGCGCCCCAACGCCAGATCAGGTCGGACGGAACACCAAGCAGGCGGGTCTTGGACTCGTTGCTGTAGGTCACCCAGCCGCACTCGAACCACTCAGAACTGCCAGGGATCTCGGTCAGGACATGCGCCATGCCGCCGCCAGTACAGGACTCCGCGGTACACAACCGCTGACCCCGCTCCCGCAAACGCTGGCGGAGCGCCAAGACAAGCTCGTCCAATGGTTCCGCCATCATCCGTCCCTCCGAACCCGGAGACCCTGACCCAGCTGACATGGTCCCGGGCCTGAACCCGCGTCGCCGGGAGGATACGCATTACCTTCCGTTGGCCACAAGCTGCCCGCCGCGGGTCCGTACGCACCGGGCCGCTGCCCTATACTCCCGGTTTTGCCCGCCGCGAGCGCCATGGACCCCTTGTCAGCTCATACCCCGATGATGCAGCAATATCTCCGGATCAAGGCGGAACATCCGGATACCCTGCTGCTGTACCGCATGGGCGATTTTTACGAGTTGTTCTACGCCGACGCCCAGCGCGCCGCGCAGCTGCTCGACATCACGCTCACGCGGCGTGGGGAGTCCGCGGGACAGCCGATCCCGATGGCCGGCATCCCGGTACACACCCTGGAGAGTTACCTTGCGCGGCTGCTGAAGAAGGGCGAGGCCGTGGCAATCTGCGAGCAGACCGGCGAGGTCGGTGCCGGCAAGGGGCCGGTACAGCGCGAGGTCGTACGTATCGTCACGCCAGGCACGATTTCCGAGGAGGCGCTGCTCGACGCCCGCGAGGTCAACCTGATCGTCGCCCTGTGCCCCGGCGCCAGCAATTCCGGCCCGGATGCGGTCGGCCTCGGCATCCTCGAGTTCGCCAGCGGCCGCTTCAGCGTGACCGAGGTCGTCGCCGGCGAGCCGCTCGCCGCCGAGCTCGCCCGTCTGAGCCCGGTGGAGACCCTGGTTCCCGAAGGCCTCGATGCCGGGCTTCCGGACGGTCAGCGGTTCCCGGACTGGCATTTCGACCCGGTGTCCGCCCGGCGGGTGTTGACCGCACACTTCGGAACCCGGGACCTTGCGGGCTTCGGCTGCGACGACCTGCCTCTCGGGCTCACGGCAGCCGGCGCGCTGCTGGCCTACGTACAGACCCGCTATCGCGGCGAACTCGGGCACATCACCGGTCTCCGCCGGGAGCTGCGCGGCGATACCCTGCAGCTCGATGCCGCAACCCGGCAGAACCTGGAATTGAACCGGACGCTATCGGGTCGGCGCGAAGGCAGTCTGATCGCGCTGCTCGACTGCAGCCGGACCGCCATGGGTTCGCGCCTGCTCAGCCGCTGGCTGAACCAGCCGCTACGTGACCGCGAAGGCATCCGTCGACGCCATGGCGTGGTGCAGGAACTCCTGGACGGCGGCCAGCATCGCGGATTGCGCCGGCATCTCTCCGGATTTGCCGACTGCGAGCGCATCATCAGCCGCATCGCGCTCGGCAGTGCGCGCCCCCGGGATCTGGCTGCCCTGCTTCACGGCCTGCAGCGGCTTCCGGAACTCCAGGCTAACCTTCCCGCGGAGGGCAGCTCAGCCCTGCTTGACGAGATCCGCGACCGGCTGCTCCCGCGCACCGAACTGACCAGCCTGCTCGAACGGTCTCTGGAGGAACAACCCCCGTTGCGGCTGAGCGATGGCGGCGTGATCCGCCCGGGCTTCGACCCGGAGCTGGACCGCCTGCGCGGCCTGCAGGCCGACGCAGACCGGTTCCTGCGCGAACTGGAGGTCCGCGAACGCGAGGCCACGGGGCTTACGCAGCTGCGCGTCGCCTACAACCGCGTCCACGGCTACTACATCGAGATCGCCCGTAGCCTGTCCGACCGCGTGCCGGCGCGCTTCGTCCGGCGCCAGACCCTGAAGAACGTTGAGCGCTATACCACCGAGGAACTGAAGCAGTTCGAGGACGAGATCCTCTCGGCCCGTGACCGCGCCCTGAATCTGGAGCGGGAGCTCTTCGAACGGCTCCTGGGCAGTCTGCGCGAAGCGATCGCAGCGTTGCGTGCATTCTCCGATGCGGTCGCCGAACTCGATGTCTTCTGCGCGCTGGCCGATAGTGCCGAACGCCTGGACTGGGCCTGCCCGGTGATGCCCGCAGAACCGGGTATCCTGATCGAAGCGGGGCGGCACCCGGTGGTGGAGGCTGCGCTGCAGGAACCCTTCGTTCCCAACGACGTTCGCCTGGACCCCGAGACCCGACGGCTGCTGGTGATCACCGGCCCGAACATGGGTGGCAAGTCCACCTACATGCGCCAGACGGCGCTGATCGTGATCCTGGCCTGCATGGGCAGCTTCGTTCCCGCGCGCAGTGCCCGGATTGGCCCGGTGGACCGCATCTTCACCCGGATCGGGGCCTCGGACGACCTGGCATCGGGCCGCTCGACCTTCATGGTCGAGATGACCGAGGCCGCGAACATCCTGCACAACGCAGGGCCGGAAAGCCTGGTGCTGATGGACGAGATCGGGCGCGGCACCAGCACCTTCGACGGGCTGGCGCTCGCTCTGGCCTGCGCGGAACGGTTGGCGCGACACAACCGTTCGCTGACCCTGTTCGCCACGCATTACTTCGAGCTGACCACATTGGCCGAACGCCAGCGTGGGGTGGTCAACGTGCACACCGATGCCATCGAGCACCGGGACACCGTCGTCTTTCTTCACCAGGTCCAGGAAGGCCCGGCCAACCAGAGCTACGGGCTGCAGGTGGCCGCCCTTGCCGGTGTCCCGGCGGCGGTCCTGAAACGCGCCCGAGCGCATCTGGCCGAACTCGAGGCCCGCGCGCTCGCGGCCGAGGACCAGCCGCAACTCGGACTGTTCACGCAAGCGCCGCCCGCGCCCGAAGCGGGACCGGACGAGTCGTTGCTGGCCGAACTGCGCGACCTCAACCCGGACGAATTGACACCGCGCGAAGCCCTCGAGGCCCTCTATCGGCTGCGGGAACGGCTGTGAAGGGTGCTTGCATCGACGGGCCCGGGACGCCTTTGCGCCAATGCGCGTACGTGTTAGCGCCCGCGAACCCCGCTCGCGTTAGAATGCAGCGGCAAATTTCACCGATGGACTGCCCAAACGGAGAACCAGATGACCTACGTCGTTCTTGAAAACTGCATCAAGTGCAAATACACGGACTGCGTCGAAGTCTGCCCGGTGGACTGTTTCCACGAGGGTCCGAACTTCCTGGTGATCGATCCCGATGAGTGCATCGACTGCACGCTGTGCGAACCGGAATGTCCCGCGGAGGCCATCGTTCCAGAGGACGATGTCCCGGAGGGACAGGAAGCCTTTATCGAACTGAATGCCGAACTGTCGCGGTCTTGGCCGGTCATCACGACGCGCAAGGATGCCCCGCCGGATGCCGAGGAGTGGGACGGCAAACCCGACAAGCTCCAATACCTCGAGCGTTGACGGCTCGCGATACCGTTGCGAGCGCTCAGAGGGAGGGAGTACGGGCGTGGCTGGGGGTCTGCGGGGACGCGCCCCCCCGGAAGGAAATCCGCCGCGCACTCGCCCTCCCGGGCAACTCGCATCAAACCAGGGGATCGACCAGCGGCAGACTCGCGGTCTTGTCCCGAGCCCGAAACTGGTGGCCCTGCGTAAGGCAGAACCCCAGCCACTTGAACAGGAACCGGTTGTGGCGCCAGCGGCAGGCCAGTCCGGAAACGCCAGCGATGGCGTCCATCGTCAGGTCTTCGCCGCGACGCCGACAATACCGGCCCACCACCTCCGCCTGGCGGGCGTCGTGGAACATCCGGATGACCATGTCAGGCTGGCGCCGTACCCGCTCTCCGTCCCCGAATTCGTAGCTCAGGCGCAGCCGGGTGGTGTAGGGCGTACGTTCGATCACCGTCAGGTGCAGATCGGAAGCACCCGCGACACGGGACACCCCCTCCCCCTTCATCGCATCCAAGTCGGGACTCAGGCGCCGCAGACGCAGGTAGTTGCTCTCGTACAGTTCCATCAGCGCCGCAAAGGTCACGTAGCGAGGATTCAGGTGGGTGGGCAATGGGCGTTCCAGGATCATGGCGCGCAGTGTACTGCGTCCAACCGGTACAGGCACAATGAGTCCCTGATCCGTATCCGGTCAACTTGCAGCGTGCCTGATCGTGCGTTTTCGACGAGACACCCTGCGCGGATTCTGCTACCTTCAGCGGCAACGGTTGCCAGCCTTCCTCACCGTCCGCCCAGGCCAGGGACTTGAAGCGAACATGGAAATCAGCGTCGTCTCGACTCGCCCGTTCACGGATCAGAAGCCCGGCACTTCGGGAGTACGCAAGCAAGTCTCCCGCTTCCGCAAGACTCACTATCTCGAGAATTTCGTCCAGAGCATCTTCGACAGCCAGAAGGCGCTGGCCGGTGCCGAGCTGATCCTCGGCGGCGACGGACGATTCTTCAATCGGGAAGCCGTCCAGATCATCCTGCGCATGGCGGCAGCGAACGGGACCCGCAAGGTCACCGTTGGTCGCGGCGGCATCCTGTCCACGCCCGCAGCCAGCCACCTGATCCGCACCCGCCATGCAGCAGGCGGCATCGTGCTCTCGGCCAGCCACAATCCGGGCGGGCCAACAGGCGACTTCGGCATCAAGTTCAACGTCGCCAACGGCGGGCCTGCACCGGAATCGGTCACCGCCGCCATCCACGCGGCGAGCCTCAAGATGACACACTACCGCATCGCCGGGGCGCCGCACATCGATATCGATCATGTCGGCCACCAGACGCTCGGCGAGATGGAAGTCGAGGTTGTCGATCCGGTCACCGACTACGCCGACCTGATGGAGTCGCTGTTCGATTTCCCGGCCATGCGCGCACTGGTCCGGTCGGGCGGCTTCGGCATGCGCTTCGATGCCATGCACGCCGTCACCGGGCCCTACGCCATCGAGATCCTGGAGGAACGCCTCGGCGCCGCACCGGGCACCGTGATGCGCAAGGAACCCTTGGCCGATTTCGGTGGGCGCCATCCCGACCCCAACCTGAGCCACGCCCGCGAACTCGGCGAGCTCATGTTCGGGCGCGATGCGCCTGACTTCGGCGCTGCATCGGATGGCGACGGGGACCGCAACATGATCCTCGGACGCGGCTTCTTCGTCAGCCCCAGCGACAGCCTGGCGGTGATGGCCGCCAATGCCCACCTGATCCCGGCCTACCGCGACGGGCTCAAGGGCGTTGCCCGCAGCATGCCGACCAGCCAGGCGATCGACGCCGTGGCGGAGGCCATGGGCATCCCCTGCTACGAGACCCCCACCGGCTGGAAGTTCTTCGGCAACCTGCTCGACGACGGACGCATCACGCTCTGCGGCGAGGAGAGCTTCGGCACCAGCTCCGATCACGTGCGCGAGAAGGACGGTCTGTGGGCGGTTCTCTTCTGGCTGAACCTCATCGCGGCGCGGGGCCAGCCGGTCACCGAGATCGTCCGGGATCACTGGCAGCGCTTCGGACGCCATTATTACACCCGGCACGACTACGAGGAGATCGACAGCGGGCGCGCCGAGACCCTGATGGACCGCCTGCGCGCAGCCCTGCCGTCACTGCCGGGGCGGCAATTCGGCTCCCTGCAGGTCCGCGCGGCCGACGACTTCAGCTACACCGACCCGGTCGACGGCAGCATAAGTTCCGGCCAGGGGTTGCGCATTCTTTTCGAGGACGGGGCGCGCATCGTATTCCGGCTCTCGGGCACCGGAACCCAGGGTGCGACCCTGCGGGTGTATCTGGAACGTCACGAGACCCGGCCGGATCAACTTGACGAAGACACGCAGGCGGCACTGGCGCCGTTGATCGAGCTGGCGGAAGAGGTTGCCGACATCCGGAACCAGGCCGGCAAGGAGGCACCGGACGTCATCACCTGAGCCTGACCGGTCAGACCGACGGGTCAGAAGGTGTTCGCGACCCGCTCCACGCCAGGGGCCCGCGCACGCACCAGACGTTCGACGACGTTCTTCAGGTCGAGCGTCGAGCGAGGGCAGCCCACGCAGGCTCCCTTCAGACGCACCTGCACCGTACGGCCATCGAGACCCATGTATTCGATGTCACCGCCGTCCTGCATCAGGATCCGGCGCGCCTCCTCGACTGCCTGACGCACCGCCGCCTCGTCGATCGGACCCTCGGCGGGCTCATCGTGGGCCTGGCGCTGCGCGAAGGTCTGTGCGCGGTCGAGGCGCAGGGCCAGCTCGGGGTCGACGGCCTCGATCGCGTCCAGTTCATCCTCGGTGTAGACGTGTTCCGGGTCGTCACTGAGCAGGTGATCGACCGCGGCCATGTCCCGGGGCGTGTTCATGGGCTGCGCTCCGCGCTTGGTCAGGCCCTTGAGTATACCAACGGCCCGCTGCATGCCCTCCTGAAGCCGCGCCATCAGGCTGGGTTTGTCCTCTGCCTCCGGCGGCCAGCGCAGGCGCACCCGCAGGCGTCGAAAGTCCTCCGGGTCCAGCCGCCACCAGGGCAACCACAGCACCTGGACTGCTCCCGTATCGGCGACGCCGCAGACCAGCACGACCATGCGGGCGCCGACGCGGCTGTCTCCCGATACGCGGATGACGGTCCGCTGTTCGTGGCGCAGCCCCTCTCGCGTGGCCAGCCACCACTGCCCCTCGGCGTCGCAGCCCAGCCAGTCCCAGTCGGGCCCACGCAAACGCACGGACCAGCCCACGGCCAGAACGGAAAGGACCAGCGTCAGCAGCGCGGCGATCCAGCCGCTGTAAGCCAGTGCGTAGAGCACCGTGCCGGCCGCCACTGCGAACAGCCCCAGCGCCGCCAGCGGCGGCAGGAAAGGGTCATGGCTCAGGGCGATCCGCAGTGGCGGCGCGGATGAGCGGGACAAGGCGAGCTATGCCCGAATCCACCGTCGCCTGGCGCCCCAGCACCAGGTCCAGCAACAGATTGTCGGGGTAGCCCAGCAAGCGTTCGAAGGCATCGCGACCCTCCTGGTCAAGCCTGTCATATCCATGATCGAGAAAGCGACCCAGCAGCAGGTCATTCTCCAACATACCCCGGCGACAACGCCAGCGCGTGCGGGTGTCCGGCATCACCATCGCGGCCTTCCCCGGTACCCGCTCGCGATCACACCGAGCGCTTGATCATGGTCCGGCGAATGTCGCTGATCGCCTTCGAGGGATTCAAACCCTTCGGACAGACCTGGGTGCAGTTCATGATGCCGTGACAGCGATAGAGGCGGTAGGCGTCGTCGAGCCGCTCAAGCCGGTGCTCTGTGGCCTGGTCGCGGCTGTCCTCGATGAAGCGCGCGGCCTGCAGCAGTGCCGCGGGTCCCAGGAAGCGGTCCGGGTTCCACCAATAGGAGGGACAGGACGCCGAGCAGCAGCCGCAGAGGATGCACTCGTACAACCCGTCGAGGCGGTCGCGGTCCTCCGGGGTCTGAAGTCGCTCGACTTCGGGCTCGGGCGAGTCGTTGATCAGCCAGGGCTCGGCCTCACGGTACTGGCGGTAGAAGTTATCCATGTCCACGATCAGGTCACGGATCACCGGCATGCCCGGGAACGGTCGCAGCACGACAGGCGCCTTCAGATTCGCCAGCGGCATGATGCAGGCGAGCCCATTGGTACCGTTGACGTTCATCCCGTCGCTGCCACAGACACCGTGCTGACACGAGCGCCGAAAGCCGAGGCTGTCATCCTGCGTCTTCAGCAGCAGCAGGGCGTCCAGCAGCATCATGCCGGGTTCGATCTGGTCGTCCGGCAGCGTGAACGACTGCATGTAGGGTGCGCTGTCGGTGTCGGGATTGAACCGGTAGATCGAAAATTCCATCCGCAAGCCTCCTGGGTTCGCGCGACCAATGACCAACTACAGAGCGACCAACTGCAAGCGCCGAGCGAGCAGTCGTCAATAAACCCGCTTCTTCGGCGGGAAGGATTCGACCGACACCGGCTGGGTGCGCACCGGCTTGTAGTCCATCGAATCGTCGAGCAGCGAATAGAGCGAATGCTTCAGCCAGCGCTCGTCGTCACGCTCGGGAAAGTCGACCCGGCTGTGTGCGCCACGGCTCTCTTCCCGGCCCAGCGCCGAGCACATCGTGGCCATCGCGCAGTCCATCAGGTTTTCGAGTTCCATTGCCTCGATTCGGGCGGTATTGAAGGTCTGACTGTGGTCCCGGATCACTGCGTTCGCGATCCGCTCGCGAAGAACACGCAGCTTGTCTACACCCTCCTGCATCACCTCGGCGGTGCGGAATACACCGCAGTGATCCTCCATGACCTTGCGCAACTCCTGCCGCAGGGGCTCGACCGCCTCGCCGTCGCCTTTGCGCTCCCAGCGCGAAAGGCGTTCCAGGGCCTGGTCCACCGAGCCCTGGGGCAGTGGACGGTGATAGCGGTTGTCCTTCAGGAATTCGAGGATGTGGTTGGCTGCCGCACGGCCGAACACCAGGATGTCGAGCAGGGAATTGCCTCCCAGCCGATTCGCGCCGTGCACCGAGACGCAGGCTGCCTCGCCCGCGGCATAGAGCCCCGGCACCGGGTCCTCCGGGGTGTCCTTGACCGGAACCACCACCTGGCCATCGCGGTTGGTGGGGATGCCGCCCATGCTGTAGTGACAGGTCGGAAAGACGGGAATGGGTTTCTCGATGGGATCGACGCCGAGAAAGGTCATGCTCATCTCGCGGATGCCCGGGAGTTTCTTCATGATCATATCGGCGCCGAGGTGGCGCATATCCAGGAGGACGTGATCCTTGTTCCTGCCGCAGCCCCGACCCTCGCGCACCTCGATCGCGATCGCACGGCTGACCACGTCGCGGGACGCCAGGTCTTTTGCCTGCGGCGCGTAACGCTCCATGAACCGCTCATCTTCACTGTTGATCAGGAAACCGCCTTCGCCGCGCACGCCCTCGGTGATCAGCATCCCGCGACCGGCGATCCCGGTCGGGTGAAACTGCACGAATTCCATGTCTTCCAGCGGCACACCCGCGCGCAGTGCCATGGCCATGCCATCGCCGGTGTTGCTCAGGGAGTTGGTATTGGTGCGGAAGATCTGCCCCGCGCCGCCGGTGGCGATCAGCGTGGTCTTGGCCTCGATCACGATCGGCTCGCCGCTCAGAATCTCGAAGGCCACCACGCCCAGCACGTACCCTGCTTCGTCCTTGATGAGGTCGATCGCGAAGTACTCGTCGAAGAAGTGCGTCCGGGCGCGAAGGTTCTGCTGGTACAACGAGTGCAGGATCGCATGACCGGTGCGGTCGGCCGCGGCACAGGTTCGTGCCGCTTGCTCCTTGCCGAAATTCTGACTCTGCCCACCGAAAGCACGCTGGTAGATACCGCCATCGTCCAACCGTGAGAACGGTACCCCGAAGTGTTCCAGTTCGTAGACGACCTTGGGGGCCGCCCGGCACATGTACTCGATCGCATCCTGGTCGCCAAGATAATCGGAGCCCTTGATCGTATCGAACATGTGCCAGTGCCAGGAGTCCGGCAGCACGTTGGCCAGCGCGGCATTCACACCGCCCTGCGCGGCCACGGTGTGCGAGCGCGTTGGAAACACTTTGGACACCACCGCGACACGGGCGTCGCCATTGGACAACTGCAGTGCGGCGCGCAGTCCGGCGCCTCCGGCCCCGATGATCAGGGCATCGAACTTCCGCGTGGTGAGCTTCATGTCAGTGCCGCCTCGATCAGGATCCACAGTGCCCAGAAGCCGAGCAGCAGAAATACCACTGCCACGACCACCAAGGCCGTCAGCCGCACGGACACGGGTCGAACGTAATCGAGGATCACGTCGCGCAGCCCGATCCAGGCGTGCAGCAGCATTAGAAGGATGAATGCCACGGTGGCCAGCCAGACCACCGGATGCGTGATCAGGGCAACCCAGGCACCGTGATCCACTGGTGGCCGCGCCAGTAGCACCGCAATCGCAAGGAAGACGTAGAGACCGGCATAGATGGCGGTAACCCGCTGCAGCAGCCAGGCGCGCTGCCCGCTCAGGAGGCTCATAGGAACAATACCCAGAGCAGGACCGCGGCGACCACCCCGGCGATCAACGCAGACCAGGCCGTCTGGCGCCCGCCCTCACGCGTCTCGCCGATGCCGATCTCCACCAGCAGAAACCGGATTCCGACGAAGAAATGATGCATCAGGAGCCACAGCCAGGCGAGAAGGACCATCAGTCCCAGCGGGTGTCGAAGCACATCCACGGCCTGCGCGAATCCCCCGGGATCCGCGAGCGAACGACCGAAGAGCCATAAAACCATTGGGATGGAGAGAATGAGCAGAACCCCGGTGATACGGTGGAGGATCGAGACCAGGGCATTGATGGGAAGACTGATCTTGGTCAAATCAAGGAAGACCGGACGTACCTGGCTGGCCATGCATTTCTCCTCTTCGTCACGCGCGCCGTGAGCCTACCTGACGCCCGTTGATTTCTTCGTCTACTATGGCCGAGGTTGGTTCCACAGTATAGCTACACCGCGAGGAAGCAAGCGATGCGCGACGACTGGAAAAGACACCTGATCGATGTGGGCGCCGAGTTCGAAGGCGACCTGCTGCGGGATTTCGGCAACGCCGAGCGCGAACGGCGCGTGGCGGTCAATGGCGACGTGATCTGCGACCTTTCGCACAGGGGCCTGCTCGAGGTGCGGGGCAAGGATGCGCAGTCCTTTCTACAGGGACAATTCGGCAATGACATCCGCGAGGTCAGTGAGACCCGCTCCCAGCTGTCCAGCTTCTCCAGCCCCAAGGGTCGTGCCTACGCCGTGTTCCGGGTCATGCTGGACCGTGACGCCTATTTGCTGGAGATGAATCCGGGGCAGGTGGAAACGGTGCGCAAGCGGCTGGCAATGTTCGTGATGCGGGCCGAGGTGGTGATCGAGAACGCGGAAGACTCTCGCATCCGCTTCGGCCTGTCCGGGCCCACGGCGGAGCAGCAGCTCGCCAATGCCCTCGGTGCCTTTCCTGCGGAAATCCAGGACGTGCTGAGCCACAAGGGTGTCAGCGTGGTTCGGGTGCCGCACATGGTGCACCCACGCTTCGAATTCGCCGGCGAAATCGATGCCTGCCAATCGCTATGGAACGACTTGAATGTGCACAGTGCGCCGGTGGGACCCCAGGGCTGGCGCCTGCTGGACATCCTCGCGGGAGTGCCGACCATCTATCCGGAAACCAGCGAGGCATTCGTCCCGCAGATGGTGAACCTGCACGCCCTGAATGGGATCAGTTTCAAGAAGGGTTGTTACCCGGGTCAGGAAGTGGTGGCGCGCATGCATTATCTCGGCAAGCTGAAGCGGCGGATGTTCCGGTTGGCCATCGAGTGCCAGGAACGCCCGCTGCCCGGCAGCCCGGTCTACCGCGCCAGTGGCGATCCGGGCCAGCCCGACGGCGAAATCGTCGATGCGGTCATGCACCCTGACGGCCTCTACGCCGCGCTTGCGGTGGTGCAGATCGCCGCCGCGGAGGAACCCTTGCGCTGGGGCAGTCCCGATGGCTCCGTCGCGCACGTGATTCCGCTTCCCTATACGATCCCAGGGAGTGCCTGAGAGCCATGCGTTTCCTTTTCTTCTTTGTGGTGCTGATCCTTCTGTCGCTCTGGGCCGCCTTCTTCAGCCGGCCCAACAACCGGAAGCTTTCGAATACCCTTTACGTGATCGCCGGCGTGCTGTCGCTCCTGTTCGTGATCGGCTACCTGCGCCTCGACGGTTATTTCTGACGTTCGGAAAGGCGGGTTGCGCATACCACCGGTTCGGCCCCGGGCTTCCCCCGGAGCATCCTCCCGTGCCGTTGGGCGGGGACGCAGCGTTTCCGTTGTCAGGGCATGAGCGACACGCCAGAATTCGACCAGTTTATCCAAACGGAAATGTGTGATGACTCCGACCGCAGTACACGACATTCGTAATGTGGCCCTCCTCGGCCACGCCGGCAGCGGCAAGACCACCCTGCTGGAGGCCCTTCTGGCAGCCGCGGGGGAAATCAAAACCCCCGGTCAGGTCGAGCGCGGCGACACGCTGAGCGACCAGGATCCCCTGGAAAAGGCCATGGGGCATTCGCTGAGCACCACCCTCGCGCACATGGAATGGGCAGGGCATTGGATCAATCTCCTGGACACCCCCGGACTACCGGATCTGCTCGGTCGGGCCCTGCTCGCCCTGCCTGCCGTGGAAACCGCGGCCCTGGTCATCAACGCGTCCGCCGGGATCGAGGCCGTCAGCCGCAAAGTGATGGATGCCGCCGCCGACAAGTGCCGCATGATCATCGTCAACCGCATCGACGCCGCCGGCGAGGATCTCGGCGACCTCATGCGCAGCATCACCGACAGCTTCGGTCCGGAGTGCCTGCCGATCAACCTGCCGGCTCCGGGTGGCGCTGGGGTGATCGATTGCTTCTTCAGTCCCGACGAGTCCGCGACAACCGCGTTTTCCAGCGTGGCGGGTGCCCACGAGGCGATCGTGGACCAGGTCGTCGAATTGGACGAGGACCTGATGGCGCGTTACCTGGAACAGGGGCAGTCCCTGGACCCTGAACAGCTGCATGACCCATTTGAACAGGCGCTGCGCGAGGGTCACCTCATCCCGGTCTGCTTCGTCTCCGCGCAGACCGGTGCCGGGATTCGCGAGCTGCTGGATATCCTCGGGCGTCTGATGCCGGATCCCACCGAGGGCAACCCGCCGCACTTCGTCAAGGGCGAGGGCGCCGCGTCGAAGCCCGTCGAGGTCGTCCCGGATCCGGACCGCCACGTGATTGCCCATGTGTTCCAGGTGCAAAACGACCCCTTCCGCGGTCATCTCGCACTGTTCCGCATTCATCAGGGTACCGTGACCCCGAACACCCCGTTGTTCATCGGTGACGCCAGAAAGCCGTTCAAGATTTCCCACCTGCTCCGCCTGCAGGGGCGCAATCAGACCGAGACGCCACGTGGCGTTCCCGGAGACATCTGTGCAGTGGCCCGCGTGGATGAACTTCACAGGGATGCGGTGCTGCATGATTCCCATGACGAGGACTACTTCCACCTGGTCCCGCCGCCGTTCCCGAAACCCGTCTTTGGGCTGGCGCTGCTGCCACGCAAGCATGGTGACGAGCAGAAGCTGTCCGAAGCCCTGCCCCGCATGCTCGACGAGGATCCTTGCCTCGAAGTGGGTTTCGAGCCCCAGACGCGCCAAACGGTAGTCCGTGGCCTAGGGGAACTGCACCTGAAGTTACTGATGGATCAACTCTCTGGGCGCTGGAATCTTCAGCTCGACACCGCTGCCCCCGAGGTGCCGTACCGTGAGACCATCACCGGCTCCGCCGAAGCCCGTTACCGTCACAAGAAGCAGAGTGGCGGTTCCGGACAGTTCGGCGAGGTCGCGCTGCGGGTGGAGCCATTACCACGCGGTGCGGGGTTCGAGTTCCAGGACGAGGTCAAGGGAGGTGCGATCCCGGGCAACTTCATGAGCGCGGTGCAGAAGGGGGTGATGCAGGCTCTGGAAGACGGTGCCCTGGCCGGTTACCCAATCCAGGATCTGCGCGTGACCATCGTCGATGGCAAGCACCATGCGGTGGATTCCAACGAAATCTCGTTCTCTCTCGCCGCAAAGAACGCCACCCTCGAGGCGACGCGAGGCGCCAGGCCGGTGGTGCTGGAACCGCTCGTGAACGTCAGCGTCAAGGCGGCGGAACGGCACTTCGGCGAGATCAGCGGGGAATTCTCCAGCCGCCGCGGCCGCGTCACCGGGACCGACAGCCCGAGTCCCGGCTGGACCGAGATCCATGCCCTGATACCGCTGGCCGAAATGGACGGGTTCGAGGCCCGGCTGAAGTCGATCTGTGCCGGGGACAGCGAGTTCGTGGTGTCGGGAGGCGATTACGAGCCGGCACCCCACGATGTCCAGACCCGCCTGGCACAGGCCTACAACGGACGTGCCGAAGCGCATTAACGAGCACCCCCGCCCTATGGAGTGCGGGAGCTTGCTCCCGCTTTCGGCCCCCGGGCCCGCACCACGCCGCAAAGCGGGAGCAAGTCACCGCACTCCAGAGTCAGCGCTGCCGCTGCCGAGGGCTTGCGGCTGCTCGAGTCACACCCCCGTCATGGCGGGCAGTTCGCGCAGATCCCGGATCACCCGGACACCGGGCGGAAGCGCCACCGAACCGGCGTCCCCGTCCCGCTGCAGATGCACCGCAAGGAGTCCGGCGGACAACGCCCCCTGGGCATCCTCGTCGAGCGAGTCACCCACATGCAAGGCCGCTGACGGCGGCAGTCCGAACCGCTGTACGACGGCATGGAAGATCCCCGGCCCGGGCTTGGCCACCCCCACCTCAGATGCGATCACGATCGCGTCCACCGCCGCAGTCAGCCCCAATCCCTGACAGACCGGGTGCAGCCGTGCATCGAAATTGGAAACGATGGCGAGCCGCAGTCCCCTGCGTCTCAGGTCTTCCAGCACCCCTGCCACCTCCGGGTAGAGCTCCCACACCGAAGGATCGGCAAAGACGGCATAGACGTCATCGAAATAATCCAGGAAGGACAGGGGTCCCAGCCCTTCCAGCACCCGAGCCACCAACAGGCGCCACCACTCGCGATCCACGCTGTCATTGTGAACACGGTCGCCGAGCCGGTAGACGGGTGCAGGCATCGCCGGGAAAACGGTCCTGAACCGTTGCTCGAGTACCTGCGCGAGGTCCTCCTGATCGGGCAGCCCATGTGCCACGGCGATCTCCGCATAGATGGTCCCGACCGATCCCCGCACGCGAAACAGCGTCCCTGCCGCATCGAGGCAGATCAATCGCGGGGAGCGCTGGAAGAGAAGGGTCACTATTGCGGCTCCCGCGTGGGTGGGCCGCCGCGGGCCACCTCAATCGGCCAACCCATGTGGAACCGAACTGTCCCATCTGTCATTGCCGTTGGCGCTTACGGCCCGAATCGGGCTCCCGCGGCCCCGAACCGTCCTTGTCCCGCAATACCCTCGGCGTGTTCTTCGCCGCATCGCTGAACAGGAAGCGGCCCGCCAGCACGCACCCCTTCATTCCGGGCTCGCAGGTCCTGCCCAGCACCCGCTGGCATTCACCACGAACCTCGTGCGGACATCCCCACCCACCCATGCCTCGACTCCCGAGAGGATTTCGGGCCCAGTTTAACGCGAAAACGGGGGTGCTCATCCGGACTCCGGGAGCTTGCCCCCGCTTTCGGCCCCATGACGCGCCCTCGTGCCCAAAGCGCTGGCAAGCCACCGCGCTCCGAAAAGCAATCCCCGGACCCAAGCGCGGAGCTGGGATGGAGGATCAGGTCTCGGGACGCAGATGCGGGAACAGCAGAACGTCGCGGATCGACGGGGAATCGGTGAGCAGCATCACGAGGCGGTCGATGCCGATGCCCTCGCCCGCCGTGGGGGGCAAGCCGTATTCCAGGGCCCGGATGTAGTCGGCGTCGTAATGCATCGCCTCCAGGTCGCCGGCTTCCTTCTCCACGACCTGGCTGCGAAACCGCTCCGCCTGGTCTTCCGGGTCGTTCAACTCGGAGAAGCCGTTGGCGATCTCGCGCCCACCGACGAAAAACTCGAAGCGATCGGTCACGAAGGGATCGGCGTCATTGCGTCGGGCCAGCGGTGAAACCTCGGTGGGATAGGCGGTGATGAAGGTCGGATCGCGAAGCCCCGTCTCCACGGTCTTCTCGAAGACCTCGATCCACAACTTGC